>Ga0307471_100001270_pt1 | contig 13733 bp, 15 predicted proteins | sample atmos_gasesAM3C__2_FD_204566 | JGI IMG/M metagenome (GOLD analysis project Ga0307471, IMG submission 204566) | Hardwood forest soil microbial communities from Morgan-Monroe State Forest, Indiana, United States - atmos_gasesAM3C_515 | ecosystem: Environmental > Terrestrial > Soil > Temperate... | reverse complement strand
GGCCTACGATCGAGCGTCGACGCAGGGCCTATCTGCTGAAGATCTAGTGAAGTCCATTTCGGCACGGTATGGTGCAGCGAAATATGTCGCTCTGGCGATTGATTCCTCAACCGAGGAGAATCAAAAGCCGGTCGCATGGTGGGAAGACTCAGAATATTCGTTGAACCTTTCCCGGTCTTTCTTTACCGATGCCTTCGAACTTGTGATTTACTCCAAACGGGTCAACGGAGTAGCAGAACTCGCCATAGCCGATGCTCTTAAGCTCGACAAACAAGAGGCACCGCAGCGAGAGGCCGAACGAAAAAAGAAAGAAACGGACGATCTGGAGGTAACTCGGCAGAAGAACCAGAACAGTTTTCGGCCATAGTTGCGGCACTGGAAACAATGGTACCGCGGGTGTTTTACGAGATGCACTGAGAGGAGCTAGATCAGCAGACTGCGACGTTTTCATGGGTAACACGCATGCTCAAGAAAAAACACGACAAGGAAACAGCTGAGATCATCCAGAAGCAAATAGACCAGCCGCGTATATCCAAGTCCGCTAGAATTGCAGAACTGAATCTGGATGTTGCACGAATTCCCGAACCTGCCAGCACCATCATGCCAGGCACCGTTGAGAAACTAATTCCGTCTGTAGGCCGAAGCCAGCCGGAAAAAGCACAGATTGGTGTTGATGGGGCCGATCTCGGCTATCGAAGCCTACGTATTGAAAATTCATTAATTGACGAGCACGGGGACGAAGTAAGACTGAAGCAGGGCGCTCACGTCGAAATTACCGTCGCGGCCAAAGATTTCGATCAGAACTAGCAAGTCTTGCGGTTGGACATCCGCTATGTCCAAAGGCCGCGCCGCAGCCTGTTTGAAGTCTTTCTCCATCAAAAAAGGGGCCGAATGATGTCTTCATATTGTGGATGCTGCGTCCTCTGTTCCGATACAAGCTCAGACAGCTTGAACGTTTTGCGGGCCGGGAATCGTACAGACTAGGCGTTTTCGCGAGAGGCCATCAAGAAAGCACCCTCCTCAGACGGATCTGCCTTGGGCACTCATGGCATAGAGGTTGTAGTTTCCAAGAATAAAGCAGAAAGAATCCGACATAGCGTTGCGGCCTCCGAGTCCATCCCGGAATGTGTCTGTCATTATCGAGCGGGCCTGACAACTCGCAGAAAGCCCCGCTATGAATGCATCCGGCCTTCCATGCGCACTTCTAACGGCCGAGTGGAAACTCGGTCCCATACCCAGCAGAAAGCTGCATGAGCCGTTTTAAGAACCGCAGGCAGTCAGTGCCCCTAATGGGCCTCTGTGGCCTTATAAATCAAGTCCGTACGCTCGTAGATACCGCTATAGCCGCAATTCGGACAGACGCAAGTATTGCCGGGCGGAAGTTCGGGCTTCAGAGGTGCGTAAAAGGACGCCATTCCTGTAGCGCTCACTTGTGAGTGTTGAAAGTCGAATTTACAGCTTTTGCAGATGAGAATCCATCTAGGCATGACGACACCCATTGACGCTGGTAAGCGAATCCTAGATTTTCCGAGTGAATAAAACTGTCTCAAACGTAACAGAACTGGGTATCGCTGAATTGGTAGAAAGGTGCAAAAGTTCGTATCGTGCTCTTTTCAGCGAAGTAGAATCCAATTCGCAACCTGCCGCCTCGTGCTCGGGATGAACCCGCTGACAGTCACAAATTTGCGTGGGTCCTGGTATACGCGGTTACCGGAGAATTGGCCCCCAAAAAGCCAAACGTCCAGTTATCCGTAGTGGGTTTTACTGTGCTGCTCCAATAGGTATAAAGAACGCAGTAGTCGAAAGCAAGGGCGGCCGGATCGGAAGTCGAAAAAACTCGTCAGGGAGGTTAGACCCAAAAAAGGTGGGGCTCCAGTGTAGGTCCGTCGTTGTGGCCAGTGAGATTCTTTTCCAGGCCTCTGCGTGATGGTTGCAGCGTCTTGCGCAAGCGTTCCATATCGCTGTCGGGGAACGCCGTAAACGTTCGCGCGAACTTGGTATTGTGATCGAGCATTTCCTTACGGGGCATGCCAACCACAGCCGTGGTTACCGGCAGGCTTATCGAGTACCGCAACAAGGAATCGATGTCCGCGTTGCCTTCGGCGCTCTTCAGCAAATATTCCTGGCCAGTCACCTTCATGGCAATCACACCCAGGTTTTTCGCACGCGCCACCGGCAGCGCAAGTTCCTCGAATCTCCCATTTTGTGAAGCGTTCAGCGCCATCTGCACGCAATCCAGGTCGTGCTTCTGAATAGCCTGGGTCATCACTTCTCCACTAGTGTGGCTGGTCATGCCGATCGCGCGGGCCATCTTCTGATCGCGTGCTTCCAGCAAGCCTTTCAATGCGCCGTCGGGCGCTTCGAGCTTGGCAAGGTCCTCCTCGCGCCCCAGGCTATGAATGTGCAGCAGGTCCACATGGTCGGTCTGCAGTCGCTTCAAGCTGCCTTCCAGGCGGCGCATAAAGTCATCACGTTTGCGATCCGGAATCTTGGTCGCCAGCCAAACGTCCTTGCGCCGCGTGGCCATTACCTTTCCAACGCGGGTCTCGCTTTTCCCATCGCCATAGGCGTAAGCGGTATCCAGATAAGTGATGCCCGAATCGATCGCGTGATTCAAAATGTCCAGCGCTTCCGTTTCGTCCTCATACATCAGGAAGCGGCTGCCGCAACCAAATGCAAGGATGGATACTTTTGCACCCGTGCGTCCAAGCGTCCGCGTCGGCAGTGGATTCGGGTTCGCCGCCCGAGCTTCGTCCCATTCACCCAAGAGCGAATAACCCATGCCAAAAGCAGTCCCAACCCCGGCTTGTTCCAGGAATTTCCTGCGAGAGAGGTCCTTCACCATGGTCAACTCCTTACCGACGGTGTTCTGCCTTTCAATGCCCTTTGGGCGCTATTGTACAATGCCCGCACGTTCGCATCGAACTCCGGTACACGCCATAGCCTGAAAACTGGAAATCCGGCCAGAAAACGACATGGCCGGTTACCCGACTCTCCAAGCGTTGGGAAGGATGTTTCAGACGTACAATATGCTTGGAGAGCGATCCGTGGATGCAGATGAAGTAGAGCGGCTTATCAAGGCCAACGTAGACAAGACCGTGACGGTATTAGACGTGGATGGCGGAATACAGCGTTGTGTAGTTGAATCGGGACAAGGCCACAAACTAGCTCCTCGGCGCTACCGCTCGGTCATGCCAGGGCGTGCAAGTAGTCGTAGTCGATCTTGATGGCTTGCATTGCCGGCGTTGTGTTGAACGGCGGCTCCTGCTCGACGTAATACAGCTCCACTTCGGTCTGCTTTGCGGCGGCGAAAATCGGCTTATAGTCGATGTGTCCGTGCCCCAGTTCAGCGGGCTTTGGACGGACCATTTCGTCCAGGCCGACCGAGGGACTTGACGTCGGCTGAAAATCCTTGATGTGCAGCAGTCGATAGCGATTGGGATATTTCTTCAGGTACGCGACCGGATCATGCCCCGCGGCGGCCATCCATCCGCAATCCAGTTCGAATTTCACCAGCATAGGATCGGTCTCTCGGAGAACTATGTCGTAGCCGATCGCGCCTCCGGCTTCGGGCTTGAACTCGAAATTGTGATTGTGATAACCGAACTGCAGCCCGGCTTTTTTGGCCTGCTCCCCCAATTCATTGCAACGCGCAGCGATCTTTTTGTAGTCGTCCAACGTCAGTGATGACAGCTGGGCAAGGAAAAGCTTGACGTCGAATTTGCCCGGCGCAGGCGGCGTTGGAAGGGTCACGGAAGAGATCAGATATTTGGCGCCGATCTCTTTGGCGTACGGGATCGCCTGGTCTATGCCGCCCATTCCAATGTGCAGCGCCCGACAGCCCAAGCCTGCGTCTTGCAGGGATTTCCTGACCTCGGCCGCGGTTTTCTTGTCGGAGACGCCGGTTTCGACCTCTTTGTACCCGATGGCCGCGATCTGGCGAAGCGTGCCGTCGTAATCCTTGTCCAGTTCGGCGTTGACGGTGTAAAGCTCTAACCCGATGGGCTTGCCCAATGGATTCGCGAACGCGCTGGTTGGATGCGATAGCGCACAAGCGCCTGCCGCCAAAGCTCCGGCGCCACCGATCAAAAATTCCCGCCGCGAAGATGTCATGGATCCTCCCTGTAGCTGGACTGGAGGCACGATTGTATCTGAGTTTTCTGCGTTAGCGCCGACCGAGCGGCGTGGGAGAGCTGCGCACGAGTCGCAGCGCAGGGAGGGCTGTCAGCGCAGGCCGGACCAATCGTCGGCGACGAGGATGGAGTCGCTGGGATTGGCGGGATCATATTTGATGCTGGCGGGCTGACCGGTGACCAGGCGCTCGAAGCGCACCTGGCCTTCCAGCCCGGTGATGTCCTGCGCGGTGTGGTAGGTAACGCCGGAAATGGCGTAACTGTAAGAAACGAGATGGCGCGGACCGCTATGTATAAGCGGACGGGCACGCGAGCCGAACGCGACTTTCTTGTGAACGGGCGCTTCCGGCGGGTGTTCGACGAGCTCGACAACCTGGCCTTCCGCGATGCGACCGATCTGATTCAGGTGCAGGCGGCGCTTACGTTCCGCGTCCTCGGGATGCTCGGTGGGCCGAAAAAAGGCGTAAGCGATCATGGACAACGCCGCGATGGCGGCGACGCCCATGGTGAGGATGAGCTTCCAGTCCGAAGCCAATATCTTCAACGAAGAGACTCCCTCAGGATTTACGAATGCGAGGCGATCCACTTCACGGATCGCTGTGGCCTGCCTCTCGAATCCGTATTCTATCCAAAGCTTGCGAAAGAAAAGCACTAGGCTTGCGAGGGATGCACCGGATTACGCAACACACCGATTCGGGCGACGCGGACCTCGACGGTGTCGCCGGCCACGAGCGGACCGACACCCGCGGGCGTACCGGTGGAAATGAGATCACCCGGATAGAGCGTCATCATCCGGGAAAGCCAGCGCACCAGGAAATCGCACTTGTAGGTCATCAGCGAAGTGCTGCCGGACTGGCGGCGCTCGCCGTTCACGTAGGTTTCGACGAGAACGTCGGAAGGATCGAGCTGAGTTTCGATGTGCGGGCCAACGGGGCAAAAGGTGTCGAATCCTTTGGCGCGCGTGAATTGGCCGTCGGATTTTTGCACATCGCGCGCGGTGACGTCGTTGACGCAGGTATAGCCCAAAACGTTCTCAAGGGCATCGTCGGAGTCGCGGAGATGTGCGCAGCGGCGGCCGATGACCATGGCGATTTCGCCTTCGTGCTCGACGCGCTGCGAATAGCGTGGAAGAACGATGGGATCGCCGTCCCCAACGATCGCGGAGGATGGCTTCATGAAGATCAGAGGTTCCTTCGGCATCTGATTACCGAGTTCGGCGGCGTGCGCGGCGTAGTTGCGTCCCACGCAAACGATTTTTGCCGGTTCGACCGGAGCAAGCAGGTGCACGTCGGCAAGTCGTAAACTGCGATTGGTGCGGGACCACTCCAACCATGGCGGGCCCGAGATTTCGGTTACGTTGTCACCCTCGATGAGGCCGAAGACGGGAGTAGCGGACTGCGCTTTGGACGAATCCAAAGCTACGAAGCGGCACAATTTCATATGTGATGGTTGGAGTGCGAAATGGGAGAGTGGTGATTCGAGTGAGAAATGTTATCGCCGCGGAGTCTCCAGAGGCAGGTGCCGATCCAGGAGAGAGTGGCCAGGATCATAAATACGACGGCGCCAAGCGCGAAAACTTGCATGGTGCTGTAACGCTCGGCCAGGCGCGTGAAATGCACCGTGAGACCCCAATAGGTGAACGTGAGAATGATCCACGCAATCAGACTGGCGACCAGAAGATTCCCGGGCGCGCGAAGAAATCGCAGAACCGGTATCGCCGCGATCAACGCCAAGGCGACGGCGGCGACGAAATTCCGTTCCAACGCGATGCTTTCAAGCGAGGGCACGCGATTCGCGACGTACAACGAGATCGCGAAGCCCAGCGCCAGTGCGACACCTGTGAATGCACCAGTGCGAACGCCCGGGTTGTGGAGAACGAGCGCTAACTCCTGTGAAAACAGAGATGGGCAGCGGACTGGCATACGCGCTGGGGCTACCAAGTTCCAACAACAAGTTGCTTAAACCCGGGGCTACTGCGAATGTTGCGCGACGTCGGCGAGAACCGGGGCACTGGGGACGCTTTCGTTTCCGGTACGATCGACGGCGGTGACGCGATACCAATAAGGGCTGCTCGGCCGTACAGAAGTATCACGATACGCAGGGGAGAGCAACAAGTCGGGCGTGACAAGCTGACCTTTGTCGCTTTCCTGCTCACTTCGATAGACGCGATAACCGGCCAGATCGGTTTCAGCGTTGATGGACCAGGAGAGATCGATCTCGGGCGCGGCGTCGGAACTCGCCGAAGTGACGGCGGCAACGATGTTCTGCGGCGTCGCGGGAGGAAAAGTATCCACGGGCGCGACAACTAGCGGCTCGGAGGGGTCGGACTCCAAGGCATTGCCCTGGACCTTGACGGCGCTGCGAACGATGTAGACATAGGTCTTGCCGAACTCGAAATCGGAATCGAGGAAGGAATCCTCTTCCGCTTGCGCGAGTCGCGCCAGCGGAGCGGTCCATTCGGCGTGGGACAAATCCTTGCTGGTCGAATCGTAGGAGTGTGGATCGATTTCGCCGCGATAGACGTGTTGTTCAGGCGGCTCTGGGAGGGGATCGCCACCGGAGGTCTGGGCCGCGGAGCTCCAGCTCAGCTCGATCGCGGTTTCGGTGGTCTTCGCCTGAAGTCTGGTTACGCGCCGCGGAACCGGGAAAATCTGAACGGAAACCGAGTTAGAGTCAATGGATGCGCGTTTCTTGGATACCCGCGTGCGAACACGATAGGCCAGCGTAGCGCCGGGATGCATGCGGGTCTCTTCAGGAGAAATCGGATCGACGATTTGTGTGTGGTCGTCCGAGGCATACTTGGCGACGAGCGAGCCGGGGAGGGTCTGCACCACATGAAACGACTTGGCGTCCGGTGAGCCGTCGGGCTTCAGGATTCCGCGGAGAATTTCGATTGCGGGAACTTCGGGGAGGCGTTCGCCGTGAACGGTCTTGGCTGGCAGTGTGAAAGTGAGCAGTGCGCCATCACCGGACTGGCGAACGCTGAGGTCGGTGATCGCAATGGGGACCGGAGGAGAAGGCGCAGTAGGCTCGCCCGGGGCTCCGCACCCTCCAAACGGCAGAGTGGAAAGCAGGAAAAGGAAAATCGAGCAGGCGGATTGAATCAGGCTTCGCGCCGAGGGAATCCGCGAGTTTCGATTGTCCATTTGCGAATTTGCGGCCTACAGTATGTAGCGGCTCAAATCCTGATTCTTGACGATGTCGGCGAGCTGCTTGTTGACGTACGCCGCGTCGACCTTGACGTTTTTCTTTTTCAGATCCGAAGCCTCGAAGGAAAGCTCGTCGAGGACTTTTTCCAGAATCGTATGCAGCCGGCGCGCGCCGATGTTTTCGGTCTGTTCGTTGACGCTGGTGGCGAACTTGGCGATGGTCTCGACGGCGTCTTCGGTGATGTTGAGCTTCACGCCCTCGGTTTCGAGCAGCGCGACGTACTGCTTGATCAGCGCATTCTTGGGCTCGGTGAGGATGCGAACGAAGTCTTCTTCTTTCAGCGATTGCAGCTCCACCCGAATCGGAAGACGGCCTTGCAGCTCGGGAATCAGATCGGAAGGCTTAGTAACGTGAAACGCGCCCGCAGCGATGAATAAAATGTGATCGGTACGGATCATTCCGTAACGAGTATTGACTGTCGTGCCTTCGATGATCGGCAGAATGTCGCGCTGCACTCCCTCGCGGGAAACATCGGGCCCATGGCCGGATTCGCGGCCGGCTACTTTGTCGATCTCGTCGATGAAAATGATGCCCATCTGCTCGGCGCGCTCGACCGCAACGCGCGTAACCTGATCCATGTCCAGCAGTTTGTTTTCTTCTTCCTGGATCAGATACTCGAAAGCGTCGGCCACGCTCATCTTGCGCTTCTTTTTCTGCTGGCCGAACATGCCGGAGAGCATGTCGCGGATATTGTTGTCCATCTCCTCGACGCCCTGATTGGAGATGATCTCGAAAGAGGGCATGGCGCGCTCGCGCACTTCGAGGTCGACCATGCGCTGATCGAGTTTGCCTTCGCGAAGCTGGGCGCGAAGTTTTTCGCGAGTACGCTGATTCTGTTCGCGCTGCGAGGCCGACTCGACTTCGATGGCGCCCGGGGTCGCCGCGGGCGGCGGCGAGGGCGGAAGGAGCAGATCGAGCACGCGCTCTTCGGCGGCTTGCTCGGCGCGGTCGGCCACTTCGTCCAGTTTTTCTTCGCGAACCATGTCAATCGAAGTCTCGACGAGATCGCGCACCATCGATTCCACGTCGCGGCCGACGTATCCGACCTCGGTGTACTTGGAGGCTTCGACCTTCACGAAGGGGCAGCCGGCGAGACGCGCGAGGCGGCGCGCGATTTCCGTCTTCCCGACGCCAGTCGGACCAATCATCAGAATATTCTTCGGCAGCACATCTTCGGCAATTTCCGGCGGAAGCTTCTGGCGTCGAACGCGATTGCGTAGCGCCACGGCAACCGCGCGCTTGGCGGCATTTTGCCCGACGATGTATTTATCGAGCTCCGCGACGATCTCCCGCGGCGTCATGTCGTCCAGGGCGGGCAGGAGTTCCTGCTCGCCGGCGGGGGCAGCGCCGTTGCCTCCCGGCATGAAAACGATCTCTTTGTCGGACTTGCTGTTCATTCGTCCTTCCGTCTCCGGTTGCGTGACCGGGCGACTCTGCCGCAACTGCCAAGTAAGATGCCGCAAACGCGGTGGCGGGAACCGCGTTGGATTTGCCTGCGTAGCTTGCCGCTGGAACTCCTCTGTGAATCTGTAGCTACAACTCCTCGACCGTAAAGTTCGCGTTAGTATAGATGCAAATCTCGCTGGCGATGCGCATCGCTTCCAGCGCCAGATCTTTCGTGCTCAGCTTGGAATGCTTCATCAACCCGCGCGCCGCAGCCAGGGCGTAACTTCCGCCGGAACCCACCGCGCAAAGGCCGTCGTCGGGTTCGATCACGTCGCCGTTGCCCGACAAGAGGAATGTGGCCTTGCTGTCGGCAACGATCAGCAAGGCTTCCAGGTGCCGCAAGGCGCGATCCTTGCGCCATTCCTTGGCCAGTTCCACCGCGGATTTTTGTAAATTGCCGGAGTGTTCTTGCAATTTGCCCTCGAATCGCTCAAAAAGAGATATGGCATCGGCCGTCGATCCGGCAAACCCTACGATGACCTTGTCGTTGTAGAGGCGACGTGTCTTGCGGGCGGTGTGCTTCATCACGTGATCGCCCATGGTCACCTGACCGTCGGCAACGAGCACGACCTTGGTGTCTTTGCGCACGCACAAAACCGTAGTGCCGTGCATCTGCGCACTATTCCTCCTGTTGGACATTCGTCCATTATAGCGCGGCGGGATTTTGCAAGCCATTCGACCAAGCGCGGCGCCGAACTTCTATTGAGGCTGCAAGACAGGCACCGCCGGGGCTGCAGGGGCGGTATCGGAAAGCGCACCAGGCGGCGTCGGCTTCGGGGTCATCTGCTGCAAGCGATCCTGGAGTGCGTGCAGACGCTCGAGCAATTGATTGCGCTCGGCGATGCGGCGATTCAGCTCCGACTGGTCTCGTGTTCTCAGCCCGATGGGATCATCCGCAAGCTGTCGTCTCGCCTGATCGACACCAGCTTCGGACTCGTGGATCGATTGCGTGACCTCATCAATGGATTTCTGCGTGTCCTCCGCGGTGGCTTCGGGTTGATCGGGCGCGAAACACGAGGTGATCGCATGGAGAAGGGCAGCCTGGTCGGCTGCGGCTTTTGCTTCTTTCTCGAACAGATAGATATCGGCGGGGGTGCGCGTACCGATCAGATCCTCGTTGGTCCAAATCTTGATGGTGTGCGCACGAACCGCATGGGGAGACGGCGGGCCAGAAGGCTCGGACGGGGCAGGCGGCGGCGTGGAGGAGGGCGGTGCGGCCGGAGCCGGCTCCTGGCCGGCGGCCAGCGTGGCTCCAGCTTGCAGCGAAACCGCCGAGCTCGCGGCCAGGGCGATCGCGCCGAGTCGAATGGCACGGAGGATCGCTCGGCGAAACATCTCCGTTTGTACCATCACTGGGAAATCTCGCGAAACGACAAAGGCTTGTAGGTCACCGCGGGCGTCGCGTTGGCCACGATGCAACTGTCGTATTGCAGGTTTGGATTTCCAGTGGTGGAGAGCCAGTCGAGCGTCGGCGTTCCCGGGGTGCCCAGGGGAAGTCCGGTGAGCGGGTTGATCGTCTGCGCGAGCAGCAAAGAGCCGTAAAAGTGCGTCGACCGAGCAGCGGATTGGTGGAACGCACCGGTACCGATCGCCAGGATCATTCCGTCATAAGGATGATCGACGTATTGCACGTCACCTGTCACCAGAAGGAGGCCCGCTCCCGGTGGCGTGGGATTTCCGCTGAGGCTGCACGTGCCGTTGACTACGACAACTGTGGGTTGCGTCGCCGATCCAAGTTTCGTGGGATCGCTGCAATCGTTGGTGGTGTAATCCGCTATGGACTGAATCTCGCTGACCAGCTGGTTCAAGCCGCTGACCGAAGTCAGGTCAAGTGTTTGACCCGGATGGAGCGGGTCGGGAAAAGCCGACATTGATGCGCCGGAATCGCCAACCGAAGCCACGGCGGGAGGACCGGCGCTGCTACCCGTGCCTGGGAAATTTCCGGCAGGTGCCATCGCGGCGCTGAGATTGGATACCGACGTACCGTTGGTGCCGCTTACGGCGTATTGCTGGCTGCCGGGATGACAAAAATCCACGCCACTGATGCCGAAGCCGGCGCTTTGATTTCCAAAGCTGGTCGCGCCGGCGTAAGTTCCAGGAACGGTGACCGCTCCAGGAAATGCCAGAGCGAATTCCATCGGCGCCACGACGTATTGCAGCAGTTTCCGGCTGCCATCGGGCAGCACCGCAAGCGAAGTTACTTCCAGAGCTTGGCCACCCGCTGAATTCAGATTCAGGTGCGAGCCATCGAAGTAGAGCAGGGTGGTGGAATCTTGAACGTGATCGCCGTCAACGTCGAGATTGATCGACTTTTCCGTGATGGGATTGACGCGCACCCACTTATAAAGAGCACCGGGGATCCCCGCGTTGGGCGAGATCGAAGCGATGGTTCGGATGGTCGCGCCGCCGATCGCGCCGGCACCGAACTCGGAGTCATATTCTGTGTCCGGGTACGATGCCAGAACATTTTCTCCACCCGCTGGATTCAAGACGTAGCGCACTTCGTGCAGAGTCAAAGGGCCTGACCCTATCGCGGGAACAAAGGCGGGCGAAGTCGAATTGAAGTAGTCGGGATTTTTCGGCAACAGGCGTCCGCGCGCTTCCTCCAGTCCGCCTTTGGCCGCATAGAAAGCCGCAGTGGACGAGCGATAGTTGCCGGAAAGCGAGGTCTCCATCCCCGCGGCGACGATCAACGAAATCGCGATGACGCTAACGAGCAGCAGCGTGAAAATGGCGATGAGCAGCGCGACGCCCGATTCTGAAGATCGACGCCGCGTGGTATTTCGCTGGTTCATTTTCTCGCCGCCTACTGATTCGGATTCACACGACGCCCGCGCCCGTGAAGTTCCACCAGACGCGGATGGCCGGTCCGCAAATCTACCGCCGTTGCTTGTACGATCAAGGTAATCTCGACGTCGAGGATGTTCGCCGGGGTGTTGTAGCCACCTGCGGCGGGGCAACTCTGCGGAGTACCCCCTCCGATCTCGCAGGTATACGCAAACAGGGGAACTGGCTGCCCGGCGGGAAACATCGTTGGGTACACGGCGCGGACCGTGGCGATCTGAGCGGCGGGGGCGTTATTCATGACGTTGGTGACGTAGGGCAGCATCCCGGCAGCGTTGGTCGCGGCGATCGGATCGAGTCCCAACGCTTTCTGCGCGACGCCGCGAAGCAGCGTCGTGGTCCCCGCCGGTAACTGGTAGCGAATCCATTCGACGCCGTCGGGAGTCTGCGGATTGATGTCGGCCTCGACAATCAGATCGAAATCGCCGGGGCTCGTGCAGGTGGTACCGATAGTGCACGGCGCACCGGGATAGCCGGAGCTCCACGCAAACGGCGTAGCAGCATAAAGGTTCGCGGCGGGTAACACGGAAAAATGATTCTTCGGCGGGTAGCCGGAATCGTTGACGTCGCGAACAATCTGATCCATGCCTAGCCGCGCTTCCTGGAAGCTGGCGAGGATCCGCGAATCGGTCTGATAGCGATTCTGGGCGATTCCGAGCAGGGCGAAGGTGGCGCCAGAGACGATTAAGAACACGGTGGCGGCTATGAGCAACTCCAGAAGCGAGAAGCCCCGCTGTGCGCGATGCGTTGCCGGCTTCACGCGTATCATTTCTCCACCGTCGTATCCAGAGTTAACGGCAGGACGAAGCCGTTGCCGCCGGTTTGCCTGGCGCCGAGCAAGAACCGCTTGCCGGTAACCCGCGAGCCCTGCACGTAGGTGACGACCGCCCAACGCACATCGTAGGTTGCACCGAACGGATCGTTCGGATCGATGTAGCTAAAGCTGTATCCGGAAACTTGCCCCGCGGAAAAATCGATGGCCGGGCTGTTGTTCACGTTCGTTATGGTGCTGCCGACCACGGCGCCCGCAGCCGCAGAATTTCCGAGGTTCCAGGTCACCGCCTGCGCATCCGGACATGCCGGGGCCGTGCACGTCATTGCCGTCAGCGGTTGATCCAGCATCTGCTCCAGGATGCGCTGCTCGACGACCAGCGCCGTGGAACTGGTACGATTCACGCTGTTGATGCTCAACGAAATGGGCACGAGCTGCGCGACCGCCACCAGCCCGACCAGCATCACGATCGTCGCAAGCAGCGCTTCGATCAGCGTAAAACCGCGCTGGGTGGCGTTGGCGACCTGTTTTCGTTCGCGCATTTTCGTGCTTTCTTAAATCCGACTCCGGCCTAACTCACCTGTTGCCACAACGCCGACGCACTCCCCGCATACGTCCAAACCTGCACCGAACCCGATGGCAGCACCACCACCGCTCGGTAGCCGCCGTAGGAAGCCGAGGTGTTGCCGACAAAGATGACATAAACGCCAGCCGGGCTGACGGCGCCCCGCTGATCGAATCTCACGGCGTCGCTTGCAGGATTCACGGGCGTCACCGAGGGTACGCCGACCGCCGCGGCCAGCGAACCCGCGCTGGGCACCGAACCGGCCGCAACCAACGTGGCGTTCACGCCGAGCAGGATCTGCTTTTCAGTCGACTGCTCGACCGAATCTCCGTTGCTGTCGGCCCAGAGATTCGCCGGACCATTGGGTGTGGGCTGCAGGTTGACGCAGCTAACCGGTGTATTGCGGCGAATGGCTTCAAACCGCGCCAGTTTTAAAATCGTCGAAACCTGACTTGCGGCGTCGTTAAGCTGATAAATCCGCACGGTCTTGTTGATCGAAGGTACAGCGATGGCAGAAATTGTCAGGATAATACCGAGGGAAACGACCAATTCGAGCGTACTAAGGCCAGACATCCCATTTTGGGAAACGAGGGTTAATCGGGTTGGAGGAACCCGGCAATACATAGAGCCGACCCGGACGGGCGGTAACTAAGAACGTTATAACGTGAGGGACGGAGGCACAAGAACCGCTGTGTCGGAATGGGCATCAGCGCACGGCGAGAGCAGTCCAGACAAGCGTCCGGGCAGACGCGGCTTCAGTTCT
>Ga0307471_100001269_pt1 | contig 13733 bp, 11 predicted proteins | sample atmos_gasesAM3C__2_FD_204566 | JGI IMG/M metagenome (GOLD analysis project Ga0307471, IMG submission 204566) | Hardwood forest soil microbial communities from Morgan-Monroe State Forest, Indiana, United States - atmos_gasesAM3C_515 | ecosystem: Environmental > Terrestrial > Soil > Temperate... | reverse complement strand
CGCCCCCGCAGCTCGCCGCACTGCACGCGCTCGATGCGGGCATTCCGGTGCGCGCCGGCGGGCTCGATGCGGGGCTGCTCGAGGGCGCGGTATGCGTGGTCGCATCGCCGGGGGTGTCGCTCGCCGAACCGTTCTTTGCCGAGGCGCGGCGCCGCGGGCTCAACATCGTGGGCGATATCGAGCTGTTCGCGCGCGCGGTCGATGCGCCGGTCGTCGGCATCACCGGCACCAACGGCAAGAGCACGGTCACCACGCTCGTGGCACGCATGGCGCAGCGTGCCGGAGTGCGCGTGCGCGCCGGCGGCAACCTGGGCGAGCCGGCGCTCGAGCTGCTCAGCCGGGGGACCGAGCTGTACGTGCTGGAGCTCTCCAGCTTTCAGCTCGAGACCACGGCCACCCTCGGCTGCCGCGCCGCCACGGTGCTGAACGTCAGCCCCGATCACCTCGACCGCTACGCGAGCGTTGCGAGTTATGCCGCCGCCAAGGCGCGTATTTTCGCCCGCTGCGACACCGCGGTGATCAATCTGGATGATCCGCTGGTGATGGCCATGCCGCGTGCGGCGCCGCGCACCCTGAGCTTTTCGCTGCGCGCCGCCATCGGCGCCGACTACGCAGTGGCCATGCGCGAGCGCGAATGGTGGCTGACGCGGGCCGGTGCGCCCCTCATGCCGGTGTCGGCCATGAAGATCAGGGGGCTTCACAATGTCGCTAACGCGCTCGCGTCGTTGGCGTTGGGCGAGGCGCTCTCGCTCCCCCTGCCGGCGATGCTGCAAGAGCTGGCCGCATTTGCGGGGCTGCCGCACCGCTCACAGTGGGTGGCCGACGTGCGCGGCGTCACCTACATCGACGACTCCAAGGGGACCAACGTCGGCGCCACGCTCGCCGCGGTCGCCGGCATGCCCGGGCCGCTGGTGATGATCGCCGGTGGCGACGGCAAGAATCAGGACTTCGCGCCGCTCGCGGCGGCATTTCGCGGCAAGGTGCGCCATGCGGTGCTCATCGGGCGCGACGCGGCTCTCATCGAGACGGCGCTCGCGGGCGTGTGCACCCTCGAAACCTGCGCAACGCTGCCGGCGGCGGTGCGGGCGGCCGCGCGCGCCGCGCTCCCGGGCGACACGGTGCTGCTGTCGCCGGCGTGCGCGAGCCTCGATATGTTCCGCGACTACAGCCATCGCGGCGCGGTGTTCACACAAGCGGTGCAGGAGCTCGCGGCATGAGCGCTGCCGCCCATTCCGCGCTGCTGGGATTCGCGCGTTCCAGCGCCCGCAACGGCGGCGTGCACCTCGATCCGGTGACCATCGCGCTCACTCTCGGCATCGTGCTGCTCGGGCTCGTGATGGTGACCTCCGCCTCGGTGTCGATCGCCAGCCAGGACACCGGTCAGCCGTTCTACTACCTCGAGCGCCAGCTGCTGCTGACGCTCATCGGCGCCGCCTGCGCCGCGCTGGTGTTCTCGATTCCCACCGCGCTCATCGAGCGCGCCAGCGTGCCGGTGCTGGCGGTCGCGATCGGCCTGCTGCTCATCGTGCTCATTCCCGGGCTCGGGCACGCGGTCAACGGCAGCCGCCGCTGGCTGCGGCTCGCCGGGGTCAACTTCCAGGTATCGGAACTGGCGCGCGTGCTGGTGCTGGTGTACGTCGCCAGCTACGCCGTGCGCCGCGAAACGCAGCTGCGCGAATCCCTCGCCGGACTCGGCAAGCCGCTGGGGCTGCTGTGCTGTGTGAGCGCGCTGCTGCTGCTCGAGCCCGACTTCGGCGCGGCGACCGTGCTGTTCGCCACCGGCTTTGCCCTGTTGTTCCTGGCCGGCGCCCGGCTGCGCTACGTGATCGCCATGACCGCGATCGCGGTGGGGGGCTTTGCGGTGCTGGCGGTCAGCGCCAGCTATCGGCTGCGCCGACTGACCGCGTTTCTCGATCCGTGGGCGGACCCGTACAACAGCGGCTTCCAGCTGACCCAGTCGCTGATCGCCATCGGCCGCGGCCAGTGGTTGGGCGTGGGACTCGGCGAGAGTGTGCAGAAGCTGTTCTATCTGCCGGAAGCGCACACCGATTTCCTGTTCGCGGTGCTGGCCGAGGAGCTGGGGCTCGCCGGCGTGGTGCTGACGCTGGCGCTGTTCCTGGGTCTGGTGTGGCGCAGCTTCCACATCGCGCGACTGGCCTCGCAAGCGGGACTGAAGTTCCAAAGCCTGCTGGCGGCGGGCTTTGGCCTGTGGGTCGGCATCCAGGCCTTCATCAACATCGGCGTCAACATGGGCGTGTTGCCGACCAAGGGCCTGACGCTGCCGTTGATGAGCTACGGCCGCTCGAGCCTGGTCGTCGGGCTCGCGTGGGTGGGACTCGTGTTGCGCGTGTATCACGAGGCGCTGCGCGAACAACGCGGTTCCGCCACGGTGCGGGGCGCGGCATGAGCCGCCCGATCCTCATCATGGCCGGCGGCACCGGTGGACACGTATTCCCGGCGCTGGCGCTGGCGCGCCTGCTGCGTGAGCAGTCGCTGGAGGTTGTCTGGCTCGGCACGGCGCGCGGACTGGAGTCGCGCGTCATTCCGGCGGAGGGCATTCCGATCGAGCGGCTGTCGGTCGGCGGGTTGCGCGGCAAGGGCGTGCTCACCTGGCTGGCCGCGCCATTTCGCCTCCTCCTCGCCCTCATCCAGGCGCTGCGCGTCATGCGGCGCTACCGACCGGTGGTCGTGGTCGGCCTGGGAGGCTTCGTCACCGGACCCGGCGGCCTCGCCGCATGGCTCACGCGCCGGCCGCTGGTCATCCATGAGCAAAACGCCGTCGCCGGCTTCACCAACCGCTGCCTCGCGCATCTGGCGCGCCAGGTGCTGGAAGGCTTTCCCGGCAGCTTCGGACACGACGTGCAGGCGCGCCTCATCGGCAATCCGGTGCGCCGCGATATCAGCGCCGTGCCGCCGCCGGCGGCGCGCTTCGCCGGGCGCACCGGGCCGGTGCGGATCCTCGTGATCGGTGGCAGCCAGGGTGCGACGCGGCTCAACGCCGTCGTGCCCTTTGCGCTGAAGCGGGTTGCGGGCTGGCTCGCCTTCGACGTGCGTCACCAGGCGGGGGAGCGCTGGATCGACGCCGGGCGCGCCAGCTATGCCCAGGCGGGGGTGCGAGCGGATGTGCGTCCGTTCATCGAGGACATGAGCGAGGCTTACGGCTGGGCGGACCTGGTGATCTGCCGCGCCGGCGCGCTCACCGTGTCGGAACTCGCCGCGGTGGGCGTGGCCGCGATCCTCGTGCCGTACCCCGGAAGCGTGGACGACCACCAGGCGTACAACGCGCAGTACCTGGTGCGCGCCGGCGCCGCGGTGGTGATACCCGACCGCGAGCTCACCGCCGAGCGCCTGGCCACCGAGCTGCAGCGCCTGTGCGCCGGCCGCGGCAAGCTCCTCGCCATGGCCGAGCGGGCGCGCCTGCTCGCCAGGCCGCGCGCCGCGGACGAACTCGCCGCCTCGTGCCTGGAGCTTGCGCGGAGGGCTGCATGAGCGGCGAGCGGCGCACCTTGCCCGAGCGCGTAGCCGTGGAGCGTCGCATCGCGCCCGAGCGGCGCGACCGCATGCGGCGCATCAACACCATCCACTTCGTCGGCATCGGCGGCAGCGGCATGAGCGGCATCGCCGAGGTGCTGCTGAATCTCGGTTACAAGGTGCAGGGCTCGGACCTGCGCGCCAGCGCCGTGACGCACTGGCTCACGGGACTCGGCGCCCGCGTCGCCATCGGTCATGCGGCGGCCAACATCGCCGGCGCCGATGTGGTGGTCGCCTCGGGCGCGGTGCCGCGCGACAACCCGGAAGTGCGGGCGGCGCTGCAGGCACGCATTCCGGTGGTCGCGCGCGCCGAAATGCTCGGGGAGCTGATGCGCTTCCGCTATTCGATCGCGGTCGCCGGCACGCATGGCAAGACGACCACGACCAGCCTCATCGCCAGCATCCTCTCCGAAGGCGGCGAGGACCCGACCTACGTCATCGGCGGGCGCCTGAAGAGCGCCGCCAGCAACGCGCGCCTGGGCGCCGGGCGTTACCTGGTCGCCGAGGCCGACGAGAGCGACGCCTCGTTCACGCATCTGCAGCCGCTGATCGCGATCGTCACCAACATCGACAACGATCACCTCAGCGCGCACGGCGGGGATTTCGGGCTCCTCAAGCAGAGCTTTGTCGACTTTCTGCACAACCTGCCGTTCTACGGCCTGGCGGTGCTGTGCGCGGACGACGAGCACCTGCGCAGCATCGTGCATGAAGTCAGCCGGCCGATCCTGTCCTACGGCCTCGAGTCGGGCGCCGACGTGCGCGGCGAGAACCTCCGCCCCGCGGGGCTGCAGACCCATTTCGACGTCAGACGACCGGCAGCGGCAGCGCTGGCGGTGACGGTGAATCTTGCCGGCATTCACAACGTGCTCAATGCGCTCGCGGCGATCGCGGTGGCCACCGAGCTCGACATCGACGATCAGGCGATCCTGCGCGCGCTGGCCGGCTTTCAGGGCGTCGACCGGCGCCTGCAGCACATCGGCGACGTGCTCACGGCCGTGGGGCGTGTCAGCCTCGTCGATGACTACGCCCATCACCCCACCGAAGTGGCCGCGACGCTGGAGGCCGTGCGCCAGGGCTACGCCGGCCGGCGCGTGCTGCTCGCCTTTCAGCCGCACCGCTACACGCGCACCCGCGACCTGATCGACGATTTCGGCAAGGTGCTGTCGGGCGCAGATGCCTTGTGCGTGACCGAGGTGTACGCCGCGGGCGAGACCGCGATCCCCGGCGCCGACGGGCGCGCCATCTGCCGCGCGGTGCGCAGCCGCGGGCAGCTCGAGCCGTTGTTTGTCGAGAAGGTCGAGGAGCTCGCCCAGGCGCTCAAGGACGTGATCCGCGATGGCGACGTCATCGTTGCCATGGGCGCGGGCAACATCAGCGCCGTGGCGCATACGCTGCCCGCGGCTCTCACGGCCCTGCTGCCGCCGGGGAGGGCGTCGTGACGCTCGCCGTGGCCCCGGAATTCCTGATGCGCGTGCGCCGCGATGAGCCCCTGAGCCGGCACACCTCCTGGCACGTCGGAGGACCTGCGGAGGTGTTCTTCAATCCGCGCGACCGCGCCGAGCTGGCGGCGTTCCTGCGCACCGTGCCCCTTGACGTGCCCATCCACTTCATCGGCCTCGGCAGCAACCTGCTGGTGCGTGATGGGGGAGTCAAGGGGATCGTCGTCAGCACGCACGGCACGCTCGATGTCCTCACGCGCATCGACGAGACCACGGTGCACGCGCAGGCCGGCGTCGCCTGCGCCCGCATCGCCAGGCAATGCGTCAAGTGGGGTCTGGGGCCCGCGGAATTCTTCGCCGGCATTCCCGGGACCCTGGGCGGCGCCCTGGCGATGAACGCCGGCGCCTTTGGCGGGGAAACCTGGCGCCACGTGCTGAGTGTGGAAACCATCGACCGCGGCGGCCACGCGCACACCCGCGCGGTGGGCGAGTACCGCGTCAGCTACCGCCAGGTCATCGCGCCGGCGCCCGAGGAATGGTTCATGGCCGCGAGCTTGAGCTTCGAGCGTCGTCCCGCCGCGCACGAGAGCGAGGTGCGCGCGCTGCTCGAGCGGCGCAAGGCGTCGCAGCCGATCGGCGAGTGGAGTTGCGGTTCGGTGTTCACCAACCCGCCGGGAGATCACGCCGCGCGCCTCATCGAGGTCGCCGGGCTCAAGGGATTTCGCATCGGCGATGCCTCGGTGTCGCACAAGCACGCGAATTTCATCATCAATCACGGTCAGGCGAGCGCCGCGGACCTGGAGCGCCTGATCGCGCACGTGCGCGACACGGTGCAGCACGTGCACGGCGTCGCGCTGCGCCCTGAGGTGCGGATCGTGGGAGTGCCGTAAGCCATGCGCCTCATCTACGAACCGCGCCCGCTGCGCCGCGTCACCGACGCCCGCGCGTTCGGCCACGTGGCGGTGCTGTTCGGCGGCGACTCGAGCGAGCGCGAGATCTCGCTCCTCACCGGCAACGCGGTGCTCGATGCGCTCAAGCGCCGCGGCGTGGACGCGCACGCCTTCGATCCGCGCGATACGGCGCTGTCGGATCTGATCGCGCGCCGCTTCGACCGCGTCTGGATCGCGCTGCACGGTCCCGGCGGTGAGGACGGCACGCTGCAGGGCGCGCTCGAATACCTGGGCGTCCCCTATACCGGCAGCGGCGTAATGGGCTCGGCCATCGGCATGGACAAGCTGCGTACCAAGCGCCTGGCGCTGGCCGTCGGGGTTGCGACCGCGGACTTCGTGGTGCTCGGCGGCGCGCAGGATTTCGAGCCGGCGCTCGAGCGCCTCAAGCTGCCGCTGATCGTGAAGCCCGCCACCCAGGGCTCGAGCGTCGGCATGACCAAGGTCGAGCGCGCCGCGGATCTGCCCGCCGCCTACGCGCTCGCCGTGCAGCTCGAGACGCTGGTGTTTGCGGAAGCGTGGATCCCGGGACCTGAGTACACCGTGGCGATGCTGCAGGAGCGCGCCCTGCCCTCGATCCGCATCGAGACGCCCAGGACCTTCTACGACTACGAGGCCAAGTATTTCCGCGACGACACGCGCTACTTCTGCCCGTCCGGCCTCTCGCACAGCGCCGAGGAGCATCTCGCCAATCTCGCGCTCGCCGCCTTCGAGGCCGCCGGCGCCTCGGGCTGGGGGCGGGTGGATTTCATGATGGACGCCTCGGGGAGGCCGTTGCTGCTGGAGATCAACACCGTTCCGGGCATGACCAGTCACAGCCTGGTGCCCATGGCGGCGCGCGCGATCGATGTCGACTTCGACGAACTCGTGTGGCGCGTGCTCGAGACCAGTTTCACCCGCCGGCCCGCCTCAAGTCCGCAGCGAGCGGTGTAGCTCATGCTCGGCCGCCCCAAAAACCGTCGCAAACCCTCCGAGCATCGCCTGCGCCTGCCCGTGATCAACTGGCGCTACCTCGGCCTGTGGGTGGGCGCGCTGGCGGCGAGCGCGGCGGCGGTGAGCGCGGTGTCGTGGGCATTCGATCAACCCATCGAGACGGTGGCCGTGGAAGGGCGCTTCCAGCGCGTGGCGCCGGTGGACGTCGAGCGGGTCGTGAAAGAGAAGGTGCACGGCGCGGGCCTGCTGTCGGTGGACCTCGCGGCGGTGCGCCGCGCCATCCACACGCTGCCGTGGGTGGATTCGGTGAGCGTGCAGCGCGCCTGGCCCCGGGGCCTGAACGTGCTGGTCATCGAGCAGACCGCCGCGGCCCGCTGGGGCGAGCGCGGGCTCCTCAACACCCGGGGTGAGCTGTTCGACACCGACGAGCGTCACATTCCGCCGGAGCTGGCGCAGCTCGCCGGCCCCGACGGCAAGGAGTCACTGGTGGCGCAGCGCTATCTGGCCGCGGAAGGACGTCTCTCGCAGGCGGGCCTGCGCCTTACCGCAATGCGCCTCGATGCACGCGGCGCCTGGGAATTCGATCTTGCCAACGGCGTCACCGTGCGTCTGGGAAGGCGCCAGGTGGACGAGCGCTTCGAGAAATTCATGAACACCGCGCTGAAGCTCGTCACGCAGCGCGGCGAGGACGTTGCCTACGTGGACATGCGCTACACAAACGGGTTTGCCATCGGCTGGCGCGGCAATGCCGCCGCTGCCACGGGTCGGGACGGTGGCCACGATGCTTAAGCGTGCGGACAGAAATCTGATCGTCGGACTCGACATCGGCACCTCCAAGGTCGTGGCGCTGGTCGGGGAAGTGGCGCCGGACGGCTCGATCGAGCTCCTCGGGCTCGGCTCACAGCCCTCGCGGGGACTGAAGAAGGGCGTGGTGGTCAACATCGAGTCCACGGTGCAGTCCATCCAGCGGGCCGTGGAGGAGGCCGAGCTGATGGCCGGCTGCGAGATCCACTCGGTGTTCGCCGGCATCGCCGGCAGCCACGTCCGCAGCCTCAACTCCCACGGCGTGGTGGGCGTGCGCGACAAGGAGGTCACGCACGGCGACGTCGAGCACGTGATCGATGCGGCCAAGGCGGTGGCCATTCCCGCGGATCAGAAGATCCTGCACGTGCTGCCGCAGGAGTTCCTGGTCGACGGCCAGGAGGGTATTCGCGACCCGATCGGCATGTCGGGCGTGCGCCTCGAGGCGAAGGTGCACATCGTCACCGGCGCCGACAGCGCCGCACAGAACATCGAGAAGTGCATCCAGCGCTGCGGGCTGGTAGTCGACGACGTGGTGCTCGAGCAGCTCGCCTCGGCTTTCGCGGTCCTCACCGAGGACGAGAAGGAGCTCGGCGTGTGCCTGGTCGACATCGGCGGCGGCACCACCGATCTGGCCGTGTTTGCCTATGGGGCGATCCGCCACACGGCGGTCATTCCGATCGCCGGCGACCAGGTCACCAACGACATCGCAGTCTCCATGCGCACGCCAACCCAGTATGCCGAGGACATCAAGATCCGCTACGCGTGCGCGCTGTCGCAACTCGCCAACCCCGACGAGAGCATCGAGGTGCCGAGCGTCGGGGATCGGCCGGCGCGCCGCCTCGCCCGCCAGACGCTCGCCGAGATCGTCGAGCCGCGCTACGAGGAGCTGTTCGGGCTGGTGCGCGAGGAGCTGCGGCGCAGCGGCTTCGAGGAAGTCATCGCCGCCGGCATCGTGCTCACCGGCGGCAGCGCCAAGATGGAAGGCGCGATCGAGCTCGCCGAGGAAGTGTTCCACGTGCCGGTGCGCTTGGGGATCCCGCAGGCCGTGCGCGGTCTCTCGGACGTGGTGCGCAACCCGATTTATTCCACCGGCGTGGGGCTGCTGCTCTACGCCCGTGACAACGTCCTGCCCGCGCATCGCGGGCGCTCCCTGGGCGGGAACGCCAAATCGGTGTTCGACCGCATGAGCTCCTGGTTCCAGGGCAACTTTTGAAGCTGACAGAGCGATGAAAGACTCTCAACCAACCTTTGTATTCGTGTAAGGAGCGATAACCATGTTTGAACTGATGGACGCGTACAGCCAGAGCGCCGTCATCAAGGTGATCGGCGTGGGTGGTGGCGGCGGCAACGCCGTCGCCCACATGGTCACGGTCGGTATCGACGGCGTGGAGTTCATGTGTGTCAACACCGACTCGCAGGCCCTGAAGCACGCCAAGGTGAAGACGGCGCTGCAGATCGGCTGCAACATCACCAAGGGACTGGGAGCGGGTGCCGACCCGGAAGTGGGCCGCGCGGCGGCGATGGAGGACCGCGACCGCATCGTCGAGCTGGTCGAGGGCTGCGACATGTTGTTCATCACCGCCGGCATGGGCGGCGGCACGGGCACCGGGGCGGCGCCGGTGGTCGCACAGGTGGCGCGTGAGCTGGGCATACTCACCGTCGCGGTGGTGACCAAGCCGTTCGAGATGGAGGGCAACAAGCGCGGCTGCGTCGCCGACCATGGTATCGGCGAGCTGTCCAAGTTCTGTGACTCGCTGATTACAATTCCTAACCAGAAGCTGTTGACCGTGTTGGGTCCGCAGACCACGCTGCTGGATGCCTTCAAGGCGGCGAACCAGGTGTTGCAGGGCGCGGTGCAGGGCATTGCCGAGCTCATCACGCGCCCCGGCCTCATCAACGTCGACTTCGCCGACGTGCGCACCGTGATGGCCGAGACCGGCATGGCGATGATGGGATCGGGCGCGGCCAGCGGCGAAGGCCGGGCACGCGCGGCGGCGGAGGCGGCCGTGTCCTCACCATTGCTCGAGGACATCAACCTTGCCGGGGCGCACGGCATCCTGGTCAACGTCACCGCGGGCATGGACCTGTCGATCGGCGAATTCCAGGAGGTCGGGCAGATCGTGAAGCAGTTCGCTTCCGAGGACGCCACGGTGGTGGTTGGTACGGTCATCGATCCGGAGCTGGAGAACCAGCTGCGCGTCACGGTGGTGGCGACGGGCCTGGGCAGGCCCACTGCTGCGGTGCGAGCGCCGCTCACTTCACCGCGCGAGCGCGAGGCGGCCGCAAGCCGCGATCACCGCGAGGTGCGCGCCGAGCCGTCGATGCGCATGGTGCGGCGCCCCATGTCGAGCAGCGACTACGCGGCTCTCGACAAGCCCACCGTCCAGCGGCAGCGGGCGGTCGGGGATGGCCTGCGGCCGGCAGCCGACTCGGAGGATCTGCTGGATATCCCGGCGTTCCTTCGGCGGCAGGCTGATTGATGTGATACGGTAGCGCGCCTTATGTGAAGCGCCTTGGGAGGGGCCTGCTTGCGGTCCCTCCTTGCGGCGCGCAGCTAGCGCTGCTCATCCGCGGCACGCTGCGGTCGGTGTAGCAAAGCAGTACGCATGGTCGGACAACGGACGTTAAAAAACTCGATTCGCGCCACCGGTGTCGGCCTGCACACGGGCAAGAAGGTCCTCATGACCTTGCGCCCTGCAGGTCCTGACGAGGGCATTGTGTTCCGGCGCACGGATTTGCCGAACCCGGTAGATATCCGCGCCCACGCGGAGAACGTCGGCGACACCATGCTCGGCACGACGCTCGGCACGGGCGAGTCGCGCGTCTCGACCGTCGAACACCTGCTGTCGGCGTTCGCGGGACTGGGGATCGACAACGCCATCGTGGAGCTGTCGGCTGCGGAAGTGCCGATCATGGATGGCAGCGCCGGCCCGTTCGTGTTCCTGCTGCAGTCAGCGGGCATCGAGGAGCAGCGCCGCCCGAAGCGCTTCATGCGCGTGAAGAAGCGGCTGCGCGTCGAGGACGGCGACAAGTGGGCGCAGTTCGATCCGTTCGACGGCTTCAAGGTGAACTTCGAGATCGAGTTCAACCACCCGATCTTCAAGCGCCGCTCCCAGCGCGCGTCGATGGATTTCTCGACCACCTCGTTCCTCAAGGAGGTGAGCCGTGCGCGCACCTTCGGTTTCATGCGCGATCTGGAGACGCTGCGCTCGCGCAACCTTGCCCTGGGGGGAAGTCTCGACAACGCGATCGTGCTCGATGACTTCCGCGTGCTGAACGAAGACGGGCTGCGTTACGAGGACGAGTTCGTCAAGCACAAGATCCTCGATGCGATCGGGGATCTGTATCTGCTCGGCCACAGCCTCATCGGTGAATTCAGCGGCCACAAATCCGGGCACGCGCTCAACAACAGGCTGCTGCGCTCACTGCTGGCGGACACCTCGACCTGGGAAGAAGTCGTGTTCGAGCGCTACGCGGACGCGCCGATCTCCTACATCGAGGCGCCGGCACTGCATCCACCCGGGGGTTGAGGACTCAGCTGCGGGGCTGCACGCGCACCGCGATGGCGGTGAGTTGCGGGGCGGCGGCGCGGATCTGCGGTTCCAGTTCCTGTACCGCGTAGCGCAGCCGCGCGCACCAGACGGCGGACGCGGCGAAAATCACCAGCGTGCCATCGCGCTCGATGACGCCGGAGATCCTCGCGCCGATTTCCGTCGGGAGATGGCGACATAACCAGCCGCTCCAGAAACCCTGGCGCGCGGCCTGATCTGTGACGCGCGTCGTGCCCGGGGCGGTGCGCGCCAGCAGCTCCTTAACAGAATGAAGCCGCGGCGGCCGCAGGCCTGCCGCAGTCCTCACTAGGGGTTTTCCGCGCTTGTTTCGTGACCTGATCTTCGGCATATTGCCCTTGCTGCACTTTGGGCAAACCCGCTGAAAGGCGGGGACGCAAAGCCACCGGTCTAAAGCGAGGAGCCATGACAGCGGGGTTGCCAGCATCGGCATCGTACAGATTTTTTAACGCACAACAGGGCGGTTCACGCCCGGGCATGGCTCGTACACCCAGCTGGCGTTGCCTGTTCACGGGGGCCCCGAGGCAGTCGGAACGCACGACATGAACATCATTTTCCTCTCGCGGCGCAAGGCCAGGGCGCGGCACCTGAATCTGGCCCGGCCGCTTACCTTAAGTGTCCTCGGCGGACTGACGCTGGTGATTCTCGGGGGCGTCTTTGCGCTCGGTCTGCAGCTCGGCCGCGGCAGCCAGGAGCGCGGGGTGCTCGGCGACACGCTGCGCTTCGGGAGCCTGCTCACCGAGCAGAAACACCAGCTCGCCGACCTCAGGCAGCAGCTGCAGTTGCGCGTCGACGCCATGGCGATGCGTCTGGGTGCCGTGAACGCACACGTCATCCGCCTCAATGCCCTCGGCAAGCGCCTCACCGCAATGGCGGAGATCGACAGCCGCGAGTTCAATTTTGAAGGCGATCCGCCCAGCGGCGGCCCGGAAAGCGACGGTGAGGGGGTGAGCGCGCAGATCCCCGATCTCACCGCCATGCTGAGCCAGCTGGAGCAGCGCGTGAATTCGCGCGACTCGCAGCTCTCGGCGCTCGAGAACGTGATTCTCGCGCGCGAGCTGAAAGAGGAGATTCATCCCGAAGGCCGCCCCGTCACGAGGGGCTTTATTTCCTCGTACTTCGGCGCGCGCGCCGATCCCTTCGATGGCCGCGAGGCGTTCCACAAGGGCGTCGATTTCGCCGGGTCCCTCGGTGACAAGGTCGTCGCGGTCGCGGCGGGCGTCGTCACCTGGGCCGGCGAGCGATCAGGTTTCGGCAAGCTCATCGAGGTGAGTCACGGCGACGGCTTCGTCACCCGCTACGCGCACAACCAGCGCACGCTGGTGAGCGTCGGCGAGACGGTGAAGCGCGGTGAAGCCGTGGCGCTCATGGGGTCCACCGGCCACTCGACCGGGCCGCACGTGCACTTCGAGGTGCTGCGTAACGGCCGACAGGTCGATCCCCTGTCCTTCATCGGTCGCTGATCGCGGCCACGCTGCGGGGCTAAGCCGCACTCCCCACCCTTGAATTCCGGCGCCCACGAACCAATTGGGCGCAGCGGGCGTCTATTGCGTACAATACGCCGCTTTCGAACCCTGACATGCGCGGTAAGTGCTTGTCGGTAAAGCTGTTTTTAGCTCAACGAGTCACGCCTTGCGTCAACTTCTCACCCGCGTCTTCGGCAGCCGCAATGAGCGGCTGGTGCGCGGGTATGCACGCGCAGTGCGCGCCGCCAACCAGCTCGAGCCGCAGATCATGGAGCTCGGCGACGAGGCGTTGCGCGAGCGAACCGAGGAGTTCCGCAAGCGCCTGAAGGAGGGCGCGACTCTCGACGAGCTGCTGCCCGAGGCGTTCGCGGTGGTGCGCGAGGCGGCCCGCCGCACGCTGAAAATGCGCCACTTCGATGTGCAGCTGATCGGCGGGATCACGCTGCACAAGGGGATGATTTCCGAGATGCGCACCGGCGAGGGCAAGACGCTGGTGGCCACGCTCCCGGCCTACCTCAACGCGCTCAGCGGCGAGGGCGTGCACATCGTGACGGTGAATGAGTACCTCGCGCAGCGCGATGCGGACTGGATGGGTCCGGTGTATCGCTTCCTCGGCCTCACGGTGGGAGTGATCAAGAACGCCCAGAGCCCGCAGGAAAAACGCGCTGCCTACGCCTGCGACATCACCTACGGCACCAACAACGAATTCGGCTTCGACTACCTGCGCGACAACCTGGCGTTCCGCCTGGAAGACCGGGTGCAGCGTTCCTTGAGCTTCGCGGTAGTCGACGAAGTCGATTCGATTCTCATCGACGAGGCGCGCACGCCGCTCATCATCTCCGGGCCCGCCGAGGAGAGCACCGAGCTGTATCTGCGCATCAATGAGCTGGTGCCGCGGCTCACGCGCCAGAAGGAGGAAGAGGGCCCCGGGGACTTCTCACTGGAGGAGAAGACCAAGCAGGTGCACATCACGGAAGCCGGTCACGAGCACGTCGAGCAGCTGATGCTGCAGGCCGGCCTCCTGAAGGAGGGCGAGAGCCTGTA
>Ga0307471_100001268_pt1 | contig 13734 bp, 13 predicted proteins | sample atmos_gasesAM3C__2_FD_204566 | JGI IMG/M metagenome (GOLD analysis project Ga0307471, IMG submission 204566) | Hardwood forest soil microbial communities from Morgan-Monroe State Forest, Indiana, United States - atmos_gasesAM3C_515 | ecosystem: Environmental > Terrestrial > Soil > Temperate... | reverse complement strand
TGGCACCGGAGGATTTTTCCTTTCTTCATATGATTTCCTAGTTTCACATCACCAGCTTGACAAGAACCAGAAATCAGTTCTGAAACACCAAACATTTTTCGGCAATGAAATTGTCGCTAATACGCGCCGTCTTTGCATCATGAATATGTTCTTGCACAATATCGGTGAGATTGATGGGGATGCGCCCATTTCGCCGAATGATGCCTTGGTTGCGCCGAGCAATCTTGGCTACGACTATGTGTTAGCAAATCCGCCGTTCGGTAAAAAGAGCAGTATGAATTTTACCAATGAGGAAGGCGAACAGGAAACAGATGACTTGACCTATAATCGTCAGGACTTCTGGGCCACCACATCGAACAAACAACTAAATTTTGTTCAGCATATCCGCACAATGCTGAAGACTACCGGACGGGCCGCCGTAGTCGTCCCTGATAACGTTCTGTTTGAAGGTGGTGCTGGCGAAACAATCCGGCGCAAGTTGCTTGAGAACACAGATCTTCATACAGTTTTACGCCTGCCAACCGGCATTTTCTACGCCAATGGCGTCAAAGCGAACGTAATTTTCTTTGATAACCGTGAGGCTAGTCCCGATCCTTGGACGAAGGAAGTCTGGTTCTATGATTATCGAACGAATATCCATCATACGTTGAAAAGGAAGCCGCTACGATTTGAGGATTTGCAAGATTTTGTTCAATGCTTCAAACCGGAAAATCGCCACGCCCGTAAAGAAACATGGAATCAGAAGAAAAACCCAGAGGGGCGTTGGCGGAAATATACCTATGAAGAGCTTGTTGCTCGCGACAAAACGAGTCTCGATATTTTCTGGCTCAAAGATAAAAGCCTTAGTGATCTTGATAACCTGCCTGAACCCGATGAACTGGCTGCTGAGATTATCGATAATCTTGAGGCTGGGCTTAATAGCTTCCGAGAAGTAATGGGCGCACTGAATAAGGGTAGATAGAGCTTTGTTTGCTTTGTGCGTGTTATGTGCGTGTATAAGCATGCACGGGACGACATTTTTTGACTCCGCATGCACGCTAAGGCATTATTAAATCAGCCCGGATGCGTAGCTCAGTGGTAGAGCACTATCTTGACATGGTAGGGGTCACAGGTTCAATCCCTGTCGCGCCCACCATTTGTGTTGGTGGTACACATTTGGGGAATGTTCCGCCGCTTACGACTTAATATCCATGCAACTAAATTAACTTATCCATGCAACTAAATTAACTAAAGATACGTTTTGGTGAAAGTAATTTTATACCGTAAAATAAGGCCATTGAATTAAAAAACGCACATGTTGCGCGGAAACAGATTAGAAAATGGCGACAACTAAAACTCAACGTACACCCATCGCACACACTGCTGCTTTTGTGATGAGTACATTGACTGCTGTTGTGATCGCCGGCTCGCCTGTAAGGGCCGATGAAAGCAATCATTTTGGGCAAGATTATAGCGGTGACTGTCGCGTTCAAGCAGCGCAGAAGGTTCTGCCTGAATATAAACCTAGAGAGAACGATACTATATGGAACGGTTTTGGAGTCGGATTAGAGCCTGCCTTTAGTTTCATGGGGAGCAGTCTGGGGCGCGAGATCATATTGTATATTCCGAGAGATTGGAAAGGCACGAACGGATTTGATGGTGCACAGCTGTCATATAGTATTCCCTACCCGGGAGGAGGAAACGGACTCTTTACTAGATTTCAAGGAGGGGCTGCTTACATTTACAATGGAACAGTTGCAGAAGCCGGGAAACCTGGCAAAGTATATGACCCGCAACGGCGCGAGGCTGCCCGGATTCTCAGGGCTATTGTGAATAGTGCAGCAACAGCAAGATGTAGGGCTGGCTAACATTCTCCGGTTAATATCAACTACAGGTTTGGTCCCGTTCTGGAGAGTTGTGGGACAGTTTTGCACGTCTTAACGAATCCCTTTTTAACCAACGCTACAATTTATATAGACATTTTACCCGCGCGGGTCTTGGCTTAAGGCGCGCATGACCAATTTATCGGATGACGATCTGCATTCGCTGGATGACGAGCCGCCGCGGCTCGATCATGATCTTCACCGATACGACGACACGCAAGGTAAGCCGTTTTTCATTCGCGCGCTGCGCGCTCTACGGCGCGTTTTCAGAAAGGACGCGGCCACCGCGCAAGAACGCAATGATCGCCTGATCGGGCAATGGATGTCCGTGCTCGGCGGCCTTACCTTCGTTTTTCTGGTGACCTCGATCGTCACCACATGCACGATTGCCGATCAGTTGCATGAGATGAAAGCGCAGATGAAGGCGCAGATGAGCGCCATGCAATCGCTGTCCGAACAGGCTGCGCGCAACGTCGAGGCCAGCAGCAGCGCTAACAATAAAATCGCCGATACGGCCAAAAGCACGCTGGTCGATGTGCAGCGGGCCTTTGTCATCGTCGATAAACTGAAATCCATGCCCACCACCGACACGCAGAAAAACGAGACCGTCTGGTATTACGCACCGGTCATGAAAAACGGCGGCAATACGCCGGCGCTTAATCTGAAATACATTGTGCTCGATCCGCATTCGGACGCGATGTTGCGGCCGCTGGCTCTGTCGCGACAGGCGGGCGATTCACAATATTACGAAATATCCGCGCGCATCGGCGCACCGCAGGATCCCGACGATGTGCTGGCCGCGGCCGAGGCGAGCAGCACACCCTATATCATCAAGTCCGGCGCGGTCGGCTCGAAGAACGAAGTGCCGATCAGCAATGCTTTCAGTGACATTCACACCGCCTCGAACGAAACCACTAATCCCGATGCCATGATCGACCGCATCGGCCGCTTCATTTTCGGCAGCATAAGATACGAGGATGTTTTCGGCGGGCAGCATCTGACCAAATTCTGCTTCGAGGTCGGCGGTACCAATCCGAATGATGGTGCGCCCATGCTGCCGCACCGCTGCCGCCACTGGAACTGCTCCGATCAGGAGGAATGCGATAAGGATAAGATCGAATACAGCACCGAATTCGAGGAGGCGCGCGTTCATCCGACGCTGACGCTCGAATAGAAACCACAATCTGTGCAAACACTTGCCGTGGTAAAGCAGCTCTTAATCGTCGGCGTTTGAGTTTTATTAACCGAGTTTCCCTATTCTGGATGAGCACGTTTCCTGTCTGCGGCGGATGCTGTCCATGGACGATTCTATTTCCGGTTATAAGCCGCAGCGGGCCTGCCATAATACTTTAAAGGTGGAAGCCGCGTGCCCGCCATCAGTTCCCGAAAATGCCGCCGTAATCGGAGAGGTACGCCATACCAGAAATGCGTTTATTCTGCGTGCCGGCAAGATTATCCGGGCAAATAAACATGATCTGGTATATGCAACGGACGGGGTCCAGGTAGGCCATGGCGGCAGAATGAAAATTAAGCTTAATGATAAAGAAAAGTCGATTTTTTCTGTTGGTCCGGACAGTGAATTTTCTTTCAAAGATTTAAAGAAACCTGACGGCCCCCCGGGTTCCATGCTGACAGCGTTAAAGCAAGGAACGCTTTCAAGTGTGCCCGGAAAAACACTTCCGAAAGTTGCGAGTCCGGGACCGCGCGGCTGAAAACCGGCATTCTGACTTTAAGGCAACACCGGCGATTTAATGGTTTGTTCCAAAAGGCGTCCGCCATTCATGGCCGCGAAGACGCGCGGCAGTTTGTAAGCCAGCGTCAGGCCGAGGCCGGTGCCGATGGTGACCGTCAGGCCAATGCAGCAGAAATAATAAAGGATCATCCAGAAATCCGTTTGCGCCGGCAGCAGCGGCCATAGTTCGATTTTGAGAATGGCCAAAAGCGGCCAATGCGCGGCATGCAGGAAAAAGGCGACGCCGCCGAAATTGGCGCCGGTTTTGCCGCCTGTTTTCGTCTGTGCGACGCGATACATCAATCCCCAGCAGCCCATGACGCCCACTATGCGCATCGCGCGCGTCAGCACATCGAGCCATTCGGGCCCGATATAGCCATTGAACTCGAAAACATACGGCGCCAGCGCCCGTAAACCGGCCCAACTCAGATAAAAACCCGTCAGGCCGATCACCACGGGCAGCGGGATGGTGATGCGCAACTGCTTCTGCCGCACCAGCGCGCCCATATAGAAAAAAAAGACAACATCGGGGCGGTGGAAGATGATCAGATGCGAATTGCACAGCCAGGCGAGCAAAAGCGCCGCCGCGCCATAATAAGGAACGCGCCGGATCATCAGCCACAGCACAGGGCTGCATATCGCCGTCACGAACAGATCGCGCACGAACCAAAACTGGAATCCGATCGGCCGGTGCGTGGCGCCGGTCACGGCGTCGATGTAATTATGCAGATTGGCGGTGGCAAATTTGATGTTGAGAATATCGAACAGCGGATAATCCGGATGGAATTTCCATAAAGTATAGGTCGCGGCCAGATAAAAGGCATTCCAGCCGAGCAGGGGCAGATACAGCGAGATAAAACGCTTGCGCATGCGCTTTTTGATCGTAGCCCAGGCATCGCCGGTGAAGGAGAAAAACAGCCAGCCCGAAATCATGCTGAGCAGCGGCACCACGGTGTAGAAAATCAGTCGAATGGTGGCGTCGACCCAAGTGGCAAAAGGATGATTGTGGATATCAAGGCCCGCGATGGGCGACGCGGCGGAATTGGGAAAATTCTCGAAATGCACGCAGACCAATCCGACGATTAGCATGATGCGCGCGAAGCTAATGGCGCGCGAAATTTCCGGCTGCGAAAGCCCGTGGCCGGCGTTGCGGAAATAAGAGAGCATCAAAAATCCTTCCAATATCAGCGTCTTTATAAGGGTTCGCCGCGTGAAACGAAATAACAAATTAAGGTTAAACGCTCTATTTGTGATGCAAGGGATGCCCCGGCACATCCGGCATGCCGAGATAATTGTAGAGAAACATCGCGCCTATCGGTAGCAGGACGGCGATCAGAATAATGGCGATGCGATAGAGGCGTCGCTCGTTTGGCGCCGGGCGGCTGCGCAGCAGCGGCTGTAACAGGATTCCGACCGTGGCGCCGATAAAGACGATAAAAATAAGCCACAGCATCATGAAACCCCGCGGCGGCAGTAAAAGAAAACCACGCCCAGTATGGCGGCGAGCAGTAACGCCAGAGGGCCCAGCCACAGGATATAGGTCTCCGGCTTGAAGGGCGGCTTGAGCAAAACATAATCGCCGTAGCGCGCGACGATGTAATGTTTCACCTGCGCGTCGCTGTCGCCGGCTTTCAGGCGCGCGCGCACCACAAGGCGCAGATCATGCGCGAGCTCGGCGTCGGAATCGTCGATCGATTGATTCTGGCACACAAGGCAGCGCAATTCCTGCCCGATCGCCCGCGCCCGCGCCTCCAGCGCCGGATCGGAGAGCACCTCGTCGGGCTGAATGGCGAAAGCCGGGGCTGGCAAAGCAAGCATAAAAAGAAAAATGAAAAACAGCCGCTTCATTTTTTCAATTCTTTGATCAAAGGTTCCAGTCGCTGGCGGATCAGCTCCGGTGTTAAAGGCCCGGTCTGCTTGAAGCGGATGGTGCCGCGCCGGTCAATCACATAGGTTTCCGGCACACCATAGACGCCGAAATCGATTGCCGTGCGGCTGTCGGCGTCCACCCCAATGGCGTCATACGGATCGCCCGCATTTTCCAGCCAGCTTGCGGCGTCGGTGGATCTGTTTTTGTATGGAATACCGGCGAGCGTCACGCCGTCCCCTTTCAATCCGGCCAGCAGTGGATGCTCGGCGCGGCACGGCACGCAGGTGGACGCGAAAAAATTGAGAATGGTGACCTTGCCTTTGAGATCATCCGTGCGCAGGCCGGGCGTGTCGGCGAGCAAGGGCGGCAGATCGAATGCCGGCGCCGGATGATTGACCAAAACGGATGGGATCAAATCCGGCGTATGACCGTGTGCCACCAAAATTAGCCGCAGGGCGCAAAAACCGACCAGCGCCGAGAAAACGACGATTGGCAACAGGAACAAAAGCCGTCTTGTCATGAGCGTCTCCCCGCCAGCGCCAGCACACCGCCCGCCGCCATCATGCCCGCACCGATGAAAATCCACGGCACCAGCGGATTATAATAAAGCCGCGTGAGATAACCGCCTTCATCATCGGCATCGCCAATCACGGCGTAAAGATCGCCGAGAAAATTGGTGTGAATGGCGGCGAAGGTGGTGGGTATCGGCGGCACGGCATAATAACGCCGCTCGGGCGCGAGCGCGGCGACAAAATGCCCGCGGCGGCGGGCGATGAAATGCGCGCGCCGCGCCGTGTAATTCGGCCCTTTGACATGCTCCTCGACGCTTGTGAGCGTCAGCACATAACCGGCGACATCGACCGTGTCGCCGGGCTGCATAATCTGGATTTTTTCGGTCTTCCAGGCAGTCGAGCCGGTGATGCCCACAATCAGCACCGCGATGCCAAGATGGGCGATTGTCATGGCATAAGCCCCGCGCGGCAAGCTATGTGCGCGGCGCCAGGATTCGGAAAAATCCGTGCGGAATAATTGCAAACGATCGGCCAATTCGCTCAACGTGCCGGCGCCAAGCCACGCGGCCAAGCCAAGCGCGCCGCAGGCCCATAATGGTCCGGCCGCTCCGCCGGCGATGAGCCATGTCGCTGCCGTCACAATCACGGCCGCGATGAAAGCGAATTTCAATCGCGCCAGCGCACCCGGCAGATCGCCGCGCTTCCATTCCAGCATCGGCCCCACCGCCATGATGGCGGTCAGCGGCACCATGAGAGGTAGAAATACGATGTTGAAAAAAGGCGGCCCGACAGAGATTTTGCCGAGATCTAACGCATCGATGAACAACGGATAAAGCGTGCCGAGCAGAATGCTGCCTGCGGCAGTGGCGAGCAAAAGATTGTTGATCAGCAATGCGCCTTCGCGCGAAATGGGCGCGAACAGATTTTCGTTTTTCAGCGCGGGTGCGCGCACGGCGTAAAGCACAAGCGATCCGCCTGTCGCCAACGTCAACAACAGCAAAATAAATACGCCGCGCTGGGGATCGGAGGCAAAACTGTGCACCGAGGTCAGCGCGCCCGAGCGCACCAAAAAAGTGCCGAGCAGGGACAGCGAAAAAGTTATTATCGCAAGCAGTATGGTCCAGGCCTTAAGCGCACCGCGCTTTTCCGCCACGATCGAGGAATGCAAAAGCGCCGTGCCCGCCAGCCACGGCATGAAGCTGGCATTCTCGACCGGGTCCCAATACCACCAGCCGCCCCAGCCCAGCGTGTAATAGGCCCACCACGAGCCCATGGCGATGCCGAGCGTGAGAAAACTCGAGGCCGCCAGCGTCCAGGGCCGCACTTGCCGGGCGAAAGCGGCATCGACCTTGCCTTCGATCAGTGCCGCGATGGCGAAAGAGAATGCCATCGAGAAACCGACATAGCCGAGATAGAGAAAGGGCGGATGAAAAGCGAGGCCGGGGTCCTGCAAAATCGGATTCAGCCCTTCGCCGTTGGCAGGCGCGGGATCGAGCCGCAAAAAAGGATTCGAAGTGAACAGAATGAAGGCGATGAAACCGCAACCGATCATGCCCTGCACCGCAAGCGCCCGCGCGCGCAAAACGGGCGGCAGATTTTCGCCGAACACGGCGGCCGTCACCCCGTACACGGACAGGATGAAAACCCACAGCAGCATCGAGCCTTCGTGATTGCCCCACACGCCGGTGATTTTATAAAGGAACGGTTTATCGGTATGGCTGTTCTGCGCGACATTGAGCACCGAAAAATCGCTGGTCACATAGGCGGCGATCAGCGCGCTGAAAGCCAGACCGACCAAAACGAATTGCAAAAGGGCAGCGGGTTTCGCCACATTCATCAGGCCCGCATGACGCCGCGCGGCGCCAACCATTGGCAGGCTGGCCTGAATCAGGCTCACGAACAGGGCAAGGATCAGGGCGAAATGCCCCATCTCGGCGATCATGAGGGCGTTTTAGCACTCCGCCCCCGAAGCGACTAGGCGAGAGATTCTTCTTAGGCCGCCGGTCTAAGCTCGGCCAGTGGCGTGGAAACGCATATATCTTTTTCGCTTCGTGCCGGGAACGGTATCACGTTGCCCGAAGCCTCTTCGGCATACTTCATCAAGACTTCTTCGACATAGCCATAATCCTGCCTGTCCCAATTAAAGACGAGCTCAGTCGCAGCCTTGAAGGTTGGGTCATCCATAAGATCGCCGTTTGCGCCCCAGTTTTCAAATCCGGGCGTCTTGGTCAACGCCGCTTCCTTCAGGAGTTCCAGAACTCTCTCCGGTGTGATGGCGCCATGGTACATCTTGTTACCCGTGAGCAGGGATGCAAAACGCACAGTTGCGAAATCTTTCATTCTTTCATCGCCGTTAATGTCTAAAATTCCTGAACAGCCGATACGTAGTTTTATCCAGCGATCGAGGTAACCCATAATGTCCTGCATGTAGTCGAGGATTTCCCTGTCGATTGCTTCGGGTGTCAATTCCTCCGGCGACGCCAGTTGTGGAGTCAGCATTTTTTCCAGAAACTCTTCCGGCGATACGCTGTCGAGATTGGCTAAAAGCTCAAGCTGCCTTGCATGCGGATCATGATCGGCGAAATTAAAAAGAGCGCCGACGACCGCCGCCGTTGGCGTCGGATACCAGGAGTTGTCGAACCCGGTGACGGAATACATAAGGCCTTTCTGTTGAACCATCGACATCATGTCGCGGATCAGCTCGAACATGCCGCCACCGATAATACCGTGGCCGTTGAAGCCGGCGCGCAGGCAGGCATCCACGGCGTTCGAATTGTAGGCTTTCGCCCAGTCGGACGCCTTCAGCGGGTTCATCGGTTTAAACACACCGACTTCCATATTGGCGCGGATCCAGCTTGCGGTGAGATCGAGGAATCCAACATTGGCTTTGCCAACCGATCTTTTTATCGGCATCAAGGATGGTCCGACGGTTAGCATTGTCAGCCCTTCTTCCACCATCAGGGATGGTTCGAGAGTTCCGGGCTCGAGCTCGTTGACTTCTTCGGCAAACCGGAAGGTATCGACGGCGGCGAATCTTACCTCTTCGGGGCCGTGCAGCTTGGGAATATAAATTCTGATTTTGTCATCTTCGCTTATCCGGAATCCGTTGTTGAGCTCCGGTATCATATTGATTTTGCCAAGGGCGGCGATGATCATCGTATCCAGAATGCCGCGTGGCATTGGATTGCCGTCTTTGTCGATGACACTGTAATCCTTGACGTGAATGCCCGCGCGCCTCACGGAAATAAGCGGCGCGCCATGCAACTTCTTTGGATTTCCATAGGGATCGGTTATGGAAACACCCTCAAGAACAGAATCGTCCAGATAAATAGCTCGTTCGCCAGCTTCTTTTGCCGCTTCACGGAAGATTTTTTGGCGCAGTGTTCCACGGTTGATGTGCCACCAGTTATCGTAGCCGCTAATGAGGTCTCTTGCGCCTACGGCCCTATTTTTTATGGACGTGGTAATCGAAGTCGCGTCTTCTAAATCGGCAAGCCATGTCTTGATGGCTAAGGCGGATGTCATTTTAACCTTGCCGTCTATGAAGGTGAATTTGACGGGCGTATCCCCCATCTTCATGTAGACAGCATCCGGGCAAGCCGGGTTGCCATTAAAACCAAGGAATTTTGAGGTATTTAAGAGTGGTATAATTCTGCTGTCATCAAGTTCAAAAAACATTTCCAGTTTTTTCTTTTTATCGTTCCAGTTCGCACGCCAATTTTTCACTCGATCCCACGATATGTCCGTAGGTAGAGGTATATGTTTATCCATTTGGCCGGTTATGATTTTATCGACATACTCAACGCGTTTCTGATTAATTGGCTGGCCTTCCGCGTGCCGTTCCAATCCTTCGACATCCGGAAACATTTTTTCAGGAAGATTCGTGACATAGAGATGGTCGCGCGGGTCTTGCCACGCATGCATGGCGCGCGCGACCATATTTAGCTTTGTCATCGGACCGACAAGCTCCGGTCCGGTATCGGTGGACGCTCTGGGATCGATTTTATCTTGCCGGATCGTTATTCCCGCTGCCTTAAATGGATCCAGATTTTCTGTGAGTAATTCATTTTCCCTTAAAACTTTGGCATGCCCGGCCGCAGTGCTGGGGAGGCCTTGCAACCGTTGTTCTTTGTGATACGCGTTGCTGACGGCAAGGAATTTTTGGCGTGGGCCTTCTTTTATTAGGGCTTCGCCTTTGGGCGTCAGCACTTGATAGGAGCGATCAACTCCCTCCCACCATCCTTGGGGATCCATGCCCGTGTAATGCGTAATTTCAGGGCTCAGGAAAGTTTCTGCTGCCCAATCAAAAATATCTTCGCTAACAAAATATTTGCCAATCTTAATATAAGTATTTTCCATTGTCGGCTGAAAAGCTGGACGTGGCATGATAACGCTCCTTGAAATAATTTTGGAGGCGTAACCTTATCAAACCAATTTTGCGTGTCCAGATTTCAGATAACCGCACGTCATTATGGTTAATTTCTCAACCCCTCGCCCGTTTCCGGCGACTCTGCTATAGCGGATCATGCGCGGGTGTAGCTCAATGGTAGAGCAGAAGCCTTCCAAGCTTACGACGAGGGTTCGATTCCCTTCACCCGCTCCAATATATCAACAGCTTACAATTAAACTGGTTGGACAAGCGTTCCGAAGTTGGACGTTTTCAATTTTTTGCGTTGTACATTTTTTTCGTATTCCAACCAATTGAAAACCAAAATATATCTCGAGCCCAAATGTTTTTCGTTCTGAATTTTTTGGAATTTCTAATCTCTTGAAAATTATGAAGAGTAGCCAACCTCAGAGGATGGTAATGTGATTGCCTTTCAAATTAACCATACGAATTTACCCATTAGTGCAATTACTTGCGGACTTTTATAGTATGGTGAGCAACTGAAAGCCTCAATATGGGAAAAAATATCGGAAAGATTTACCATGTCAAACGATGTAGAACCGGAAGTAGTGCTTAGGCTGAATCAAGATGAAGCCCAGGCCGTGTGGTTCGCGCTGAACAAAGCTCGTGCACCCGTGAACCAAAATCTCGCGTTTCGCGATACACTCGAACGAATACAACTCAGGCAAATGAAGCCGCAGATGATTCCCGACAGGCCTTTCTCACGTGGGTCAACCCCGTGGCCTTATCTGGCTAAATAAAAGCCTGAATCCTGAATTAAGAGTGTGATAGCCATGCAGCCAATCTTTGGTGCGCCTATTTCACCGTCCCGACATGGACGCCGTTTATCGCTCCCAGCAGGCCGAAGGCTTGCAGGAGCCAGATCACCACCACGATCACGACCACCACATTAAGGATGCGCTTAATCTTCCCATCCATGGGGATGTAGGTGTTAACCAGCCACAGCAGAACGCCGACGACGACCAGGATTATGACAATGTTAATGAGGGGCATGGGACGTCTCCTTGCGGCTTATTTTTATGGGTCCGGAAGAAGCGGGCGCTTCCCCGGCCGGCGTTCCTGCCACCCTAAGCGACCCCATATAAAAAACCCGTTGGATGTTGAGTCGCGGGAATAAGAAATCCATCATGTGGTGCTTTTAACCCTGTGGATTAAGGGTGGTTGCCATGTCCATAAAATTCCGGCAGAGTTACGGCCATCAATCTATTCCGGCCCCGCGCCGCACTGCAAAGGAGCAAAAAATGAAAACGGGAAAAGCCCTCCTTATTCTCACGGGGGTTATCGCGCTGACATCCGTCATCAGTCCGACGCGCGCCGAAGATCGCCGCCAGGTCTGGCGCGACAGCGAAGGCCAGATCGTTCACGACACCGAAGGCACCTGCGTGCGTTCGCGCTGGATCATCGATCACGATCCCTGCGCCACGGAAGCGCAGCATACGGTTATTGCCCAGGCCGACCGCACGGTTTACTTCGCCTTTAACAAGGCCGACCTTTCGCCGGAAGCCAAAGAGAAGCTCGATACGCTCGCGCACCGGCTGATGGATGCCGACGACATTCAAGGCGCCCGTATCGTGGGTTATGCCGACCGTATCGGAACCGCCTCCTACAATAAGGCGCTTTCGAAAAAGCGGGCGGAAGCCGTGCGCAATTATTTGGTAGGGCAAGGCTTGCTGAAGCCCAGCAAGACGGAGACTCAATGGGTCGGCAAATCGAAGCCGAGCGCCAATTGCTCAAATAATCAGTCCCACGCTGAGTTGATCGAATGTTTGCAACCCGACCGTAAAGTGACGGTCGAGATCGATTACCGCCGCGAGGTCAAAGCCGCCGCGCCCGCAGTGGAAAGTGCGCCGCCACCGCATCATCATAAGAAGAAAAATAAGTCCTCCGCTTATTAGCAAGCGGTAAAGAAGCATTGGCAAACTTTCGCCAATAGCTCTATTTTGGCTGTGAAACCTGGGTTGCACAGCCATGAAGCTCGCCGATTCGATCGCTACCGCCATCCGCGCCCGCGCCAGCAAGCAAGGCACGCGCAGCTTCTATCTTTATGATACCGCGCCGATGCGCGCGAAAATTGCGCGCTTGAAATCCCTGATGCCGAAGGGCGTCGAGGTTTTCTACGCCATGAAGGCCAATCCGCATGCCGCCTTTCTGGCCGCCGCGAAGGAATCCGGCGCCGCCGGCATCGAGATCGCCAGTCTGGGCGAGGCGAAACTGGCGCTGGCGGCCGGCTTCAAAGGGGGACAGCTGATCTTCACCGGCCCCGGCAAATCGCCGGAGGAGCTGGAATGGAGCATCAAAAACGGCGTGCGCACGGTGCATCTGGAATCGCTCACCGAAGCGCACCGGCTCGATACGATTTGCGCAAAGTTGGGCGCCAAGCAGGACGTGCTGTTGCGCGTCAATCCGAATTTCCATATTCACGGAGCGCAGGCGAGTTTTTCCGGCGATCCCAACAAGCTCGGCATGGATGAGCGCAAATTGCACGATCATCTGCCGGAAATTCTCAAGATGAAAAATTTGCGTTTCCGCGGCTTGCATGTGTTCGCGGCCACGGGCGTGCTGAAGGTCGAGGATCTTCTCAAAAACGGCGAGCTGGTCTTCAAGCTCGCGCGCGCGATCGAGGATAAATACGGCAAGGATCTATGCGCGATCATCGATTTCGGCGGCGGCTTCGGCGTCGATTACCTCGAATCGGGCGCCGATTTTTCGCCCGATATCTATGCCGAAGGGCTGCGCAAGCTGATCGACCAATTCGGCTTCGGCGGGCGGACTTTCGTGCTGGAGCTGGGGCGCTATCTGGCGGCCGATTGCGGCTGGTATTGCACGGAAATCCTCGACATCAAGGACAGTCTCGGCAAGAAACAGGTGATCTGCGCTGGCGGCGCCAATCATTTCCGCCGCCCGGCCGCGCTCAACACCAATCATCCGCTGGCGATCGTGCCGATGCAAAGACCGCCCGTCTTCGCGGGGCAGGAGAAAGTGGCGAAAGAGAAAATTTTCATCGGCGGCCCGCTTTGCAGCACGGCCGACCGTCTGGTCGCGCAGGATGTCTATGTGGAAGCCGCGCAGATCGGCGATATGGCGGTGTTCGGCCTCGCGGGAGCCTACGGCCTCACCATGTCGCATATCGAATTTCTGAGCCATCCGCGGCCGGAGGAGATCGTGCTGTGAGCGCGCGGCGCGGGGCACAAAAAATTTCCGTCGTGGAGTTTTGCGGCGCGAAACCCGGCCCGGCGCTTCTGTTTCTCGGCGCCATTCATGGCGATGAAATATGCGGGCCCCGCGCGATGGAATGTATTATCGAAGAGATCGGCGCCGGCAAGATAAAATTGCGAAAAGGCCGCGTTACA
>Ga0307471_100001267_pt1 | contig 13734 bp, 13 predicted proteins | sample atmos_gasesAM3C__2_FD_204566 | JGI IMG/M metagenome (GOLD analysis project Ga0307471, IMG submission 204566) | Hardwood forest soil microbial communities from Morgan-Monroe State Forest, Indiana, United States - atmos_gasesAM3C_515 | ecosystem: Environmental > Terrestrial > Soil > Temperate... | reverse complement strand
GCACGCACGACGAAACGTTTTCCGTCGTCGAGCGATGCGCGTCAGCAATCCAGATCGTTCGCCCCTCGGAATCAACTCGCTGAGACGCAGCCCCAACTCGATCCTGCTTTACTGAGATTGTCGGCAGTTTTACTGATTGTTGTTGACCACTTGTGGTGTCGGCTTGCTCGCTTCGAGTTGTGCGCTCACTTTCTGCAAGCTCGCAGCAAGCGCTTCAATTTGCTTTTCCTGCTCAGCAATCTTGAACTCAAAGTCCTTCGTTAGCTGCTCCACTTTGCGGTGCTCTTTTAGAAACTCGTTGAGCAACATCGCGTTCACAGCGTCGTAACGGACGCTGTAGGATTTCCCTTCCTTATCGCGTACCACTAAATCTGGATTCACTTTTTCGACATCTTCGGCCACAAGTCCGAACTGCGATATACCGGACGGGTCAATCTCCTTCTTGTAATGGAAGGTGACCGGCGTTAGCGCCAGTATCGCTTCGCTGGCCTTGTCCATCGGTCTGATGTCATCCTTGAAGCGCCGGGAAGAAGTCGTCGTGCCGAGTTTATTGTCTGAGTTAATGAGAACCGGGATTCCGTTGACAGATGTTTGGCCAAAGATGCTCGCGATGTAACAGGCGTTGCTCTCGCCAGCAACACCAGACATCCCTGTCCCGATATAAACATTATTGCTCCCGGTGGTTGAGTTGACGCCGGCGAGCTGACCCAAGGCGACATTGGAGTTGCCAGTAGTGTTGGAACCGAGCGCACTAGTACCAATGGCTGTGTTTTGCCGGCCGGCGGTGTTGACTAAAAGCGTGGCAGCGCCAATCGCCGTATTAGCGTTTGCAGTGTTGACAAGGAGCGCTGCAGCGCCGACGCCCGTGTTCAAGGTTCCGAGAGCGTTGCTCCTGAGCGAAAAAAAACCAACTGCCGTATTATATACGCCGGTCGTATTGCTGGCGAGCGCATCAGCACCGTTGGCCGTGTTGGCGCTGCCGGTTGTGTTGCTCGCGAGCGCATGATGACCGCTGGCCGTGTTGGCGTTGCCGGTTGTGTTGCTCGCGAGAACGCCACCACCGTTGGCGGTGTTCTGGTTGCCCGTAGTGTTACTCCCGAGCGCATTATGCCCGTTGGCCGTGTTGGCGCTGCCGGTTGTGTTGCTAAAAAGCGCTTGAAAACCGCTGGCTGTGTTGTGGGTACCGGTGGTAAGTCTAAAGAGCGCAGAATCGCCCTCGGCGGTATTTTCGTTGGCGTAGCCCCCGTCTGGCGCTGGGCTTACCGCTTGCGCGGTTGGCGAAAGCCCAAAAGTTAGCGCTACGACAAATAATGGGATTGTTCTTTGTAACTGAATAAATGGATGCATAGTTCTTCCTTTCTTTTTTCCTACGTTTTCAATTCTGCGGTTTGCGGGTCCGGAGGAGACGACGAACCGAGTAGGGAAGAGGAGTCCTACGCCGTATGCAGATCCACTTAAGCCGCCATGCTAGGCAGTTCGCGTTTGGTTAAGCAAGGCAATGAGTGCCATCCAATTCCTAATTGATATGTAGGGTGCAGACTTACATTGAGCAATCGAATCGCCCGCTTGACGCTCAGCAGCCGATATGTTCGATTGAACAGTCATGCGTGCGGCACGCCTTCAAGACGCACTGGAACGACTCGCTGCGGCGATACGTGATGTCGAGTCAGAGCTTGCGGCGATGAAAGCCGAACACGACCCGCTCGCGTCGCACATCTTTGTTTCGCGCCGCAATTATCGGAACGTCAACGATACGAAAAGCGGAAAGCGCCGCGACATGATCGCCGGGCTCCTTTGCCACGGTTCCGAGTAATTTCGAGCCGTGGCAATTTTTTTTCACCGCGTTCGTTCCGAACAGGGCAACCCGCATTTTTCACAGCGCGACGGTCACTGTCTGATCCCCGATTCAACAACGATGAAGCGGAATTGGTTGCAGATCGCGCCCGAATTCTTACTTGACGTTAGCCGGCCTAAAGGTGGTCTACCCTGTCGCGTGCGTCGCGTCTTTCGCGAAAAAAATCCTTAAGGATCGCTCCGCATTCGTTTTCCAAAACACCGGCTGCGATATCGCATCGGTGATTCAAAGTGGGCATTTGCAGGAGGTTGATCACACTTCCTGCGGCCCCGGCGGCTGGATCTGCGCAGCCAAAAATCACGCGTCTTACCCGAGTGTGAACGATCGCGCCTGCGCACATCGCGCATGGCTCCTTGGTCACGTACAGATCGCAATCGGCCAGTCGCCAGTCGCCCACCCCTGCTTCAGCTTGCGTCAATGCCAGCATTTCCGCATGCGCGGTGGCGTCCTTGAGCAACTCCACCTGATTATGAGCGCGCGCGATAACTTTGCCCGCGCGAACAATAACAGCACCGACCGGCACTTCGTCGGCTTTGCCTGCCTTTAGCGCCTGTCGCAACGCTTCGCGCATGAAATACTCATCACTTGGCGGTTCGATCATCGTTGGAGTTACAAGAGTTACCAAGTTGGAAGGTTACAAAGGTCTCGCCCGCTGCCAACGTTCTAACTTTTCAACTTTTTAACTTACACGATCCTTGCCCCGAGAATTTCTTCAGCATATTAGGGATTGCTGATGCACGACAACATCGAGTCGCACCTGGTTGAGAAGCGAATTTTTAAACCTCGAAAGGATTTTGCAAAAAAAGCGCGAATCAAAAGTCTCGCTCAATATCGCCGGATGTACCGAGAATCAATTCGTCAGCCGGCAAAATTCTGGGAGCGCGAAGCGAGTGAGCTACTGTGGCGCGCAAGATGGAAAACGGTGCTCCAATGGAAAGCGCCGTTCGCGAGGTGGTTCGTCGGAGGCAAACTCAACATTTCAGAAAACTGCCTGGATCGGCATCTGACTGGGCCGCGCCGGAACAAAGCGGCAATTATCTGGGAAGGCGAACCCGGCGACAAACGTACCCTTACTTATCAACAGCTTCATCGCGAAGTTTGCCGCTTCGCGAATGTCCTGAAGCGAAACAACATAAAAAAAGGCGATCGTGTCATCATTTATCTCCCAAATATTCCTGAGGCCGCGATCGCCATGCTCGCCTGCGCGCGGATCGGTGCGGTGCATTCAGTAGTCTTTGGCGGATTTAGCGCCGACAGCATTAGAGATCGAATTGCCGACAGCGGCGCCATCGCGGTCGTCACAGCTGATGGCGCATATCGGCGCGGTGCAATTGTACCGTTAAAGAAAAATGTTGATGAGGCTCTCAGTGATGGCACGTCCGCCAGGCGTATCATCGTTTTCCGTCGCGCAGGAAACGAGATTCACATGGAAGAAGGCCGTGACGTCTGGTGGCATCGCGAGCTGGAGTATGTCGATGCGAACTGTCCGCCCACGCCACTCGACAGCGAGCATCCGCTTTATCTTCTCTATACGAGTGGTTCCACTGGCAAACCAAAAGGCATCCTCCACACAACGGGCGGTTATTTGGTCGGCGTTTACTCGACCACGAAATACGTCTTCGACATTCGAGATGAAGATATCTTTTGGTGCACGGCTGATGTCGGCTGGGTCACAGGCCACAGCTACATCGTCTATGGTCCGCTCGCCAACGGCGCAACAACGGTCATGTATGAAGGCGCGCCCAATTGGCCGGAACCGGATCGGTTCTGGAAAATTATCGAAGAATATCGGGTCAACATTCTTTATACCGCGCCAACAGCGATCCGCGCATTTGTTCGCTGGGGCGATCATTGGGTCGCGAAACGCGATCTATCATCGCTCCGCCTGCTTGGAACAGTCGGCGAACCAATTAATCCAGAAGCATGGATGTGGTATTACAAGAATATCGGAGGCGGGCGTTGTCCCGTTGTCGATACGTGGTGGCAAACGGAAACAGGCTCGATTCTGATCACTCCTCTGCCGGGCGCAATTCCGACAAAACCAGGCAGCGCAACGCTCCCGTTCTTTGGCGTCGATCCAGCTGTTGTCGATGAGAAAGGGCGGGAAGTCGGACCGAACGTAGGCGGCAAGCTAATCATTCGCCGGCCCTGGCCTTCGATGTTGCGCACGATTTACGGCGACAAGCCCCGGTATCGGCAGCAATACTGGAGCGAATTTAAAGGCAATTATCTCACCGGCGATGGCGCGCGGCGCGATGAAGACGGCTATTTTTGGATCGTTGGCCGTATCGATGATGTCCTCAACGTGGCAGGCCACAGGCTTGGTACATCAGAAATTGAAAGCGCGCTGGTCAGTCACCCGCAGGTCGCCGAGGCGGCAGTGGTTGGCAGGCCGGATGAACTAAAAGGGCAAAGCGTCGTCGCGTTTGTGACGCTGAAAGCGAGCGTTAATGTCACTGGCGGACTGAAAGCAGAACTGCGCGAGCATGTTGGCGTGCACATCGGGGCAATCGCAAAACCAGACGAAGTTCGTTTTGCAGAAGCGTTACCAAAGACGCGCAGCGGCAAGATCATGCGCCGGTTGTTGAAAGAAATCGCAGGTGGCGCGCGAGTCACAGGCGACACGACTACGCTCGAAGACTTCACTGTGTTGGCAAAATTGGCCGAATCGGAAGAGTAACTCCGTCAGGCCCGTTCGTCCCATGAGTCGTATCGGCACAATGAGAGAAATGTGCGCAGCTGAAATTTCTTTTTAGTAGCGTGCATTCGGGTAGCCTTCATCCGTGAGTTTCATTCGCACCGGCTTTCGCGAGATCGGATTGAAAATCCGGCGCCAGCGAACGCGCATGGCGCTTCGTCATGAGAAGCGTCTTCTGCAGAAGAGTGAAATCAATCTGGGGCGCGAGGGCACTGCTCAAGCAGCCAATTTTCCCGAGCTGCGCAACGAGATAGTCGCTCTTAAGAAGTTGGAGCAGGAACAAAAGGAAGTCGCACTTCGAATCGCGCGGATCGAAGAAGGAATAAAAAAGATCGAAGAAGAACGGCAACAGAATGCGCGCGAACAAGCTGGGGCGATCGCAAAGCTGGAGGCGGAAAAAAAGCCACTTCTTCAAAAGCGCAACCAAACGAAAAGCAATGTTGATGTCTGCGAGCGCGAACTAGCCGCCGTAGAACGACGTATTCGGGAGAGCGAGGCCGCCGATCGCGATCTCTTGAAGCAACTCTCCGATCTTCATGCGCTTAACCCGGCTCCTGCCGATCTGGAAGCGCGATCTGCCAGTATCAGCGCTCGGCGGGCAAGGCTTCCGGAAGAGCGGGCAGAACTGGTCCGGGCGCGTCTCGGCAGCGCGGAAGCGGCGCGATTGGCCACGGAGAAATTAAGTGCGGCAGAAGCGGACCTTTCTGCGGTGGAAAAAAACATTGCGCGGACCCGAAGCGAATTTGAAGCGCGCGACCGTAAATTGAATGACAACATCCGAGCTCAGCAAGAAGCAGCGCGCAATGCGCGCGCACAGCATCAGACAGTCGAGGAGCGGAAAAACCCGGCGTATTTAAACATTGGCCGGCACCTTGCTGCGCAGGGCGTTGCCCCACCAAACGCGCCGAATCTGTTGACCGAGGCGCATCGCCGCCGTGAGGCAGTCGATCGGCATTTGGCCCACAAAGCAGAGCTGGCCTCACTCTCAAGTCAGATCGACAAGCAGGAGCTGCGGAAATTTTATTTCAGCATTTTCTCCGTGCTGGTCCTGCTTGCAATCACCCTGCTTGTTATTTTCCAATCTCCACGCGGCCGCGAATGGCTGCCACAGGAAACCGATACGATTTTGTCGATCAACGCCGATCAATTTGAACGGGCAGACCTCGCAAGGCGCTGGGGCAAGGACCAGCCCAAACTGTGGCCGGCATTAATCGGCGCTGCCGCCTCGACTCCGGGATTGAACCTGTCTCGTGATGCAGCACGCATTACTCGTGCGATTACAACCAATGAAACTGGAGAAACGCGAGAGTTCGTCCTGGTTGAAGCGCGCCGTGCCGCTCCGAAGGTCATTCGTGCAATCGCAGACGATAAAGCGTTTCAAAAGCGCGCCATTAGTGGACTGCCAGTTTGGGAACGACCGCCGGATTTTGCAGTTGCAAGGATCGGACCTGCAACGCTTGCCGTTGGAGCGCCAACTGCGGTGGATGAGTTGGTGCTGGTGCGCCTCGGGATGAAACCGGACCTAAAAATCACCGGCCAACTGTTTGATCGTTTCCAAGCGCTCGACCGCGAGAGCGCGGTACGACTGATTTCCCGAGATCCCCCCGATCTCTCACGTGTTTTTAACCCGATCTTTACCCCCGAACTGCTCGACGCCGCACAATTACTGGGTCTTGCGATCAATCTACAAAATCCGGTAAAAGCCAGAGTGCTCATAAAAGTGAACTCCTCTAAAAATGCGGCCGAGGTCGCGCGAAATTTGCACGATAATCCACAGCAATGGCTGCGTTTGCAGAACTCTGAACTGTTGCTTTACACTCGACCACCCGAGATTCTAAGACCGGGCAGTTCGAATTTGGAACTGCGTTTCGAGGTACCCGAAAATAGCGCTCGCCTTCTCCTTGAGCGACTGGCAAAAACGGACGCTGCCCAGGTCGTGATAGCGCATTAATCAAATAAATGCGACCCCTTAACGCTCCCTTACTTGCTTTATTGGCAGTAGCGCTGTCGTCATTGGACGTAAATGCCGGCGGCCCCCTGGTCGATATCCGATTAGTCGATCCGACAATCGTCGTCGAGTTGCGTTATGCGGGGCGAAACAATCTGGTCGGATACCCGCTTTATCCTCGGGGAGCATGCGCTCTCGCCCGTCCAGAAGTCGCTTCAGGTTTGGCAGCGGCACAGGCATTTCTACGGCGCTACCAATTTGGGCTGAAAATCTGGGATGCATACCGACCTGTGGCCGTGCAGGAAAAGCTTTGGCACGCGTCACACAACAGCGATTACGTTGCCAACCCTGAAATTGGCGTTGGATCGCTGCACAGCTGGGGTGTCGCTGTCGATGCTACGTTAGTCGATACGTGGAATCGTCCCGTGCGCATGCCCAGTGACTTTGACGATTTTACACCCGCTGCAATGTGGCGTTACGCGGGTCCTCATGCCGATATTCGCGCACACGTGCATTTGCTACAGATCGCAATGCGAAATGCAGGCTTTTGGGGATTGCGCACCGAGTGGTGGCATTTCACGATTGCCGATTGGCAAAAATATTTGCCGAACCAGACGGCACGAACCGCACAGGTCCACGGTACGCAGTGGCAAGGCAAGTTATGATTGGGGCGTTGGTTCGTGATTTGCGGCAACCAGAATACATTCATGTGTTGCTCAATCCATTGCCGGTTTATGGATTGCTCATGGGTTGGGTTGGGCTCGTCATCGGCCTGGCTTTAAGGAGTCGCCGCGCGCAAATCGCAACGCTGACGCTCGTGCTGCTTAGCTCTATTTCAGCGTGGCCCGTTTACGAATTCGGCGAGCAAGGTTACGACCGTGTTTTATCGATGACTGACGAGGCCGGAGAATCCTGGCTTGATGAACACATGCATCGCGCTGAGAAGCTCATCTGGGTTTTCTATGCGCTCGCCGCTTTGAGCGCATTCGCTATCGCTGCGCCAATCAAATGGCCCAAATCTTCCATGCCGCTCGCTGTCGCGGTGATTTTGCTCGGCGCGGTGACTGTGGGAAGTGGGACTTACATCGCCTACGCTGGTGGAAGAGTCCGTCATCGCGAATTTCGAAACGAACCGCCGCCGCCAAAGAGATCCGAAGACGAGCATTAGCAGCGTTGAAGCGTTTAAGCATTGCAGCGTTAAACGATAAATCGCGGCAGCCACCGAATTCCGATTCACGATTTCCGGCTCGCTTCATCGCTTCAACTCTTCAACGCTTCACGAATTTATGACAACCGCACTCGATCGCGCCGAACGCAGTGTCGAAGAACAGAGCGTTATACTCAAAAAGCCGCTCGGACTTGGCGATCTCGTCCTGACACAGATTGTCTTTGTGGTTGGCTCAAGCTGGGTCGGCACCGCTGCAAAGCTTGGAACCTCGCATCTCTTTTTCTGGCTTCTCGCCATTTTACTCTTCTACATTCCGCAAGCGGCCGTCGTCATTTATCTGAGCAGACTGATGCCGTTGGAAGGCGGAATTTACCAGTGGGCAAAGCTCGCTTTTAATGAATTTACCGGCTTCATCGTCGCTTGGAACCTCTGGCTCTTGTCGATCATGGTGATCGCCCTGGGCGGAATGTTCATCACAACGAACATCTCCTACGCCTTGGGCGATGCAGCCGCGTGGATGCGAGACAGCCCCTGGTGTGTCTCGCTCATCAGTTGCGTGCTGGTAAGTGGCCTCGGATGGACCGGCCTTCGCGGGCTATCGTTAGGCAAATGGGTCCACAACATCGGCGGGTTCGCGATGTTCCTGGCTTATGGCGCCTTGATTGTTTTGCCATTCATTAGTCTCGCTCGCGGCGATCTCAGCACGTATCGCCCGCTTGAAATCGCTGCGCCCGCGATGCCACTCTTCTATTGCTTCAACATCTTCAGCAAACTGGCAGTCGGCGGACTTAGCGGATTTGAATATGTTGGCATTCTGGCCGGTGAAGCTCGCGCACCGGCACGCAACATCGGACGCTCCGTTATTATCGCCGCTCCGATCATCGCGCTGATGTTCGTTCTTGGGACGAGCTCGGTTTTGGCTTTCATAGGAAATAACCAAATCGATCTAATAGGCCCGGTTCCGCAGACGTTGCGGCTCGGTCTGCATTCGTTCCGAATCGCCGGCGCAATCGCCTCGGTGGCGATTCTGCTCATGACGGTGCGCTCCATATCTTCGATGAGTATTCATTTCACCGGCAGCTCCCGTTTGCCGATGGTGGCCGGCTGGGACCACCTCTTGCCGGTATGGTTTTCGCGTTTGCACCCGCGTTACAAAACGCCGATCAACTCAATCATGTTCGTCGGCGCGATCACGCTGGTGATTGCCATCTCCAGTCAGATCGGCGCGGGTTTGCAGGAAGCATTTCAACTCGTGGACAACGCCGCGAACGTTTTTTACGGAATTGTTTATACCGTCATGTTTGCGATCCCGATCGCAGGCGCGGCCGCGATACGAACGGGCGCACGCAGCTGGTTGCGACTGGCCGCCGGTGCCGGTCTAATGGTATCTCTGCTGGCCATCTTCTTCACCATCTATCCGATTATTGATGTGCCTAGTCCGTTAGTTTTCGCTGCAAAAATCATTGCTGTGACTCTCGTAGCCAATCTCATCGGCATCACTATTTTTGCACTTAACTATAAACGTCGCGGCGCGGTTTGAAGGCCGGTGGTTTTGAGCCGTTGAATTCTTAGCGGCAGTTATCCATTACCCAGCGCAGATAATCCGGCGATCCACTGTCGACATTGAAACAGATCAGCTCTGGGACTTCGTATGGATGAAGCGAGCGCAGCTTTCCTTCAAACGCTGCTAGTCGATCCTGGGTTGTCTTGAAGAACACCATGACCTCGCCCGTGGTCTCGATTTTTTCTTTCCAGTGATAAATGGAATGAACGGCCGGAATGAGATTGGCGCATGCCGCTAACTTTCCCGCAACCAACGCTTCCGCGATGCGATTGGCTGTCTCCACATCAGGAAAAGTGCTGACGGCCAGTACGACTTGATCGGCCATTGCTCAGACGAGGGCAGGCGTAGCCGATCGATTGAACGTCTCACTGCGAGCGATCGGCTCGCGTCGGCAAATCCAACCGCCACCGAGGACGATGTCACCATCGTAAAGCACCGCTGCTTGTCCCGGAGTCGCAGCCCGTTGCGGATCGCGCAGCCGCACGTGGGCGCGCCCGTCTTCGAGTTGCGTCAGTGTAGCGCGTGTTCCAACGTGGCTATAACGGATCTTTACTGTGCACTCCAACTCGTTGTAACAGGGGGCGCCGTCGATGCCGGCCGAGGGATGCCAATTAACTCGATCGATCTCGAATCCGTCGGTCACTAGGTCATTAGCATCTCCCACAATCACGCGATTAGTCGCCGGATCCAGATCGACAACGTAGCGCGGGTGCGGTGAGCCGCCCGGCAACCCTTTGCGTTGTCCAATCGTGAAAAGCTCAATGCCGTCGTGTTCGCCCAGAAAATTCCCGGCAACATCGTAAATCTCGCCGCGATGAAACTCATTTTCGCCTAGATGCGAGCGTAAAAACGTTTTGTAATCGTTCCCGGGAACAAAGCAGATTTCCTGGCTATCGACCTTGTCCGCAACTTTGAGGCCTAACGAGTGCGCGATTTCGCGGATTTGCGGTTTCGTCATTTTGCCGAGTGGAGTTAACGCACGTCGAAGCTGGGGCTGGCGCAAACTGAAAAGGAAATAGGACTGATCTTTGCGCGGGTCGATGCCCTTTCGCAAGATTGCGTGATCAGCGTGATGTTCAATGATTGCGTAATGCCCCGTTGCGATGTACTCGCAACCCAAGGCGGCTGCTTTGCTCCAAAGATTGCCGAACTTGAGCTTCTCGTTGCACATCACACACGGGTTAGGCGTGCGGCCGGCCTGGTATTCGCTTGAGAAATAATCGATGACTAACCGCTCGAACTGGTCAGCCTCGTCAACGACGTAATGCGGAATGCCCAGGGAATGCGCCACGCCGCGCGCATCGGCCACTGCTTGCGGCCCGCAACATTTGTCTTCAGCGCGTGAGATGCAATCCTGCGGCCAAACTTTCATGGTAACGCCGATGACCTCGTAGCCCTGCTCGCGCAACAGATATCCCGCAACGCTGGAGTCCACTCCCCCGCTCATTCCCAGTAAAACGCGTTGTTTCTTTCGATTCATGCGAAACGAAGAATTTCGATGAACAGCCAACTGAGTCAATGGAGGGGCGAGCTCCCGCGAGACCTTCCGCGCAACGGCGTCGCAGGAGCTCCGCCCTCCAGTTTCACGGCCCGGCTTACGAACTCACTGCCCCTCAGTGTGAAACGCCATGGATAATGCGCAGAGCGCGTGATACCAATGCGCTTGTCGGCCACCACATCAGCGGACGTTTTTGTGTTGCGAGCGAAGCAGTGTCGCGGGTCGGAGCACAAATCCATTTCATGATGACGATTGGTGATGCCAAGCGCCTGCGTGAGCTTGCCGGGTCCCGAGCAAAGACGTTTCACGTCGTTAAGGCCACGACGTTTCTTCATTCGTTCGATCCCTCTCCTCGGCTCTAGCGCGCGAATCAGGACGAAACCGTTCTCATCGCCTTTCACCAACACGTTCAGCATCCAATGCACTCCATAATTGAAATAGACATAAGCCGCACCGGCATTATTTCGCTCGATAAAACTGCGAGCGCTCGGCCGTGTAAACGTATGCGCGGCCTCGTCGTTGATTGCCGCGTACGCTTCCACCTCCACAACGATCCCGGAGCAATCGCCCCAAGTTAGTTCTGTGCCGATCAACTCGCGCGCACAAGTGAGCGGATCACGCTCGAAGAAAGACGCACGGACAATCTTGTTCGCCACCGCAACGCTCCTTACTTGATCGATCGGTGTTCCCTGAGTATTTCGACAGTCTTATCGATTGACAGCGCCTCGACCGTGTGCCCATTCCCGCTCATTGTCGTCGCTCGAAACATCGAGTTGTAGATAGCTTCTTCGCTCGCTTCGATAACAGCCAGAAACAGCGGCGTGCGGACGTTGTCCCCGCTAATAATTGTCGTATGGCCGACTTCAACCCCGGCAACATCCGTGATGGCATTAAGTGGGCCGGACGGCAGAATGCCAACTTTCAGTCCTAAATCCGAAGCGCGAGGTGGTGTATTGGAACTTGTGCTCTGAGCAGAAACAAACGAGGCGAGCAATAAAAAGGCCGTCACAGCGACAAATCCACAAGCCATAAAAATTGTACGCCCAAATCCGATCAACTAAATTCGAAAACGCACACGGTCTCAGAAAATGCCCGTTGTACGAAAAGGAAAAATCGCGCGGTGCGTCCGAAGTCGTGGGTCGGCCCGGTTCGCGGACTCGGCCGCGAGGCTGCGAACATGGCAAATCGAGGCCCGACCAATCTAGGAGCCTGATGGCTTGTAATAAATTGGAACCTTGACTTTGCTGTCGACGGGTTTGCCGTTGCGGAACGCGGGAATGAATTTTGCGCCATTGAAATCGGACAGAGCCGCCTGGCCGAAACCCAGATACGGAGGCTCCTCCGTTACGACCTGGATGTTCTTCAGATTGCCTGCAGCATCAACATCGAGTGCAAGTTCGACAACACCAGTCAGCGCCACTGTAGTCCCCGTGTCGGGATAATGTATTCCGGTGAACTTTGAGCCCGGACCAGCATAGGGTTGTGGATCGATGAAATCGTTTTCCTTTTTGACTTCCTCCAGCTGCTGATTGGAAAAGATGCGCAGTCGCGGTTTGCCATTCACGACCGCGAACGTTGCCGTGCCGTAGAAAACGGCGACGACCAGTTGGTGATTGTAAATCGCGGGAATAAACTTCACCTTTGCCAGGCGTTTCAATACCTCCTGCTCTAGCAGCTCTGATCCTCGCGTGCCGCGATAACCAGCACTTCGAACGACGTCACCAGTCGGCGCCACGAGACAGGAAAACATAATGGCAGCGTCTTTCTGACCCTTTTTAATCAGATCGGCAGTGTCGATCCTGTTTATCAGGGCATCGGGACCTGTTCCGAGCAGTGCAGGCCGGAACTCCGGCAGCGCCGGTGTCGGTGAAGGTGACCCAGGTTTTGCCGTTTGCGACGACGCCAGTTCAGCAGTGAGCAGCAAACCGATTATGCAAAATGTTCCGAGTCGCATGGCGGAATAGGCAAGCAGGATGTGTCGTTTTTGCAAGGGGAACTGAATTTATGCTGCGATTGCCAGCGCGTTTACCGCGGCCAGCCGATGGACGATTTTGTGACGCTGGAAGTAACCAATCAGCGCATCACGCGTTTGCACCGGATGCAGGATGCAGTTGGCATCCGGCTGCTCGAGGTACGCGCGCAATTTCATAAAATGATGGCCACCGCTGCGTGCATCGAAGCTGTTAAACGCAATGACGTATTTCTTGTTCCGATCCAGCGGCTCCCGATTGGCCAGGACCATCGAGACAATCTTACAGTCGTCGCGGCGACCTTCTGTTTTCAGATCGAAGCCAAGCAGATTACGCTTTTCGTGGCTGGCGAACACATCTTCCATCGCAATCTTTATTTCCTGGGGGGAGAGTCGCGCCGTCACAATGTAATTCTCATAAGGAATTATCTGCCAGACGTCGTAAACTGTTTTCGGGCCGGCGGTCAAATCGGCCTTGTCATCGAACGTCCCGTGCATGATCCCATCAACCGGCACATTTCGTTCCAGCAACATTTCCGTAATTGCCGCTCCGATCAGCCTCTCGACATCGCTTGGCCGACCGGGGCAGCTTCGACCACGCAGCGTCTCGGCCAGTTCACCGATAGGTTCCGACACAGCGGCGCTCGATTCAGCGAGATGCGATTTGGCTCGTGAAAGAACCGTCTGATCACAGCCGAAGCGGTTATCCATCAGCTCGCAGATCGCTTCGCGGCGCAGTAGTTTCTTTGAATTGCGATCGAAGAGAAGATCGACGCGCCCCACGTGAATCCCGAAATGATCTGCTTGAGTAAACAACACGCCGTTCGTTACCCGACTCGGGACGTCCTGATGCGTATGGCCGGCGATAAACACTGCCACCTCCGGAAATTCCGAAGTCAACGCCATTACTGAATTGGCAAAATCGTCGCCGCCGGTGCGCGTCTTGAGTCCCATGTGACCCGTTAACACGATCGTCTGCGCGCCTACGCTCTTCGCACTCGCAATCGCGCGGCGAACAGGCTCGACCGGATGCC
>Ga0307471_100001266_pt1 | contig 13739 bp, 10 predicted proteins | sample atmos_gasesAM3C__2_FD_204566 | JGI IMG/M metagenome (GOLD analysis project Ga0307471, IMG submission 204566) | Hardwood forest soil microbial communities from Morgan-Monroe State Forest, Indiana, United States - atmos_gasesAM3C_515 | ecosystem: Environmental > Terrestrial > Soil > Temperate... | reverse complement strand
GAAGCGCCGGGAAATCTTTTCGTAGGCGGGGTCGAGGCGCAAGGCAAGGTCCGTGGTCAGCATGGACGGCGCGTGACGCTCGGAGGGATCGAACGCATCCGGCACCGTACCGGCGCCTGCGCCATTCTTCGGTCTCCACTGATGCGCGCCGGCCGGGCTCTTGATCAGCTCCCATTCATACTTGAAAAGGTTCTCGAAGTAGTTGTTGCTCCACTTTGTCGGCGTGGTGGTCCAAATCACTTCCAAGCCGCTGCCAATCGCGTCCCCGGCTTTGCCGGTACGGAATTTGCTCCTCCAGCCGAGACCCTGCTCCTCGATGCTGGCGGCTTCCGGTTCCGCGCCTACGTTGGCGGCATCGCCGGCGCCGTGGGTTTTACCAAAGGTGTGACCGCCGGCAATCAGCGCGACGGTTTCTTCGTCGTCCATTGCCATACGACGAAATGTCTCGCGAATGTCCTTGGCCGCCGCGACGGGATCCGGCTTGCCGTTCGGCCCTTCTGGATTCACATAAATCAGACCCATCTGCACCGCACCAAGTGGATTCTGAAGATCACGGACGCCGCTGTAGCGCTCGTCTGCCAGCCATTTGCCTTCAGGTCCCCAGAAGACGTCCTCTTCAGGCTCCCAGGTATCGGTGCGCCCGCCGCCAAAACCGAACGTCTTGAAGCCCATCGATTCGAGGGCGACGTTGCCTGCAAGAATCATCAGGTCGGCCCACGAGATCTTCCGGCCGTATTTCTGCTTGATCGGCCAGAGCAGGCGGCGCGCCTTGTCGAGGTTTACGTTGTCGGGCCAGCTATTGAGCGGGGCGAAGCGCTGCTGGCCCGCTCCCGCGCCGCCGCGGCCGTCGCCGATGCGGTAGGTGCCGGCGCTGTGCCAGGCCATGCGGATGAACAGCCCGCCGTAATGGCCGAAGTCGGCCGGCCACCACTCCTGCGAGTCGGTCATCAAGGCATGAAGGTCCTTGACCACGGCATTGAGATCGAGACTCTTAAATTCCTTGGCGTAGTCGAACTCCTCGCCCATCGGATTTGACAGGTTGGAGTGCTGGTGAAGCACCTGCAGGTTCAACTGGTTCGGCCACCAGTCACGGTTCGTGTGTGCGGGAGTTGCGCCCGTGAACGGGCACTTCGCTTCGGCTGCCATTTTCTTCTCCTGATGATTGCGGGCGGGTTTCCCCGCTGCGGTGGTGAATTGTTTTCCTGAAAGTTTATGTCCCTTGCATGAGTCCCAAAAAGCTGTGTCGTACTCCGAACCGATTCCTGGCCGCTTGGTTCGCGGAACCGTAATCTGCGCCAGCGGACGCGCCACCCATCAGCATCACGGCCACGACCCTTAAGGGGAAGCGTGCCGTGGAGCGCACTTCGTGCAGAGCCCGCGGAAAATAAGTTCGCATTCGCGAAGAACGCGTTTCCCGAGGGAACTCGAAGCAGGCCTGGGAACGTTGTACCACTCGATGTCCTCAACATTGCCGCAGCGGTCGCAGATGAAGTGGTGATGCCGCGTGCCTTTCGCGTCGAATCGTGCGGCGCGGCCCTCGACCGCCACTTCGCGCACTAAACCCGCCTGAACCAGGTCCCGAAGATTGTTGTAAGTTGTGGCTCGCGACGAGCGCGGATCCATTCGATTCACGGCTTCGAAGATTTCCGCAGCCGTAGGATGGCGGTTGCATTCCATCAGGAATGCCATCACGGCGTGGCGCTGCGGCGTACACCGCAAGCCGCAGCCCTCCAGAGACCGTCGAATCGCCTCAGCGCCCATGCGCCGATTAGATTAAATCTAATATGCTATTTTGTCAAGACTAACGCAGGCCGTCAACCACGTAGAGATCGGACAAGATCCGGTAGTAGGAGTAGGCGTAGGTCTTGCGGTCGGCGCTGAAACGGATCCCGGCGACGGCGACAACGCCGGCAGCATCCGACGGAGAAAAGGAACGCACATCCTCACGGCGAGTGGAATTCAGATAGACGCGCACGACTTTGAGAGGAACGCCTCGCTCGGCCACCAGCAAGCTTTTGCCGTCGGCCTCCCAGTCCATAGCGGCGTCGCCCTCCTGGAAGGCGGCGGTGACGGGCTGGGGGTCTCCGCCCTCGAGGGGATACAACCAGCGTTTGCTACCGCGGTCGGTGGCCAGCAGGTATTTGCCGTCGGGGGAAACCATGAATCCAGCTGTGCCCTCTGGCGTGAGCGCGCGAGTTTTTCCGTCGTCAACGCTCATCCAGTAGGCGCGTGGAGGGTGGTTGGCTTCGGAGGCGGTGAAGACCACTGCCTTGCCGTCGGGCGCCCAGCGCACGCGGGTGTGCTCGAGAGAGTCATGGGTGAGCTGGCGATGCTGGCCGGTTCCGGTGGGTAAGAGCTCGACCTGGTTCGGAGAACCGTTATCGATCGCTACGGCCCACTTTCCGTCGGGCGAGAGAGACGGGAATGCGCCGCTGCCCAAGCGAACCGCCGGAGATCCATCCATTCCTCGCATGAAGATGGAGTAATTCGCGCCCACGCCTTCGCCGCTTTCGAAGAACAGCAGATTGCTGCCGTCGGCAGAGAGGTCGGCGGTCGAGGACCAGTCGAACCAGGAGAGATTGCGCTCGTTGGTTTCGCCCGCGCGCTGGGCGAGGATGCCGAATTGAGCGTTGTCCACGGTGAGCAGGACGCGGCCGTCGCGGGTGACGTCATGCAGAGTGAGTGTGCCCGGCACGCGAAGCAGCAGGCGCTCTTTTCCGGACAGATCGAGAGCGTAGATGGCGCGGGCGGCGCCTTCCGGAGAGGCGGTAAACCAGACTTCCTTGCCGTCGCGCGACCAGGCGAGGCCTTGCGCGGTGGTGAAGAAACGGGAAGTGGCTTTCACGTTGCCTTCGCGATCGATAACCACGACGCGGCCGTCGTCGCCGGTTTGCACATGATCCTCAAAAGCAAGCAGGTCGCCCTGGGGCGAAAAGCGCACGTGACTGACCCAACCGCGCGGCTGATAGAGGATGCGGCCCAGCGGGAACTCCAGGCGGAATCTGCCTTCGGCAAAACGTACCGCAGCCAGATCGGAGCCGTCCGGGGTCCAGTCGGCCCACGCGACTCTTTCGATGACTTGCCGGGGAGCGCCGCCAGCGAGGGGTACTCGGCCGAGCGTTCCACCTTCGACGAATGGGGAGAAATGGAAGGAGTCGAGGTTGACGGCGAGTTCGCCGGTGGAGGAGATGCCGAGCAGCTGGGTCTTGGTTAGTCCGAGAGAGCGGGAATCCGTACTGTCGAACCGGGTGGTGAACAGTTCGACCGGGCGGCCCTCGAGGGCGGCGCCATACACGATGGTTTGGCCGTCAGGGGAGAAGCGGGCCGCCGGGATCGTGCCCCGGCGGAAGGTCAGACGATGGAACGAAGGAGTCGCGCTGGCGCTGGAGCGCTTGCCCATCCAGTAAAAGCCCAGACAGAGGCCGGCGGCGAGAACTGCACCGATGGCGGGAACCAACCAGCGGCGGCTTGTGGGCGCAACCGCGGGCAAGGCCCGCGCGCCGCTTTTGCTGGTCGTTGAAATTTCTGTCAGGGCTTCGAGGCTGAACGCGACGTCGCCGGCGGAGCGGAAGCGCTGCGCAGGATTTTTTTCCAAGCAATGGCGCACGATGCGCTCAAGTGCGGGCGGGACGTTGCGCGCGACCTCGGAAAGTTCGGGCGGCTCCTCCTTGAGGATTGCGCTCATGGTGTCGGCCGGGGAGTCGCCGTGGAAGGCGCGTTTGCCGGAGATCATCTCGTAAAGAATCGCGCCGAAGGAGAACAGGTCGGAGCGTTGATCGGCGACTTTGCCACGCACCTGCTCGGGCGACATGTAGCCGGCGGTGCCCATCACCAGGCCAGCGTCGGTGACGACCTGCACGGTGGCGGCCTCGGAGGAAGCGTCGTCCTGCTCGGGATGAGACAGTTTGGCCAATCCGAAGTCGAGGATTTTGGTGTGGCCGTCTTCGGTGAGGAAAATGTTTTCCGGTTTCAGGTCGCGATGCACGATGCCCTTGTCATGCGCTGCGGCCAGACCGCGCGTGACTTGGAGGGCATAGTCGATGGCCTTGCGAGCCGGGAGGGAGCCGGCTTTCAAGCGATCGCGCAAGGTTTCGCCGACCAGCAACTCTGAGACGATGTAGGGCGCGCCTTGCCAGTCGCCGATGTCGTGGATCGCAAGGATGTTGGGGTGGTTCAAGGCGGCCGCGGCGCGGGCTTCCTGCGCGAACCGGTTCAGGCGGTCGGGATCGGAAGAAAATGAGGCGGGGAGAACCTTGATGGCGACATCGCGTCCCAGGCGCGCGTCGTGGGCGCGATACACTTCGCCCATGCCGCCGGCGCCGATCTGTCCCAAAATTTGGTACGGTCCTATCTTTTGACCCGCAGCGACGGCCATGGGCGAGAATTATACAGGGGGAAGATCAGTCGTCCGTCGTTAGTCGTTAGCCAAGCACGTCTCGGTCGGGGACGCGTGTGTGACGCAATGCGCATCCATGACTCGAACCACCTAAAACCCGGGGGGACCTTCGTCGACCACGCCGAAAGCGTGCTCCAGGGCGAGGCCTGCGCTGGCCAACGTGCCTTCGTCGAAGAGGCGGCCGATCAGCGTGACACCGTGGGGCACGCGCCGCGGCGGAGAGAACGTCGGCATCGGGTTGTTGGGATCGGGTGCCCAGTCGCTGCGGGCCTTCGACACCTCGACAAAACCGGCGCGCAGGGTGAGCGAGGGATGTCCGGTGAAGTTAGTGATGGTAAGCATTTCGTCGCGCAGGGAAGGCACGAGCAGTAGATCCACCTCGGAGAACAGGCGCGCCATTTCTTGTGCGACCTTGCGGCGCAGGCGGTCGGCTTGGACGAAGTCGACGGCGGACAGGAAACGGGCTTCGCGGAAGATGTTGGGCCAGGCGTCGGGGACCTGCGCTCTGAGCTGGTTCAAGCCACCGCTGAGCGTGAGTTCTTCGAAGGCGGCAGCACCCTCGGCAAACAGAATCAGGTTGAGGCAGCCGTAAGGCCAGTTGGGGATGTCGACTTCGACCGGGACCATGCCCAGCTTCTTCACAGTCTCAAGGGCGGCGCGATCCACCGCCGTGGCGGGACTCTCGTTCATCCATTTGGAGAAATATCCGACGCGCAGGCTCTTTACGCTTGCGCCGGCGTTGTAGTCGAGATGGCTGGGAACGCTGGCGACGTCGCCGGGGTCGGGGCCGGAGATGGCGTGCAGCACAAGGATGGCGTCTTCGACGTAACGGGTCATGGGGCCCAGTTTGTCAAGGGACCAGCAGAGGGTCATGGCACCGGTGCGCGGGACGCGGCCGTAAGTGGGGCGCAGTCCGGTAACTCCGCAACGCATGGACGGGCTGACGATGCTGCCTCCGGTCTCGCTGCCAATGGCGAAGCCGACCAGGCCCGCGGCGGTAGCAGCGCCCGGCCCGGCGCTGGAGCCAGAGGACGCTTCCTCAAGCAGCCAGGGGTTCATGGTCTGGCCGCCAAACCAGATGTCGTTGAGCGCGAGCGCGCCTAGGCTCAGCTTGGCGATCAACACGGCGCCGGCGGCGTGAAGACGCTTCACGACGGCGGCATCTTCGGCGGGCACGCGATCGCGGAAGGGCTCGGCGCCGTAGGTGGTGGGGATGCCGGCGGTGTCGAGCAGATCTTTTCCTCCCCAGGCAATGCCATGCAAGGGCCCACGATATTCGCCGGCGGCGATTTCCTGATCGGCTTTTTTGGCTTGGCGGAGCGCAAGGTCGCGCGTCAGGGTGATGACGCAATGAAGCTTCGGGTCGAATTGTTCGATGCGTTTCAGATAAATGTTGGTGAGGCGTTCGGAGGTGAGCTTGCGCTGTTCGATCCAGCGCGAAAGCCGGGCGACGGAGGCGAAGGCGATGTCGGCATCGTGGGCGGGCAAGGGGCCGGGATCAGTGGTGCTGCGGATGAATCGGTCGCGCGCGGAGGCAATCTTCGCGCCCGGCAGTGCGGGACTCCATTGGGTGGCGGGCGCGACGGTTGTTTCCAGGGCTAGCTTGCGTGGTCCGGTGCGGCGCTCGTAGAGCGAGGCCATGGTCTTGCGCCAGCTGGTAGCGGCCATCGAGCACTCGGCGTCGGTCAACTCGAATTGCACGAGCTTCTCCGCTTCGGCGAAAGTGTTGCGTGAGACTTCTGGGCCGACTTCCGGTCCAGTGCCAAAGGCTGACGGTTCCCCCGGCGGCACGTCTGCAGGGTTCTGCGCCCGGCTGCGATGCGCGGCGGCTGCTCCCAGTACGCCGAGGGATGTGGCGGCCAGAAATTGCCTGCGGGATTTCGACATGAATCCTCCAAAACGATCTTAGACGGGTTTCACCGGAGTTGGTCACACGGTCACGAAGGCGTTTTCGGGAGTCGCTTCCGATGACCGGTCTTTCCCCGCTTGACAGAAGTCTCTGCGGACGTAATCCTATACGCTTTTCGCTAGCAGGAAGTCGAGCGCCGTGGCGAGATGCGCGGCGGGCGATCTTTTGGGAAGGAATTTCGATTGAAAGTCCGGGTGTTCTATCACGACAAGTGCTTCGATGGGGCGTCTTCGGCGGCGCTGTTTTCGCGCTTCTACCGGGAGCGCATTCGCAATGACGTGGAGTTTGAGTTCACCGGCTTGCTCCACCGGGCCGGCGCTCTTTTCGACGAGAAGCAGTTTGATGGCGACGAGAATGCGATCGTCGACTTCAAATACTCGAGCTCGCCGCAGATCACCTGGTGGTTCGATCACCACGAGAGCGCGTTCCTGAGCGCGGAGGACGCGGCTCACTTCGAGCAGGACCAGGGGAATCGCAAGTTCTACGATCCGGCCTTCAAGTCGTGCACCAGCTTCATCGCAATGGTGGCAGAGCAGCGCTTCGGCTTCAACGCCAAGCCGGTAGCGGAACTTGTGAACTGGACCGACATCATCGATGGCGCGCTGTACGAGGATGCGAAGACAGCGGTGGAGATGAAGGCGCCGGCGATGAAATTGACGATGGTGATCGAGTCGGCGCCGGATTCGAAGTTCGTGCCGCAGTTGATTCCACTGCTGGCGAACCGGTCGCTGGCGGAGATCCTGGAAGCGCCTTTCGTGGCGCCGCTGTTGCCTCCGCTGCTGAAGCGCCACGAACTCTCGATCGGAATCCTGAAGGAACGGACGGAATGCAAGGACGCGACGATCTTCTTTGACGTCACGGACCAGGAGCTGGAAGGGTATAACAAGTTCGTTCCTTATTATTTATATCCAGAGAGTATTTACAGTGTTGGTTTAAGCAAAAGCAGCTTTCGGGTGAAGGTGTCGGTGGGGTCGAATCCGTGGGCGCCTGCGGAGCCGACGGTGAATCTGGCGAAGGTGTGCGAACGCTATGGTGGTGGCGGTCACGCGCGCGTGGGTGCGATTTCGTTCGACGTCATGAAGGCGGATGAGGCACGGCGGGCGGCGTTTGAGATTGTGGAGGAGTTGCGGGCAAGCGTGCGGGGGCAGGGGTAAGGCGGATCGTTTTCACCACGGAGTCACAGAGACACCGAGAAGAGCTTCTAACCGCAAAGATCGCATAGAAACGGCCGCGCGAGGACGCGGAGAAGAGCGTGCGATCACAGCATTGCTGCCAGATGTCGTGAGGAAGATGTTGCAGGATTTGTTGCGGGGAACCGCGCGAACCAATCGGCACTTGGGTCTCGCCTCTCTCAATCGCTCAATCCAGGTATCCGATCAATCGATGAACACACAGAAACAGCCCGCCGAAGGGTTGGTGTTGTGGGCGGAAAATCTTGGCCGCAGTGTGCCTGCGAAAGTTCTGGTCGCCGATGCGACGTTCGAGGTTCGTCGAGGAGAGATGCTCGCCATCGTGGGGCCGAGCGGGTCGGGGAAGTCATCCTTGCTTCGGCTACTCAACCGACTGGACGAGCCGACCAGTGGGACGGTGTATTTAGATGGTGTTGACTACAGGCAGATCGCGGCGCGGGAACTGCGGCGGCGCGTGGGGATGGTCACGCAGCGGGCTTTTCTGTTTATGGGGACGGTGGCGGAGAACCTGCGGTTTGGGCCGCGGCAACGAGGAGAAACTCTGAGCGACAGCCGGAGCGAGGAGTTACTGGCAGGGGTCGGGCTCGCGGGCTACGGCTCGCGGGACGTTGCGAATCTCTCTGGCGGGGAAGCGCAGCGAGTTTCTTTCGCGCGAGCGCTTGCAAATTCTCCGGAAGTGCTATTGCTGGACGAACCAACCTCCGCGTTGGATGACGAGTCGAAACGCGAAGTTGAGACCATCATTCTGGAAATTGGGCGGGAGCAGGGAATTCCAGGCGTGCTCGTAACGCACGATGTGGCGCAGGCAGCCCGGCTCGCACAACGCGCCTTGGTTCTGGAGGCGGGACGGATCATTCGCAGCGGAGCGATCGCGGAGGTACTTCGTGCTTAAAGCACTCTTTCACGGACAATTGCAGTTGGGACTAGCCCAGGCGGCCGCGGCCGCAATGGCCGCGTTGGCGGTTGTGCTGGTGGCGCGGAGTCGAGGGATCGCGCTCGAAAAGGAACTCGCGATCGCCATGACGCGGGGGTTGGTGCAGATTGTCGCGGTCGGTTCCATTCTACTTCTGCTGCTGCGTGGACCGAGCTGGACCAGCGTGTTTCTACTGGCGGCCATGATCGTGGCGGCGGGGGCCACCTCGGCGCGGCGCGCCAAGGGGATGCCGCAGGCGTTTCAGGTTTCCACCTGGGCGATCGGGTGCGGCGCAGGATCGGTGATTGCATTCATGACCCTGCTGGGCGTGATTGATACGCCGATCACGGTGCTGGTTCCCGTCGGCAGCATGCTGATTGCGAATGCGATGAACACGAACGGTCTCGCACTGAATCGCTTTCGGGCGGATGTGCTCGCGCATGTGGGCGAAATCGAAACGGCACTGGCGCTGGGAGCGGACGGGAAGAGTAGCGTTGCGCCTTACGTGCAGGGATCGTTTGAAGCGAGCTTGATCCCAGCGATTGATTCGCTGCGCTCGCTCGGGATTGTTTGGATTCCGGGGCTGATGGCGGGGATGCTGCTCTCGGGCGCGCGGCCGGTTTATGCGGCGATCTACCAGTTTGTGGTGCTGGCGATGATCTTTGCGGCGTCAGGTCTGACTTCGCTGGTCAGCACCTTGCTGATGCGAACGCGGGTGATGTCGCCGGCAGAACAGCTGATCCTGCGGCCGGGTCAGTAGGCCGCAGGATCGGGGTGGCATGCGTACGAAAAAGCTTTTAACCGCAAAGTACGCAAAGGGTTCGCAAGGGACGCAAAGAAAACCGCGTAACCCGTACGGCAGCCACCTAGCTCTTTTCCGAAGCTTGCCGCAAGCCGGCTTTTTCCAGGACGGCCTTGGATAACGAGGCGAACAGGTTTGCGGACTGGCGTGTGGGACTCGCGGCGACCTGGTTGGTCGCGTCGGCGATGACCGTGAAGACCTCCCGATACTGAGCCGTCCTGTATTGCGCCACGTTGGCGGCCGGAATTCCGTAGGACCGGCCTTGCACCCAGGCATCGGGTGCGGCTCCCAGGAATACGAACGTCCAAGTGCCGTCTTTCTCTTTCTGCTCGATCAGTGCTTTCACCGCGTCGTGCGTCCACTCGCGGGACGAGTTCTCCTCGCCATCGGTCATGATGACGGTCACGACCTTGTCCACCTGAGGCCGGTCGCCGTCAGTCTTGCGGACAGTGATTCCAATGGCGTCGTTCAGGGCGGTGTTTCCGCCGGGGACGTAAGACTTGGCGTCGAGCTTGCTTACTTTCGAGAGTGGGATCGCGACGTCGCGGTAGGCGACCATCGTGTCGAACAGGGTCAGGGAGAAGAGGTAATCGACCTGGTCCTCCCTGGCGAGGCCGTCGACGTAGGCGTTGAAGCCCTCGACCACGTCGTTGAGTTTACTGGCCATCGAGCCGGACTTATCGAGAATCACGTTTACGAGAACGCGTTGCTTTTGACTTTGCAGATGCGGGTGCACGGGACATCTCCTCACTGGCGGCGGTCGCTGACGGGATATAGCGCGTTACCACCCTTTGGGTGTAGCCCAACGAGGCCGACACGGTGTCGCTCGGTATTTTGCGGCCGTTGTAGATGTCGCAAAGATACTGCTTGGAAATGCCGAGATCGAAAGCGAATTGCGTGTTGGTTTTCTGTCCCTGGATCTTTTTCATCAGGCCCAGGAGCTCGTCGACGGTCAGTGCCTTGTACGCCATAACAGCGTACAATGTACGCTAGAGAAGCGTACTTGTCAAATCCCTCGAGGTGGGCGGGGTGATGCCAGTCACTCCCCGGTTTGACCGTGGTCACTGAACCGCAGGCGGGAGACGCCTAACCTAACAGTAGTTCCACGGGGAGGCCGAATATGGCCGGCGCTGATGGAGGCTTTCTGATGCTGCTGCTCTCGATGGCAGTCATCCTGTATGCAAGCTGGATTTGAGGCGAGTGGCAACGGTAGCTTGAGAGGCAAGGACGAGTTTTTAATCTCCCCAGTTTGCAGCGGGGCAGGTATGATTTAGAGAAGTACTTTGCCTTGGGGGATTACCTGCGCCGTTTTGCACACCCGCACGACCCACACTCCGGCCAGCTGAAAGCGCTGCGCGCGGTTGCCTCGATTGAATTCTTCAAGGGGCTGATCGTTCTGCTGGCCGGATTCGGTGTGCTGTCGTTGGTCCACCGGGACGCCTGGGACGTGGCGGAGAGCTTCCTGGAGTGGTTGCACATCAGCCCAGATGCGCATTACGCCCAGGTGTTCCTGAACCTGGCCGACCAGGTAACCGATGCAAAGCTCTGGGGAGTGGCGATCCTCGCCCTCGGTTATTCCGCGCTACGCTTTGCAGAATCGTACGGGCTGTGGCGGGAGCGAGCCTGGGCGGAGTGGTTGGCGCTGATTTCGGGCGCTATTTACCTGCCCTTCGAAATTTACGAGCTGGTGCGACGTCCCGACTGGATTCCCCTGGTCGTCTTTTTGGTGAACCTGGCGGTGGTGCTGTATATGGCCCATTTGCGGTTTCAAGCGCGAGTCGCGGTTGAGAGTTCTTACGGCGCCGCCGACTGAGCCCGGGCCGACATTCCCACCTACTCTCGAAAATCAATCACTGTGCAGGGATTCAAGCAGCGCGCTCTCGATGCGCTTCTGGTGCTCCGGCCGGAGCTTCTCACCGTTCGAGGTGAGATAGAACACGTCGATGGCCACCTGGCCTTCGGTGTCGATCAGGGCGATCTCGATATTACATCTCTCTTCTGAAAGACAGGAGCCGATCCGGTGCAGGAGGCCGGGGCGGTCCTGGGCGATGACCTGCACGAGGGTGCTGCGCGAGGAGCAGGAGTCGTCGAATTCGATCTTGGTGTCCACCTTTATCTTGGCGGACCCGGGTTTTTCGGCCCGCAACCGGTCGTGCAGCATGCGGTCGAGATCGATCTCCCCCATGAGGACGCCGATGACGCTGCGCTTGAAACGCTCCCATTCCTGCAGGTTGAGCTCCAGGGTGCGGAAGCGGTCGGTAAAGTAGAAGGCATCGACCACGGTGCCCGCCTGGTTCGAAAACGCGTTGGCCTTGACGATGTTCATGCCCCAGGCGGCTAGCACGCCGGTCACGGCGGCAAACAATGCGGGACGGTCGTTGGTGACCAGGGTGAGCTCGAACCAGTGGCGGCCGCGCTCGAGCAGGAGCTGGATAGGGTCGCTGCCGAGGCGGCCCGCCATTTCCATGTGGGCCAGCACGTCGGTGGCGGAGTAGGTGGCTAGGTAGCGCTTGGGGAGCCCGTCCAGAAAGGTTTTGAGTCTCTTGCCGGCCGTCGGCACCAGGGTGCGGATGTGCGCGAGATGGGTGTCTTCGGCGTCGGCTTGCAGACGTTCGTCAACGCTGTGGTTGAGATAATTGAAAGTCGCGATGTAGAGCTGGAAGACATTCTCAGCCTTCCAGGGTGTGAGCGCGTCGGGGTTGACCGCCTTGATGTCGGCGTAGGTGAGGAGCGTGAGCATCTTCAGGTGCTCGGGGGTCTCCACCTTTTCGGCGAAGGCCCGGATGGTCTCGGGGTCGAAGATGTCGCGGCGAAGGGTGAAGGAAATGTCCAGGTGGCTGGCGATCAGAAACAGGACGGTCTCGCGCTCCGAGGGCTCGAGGTCCAGGCGGTCCATGCAGCGCTGGGCAATCTCGAGGCTGGCGTCGACGTGGTTAACATTCGGGGTGCCCTTGCCGACGTCGTGCAGCAGGAGCGAGAGATACAGAAGTTCGGGGCGCTCGAGTTCACTCAGGAGTTCGGCGTAGCGGCGGTCCCATTCGGATTGGGATTGCTCGAGGCGGTGCAGGCTCTCGATGGCGACGAAGGAATGCTCGTCGACCGTGAAGCGGTGGTAGAAGTCGCGGACGACCAGGGCGTCGATGGCCTTGAGCTCCGGCAAAACCAGGGTGAGGAGCTTGAGCGCGTGCATGGAGCGCAACGCGTCGGCGGCGTGCGGTTGGGAAAGGATCTCACCGAGGTAGAGCCAGAGTTCGGCCCCGCGGGGAGGAGTGGCAGCCAGGGAAGGCAGAACCTGCTCGATGCGGTACTCGGTGGTAGTGCTGAGGCGCAGGTCGTGGGTGGCCATGAAGTGGAACAGGCGCAGCAGCATCTCTGGATCGTGCAGGGCATGAGGCTGCTGCAGGAAGATCAGGCCGTCGACGACCGAGAAATCTGCGTTGGAGACGCGCGAGCGCCAGTTCTGAAACTGGCGGTAGAGCGACGACCAGGCCGCGGGGATCTCTCCCAGCAACTGTGCGCAGACGCGATGCACCGAGCGCGCCTGTCCGAAGTAGAGGCGCATCCAGCCGGCGGCGTCGGCGACGTCGAGATCCTGCGCTCCGATTTTGCGAGCGGCAGCTTCATCCTGGGATTCCCAGAGCAGAAGATTGTCGTCGCGCCCCTGGCGCAGGTGGAGGAAGCAGCGCACCGACATCAGGAAATTGAGCGCGGAGTCGAACTGCTTGCGGGTGGAGACCGGCAGCAGGGCCTTCTGGTCAGGCCAGTCGTGCAGCTTGTCGATGGCCGAGATCAGCGACAGCCAGCAGGCGACGTTAAAGTCGCGCAGGCCCCCAGGGCCGTCTTTCACATTGGGCTCGAGGTGGAAGACGGTGTTGCCGTACTTGGCGTGACGGGCGCGGGCCAGGTCGGCCAGGCTCTGGACCAGGGTTTGCGCTTCGCGCATGACGAGCTTGGGAATAACTTTGTCGTGCAAACGATCGAAGAGAGAGCGGTCGCCGGCCAGATAGCGGCAGTCGAGCAGGGAAATGGTGAATTCGACGTTGGCAGCATCGAAGTGGTCGCACTCCGCGAGCGTGCGAGTGGCGGGGCTGACCTTCAGGTGCAGATCCCACATGTTCTGCGAAAAACCGCGAACCGCATCGCGGCAGGCAGCGTCACCGTCGTTGCCGGCGTGCAGAAAGAGGATGTCGACGTCGGAGTGGGGGAAGAGCCAGCCGCGGCCGAAGCCGCCGAGAGCGACCAGGGCAAATCCGGCGGGACCGGCCGGATCGGGGGAAATGGACTCCTGCCAGAGGCGGAGGGCGATGGTTTCGATCAGTCGAGTGCGTTGCTGGACGGCGGAACGGCCGTCTCCAGTGGCGGCGAACTGCTGCTGAATTCGTGCCGACTCCTCGGTGTACAGATCCCGCAACTCGCCGCTCAGTGAGGCTGTCGTCATCTGGCTCCGTAGACTCTCACTGCCCGCTGGCAGATCGCGGATGGGGGATCAGAATCCGCTCGTCATGAACTGCTCTCCATTGGGCTAGAGT
>Ga0307471_100001265_pt1 | contig 13756 bp, 10 predicted proteins | sample atmos_gasesAM3C__2_FD_204566 | JGI IMG/M metagenome (GOLD analysis project Ga0307471, IMG submission 204566) | Hardwood forest soil microbial communities from Morgan-Monroe State Forest, Indiana, United States - atmos_gasesAM3C_515 | ecosystem: Environmental > Terrestrial > Soil > Temperate... | reverse complement strand
CGCGGCCGTGCCGGGGAGAAGAGATTCACAACGTGAAGGTGCTCGTTACAGGAAGCAGCGGGCTGATCGGTTCGGAAGCCGTGGAACATTTTGACCGGCAGGGTCACGAGGTCACCGGCGTGGATAACAACATGCGCCGCGTATTCTTCGGGCCCACGGGAGACACGCTGTGGAACTTGGAGAGGCTTAAGCGCACGACAAAGCGCTTCACGCACGCCTCTGTGGATATTCGCGACCGTGCCCTGATCGAAGAACTGTTTCGAACGCAGCGTTTCGACTTGATCGTGCATTGCGCGGCGCAACCTTCGCATGACAAGGCAAGAGACATTCCGCTGCTCGATTTTGAGATAAACGCTTTGGGAACAGTGAATTTACTCGAGGCCACGCGGCAGCATTCGCCGGAAGCGGTCTTTGTGTTTCTGAGTACCAACAAAGTGTACGGCGATGCGCCCAACGAGGTTCCGCTCGAAGAGCTCGAGAAGCGCTACGACTATGCGCGCCTTAAAGATTACGACGGCATTGACGAGACCTGCCGGATCGACCGCACGTTGCATTCGTTGTTTGGAGCGTCGAAGGCGGCCGCCGACCTCGTCGCTCAGGAATATGGGCGGTACTTCAAAATGAGGGTAGGCATCCTTCGCTGCGGATGCCTAACCGGCCCGTCGCATTCCGGCGTCGAGCTCCATGGATTTTTGTCGTATTTGGTGAAAGTCACTCTGAGCGGCGGCACGTACTCTGTTTTTGGCTACAAAGGCAAGCAGGTGCGCGATAACATCCACAGCTACGACGTGGTGCGCGCGATCGAAGAATTTGCGGCAAGTCCCCGGCCTGGCGAAGTTTACAACCTCGGCGGAGGACGCGAGAACAGCATCTCGATGCTGGAAGCGATTGAGCGTATCGAACAAATGAGCAGCAAGCAACTGACGTGGCGGTATGTCGAGGAAGCCCGCAAGGGCGATCACATCTGCTACATCTCGAACCTGGGGAAATTCAAGAAGGATTATCCCACCTGGAAGATCACGCGCGGGCTGGACGCGATCCTCGAAGAGATCATCGCGTCCGAGCGGCAACAACTGAAGTAAGAAACGCTCGCGGGAGACAAGGACAGGCAAGAAATGCTCACGTTCTTCAAGACGACGAAACCCTTCCGTGAGCACAAGGGAACCATCCGGCGAAATGCGCTGAAGAAGGCTGCGCACGCAGATGTGGAATCATTTTTAGTCGAGAATTGAGCACTCGTAAATGATCCGGCTGGCCACCATTGCGCTTCTGGGACGAGCTGATACACCGACGGACGCCGTGGAAGAATATTGCTGGTACCTTAGCGAAGCACTTCGCGCGCAAGGAATCAGACTGACTATCGAGAGAGTGCCCTGGGAGGAGGGGGGATGGGGCGGCGCCTTGCAGGCCCTTCGGGGCCGGGCGAAAACGTGGAAAGGCTTGTGGGTCATTGTGCAATACACTGCCTTGGCTTGGTCCTCGCGGGGATTTCCACTACGATTTTCCCGTGTTCTGGAGATTCTAAAAGGAGCTGGCGTGCGCCTGGCCGTCGTCTACCATGACGTCGAGCCGTTTGCCGGAACGCGCATCATTGACCTGCTGCGGCGGCAAGCGCAATTGCGCGCGATGCGGCACGCGATGGACCTTTGCGATGTGGCGGTCTTCACGGTTCCGATGGAGAAGCTCTCCTGGATGCAGCCACAATACACGCACTCGGTCTTCATACCGGTTGGCGCAAATCTGCCGGTTTCCCGAGAAGCGGCTTCCCGAAAGACCATTGCGAGACGTGGGAAATTGAAAATCGCGGTGTTTAGCGTCACGGGCGGGAGTGCCACGCAAAAGGAAATCGGCGAGATTGTCGGAGCCGTGCGGTTCGCATCCTCGCACGTCGGAAATCTGCAACTGACCGTTCTGGGCCGCAATTCGAAAGAGACCGAAAGCGAGTTCCTCAAACAATTGGATGGCGCTCCCGTTGAAATTCAAGTGCTGGGCTTGCTTTCGAACGAAGATGTCGCGCGAACCTTGTTCAGTTGCGACGTGCTCCTCTTTGTTCGCGGGCCGATCTCCACGCGCCGAGGCAGCGCCATAGCAGGAATCGCTTGTGGATTGCCGGTAATTGCCGCCGAAGGATCGGAGACGTCCTCGCTCATCACGGAAGCGGGGGTGGCATTTTACTCGCCGAAGAAAAAAAACGATCTCGGCACAGTTCTGCTCCATGTCCTGCAGGACGAACACTACCGCGCTTCTCTTGCGCAGCGCAGCTGGATCGCGCAGCAGCGCTATTTTTCTTGGACCGCGATCGCCTCGCGTTATGCACAGTTCCTGGAAAAGAGATTCTAGTCACAGCCCTGCTCGAATTTAAATTCACGGCACAAAGCATCTCGCCCGGAAAACCAACTCACATTCTAAGCTAGCCTTAGGAGGCTCTTCCCCATCGGGAGCAAGCTTGAAAAAACATCAGCAAAAGCACCTCAAGTCGGTGGATCGAAATGAGTTAGCCTCAGATATGGCCGCGGCCACTACCAGCTTTTCGCCAGTACTGTAACGATCTTGGCGAGAGCGTCGAGGTCGCGCGTATCGATGATTTCGGCTGGGGAATGCGAATAGCGCAAAGGCCAGCCCAGCGGAATATTCACCGAGCCATAGCGCGTGAAGACCGCGCCATCGTTGCCGCCGCCGGTGACGCCGTATTGCGCGGGGATGCCGTTTTCGTACGCCAGCTTGACGACACGATCGACGTATTCGCGCGGCGTGATGTTCGAATTGTCTACTGCCCGAACCACGAATCCTTTGCCAATTTCTGCGTGAGCGAAGCGCTTCGATTCGAGCGGAGAATCGGCGCTGACGAAAGTGTCGATGGCAAAAACAAAATCGGGCGTGCGGCCCTGTTTGGCCATGTGCTCCGCGGCTGCCGCTGCGCCCTTCAGCCCGACTTCTTCTTCCGTCGACCAGATAAACGTCACGTCGCGCCCCGGCAAATCCCGCCCGAGCGCCCGCGCCGCTTCGACAAGCGCGGCGCAACCGACCCGGTCATCGAAGCTGCGCGCGTTGGCGCGCGTTCCCAGCAGGGGGCGATATTCCTTGGGAATGGTGATCCAATCTCTCACTTTGATTCCGAGCTTCTGCGTTTCTTCCGCGGAGCGCGTGCCGAGGTAAACGTACACGGGCTCTTCCATCGAGTGCGGCCCATGCGGCCATTCGAATCCCGGCTGATCCCAACCTGCCGGCAACTCGAGCACCCCGCCAACAGAATTCCCATCGGCTTTATGAATGACGACAACATGCCCCAGAAAGTATTCTGGATAGCCTCCTCCCAGAACGGATACCAAGAGTCGCCCATCGTTTTCTATTTTCTTCACCTCGTATCCGATCTCGTCCATATGCGCTACAAACGCAATCCGTGGCGACTTTGCGTCGGGCTTTCGATCGCCAAGATGCAAGATCAGGTTTCCGTCCCCATCGGTCTCCGCTTCTTTCTGCAATCTTGGATCCAACCGATTGAGAACCACTTTGCGAACGTTTTCTTCATGGCCGCTTGCGCCATACGCGTCGACCAGCGCTTTGAGGTCGGAGATTTCGGTGCCGCCGCCAGAACCTCCTCGTAGCCCGCCAGTGGTGGACTTAGGGACCTGTAAATACGCTTCAAGCAGTCGTTCCAGATTCCCGCTATCGCCCGAGGAAATGGACTCCCCAGGGGTCACCGGCCAAAGTGTCGGAATTCCAAGTTGCGCGAAGCGTTCCGGAAATGCGTTTGGCTTGGCATAGCCCGCTATCCGTGGTAGTGACGCGCTTACGGCTGTCACGCGTTCGCCATCCGCTTCGGCAATGGCTTTGATCTCGCCGGGAAACGCACTCAGCGGCGCTGACGCGTCTTCCACTCCCAGAAGCACGCCATCCCCAGGCGTGAGCGCCGCGGTACCGGCCCTGGCGACGCTTTTGCCGCCTGTCGCCATGCGGCCGACAAAAATCATTTCGTCTGGCTTTGTCTCTTCCAGTAAACGATTGAGGCCGCGCCCTCCGGTCCACTGTTGCGTTAGAAACGCGACGGTTGTTGTCCCTTTCGCTTTGGCGTCCTTGATTCGTTCGAGCAACTGCGACAATACGGTGCATCCAAAGCGATCGCCGGCGGCCGCTCCTGCTTCCCCACCTTGGCCTACCGGAAACCATTTCCGTTGGAGTGCAATTGGATCGAGGAGGTCCACCCCCGCAGCATGCACGTCGGCAGCGCCTGTGGCGCCAAGATCCACGTACATTTCGTCGGGATGATTCATTTTCGGGGGGTTAACACGCGCGGGCTGAAGATGAATGCTCAGCCCGGCGAAGACTCCGGGAACTTTCTTTCCGGAGCGCGTCATTACCCAAATTGTCTGGGCAAAATGCAGCGTGTCAAATACCGGATTGGGTGCGGCTTGCGGCAAGCGTTGCACGCGCAAGTAGCCGTCCGGAGTGATCTCGCTGACGACGTAACCAGGTTCATCGACGGGCGCAACCAGCAAGCGTTGTGGCGAGCCGCTCCCAAAGGTAACCCAAAGGTTACCGAGATTATCGGTCTTGGGTGAGAGAGGGCGAAGCTCGGCGCGAAGCTCCTCGATCAGCGGCTGTTCGTAGCCCGAAACTGCGGGAACTTGGTCAAAATGGCAAAGATCAAAAGCGGCCTGCGCACTTGCGGAGCAGGCGATGAGCAAAGGAAACAGCAGCGAACTCGCGGTTCGAACGAGCCACTTCATGAAGCATTCTCCTCTTAGACCATGACACTCGGCCTGCATCATCGGCACAACGCTTCGATCAGCACTTCTTTCTTTTCTTCGGCCAGCCGCGACATGCCGTCAAGCGAGGCAAAGTAGCCACCGACGGCCGCCGCCGCAAGCAAGGTGAAGGCTTCAGCGGGGAACCAACGATTCCCCGTCCAGCGCCCGCTAAAAAGAACCACCGCGGACACTCCGCCGAACACAATTTGCGCGGCAAAGGCCACGAGCACGGCCATACCGGACTGCCGCTGACCGCGGATCTGGCCGAATTCGAGCTTGCGCGGCAAGGTGACCGAAGACCAGTTGGCAATACTCAGCTGCCCAACGACGGCAAACACGATGGCAGCCATCGTAGCCAGGAAGACGGGGAGCGAGGGCAATCCCAGCAGCCAGGCGAGCATCACCAAAGACAATACGGTTTCAACGCCAAGCACCGACAGGAGCATCAGATTCTTGCCAAGAAAAATGTCACGAAAATGCAGCGGCGCCATGAAGTAGGTTTGGATGCCGCGGCCTTCAAAGGCAAAGCAATTATAGGCAGGCCCCATCAGAATCAGGACGAGATAGGCCATGATGCCCGGGAAGAGAATTTCAGGAGAGACCGGATGCTCCGAGGCCGGGTGTTTTCCGGCAAACATGGTGCCAAAGATGAGGACCATTACCGGGGGCATGATCAGGGTGAAAAAGGAAAAGGTGTTGCGCGTGAGGTAGCGGAACTCTTTACGGACGACCGCGGCCACTTGCGGCGATAGCGCACTCAAACGATCTGAGGAGTCTGCCGGTTTTGCTAGGGCGCGTGCTGCCGCAGGCACGGGCGCTGCGGTTTCACTCAGTTCTTCTCCGCGATATTGCGAAGCGAATCGCCGCCAGAGAAAAACGCTGAACACCGCGGCATAAACGAACAGCCCCGCCGAACCCAAAACCAACCATCCGAACCGGGCCTCCGCGGCCGCCGCAATCGCTCTGCCCGCAAGCGCAGGCGGAAGCCACGCAAAATACGGAATGATCCGCAGAGCCAGCGGCCCCAACAATCCGCCATAGTGGCGCATAGTCGGTTCGATGAGGTTCAGAGAAACCATTGCGAGAATGAACAGAGCGAAAAACAACTCGCGGGTCCGGCGCCGCGAGAGCAACCGCTCGAGCCACGAACCAACAAGCCGCTCCAAAGTCACGTTGAGCAATAAGAACAGCGCCGCAACCAACAGCATCGCGGGCAGCACTCCCGGCCGCGCCGCTGCCGCGCCGAGTGTCATGGAGGCAAGCCAGCAAACCGAGGCCACCGCGGAAAAATCCGCCAAGCCGTAGGCCAGACCGATGACGTAAAACGCGGTGAGATTCAGCGGAAAACGGAGCATCGAGCGGAATTCGAAGCTGGCCCCGAACCCCGCTGCAAAAATGGGAAATAACTGCCAGAACAGGAAAATACCCCAGAACAGCAGCCCAAACAAGCCGAAGCGGCCTTCGGAAAGAAACGCATAAGCACCGGTGAAGAAAGCGACGCACAGCCCCACCACGAAAAATCCGCTAAAAACTCCGAGAAGGATCAGGCCGAGCAGATCGAAACGACTGGCCTTCTTGCGCAGACCGTTGCGAAGAATGCGCCAGCGCAGCCCGGCAACCACACGAACTTGCGTCAGTATCCCGATGGGGCTGGCTACATCAGCCATGAGAGTTCTTCCAAACGTGGGCGTTCGGTGCCGTCCTGCCCGACAATCGAGAGAAACACCTGTTCGAGCGTCGTTTTGCTGCCGGCCTCGCCGGAAATGTCGGCGCGCAACTCTTCCAGCGAACCCTGCGCCACAAGCCTCCCTTTGTGAATGATGGCCACGTGGCTGCAAAGGCGCTCGACAATTTCCAAAACGTGGGATGTCAGGAAAATCGTAGTGCCGCGCTCGGTCATGCGACCCAGAAGAGCTTTGAGCACACCCGCTGCGAGCGCGTCGACGCCTTCGAACGGCTCATCCAGAAACAAAATCCGCGGCCCGTGAATGACCGCGGCGGCAAGCGCCAGTTTCTTTTGCATTCCATGCGAGTAGTCCGCGATCAACGTTTTGGGGCGGTCCGCGAGTCGCATGAAATCCAGCAACTCGTTCGCGCGCTGTTGTGTCGTTCGGCGATCTAGACCGTACATGCGCCCGACGAATTGCAAGTATTCCGAACCGGTGAGGCGTTCGAGAAGCCCCATGCCTTCCGGCACCACGCCGATCTGGCGCTTCACTTCGACAGGATGCGTCGCAAAGTCCAGCCCGAGAAGGTCCATGCTTCCCGCGGTTGGTGCAAGCAAGCCGGTGAGCATCTTAATGGTGGTGGATTTGCCCGCACCATTCGGCCCGAGGAAACCGAAAAACTGGCCGGCGGCAACCTGGAGGTCGACGCCGTCAACGGCGGTGAGGTTCCCGAATCTGCGGGTCAGCCTTTGCGTGCGAATGGCTATTTCGGGCATTCGGTCTCCGTGGAAAGGAGCGGGCTCCCAAGATGGAAAACTCTAACACGAGTCGCACGCGGTTTAGCGAGGATGCCGAGCAAAGCAGGGCCCTTCAAGCGCGTTTGCGCGGATTCGATCCTTGGGCGGTGAGCTGTTGTAATTCCCTGGCTGGAAGGCCCGCAAGAACCGCCGGCAGTTCGACGCGAAAAACCGCGCCGCCTTCCTGGCGGTTGTAGCAAAGAATCTTCCCGCTGTGTTCCTGAACGATTCCGAAGCAGATGCTCAGACCGAGACCTGTGCCCTTACCCACGGGTTTGGTGGTGTAAAAGGGATCGAAAACGCGATGCGGCTCCTTGATGCCGGTACCGGTGTCGGAAAACAGAATGACCACGTTGCCGCGGTCGCGCATGGTCTTAATCGTAAGCACGCCGCCTTGGTGCGCTTCCATGGCGTCCACCGCGTTGCTTATGAGATTGAAGAAGACCTGCATGAGCTGATTCCCATCACCGCGCACTCCGGGAAGCACTGATTCGAGCTGCTGTTCAATGCGCGCCGTGGAAGGGCGGAGGTCGAGTGCGCGAAGCTGAACGGCATTGTTTACCACGGTATTGATATCGAGGAGCGTGCGCTCGGGGGGCACCTGGCGCGCGAAGCTGAGCAAATTTCCTACCAGCGTTTTGGTCCGCCGTGCCTGTTCTCGGATCTTCGAAGCCGTGCAACGCGCCTTCTCAGGCAGGGTTTGATCATCGGCCAGGAGATCGGAAAACCCGAGAATCGCGGCGAGAGGATTATTGATTTCATGGGCGGCACCGGCGGCGAGCTGCCCCAGCGACACAAGCTTCTCCGTTTGAACGAGCTGCGCCTGAAGGCGCTTCAGATTTTCCAGTGCTTGTTCGGACTGCACGAGCAGGCGGGCGCGGTCCACCTCCGCAAAGTGGCTGCGCACGAAGATCAAGCCGGCTAGCGGCAACGCCGCCACCACGGTGGTCACCAACCGGAAATCACGAACGCCCGGTTCCATATTGTCGGCATGCAAACTATATAGAGCGAGAAGAGGCAGAGAAACGACCGCCGTCATGGCCAGATGGCTGGACCAACCGTGGACATTTTCTGCGGAATCGTCGCGGGAATCGAGCGATTCCCCCGGTTGAGCGGCGTCCAGTTGCGCGCGATTCAAATAAGCGATCAAGCCGGCCAATGCGAGCCAGAAAAAAGAAGAAATAATCGGGAGGTCGTACAGGCTTCCCGTGTAATAAATGCCGACATCACTTTGCACATCCACGACCAAAGAGGCCAGCATGTAAACCACAGAAGCGCCGAGCAGATGGAAGTACACTTTTTTCCAAGCCCCGCGGCTTCGCAGCCACAACAAGATGAGCCCGAGCACAATGAGGCCGTTTTGCGTGTCGGTGATAACGTTGAAATTGTGATTGTACTGGGCGATATCCGGCGTCGCGTAAAGCCAGGGCATCACAAAAAAGATGTAAACGAACGTCCACCAGGCCAACAACAGGCCGAAGTCCAGGTATCCGAGCCGGGCGCGCACCTCGCCGCGCTTGCGATGCGGTTGGAGAGCCAGCGCAGCTATTAGCGGAATGCCCCGCAAGAAAAACAGAATGTCGCCTGGATACAGCCCGGGCAACGGCTTATGTAGATAGACCTCATAATAGGTCCATTCAAACTGCCCGATCATCCATAGCGTGCAGCTCAACGCGATCAGCATCCAGAAGATGTTGCGCCGCCAGTACGGCGTACCCGCGTTGAGGAGCAGCCCGGCGTTCGCAATCAACGGCACGGTGCACTGCACCACATCGCCGAACGCGACTAGCGTCTGCGAGCCGCGCGGATGCGACAGGGAAACGCCGGCATAAAGGGCAAGGACGAACGCCCAAATCCCCAGGCTCCAAGTGATGGCGCGGGAAGAGGTCATAGACTTGGCGGCTTCCAGTATAGGCTCTCGTAACTGGCGCCGCCGTTTTGAAATTCCTCGGCTTGGCTAGAATATAAATGGATTGCGGAGACTATTTTAGGCGGCGCTTATTGTTGTACCTTGGATTTCTGGCGGAGGAGGGGGGATTCGAACCCCCGAGACCCTTTCGAGCCTAACGGTTTTCAAGACCGCCGCATTCAGCCACTCTGCCACTCCTCCGGATTGATAATACAGCAGTTCACAAAAGCACCATTGTACATTTTAGAGATTTTGCGCCCTAGTGCGGAGGATACGTCCCTTAGCGGGAGGCGTGTGTGCCTGGCGAATTGGTACGGTGTCAAGGTTCAGCGCAGTGTCACATTGTCACACCGAAGCAAAACGACAATTCGCCAACCACAGGGTATTTCCGGAGCTCGTTGTCTGCTTGGATTGTGGCACCGCAGAATGTCCTGTGCCGGAAGCTGAACTGCGCGAACTTGCGAAAATCGATGCCGCTTAGTTCTTAAATTTGGGTGCCTCATCCTCGGCCCGCGAAGGCGGAACTATTCTCTGAGCGGCACGCTGGCATGTATCTTCGTGCCCCGCTTTGGCTGTGAGTCGATTGAAAACGCTCCATTCACCAGCTTCAGCCGGTCCCTCATACTGGTGAGACCAAAGCCGTTTCCCTTCACGGACACTTTGCGGTCAAGGCCTACCCCCGGGTCGCTCACGATGAGATGGATTGCGCCCGCTGTCCCGAACAGCTCAACTTTAAACTGCCGCTCCCCGCTATGCTTCGCCGAGTTGTCCAGCGCTTCCTGCAGCACTCGGAACAGGGCAAGTGAAATTTCCAGCGGCGGACGGCTTGGCACATCGTGGCTTCCAAAGTCAATCTCCACTTTGTGCCGTACGGCGAACTCTCCGCAGAAAGCTCTCATAGTCACCACCAGCCCCAAATATTCCAGCTTTGAAGGGTACAAGGTGTGCGCCAGGGCTTGAATGTCGGTGCTTATCTCCAAGGATTGCTTCCGCAGTTGGTCGGAAGCGTCTGTCTCCAATTGTTGAAGCTGAAGAGCCAGCAGGATCATACGTTGACAGATATTATCGTCGAGGTCTTTCCCGATCCGCATACGTTCCTTCTCTTCTGCTTCAATCAATTTGCGGTTTACGCTTGAGACGGCCTCGTCCCTCATCTCGCGGAGTCTGGAGACCAGACGAGCGATGACCGACGAAGTGATCAAGAAAGCTGCGATGGCCACATCATCGAGCGGATCGTCAACCCGAAAAGAATAAGCGGGGGGAGCAAGATGCGCTAAGCACAGAGCCGCGATGATGGAGGCAACGATTGATGAGGCAAAGTTCCCCGCGCGGGCTAGGAAGACCACGACAATAATATAGAGGAGGCACGCCGTAGCAATATTCAAATGCAGTCGGTAGCAGACAACAGTAAGTGACGTCAGGACCAAGCAGGCAATTACGCTTTGCGCGACAGCATGCCGGAATCCCTTGTTGGCGATGATCTTGAGGATGTCCACTCCAAGCACCTACTGCGGCGGTCCGCTTTACCAGCCCAAATCCATTTCTATGATGATCGTAGCACCACAAGGAAACTCATAAGCCTTTGGCATCGCCGGGAGTCTTAACCACCGTGGGAACGCTGCATTTGCCACCAACGTCTGAGTAAGTCCTTCAATGAGTTGACCGGCCAATGTGCGCTCATTTTTCGGTGGGATTAGTTTTCTTATCGCACAATTCGTGGAGCAGTGCAACCCAACTTTCACCTGGGGTGACGGGCCCCTCTGGAATGAGTCGATCTTGCCGGGACTTGCGCCCGGAAGAGCGTCTTCCTCCCGCTAGCAAGGAGCTCAACTGAAGGAGGAGCAACTCAGCTCTCTTTACGTCTCGGTCCCTCAGATCGGCCGGTTAACAATGAGAAGGCCGATCTCGGTGAGTAGGCCCGGCGGCAACCAGCGCGCCAAATTGAAAGCCGCATCAGCGGGAGCACCAAACATTTGAAGCGCGCCTGATCATCGGGTTCCAGCACGTCCAAACCTTTCCGCCTTTTCACTCATGCCTTCTCCCCATCGCGAAACGGCCTGCCTCGATCAATTGCGGCTGCATCCTCCAGACCAGTGCTCTGCATGAGATTGCGTAATCGCTCTAAAGTTTCTCAGAATTGAACAAAAAAGCATCCGAAACCTTAGATGTCGTGAGGCTAAATTACCGAATTGATTCGGAAGGGTGGGCCCTGTGGATTCAAGAGAATCTGTAACTTTGGCGCTGCTTTGTAGTCTTATTGGGGCCGCTGTGTGCTGTCTAGCAGGGGACCTGACCTCCTCTGGGTCTTGAGAAAAATTTGCTCACTGGGAGTCTTTCATGTCAGACGTAAGACTTGTAGTCATATACCCTCGTCCCCAAAGATGCCGATGTCTTTGAGTGAGCCTATACCAACCAGCATGTGCCGCTGGCGGTCGAAAAGCTTGACGGCAAAAGCAAGATTGTCGCAACCAAGATTGTGGTATCTCTGCAAGCCCTTCCTCGTTTTTTACCGCATTGCTGAAGTGCACTTCCCCTCATGCAAGCTCTGGAAGCGTGCGCTGCATCGGAAGGCGGGAAAGAAACATGCAGCCAAACGGCGAACGCTTAGTGGAAAAGCATACGCTTCAAGGTTCCAAATTCCCGGAATAAACACGTCGTCGCATCGGTCATTGGAGTGAGCGGCTGTCTGCTCACAGCGAGAACGGGTTCACTACATAGCCGCACGAGCTAGGTAATTCACCGTTCAAACTTAGCAGGCACTGAGATTCGCCGTCTGATAATTGACAGTCTACACGTCGATATTTTATAGGCCCTATAGATGATCTATAGAAGTGAGGCTCGGCATGCCATTTATTCTCAAGATGGGAAGCTTCCTGCGGAACTTAATCTCTCGCAGTCTTCCATCTCGTGAAGGAATTGTCGAGCTGTGGCTTCAGGAAGTGAATCGGTCTCGGCGAAATTCAAACTAACTCGGAGTCCACAATGTCCCATAGATGCGTTTCTCTCGCGGTCTTGCTATTAGGAACACTCGCCGTTGTTCTGGCCAGTATTGCGCAGCAGGGTCCCACCGAAGCGCCAACAGGCTTTGACACGGCGACGCTCGCACAAAGCGCAGGTTCTCAGAGCGTTAGCAACGGTATCGCACAGCCCGCTGGCGATACGTATGCTCTCGACCAAACCAAGTTCGAGCGAGACCATGATGCAAGTACTGGGTTGGGGCCTGTGTTTAATGCCAGAGCTTGCGTGGATTGTCATCAGAACCCCGTCAGCGGAGGGTCCAGCCAGTTCACGGAGATTCGAGCCGGCCACAACGACGCCAACGGCAATTTCGTTGCGGCTACCGTCCCCATAAACGACGGCGCGAATATCATCGCCAACCGCTCCATCATCAATGACCGCGCGCTAATCCCACAGGCGCAGGAGCACATACCTGACACCGAAAACATTCGGGCGTTGCGGGCCGCTCTCAACACTTTAGGAGACGGATTTGTTGAGGCCATTGACGATAAGACTCTGCAGGCCATCGCGCAGCATCAGGTAGACGTGAGTGAGGGCAGAATTCACGGCGAAGCAGTCGAAGTTCCTGTCCTGGAAGCGCCCGGGCAGACGCGCATTGGCCGCTTTGGCTGGAAGGATCAGCACAGCAGTTTGCTTTCGTTCATTGGGGACGCTTACCTGAACGAAATGGGCGTAACGAACCGTTTGCGTCCAAAGGACGTCACAACTGTTGGCAAAACTACCAGCGATCCCGAAGATGTTCCCGACAATATTGGCCTGGCAGACATCGACCACTTTGCTCAGTTCGTCCGCGGCACGAAAGCTCCTCCACGAGACCCGGCGCTGGCTGCAACGGCGGCCTCTCAAGCGGGGCAACAACTGTTCGAGAATATCGGCTGCGTTACCTGCCATGTCGGCACCATCGTCACCGCTCCCACGGGAACCGTGATCAATGGAGGAGCCTTCACCGTGCCCGAGGCCTTGGGCAACAAGATCGTCCATCCCTACGGGGATTTCCTCCTGCACGACATTGGAACCGGAGACGGCATCGTCCAAAATCCACCGCAAGACACAGCCAACAAACTGCGCACCGTGCCCCTCTGGGGGCTACGAATGCATCCTCGGCACATGCACGACCTCAGATCCCTGACACTGGAAGATGCCATCGAACGGCACCGCGGTGAGGCCGACGAAGTGCGCGAGCGTTTCCACCAGCTAAGCCCGGCGGAAAAGCAGCAACTCATCACATTCTTGAACTCCCTATAGGGCGCGCAGACGAATCGTTTTGCGTCCCGCCACTACAGGTGCAAGGCATGGGCGCGAACCCATGCCTTGCGTTCAGCGGCAGATCTGATCTTCCGCCTGAAGCAGGAGTCAAGGCACTCACTTAATGTGATTCGCTAACCCACTTCCAGCGTCCGGAAGCGTTCGGTAAGCAGCCGCCGCTTGCTCGAGTGGAACGGTCTCGATCATGGCCGGGACGCCGCTCAGGACACTGAATCGGAGCGTTGCATCACTAGTCGCCGGGGGCCCCGTCAGGGAGCCTTCTACCTTGCGACTTTCGAATATGAGATCCATGCTCGTAACCTCGGTCGGCTCCGGCCCGACGCCGAGGTCCACTCCGGCTCAAACACGAGG
>Ga0307471_100001264_pt1 | contig 13757 bp, 11 predicted proteins | sample atmos_gasesAM3C__2_FD_204566 | JGI IMG/M metagenome (GOLD analysis project Ga0307471, IMG submission 204566) | Hardwood forest soil microbial communities from Morgan-Monroe State Forest, Indiana, United States - atmos_gasesAM3C_515 | ecosystem: Environmental > Terrestrial > Soil > Temperate... | reverse complement strand
CTAGAGTGTCTTCTCTCTCCAATTCCGCCCGGGCGGACAGCCACCCGGGCTTTTTCTTTTCTTGCTCAGCCGGTGATAAAGTAACCTTAAATCGAAGAAGGCCGTCCTAACTCTCGAGCCGCTGGAGGATTTGTGAACGCGCACGGGTGGAGTCCAAAATCTCTTGGAAGGGACACCGTTCGAATTCTGCGGGTGCACGGAGCGCGTTTCAGATTGGCAGGCGGAATTCTTGCTTGCCTTTTGCTGTTGTCTCCCTCAGACACCGTAGCCCAGCGTACCCAACTTAAACAGGGTTGGAACAAATTTTCCCCGCAGGATGACATAAGTCTGGGCAAGCGAGCGGCCACCGATGCGGAGAAGCAGTTGCCGCTTTGCAACGCACCGAATGTTGATGCGTACCTGACGCAGCTGGGCACGCGCCTGGCGCAGAAGCTGCCCACCGGCGGCGTGCAGTATCCTTTCGAATTCCATTGCGTGAATGACAAGGCCATCAATGCCTTTGCTTTGCCCGGCGGATATGTGTTTGTGAATCGTGGCGCGATCGAAGCGGCGAACAATGAGGCGCAACTCGCCGGAGTGATGGCGCACGAGTTGTCGCACGTCGCTCTCCGCCATGGCACCAACCAGGCAACCAAGGCCATGCTGGCCGAGACGGGTCTGGGAATCTTCGGAGCAGTTTTCGGAGATAGCGCGAGTGGAGCGGCTCTGACAACACTGGGTAGTTTCGCGGCAGGCGGCGTACTCCTGCGTTACTCGCGCACCGCGGAATCTCAAGCGGATGTGATGGGCACGCAGGTTCTTTACGACGCCGGATACGATCCGCGCGCGCTGGCGCAGTTTTTCGAAAAACTGGAAGCGGAAACCAAAGGGAAGAATCCTCCGGAATTTTTCTCCGATCACCCGAATCCGGAGCATCGCGTTCAGCGCGTGGATGAAGAAATTGATAAACTAGGCGGTGTTCAACCCAACGCCAGGCGCGATTCCGCTCAATTTGAAGCCATCAAGCGCGAAGTGCTGGCGTTGCCAATTGTGAAAAAGCCAACTCCGGGAGCCCCCGGTGCAGCGGCGCCTCCGTCACTGCCATCCGGCAACTTTGCGACATATCAAGCCAGTTCCTACACGCTCAAGTATCCAGACAATTGGAAAAAGTATCCCGATAGCAGCGGAAGCGGCGTTTCGTTCGCTCCTGAAGGCGGCATCGTGGATGACGGGAGCGGTCATAGCGCGCTTGCGTATGGGCTGATCATCAGCGTAGCGCAGGCTCATGGTGATCCCAACGATTGGAGCGCCCTCGACAGCGCCACGCGAACGGTGATTCAGGATCTTCAAAAGGCCAATCCGAGCATGAAGATCACGCGTCATGGCGAGCATTTGCGCCTGAACGGCCAGCCCGGCCTTTCGACTTATTTAAGCAATGATTCTCCTGCCGGTGGCCAGGAAACGGATTGGGTCGTCAGCGTGTTTCGTCCAGAGGGTTTGGTTTATTTCATCTGCGTAGCCCCACAATCGGCGTACGACAATTACGACAAGGCCTTTTCCTCGATCCTGGATAGTGTGAGATTCGCCCACTAGAGAGAATGAAAGAAATCGGCCTGGCCTGCGCAGCGTCCACGTCCCTTTCCGCCCTGTGGCCGCGATTTGGGCCCGCAAAAAAAAGAACGGGCGCTCCATCAGCGCCCGCTCCGCATGAGTGAATCAATACGACTTATTTCTCAGCTCCCGTGCCTATCGGTCCCTGTCCAGGCCCGGCAGAACCGGCGTGCCTTCCGCCCTCACCGCATCCAGTGCATCCGGATCGAGTCCCAGCAGCTGCAGGATCGTGGGCGCCACTTGCGTGGTTTCCACAAAGCTGTGAATCGTCTTGTGGCGGAAGTCAGGGTTAGAGACCAGCAGCATCACGTTGGTATCGTCCCAAGCAAAGCCGCCGTGCTCGGATTGTTTCTTCAAGTTACCCGTGTAGACCACGCCGTGGTTTGGAATCACGACAATGTCCGGCGTACGAGGATCGCCACCTTCCCGCAAACGGCAGCACGGACCGGGAACATTAGGAACGCCGGGCGAGTTAAAGAGGGTGTTGACCGAAGCGCCATAATAGATTTCGCCGATTCCGGCCGCCGCGGCGTTGTCTTCCAGCATGCCTACGACTTTGGAGGTGTCGCTGGAATTGGTGAGCCACAGCTGGGAAATGTCATCCTCGGCTATCCCGAGCCCGTTGTTAGGGTCGTTGTACACCGCTGGGAGAAAGGATCCAATGATCCCGGATGGCGGCGTTCCGTTGTTACCCGACTTCCCCGGAATGGGGAAGAAGCGGTTCGGGTCGATCGGTGACTGCCCGTGTTTGGCCGTGATGATGATGGCGGTCGAATCGAGGAGGTTATTAGCTTTGAGTGCCCTAACCATTTGTCCGATCGCCGCATCCACAAATTCGATCTCGCCCAGCATTAAGGGTCTGGGGGTACCTTGGCCATCCTCATACCCGCCTGAGTTTGCGTCGGTTCTGATAGCGGATTTGGGCGCAATCAGCTTCTGTCCAACGCTGACCGCCTGGAAGTTCATCCCGAAGATCACCGGGACCGGTCTGCTATGTGGCGTGCCACCGAGGTGCGGCTCGCCGTTGATCCAGTTGACCACTGCGTTGACTTTCAACTGGTCATAGCACTTGATGGCATCGAAACCGACGGTCCAGTCATCGTCGGTAATCGGGAATGGCACACCAGAACTCGAAGTCGAAGGCGTACCGCAGTCAAAACTGACTCCGCCCTCAGGCGCGGCTGTCTTAATCCCCGGCAGAAGAATTTCGAAGGAATTAACCTCCGGAGAATAGTAATCATCCACGTTGCTGGGCTGATCGGTTCCCGTGGGGCCGGACACTACCGCGTAAGGAGCGTGTTTGTCGGACCAGGCTGTGAAGCCACCCGCAGCGTGAATCACACCGTAAATCGTATTTGTGCGGACGAAATTCCAGGGGTACACCGGTTTGCAGCGGTTAAACGGGTCGCGCTCAAGCCTATCTGGATTGATTGATTTTATGCCACCGTCGATGATGGAGTACCCAGGAAAGCCGCCATTTAGCTTCGTCTCGTCGATTTCGACGCCCTCCTCAACTTCGGTCTGCGTTCCGTTGATAACCCCTTCGATGCAGTTCCCGCCTGGCAGCCCGTTGCCGGTTGCAATCTTTGGCGGTGCCAGGACACGATCGTAAGCGACATCGTAGTATGCGCCAACTGTTCGCGGCGTGCCGCCGGTCACCAAAGCCATCAGCCCGGGGAATGAATCGGACGGTCTGGAAGTGGAGGTACGCGTGTAGTTCACGCCCGTCTTGCCCAAGGCGGCCAAGGTCGGGCAGATGTTGGATGCCACGCAGTTTTCGTAATCAACCGCGTGCATCCCATCGATGCTGATTAAAAGAACATGCTTAATCTTATGTCCGTCGCCACGTTCGTCGTTGGCGCGTGCCGGAGCCGGAATCGTGGCGCCGATCAGGCCGACGGACAGGACAAGTGCGAGCAATCTCTTTATCAAGTGAATCTCCTTTTTTTCGAAGCGAATGGGAACGAGCGTCCCGGGCAAGAGCCTAATTGTGCGATGTTACGCAAGGGATAAAGAATCATGTCGGTTTGATGAATCGGACTGAAAACGGGGCTCTGGACTGATTTTACGTGGGAGTTGTGGTACTGAGAATCCTGGCAGCAGATTCAGTGAATATTTTCGACCATCTTAGTTGCTAGGTGTCAGTTCGGGAGCGTTTTTAGCATTGTGCTGCAGTCGATACACCTCTTCGGCACGATTCAGGGCGTCGGAAATGCTCGGGCAAATATTTTCCGCGCCGACGTGCCGTTCGAACTCCGCTTGTTTCATGAGTTGCGAGGGTTGTTCGCGTGCGCCGCAAAGCAGCAGCGAGCGTCCGGAATCGTGCAGCGTGTCCGCTAGGTCCCGGATGGCCCCGAGCCCCGTGGCGTCAATCGCGGTCATATTGCGAAGCCGCAGAATCACAATCGGGGGCAACGAATCGATGGAACGGAGAATATCGGCAAACTTGTCGGTGGCTCCGAAAAGAAACGGTCCATGAATCCGGTACACGATCGCGTAGTCGGGAATATCTTTGCCTTGCAGGACGTGCACGCGGCTGTCTTCCACATAATCCTTGGTCACGGGGCTCACTGTGGTGGTTCGCGAAACTTTGCGAATAAACATAAGCACCGCGAGCACCATTCCGACTTCCACCGCGAACGTCAGATCCGTTATCACCGTGAGCGTCATCGTCAACAGCCACACGGCGATGTCCGCGTTGCTCAGTTTAAGAATCTCTGGGATTTCCTCCCAGTCCCCCATGTTGTACGCCACGATCATCAGAATCGCAGCCAGGGCGGCGAGCGGTACGTGTTTCACCAGCGGAGCCGCAAACAGAACAATGGCTAGAAGCGTGAGCGCGTGAATCATGCCCGCCACGGGAGTCTTCGCTCCGGCGCGCACATTCGTGGCCGTACGCGCGATCGCGCCTGTAGCAGGCAGACCGCCGAAAAGCGGCGAAACAATATTTGCCACGCCTTGCCCGATCAATTCCATGTTGGGATTGTGCTTGTCATTGCTCATGCGGTCGGAAACGACCGCGGACATGAGCGACTCGATAGCTCCGAGCATGGCCACCGTAAAAGCCGAAGATAAGAGCTGCCGGAAGATGTCGTAGTGAAAATGCGGAATGGCCAAGCTCGGCAGGCCGCTGGGGATTCCACCGAACCGAGTGCCGATGGTTTCCACGGGGAGATGCAGAAAGAAAACGGCAGCAGTCGCGCCAAAGGTGACCAGGATGGCCCCTGGAATTTTTCGGGCGTACTTCAAGCAGTAAAGCATCACGGCAATCGAGAGGATCGAAAGGGCGGTTGCTGAAACCGAGAAGGTGTTCCAAGCCTGTCCGAAGGCCATCATGCGGTGAAAAAAATCGCCGGGAACGCGGTCCATTTTCAATCCGAAAAAATCGCGTATTTGCGTGCTCGCAATGAGTATCGCGATCCCGTTCGTGAATCCCACCACGACGGGCCGGGGGAAGTATTTCACCATGCTGCCCAGGCCGGTCACGCCAAGAAGCACGAGTAATACGCCAGCCATCATCGTGCACATGAAGAGGCCGTCAACGCCGTGCTTCGCGACAATGCCCGCCACGACGACGACGAAAGCGCCCGTGGGTCCGCCAATCTGTGTTTTCGAACCGCCCAGCGCGGAGATGAGAAAGCCGGTCACGATGGCGCAATACAGTCCTGCTTGCGGCGAGAGGCCGGAAGCGATGGCGAAGGCCATCGCCAGGGGCAAGGCGACCAGGCCTACAGTCAAGCCTGCGATCAAATCAGATAAAAATTTGTGGCGGTCGTAATTGCGCAGAAGAATTACGGATTTTGGCAGCCAGGTTTCGATTGCGGGTGTCATGCCGTCTTCATTCGAACGAAGTGAGAGTCTTTGCGGATTCTAGCAGAGAATCATGGTCAGCGACCTGATCGCCAGACTGTTTTGTGTCGTGAAATAAATTGCGTGAGATGAAAGCCGCTGCTGCCGCCGCCGCCCAGATCAGTCTGCAGCTTCGCTGTGTAGCGGAGCGGGCTTCCAGCGCAAAACCGGCTTGCGGGCGGCGCCGACTTCGTCGAGCCGCCGGACGCGCGTCGTGTGCGGCGCGGTTTTCACTAGCTCCGGATTCGTGGCGGCTTCCTGGGCGATAGCTTTCATCGCGTCAATGAACAAGTCGCATTCTTCCTTGGATTCAGATTCCGTCGGCTCAATCATCAGCGCGCCCGGCACAATCAGCGGAAACGCTGTCGTATACGGATGGAAGCCGTAATCAATCAGGCGCTTCGCAATGTCCATGGTGTTCACGCCATTTTTCTTCTGAATCGCGTCACTGAAGACCACTTCGTGCATCGAGGGCAGGGAATAAGGCAGTTCGTAAACTCCCGCGAGTTGCTTTCGAATGTAGTTGGCATTCAGCACCGCATCTTCCGTGGCTTGCCGGACGCCGGGACCGTAGGCCAGGATGTAAGCCAGCGCGCGAACCAGCACTCCAAAGTTTCCCGAGAAGGCTTTTACCTTACCGATGGAATCCGGCCGCACCGGCTCCAGGCACAGCCGCCCGCCTTCTTTTTCCACCAGGATGGGTACGGGACGGAACGGTTCGAGAATTTTTTTCATTGCCACCGGGCCCGCGCCCGGCCCGCCGCCGCCGTGCGGCGTCGAAAATGTCTTGTGGAGATTGAGGTGCATCACGTCAACTCCAAGATCGCCCGGCCGCGCCACGCCCGTAAGCGCATTCATATTCGCGCCATCCATGTACAGCAGCGCTCCCTTGGCGTGCAGAATCTCCGCGATCTCCGCGATGCGCTGCTCGAAAATTCCCAGCGTCGAGGGGTTGGTGAGCATCAACGCCGCGACATCTCCGGTCACTTGCTCGCGCAGCTTCTCCACATCAATCTGCCCGTGCGATTCGGACTTGATGTTTTCGACCTCGTAGCCTGCAATCACCGCCGTGGCCGGATTCGTTCCGTGCGCGGAATCCGGAATCAAAACTTTCTTGCGCGGATTTCCCTGCTTTTGCAGATAGGCGCGAATCAGCAGCAGGCCGGTCATTTCGCCTTGCGCTCCCGCTGCGGGCTGCAGCGTGATCGCGTCCATGCCGGTGATTTCCAGCAGGCATTTTTCCAGCAAGCGAAGAATCTTCAGGCAGCCCTGCGAAAGCTCCTGCGGCTGGTAGGGATGCTCAGTCGCGATGCCGTCGAGGCGCGCCACAAATTCATTCACACGCGGGTTGTACTTCATCGTGCAGGAGCCAAGCGGGTACATGCCCAGGTCAATGGCGTGATTCCACGTGGAAAGTCGCGTGAAGTGGCGGATAACTTCGATTTCACTCACTTCAGGAAATCCTTCGATGCCTTCGCGGCGGTAATTTGTGCCCAGAGCCTCCCCGAGATTGGCAGGCGGCACATCGAGCGGCGGCAATTCGAACGCGCGCTTTCCGGGCGACGATTTCTCGAAGATCAACCCTTCGTTCTGATTGATGTGCCGCGATACTTTTTTGATTTTCTCGTTCATATCCCTTTAAACCGGCTGCTCTAGCGCCCCCTTCAACGCGCCCGCAAATCGCTCGATTTCCGCGCGCGTCGTTGTCTCTGTGACGCACACCAGAGCACGCTTGGTGAGTTCCGGATACGGCGTTCCCAGCGCGAACGGCCCGACGATTTTTTCGTGCATAAGCTGCGAGTTCACAATCTTCACCGAGCGCGGCAACTCGATCGTGAATTCGTTGAAGAACGGCGCGTCAAACGTCCGCTTCACACCGGGAATCTTCAGCAATTCAGAGAGCGCGAAGTGCGCTTTTGAAAGATTTTGCTCCGCCATCTCGCGCAAGCCTTCCTTGCCCAGCAGCGTCAGGTGCACCGTAGCCGCCAGCGCGCAAAGCGCTTGGTTGGTGCAAATGTTCGAAGTGGCTTTCTCGCGGCGGATATGCTGCTCGCGAGTCGCGAGCGTGAGCACGAATCCACGCCGTCCTTCGGAGTCCGTCGTTTGTCCCGCAAGCCGTCCGGGCATCTGCCGCACATACTTGTCGCGCGAAGCGATCACACCGGCGAACGGCCCGCCGTAACTCGGCGCCAGGCCGAAACTCTGCCCTTCCATCGCCACAATGTCAGCTTCTGAAGGCGGGCGAAGCAATCCCAGCGTAACGCCTTCGGTGATGGCCACGACAAACATGGCGCCGGAAGCGTGCGCGGCTTCCGCCAGCGGCGCGTACGACTCGATTACGCCGAAAAAGTTTGGCGATTGCACGACCACTGCGGCCACGTCATCTTTCAACGCGCCCTTGAGTTTTTGCAGATCCACGGTTCCGTTGGTGGCAAACGGAATTTCTTCCACGTGCAAACCGGAATTCTTCGCGTACGTCTTCAAAACATCGCGGTACTCGGGATGCACCGAGCGCGCCACCAGCACGCGTTGGCGACTCGTCAGCCGCTCGGCCATCAACACCGCCTCGGTCATGGCCGTCGAGCCGTCGTACATCGAGGCGTTCGCGACTTCCTGCCCCGTGAGTTGGCTCATCAGCGTCTGAAACTCGAAGATAGCCTGCAGTGTGCCTTGCGAGATTTCCGCCTGGTAGGGCGTGTAGGAGGTGAGGAATTCCCCGCGCTGGATAATCGCGTCGGTCACCACGGAGCGAAGGTGATTGTAGACGCCCGCCCCCAGAAAACTCGTGTACCCAACCGAATTCTCTGCGGCGCGGTCTTTGAAATACTGAATGACCTCGGTTTCCGAATACGGCCCGGGAATCTTCAAGGCTTCGCGCAGACGAAATCGTTCCGGAATGCTGGAAAACAATTCGTCGATGGATTTTGCGCCGATAGCGGCGAGCATCTCTTGCCGCTCGGCGGGGCTCTTCGGGAGGTAGCGCATTAGGCCGAGGTTTCCTTGCCTTTTTCCGCGATGTACGCCTCATAAGCGGCGGCGTCCATCAGGCTGCTGACCGCGGCGGCGTTTGCGAGCCGCACTTTGATCAGCCACGCGGCGCCGTGCGGGTCGGAATTGATTTTCTCCGGCGTATTGTGAAGGTCGCCATTCGCCTCCGTCACTTCGCCCGATGCGGGGGCATAAATTTCGCTCACCGCTTTCACTGATTCGACGGTGCCAAAAGATTTGCCGGCTTCAATTTTCGCGCCCGGTTTGGGAAGTTCCACGAAAACGACGTCGCCCAGTTCGTGCTGGGCATGGTCGGTGATTCCAATCGTCGCCACGTCGCCTTTCACGTCAATCCATTCATGGTCTTTGGTGTAGCGGTACGTCTTCGGATAAGCCATCAAGCTGCTCCTTGAAATTCGTTTCCAGCTTCAGGACACGCGCGGCGCCGCTGCTTTTTTTGCGCGTTTGTAAAAGGGAGTCGGCACGACTTGCGCTTTGCACTTCTGCGCTCGAATCTCGACGTACAAAGCCGTGCCCACCGTCGAATAGGCCGGCGGCACATAAGCCAGCGCGATATTTTTCCCGAGCGTCGGCGAAGGCGAACCGCTCGTGACCACACCGATTTTCTCTCCGGCTTCATTGCAGCAGCAGTATTCATCGCGCGCGATGCCACGGTCCACCATTTCGATCCCTACTAGAGTGCGCGTTAACCCAGCCGCTTTCGCCTTTTCCAGCGCCCCACGCCCCACAAATTCGCCCTTCTCCATCTTGCAGTAGCGCTCCAGCCCGGCTTCCCACACATTGATCTTGTCGCTGATCTCGTGCCCGTACAGCGCCATCTTCGATTCCAACCGCAACGTGTTCCGGCATCCCAGCCCGCAAGGAACGATTCCGAATTCGCGCCCCGCTTCCATCGCTTGCTTCCAGACCTTTTCGCTTGTCGCCACGTCGGACGGCACGTAAATTTCAAATCCATCCTCGCCTGTATATCCCGTGCGCGCGACCAGCGTGTTCTTCAGACCGCAGACCGTCCCATGCGTAAACCAATAGTTCTTGATGCCGCTCAAATCCACATCGGTCAGCCGCTGCACAACATCGATGGCACGTGGTCCCTGAATGGCCAGTTGCGTGTACGCGTCGCTCAGTTCTTCGACCACGCAATCAAAACCTTTCGTATTCTCGCGCACCCAGTTGATGTCTTTCTCGCGCGTTCCCGCATTGATCACCAGAAGGAAATCATCTTCGCCCAGCCGGTGCACGATGACGTCATCCACGAACGTGCCTTCGGGATAGAGCATCGCCGAATAATGCGCCTGGCCGATCGCCAGCTTCGAAGCATCGTTCATGCTGATGTGCTGCACGGCCGCCAGCGCCCCGCCCGGCTTTGCGCCGCTGCGGATTCGAATGTCTCCCATGTGGCTGACGTCAAAAGCGCCGACGCTGCCACGCACCGCCTTATGTTCCGCGATCAATCCACCGCTCGATGGATATTCGACAGGCATGTCCCAGCCGCCGAAGTTCACCATCTTTGCGCCCAGGCTGCGGTGCAACGCATTCAATGCCGTCTTACGCAGCGCGCTTGTGTGAGAAGTTGTGGTGGGTTCCATTCCAAGTGCTCAAGCAGAAACCGATACTAGCACGCACCCCGAAATCGGTCAAAGAAGCCTGATCCGGAGGCGGCAGATCCCGTTTCGATTACTGCGTTAATGAAACATGTAACCCTATTAACCGACAGGCGTGCTTTGTCGTTTGCTCAACGCCCAAGCTGCTTCTAGCAGGAGCGCTGCTTTCGTGTCCGATGATGAGAGACTCTGAAGGAAACTGATCGTTAAGTCTGGATCGTTCTGTATGCCGATCTGGACGAGCGATGGCACGCCGTCGACAAAGTGTAAGGTGTCAGTTCTTTGCTGTTCCAGAATGATGTGGTTAGCTGCCTCAAGCCCGCGCTGTAACAGTTCGTGCAATTCGCTCTTCTTGTCTTGCGCAGCGGCGACAGAGGCCTGGGCAGAAACCAAGTTCAGTTGCAGCTCATCGTCAATAGGCTTGCTTCTACGTTGGATTTCAACTATCAACTCCGCCGCTCGTTCTGGATAACCGGCCGCGATGGTGCGCGCGACCTCCAGAATGGTGCGTGCACGTTTGTCGTCATCTGGCAACTGTTCGGCTTTGGCGATGGCTACCTCGGGGTTGATATGCGAGAAAATGAGCGCGTCCGCGCCCTTCTCGCCGGACGGGTCCGGAGGTCGCACGTTCTTCGGTTCCATTCCAAACCTCCCCATACTCTGCCGGCCATCTTTGGCGTAATCCAGAGCCGGTTGCAGCTCCGGCCGGGTTGATTTCAGCTGTTCAGCCAGCTCGGTATCGAGGCGGTTAATCAAAGCGCCGAAGTGCAATAGGGCTGCATCGATCGCGTTGTTCACCTTCGCGCTCTTGCCGTCGTTAGTCCGTACTTCTGCCTGAAAGTGGTACTTGTTGGTGTCAGTTTCGAGGAGATTCTCTACTAGCCTGCGCAAACCAGCCCGCATTGATTCCTCGGGCAGGTAGCCAGTAAACACCTGGAGCATATTTCCGAATTCACAGTCATCGAAATATCCGTGACTGCTCTGGCTGTATCGTGCAAGTGCCCGCTCGAAGACGGATTGGACTTCCGCAAGCGCACGTGGGCGGTCGTTAGGCCATTCCTTTGAGACTGCCCTCATCGTGGCGAACCCCAGCGCACCATAAGGATAGTGACCTTCGGCGCCCAGGAGTGCTGCTTCGTGCTCAAGCAACGGCATCGCATTTATTCCATCGCGCTTTGCCAATATTTCGAATACTCGCTGCACTAACTGCATCTTTGGCGGCGAAGTTGTGTGGTATGTTTCCGGTTCCTCCAAACTCATGCTGTGAAGCAAAACCAGCGCCCGGTCCGGATCTAGCCGCGCCAGAATGCCCATGGCGGACTCTTGTGCTGTCGACCGTTCGTCCCCATTTCCTTGAAAGGACAATGTGAAAAGCTCATTGGCCCACGCTCGGCCCAGGTCAGTACGCATCTGAGAAGCCAGCTGAGTTTGCTGAGTCAGCAAATAGAATCGCGCCCTCACCGGCAACTGCTGATTTATGTCGTGACTCTGCTGTAAGAGACTCATGACCTGGGCGTCGTCCCCAACAGTAGAACGCGCTTGGGCTTCGGATGACTGGGATCTACTTTCTTGGGCTTCCAAGAGGCTAGTGGCGAGCACGAACGAAGCAAGAACGGTACAAAGCTGCCGCCTCATACAGACCTCCTGCCGATCCACGTTGGCTCATGATTATACATCCCCTCTCTTGCCGCTAGTGAAATCTAGCGGGCTTTCATTCGCCCCGAAGACCAGGTAAGCGACTCGGCGCTCCGCTTCTACCTTCGCCTTGCCGCGCTTCCGTCGCTCAGGTAGAGTTTTTAAGGAGGCCCTCATGCAAGCTCCGACAAACTGCGGGCAGTGCGACTTGCCGGAAGAGCGCTGCACTTGCGAAAGATACTGCACCATCTGCAAGGGGCAGCATAACGTGCGCCTTTGCTCCGACGGGCTCTACTATTGCCCCGATTGCCGTGAAGCCTGCGACGTTTCCTTAGCCAGCAGCCGTGGCCACTGAACCCCAGCCCTACCGCATGCAGCTCGACGCCGATCCGCGTCTGGCGGCGGCCGTTGGTGGAGTGGCACGTTTTCTCGCCGATGCCGCCGGCCTCGAGAGCGAGGCCATCGCTCAACTGCAATCGGCCGTTCTAGCTGCCTCCCTTGAAGCGTTCGAACATCTCCCTAAAGCTCATCCGCATCTGAACGTGGCACTCACGCGTTTTCCGGATCGCATTGAAGTCGCACTCTCGATCCCCGGCGAATCCAGTCCCGCTATTGGCCTCGATACCATCGCGGGCCTCGTCGCACAGAGTGGCGGCGCAAAATCCGCCCCCGGCGTTTTCGCGGGTGTCGACCGCATTCAATATGAAACGCATGGCAATGAAACGGTGACTCTCCTGACGAAATACATACGTGAAGTCACTCCCCGCGTCTGAAGGTCCTCCAAAAAGAAATAGGCCAGACAGCGATGCCGTCCGGCCTCTTTCTTTTCCTATTTTCGTTGCTGAATCCTACATCTTGATTGCAAACGTATTCTTGCGAATCAACGTGGTGATTTGATCGTCGCTCAGCGACATCCGAATCGTCAGGCGATCGCCGCCCGGTGTAACGCGCGCCTGGTCGATCAACTGCGCCAAATCCGGATTGTCTTTCTGCGCCTGATACCTTTTGTAGAGAAATCCCGCCTGCAGCAATTGCCCCAGAGTATTCGCGTCTTCGGTCGACCCGCATACGGCTTGAAACTTTCCATCAACGCCGCTGCTGGCGTCCACGTTGATAATCATGTTCTGCATCCGTGCCACCAGCTTGGCCGCTTCCGGAAACTGCTGCACTTCCGGCGCAAGCTGCTGCATCGCCAAGCGTGTGTACGCCGGGTTCAGCACGGCCCAGACCACGCCGCTGCCATTCGCTTCATTGATCAGCGGGAAAAGTGTTTCGTTGCGCAAAAGTCCTTCCTCGCCCCCGAAGCGAACTTCAACCATTTTCTCAAGTAGCGCCCGGTGCCCAAACGCCGCGGTATTCGAATCGATGAATAGAAAGAAAAGATCATTGGGTCCCGATCCCGTTCCGAAAGCATACATAGTGTAGGACCGCGCTTTGAAGGTCGGCAGTTTCTGCTGTTTGAAAAACGCTTCCGTCGAACTTGGATTGTAATTGCCCAAGGCAACTCCGACGACTTCTTCTCCCGTGGGCACGTCGGCCGAACCGGTGCCTTCGGTTTTGGTGTCTACTCCCTCCGCGACCAGGCCCCAGGCCAGCTCATCCACCTGCGAATTCGGATCAACTCCAGCGGAAGCAAGAAACTTCTCGAACTGGCGGAACCTTTCGGGGAGCAGCTGTTCTTGCAATTGCGGGAACCACTTCAGCGTCCGGGCCTTTTTCAGATCCGCGTAGGCAAATTCGCCGATGTTCTTCGGGAAGAGCGCAATGATGTCCGGGCCAAGGCGTCCGGCGTGAGCCGGCTTCGGCGTCGCCAAGGCCAGCGCCACCAGCATGCCAGTGGCCACGAGTTTACGGATCGTAGCGCCGTGCCGTGCCGGGGTCACACCTGAATTCGTGGTCAACAACTTCATGTCGTGCTCCTTTTGGAGTGCGGCGGCTTGCCGACGCTTTTCCTCCATCTTCACCTTAGACCACACACCGCGTTGTCCTGTTCGCCAAATCGGAGGCCGAAACGAAACAGCCGGACAGCATCGCTGTTTGGCCCCTTTCGAACGGGCCACATAGAACTCTTAG
>Ga0307471_100001263_pt1 | contig 13764 bp, 10 predicted proteins | sample atmos_gasesAM3C__2_FD_204566 | JGI IMG/M metagenome (GOLD analysis project Ga0307471, IMG submission 204566) | Hardwood forest soil microbial communities from Morgan-Monroe State Forest, Indiana, United States - atmos_gasesAM3C_515 | ecosystem: Environmental > Terrestrial > Soil > Temperate... | reverse complement strand
TTTCGGGACGAGTCAGCCCGGTGGTGGGGGTATGTCTCGCTGGACGTCGCGTCGGTCTCGCTCCTCGGCCCGTCGCGGGAGGGCCGGCGCACGATTGCGCAGCGCGAGATACACGAGTCCGGCGAACCCGCATACGAGAGCCACCAGGGCCGGGACATCCGCTGATCCTGCCCACCAGAGACGGATCACCGCCAGGGCCGCGACGACCGGGACGAGCCACCACAAGTGCCTCATTTTCGGGGCCTCCTCGCTCGCGTGGACGGTCGATCGGCCCAGTTGGACCTTGGTCCAATCACATCATGTATACTGTCGATCGTTACCAGGCTCCGAGGAGCGTTGCGACGGGAGCGTTCCCGCCAGGCTCGGAGCGACCGACCACCCCGGTCGGCTAGAGACAACGGCGCTCGCAAACTCCCAGTACCTAAAGGAGGGCGCGAGATGAGCGCCAGCACCAAGTCGAGCCATTCCCAGGACCACGTCGTCACCGATCTCAAGCTGTCCGACTGGGGCCGCAAGGAGATCCAGATCGCCGAGACCGAGATGCCCGGTCTCATGGCCATCCGCGACGAGTTCGCGACCCAGCAGCCCCTGCGCGGCGCCCGCATCGCGGGGTCACTCCACATGACCATCCAGACCGCGGTCCTCATCGAGACCCTGCAGGCCCTCGGGGCGGACGTCCGGTGGGCCTCCTGCAACATCTTCTCCACGCAGGACCATGCGGCGGCCGCCATCGCGGCCAGCGGCACTGCGGTGTTCGCCCGCAAGGGCGAGTCGCTCGAGGAGTACTGGGACTACACCCACCGGATCTTCGAGTGGCCCCAGGGCGGCCACGCCAACATGATCCTGGACGACGGCGGCGACGCCACCCTGCTCCTGCACCTGGGCGCGGTGGCGGAGAAGGACGCGTCCGCGATCTCGCACGCGACCAACGAGGAGGAGACCGCGCTCTTCGCCGCGATCCGCGCCAAGCTCGCCAAGGACCCCGCGTGGTACTCCACGCGCCTCGACAAGGTGCGCGGGGTGAGCGAGGAGACCACCACCGGGGTGAAGCGCCTCTACCAGATGGCCAAGGAGGGGCGCCTCAAGTTCCCCGCCATCAACGTCAACGACTCGGTCACCAAGAGCAAGTTCGACAACCTGTACGGCTGCCGTGAGTCGCTGGTCGACGGCATCAAGCGGGCCACCGACGTGATGGTGGCGGGCAAGGTCGCGGTGGTGTGCGGCTACGGCGACGTGGGCAAGGGCTCGGCCCAGGCCCTGCGCGCGCTCTCGGCCCAGGTGTGGATCACCGAGATCGACCCGATCTGCGCGCTCCAGGCTGCGATGGAAGGCTACCGCGTCGTCACCATGGAGGAGGCGGCCCCCCAGGCGGACATCTTCGTGACCGCCACCGGCAACTTCCACGTCATCGGCCACGACCACATGAAGCGAATGAAGAACAACGCGATCGTGTGCAACATCGGCCACTTCGACAGCGAGATCGACATCGCCTCGCTGCGCCGGTACAAGTGGGAGAACATCAAGCCACAGGTCGACCACATCATCTTCCCCGACGGCAAGCGCATAATCCTGCTCGCCGAGGGCCGCCTGGTCAACCTGGGCTGCGGCACCGGGCACCCGAGCTACGTGATGAGCTCGTCGTTCGCCAACCAGGTCATCGCCCAGATCGAGCTCTTCACCAACCCCGACAAGTACGCGGTCGGGGTCTACGTGCTGCCGAAGCACCTCGACGAGAAGGTGGCGCGCCTGCAGCTCCAGAAGCTGAACGCGCACCTCACCGAGCTGACCGACACCCAGGCGCGCTACATCGGAGTGGAGAAGACCGGCCCCTACAAGCCCGACCACTATCGATACTAGTTCCAGATCCCCGTCTTCCCGCCAGAACAAGCACTCTGGCGGGAAGACGGGGAGGAACGACGCACTTTCCGATATCCGGCGCTCGAGGAGCCCTGGCGCCTCCTGGCTAGCCCTGATCGATCCTCACCGACCGGCCCGTCGCGGAGGACCGCTCGATGGCGTCGATCATCCTGTGCCGCTGCACGGCCAGAGTGAAGTCGACGTCGAAGGATCCGGCGTCGCGCAGGGCATCGGCCGCGCGCGCGTAGACCTGGGCGACGTTGTACGCCTGCCCGGTCGGCGTGCCGTCCGGCACGACTCTGTACTTGGCCGGGACCGGCATCGCGACCATCGCCTCCTTCCCCTTGCCGGCGTGCACGGAGCTCGGGCCGGTGTTGAACGAGCCATCCGTCCGCACCACCAGCGCGCCCTCGCGTCCGTAGATCTCCATCCGATTGCCGCTCGGATTCGAGGGAACGGCCGCCACGTTGACCGAGACCTCGGCGCCGCTCACCATGCGGCCGATCACGTTGATGCTGTCCGGCGCATCGACCGGGACGGGCTTGCCTTCGAGCGTTCGCCACTCCGGGATCCGGGTCGACACCCGGGCCGAGACCTCCGCGAACTCGCCGAGGATGGCGCACATCGCGTCGATGGCGTGGCCGCCCGCGATGGTCAGCGTGTTGGCGCCGTTGGCGCGCACCCCTTGCCAGATGCGGCCGGGCCCGCGCTGCAGCACGGCCGGGACGGCCGTGTTCAAGTGAGCCGTGAGCACCTCGCCGATATAGCCACCCTGCACGAGGTCGCGGGCATAGAGAATCGCCGGGTCGCTGCGGGCCTGCAGACCGACGATTGTCTTGAGCGACCGCTGGCGGGCGAGCCCGGCCATCTCTTGGGCCTCGGCCAGCGTCGCCCCCAGCGGCCACTCGCAGAACACGGCCTTGCCGGCTTGCAGGCCGGCCATAACCAGCTCCCGGTGACCGGGGACCCGCACGCAGACGACGATGAGGTCGACCTCGGGATGCGCCACCATATCGCTGAAGCGGTGGAAACCCCGGGCGGCGCCGAACGCCGCGGCCGACGCCTTGGCAGTCTCCTCGTGCGCGGTGCAGACGGCTGTCAGCTCGTACTGTGGCAGAGCCTTCAAGGCGGGAACGTGAGCGTTCGCCCCCCAGCCACTGCCCCCTTGCGTCACGGTCGCTCCCACGATGCCCACGCGAATCTTGTCTGTCATGATGGGCGACTGTACCTCTTGACACCTCTGCTTCGCCAGCGGAACATCCCGGCCAATGCGGCAGATTGCCGACGACCAACGTCTACCGGCTGACGTCGAGGCCCAGGCCCCGGTCCAGGCCGCGGCCGCGCTGCGGTCGGTCATCCGCGCGCATCACGACGAGCTCGAGCGCGAGCAGCGCTTGCCGAAGGCACTGGTCGAGCAGTTTCACGCGGCCGGCTTCTACCGGCTCGTGAGACCCCGGGAGCTGGGAGGCCTGCAGGCCGACCCGCTCACGTATCTGCGGACGGTCGAGCTGCTGTCCGAAGGTTCCGGCTCGGTCGGCTGGAACCTCTGCAACAACAATATCGCCCAGCTGGTCACGCTCGGTTTGCCGGACGGGGGCATCCGGGAGATCTACGGGCCCGGCGGTGACGTCGCGGTCGCCGGCACCGCCGTGCAGGGCGGTGGCCGGGCGGTGCCCGTCGACGGTGGCTACCGGGTCACCGGTCGCTGGCCGTTCGGCACCGGGTGCCAGGAGAGCCCCTGGATGCTGGGCAGCTTCCAGATCCTCGATGGCGACCAGCCGCGCCGGAGTCCCGATGGCGCCTCGGTCTACTGGCGCGGCGTCTTCCATCGCGCCGAAACGCAGATCGTCGCCGGAAGCTGGGACGTGTCCGGGCTCCGTGCGACCGGCAGCTTCGACTGGACGGTCGACGACGTCTTTCTGCCGGAGCGGCGGACGATGGTCCACGCCGGGGTCCCACTCGACAACCAGTGGAGCCACTGGCCGGGAGTCTCGTACGCGCTGCCCGCGCAGGTCTGGGTCGGGCCACATCACAGCGCGGTGATCACCGGCATCGCCCGGGCCGGCATCGACGCGCTGATCGAGCTGGCCGTCGAGAAGACGCCACGCGGCCGGACCAGTCGTCTGTGCGACAACCCGCAGGTGCAGGACGCGATCGGCCGGGCCGACGCGATCCTGAACGCGGGCCGCGCGTATCGCAGCGCGACGATCACGGAGGTGTGGAACACGATCGCGGCCGGAGAAGACACAACGCTGGAGCAGCGCGCCCGGTGCCGGCTGGCCGCCGTCCACGCCGCCGACTGCGCCCGCGAGGCGATGGACCTGGTGTACCGGCAGGGTGGCAGCACGTCCTACCGGCGCGAGAGCCGTCTGGCCGAGTGCTGGCGCGATCTCCAGGTCGTCGGTCAGGCGGTCACCATCATGCCGGAGTGGTACCCGATGGGCGGCCGGGTCTTCATGAAGATGGACCCGGGCCCGCGGCTGCGCTAGCGACCGCGGCCCCGGTTTGACTTGTCCCCCGCGCTCTGACAGGATCGGCGCGCGTCGCCACGGCTCGCTCTCCCGCCGCGGCCCGCCGAAGGCAATGCCGCCTATTGCACGAGAGGAGCCCGAGATGCCCGCTCGCCGACTGACCCGCCGCGCCTTTCTCGCCACCGCTGCCGCCGGCGCCGCCGCAGGCCCCTTCGTCTTCACCCCCGCCCGCGCACAGGGCTTCAACTGGAAGCGCTTCCAGGGCAAGGAGCTCTTCCTGCTCCTGACCAAGCACCCGTTCGTCGACGTGCTCGAGAAGAACATCCCCGAGTTCGAGTCGCTCTCCGGGATGAAGGTCAAGTGGGAGACCCTGCCCGAGATCCAGGCCCGTCAGAAGATGACGGTCGAGATGACGGCGAACTCGGGTGGGATCGACGCCTTCTTCACCTCGCTCCACGTCGAGAAGAAGCGCTTCTGGAAGGCGGGCTGGTACCACCCGCTGAACCAGTTCCTCCAGGACGCGACGCTGACCAGCCCCGACTTCGACTGGAATGATTTCTCCCCGGGCGCCCGCGCCGGCGTGACCCAGCCCGACGGCAGCATCTCCGCCCTCGCGGCCTTCATCGACGCGAACGTGCTGTTCTACCGGAAAGACCTCTTCGCGTCCAAGAACGTCACGCCGCCGAAGACGCTCGCCGAGCTCGAGCCGCTGGTGCAGAAGCTCCACGCCCCGCCCGGCACCTACGGCATCGTCCTCCGCGGGCTCAAGAACGCCAACGCGACCCAGTATCCGAGCATCCTGTTCCCGATGGGCGGCACCTATCTCAAGGACGGCAAGGCCGCCCTCGACAGCAAGGAGCAGGTCGCGTCCATCGACCTCTACAGCAAGCTCCTCCGGCAGTACGGGCCGCCCGGCGTGGTCAACTTCAACTGGTACGAGTGCTCGGCGTCCTTCATGCAGGGCCAGGTCGCGATCTACATGGACGGCGTGAACTTCGCGAGCCAGTTCGAGGATCCCGCCAAGTCCAAGGTGGTCGGCAAGGTCGGCTACGCGATGCTGCCCTCCGGCCCCGGCGGGCACTTCTCGCCGATCTACATCACGGGCATGGCGGTCAACGCCCAGAGCCGGAACAAGGAAGCCTCCTACCTCTTCTGCCAGTGGGCCACCAACAAGGCGAACGCGGTGCGCGAGCTCATGGCCGGGGTCGGAGTGGGCCGCACCTCTACCTGGGACAACCCCGAGGTCAAGGCCAAGCCCAAGATGCCCGCCGACTGGTACGCGGCCTATCAGGCCTCGCTCAAGATCGGCCGGCAGGGGCTGCCCGAGATCGTCGCGGTCACCGAGTACCGCGACATCATCGGGGTGGCGATCCAGAAGGCCATCGAGGGCGCGCCGCCCGCGCAGGTCCTGGCGCAGGCGCAGAAGGAGTTCCAGGACATGCTCAACCGGACGGAGGTCTAGCGGCCGGCGGGTGCCGATCTCCTCGCCCCGGCTCGGGCGCTGGGCGCATCGCCACGCGCGGTGGCTCTTCCCCGCCCCCGCCGTGCTGCTCGTGGCGGTGATCATCGTGTACCCGATCCTGTACACGGTGTGGATGAGCCTCCAGGAGTGGTTCGCCTCCAGCCTGGCCGCCCCGCAGTTCGTCGGGCTCGCGAACTATCACAAGATCGCACTCGCAGACGCGCGCTTCCGGGAGGCGGTGGGGCGAACCGTCTACTTCACCGTCGTGGCGGTCGGCGCCGAGACCCTCCTGGGTCTCGCGATGGCCCTGCTGTTCAACCGCGAGTTCTGGGGGCGCGGGCTGCTGCGCACCCTGGCCATCCTGCCCATGGTGGCGACCCCGACCGCCATCGCGCTGGTCTTCGTGATGATGTACCACCCGAGCCTCGGGGTGGCGAACTACCTGCTCTCGGTGGTGGGGCTCTCCCCGTGGCGCTGGACCTACTCGAGCCAGACCGCGCTCTACGCGCTCGCCCTGGTCGACGTGTGGCAGTGGACCCCGCTCATCATGCTCATCGCGCTGGCCGGACTGGCCAGCCTGCCCCGCGAGCCCTACGAGGCCGCCCACATCGACGGCGCCTCGACGCTGCGGGCCTTCTGGCACATCACGCTCCCCCTGCTCCGGCCCGCGCTCGTGGTGGCCGTCCTCTTCCGCGCGATCGACGCGCTCAAGACCTTCGACATCATCTTCGTCATGACCCAGGGCGGGCCCGCCAACGCCTCGGAGACCATCAACATCCTCCTGTTCAACCAGGCCTTCTCGTACTTCAACATGGGCTACGCCTCGTCGATGGCGGTGGCGCTCTTCGCGGTGGTCATGGGCGCCTCGCTGATCCTGATCAAGGTCCGGAGGGCCACCACGTGGTGAAAGATGGCCGGCACGCCTGGCTGTCCACCGCCGGCTTCTACGGCCTCGCCGGGCTCTTCATGCTGCCGACCGTCTTCGTCTTCTACTGGATGATCACGCTGTCGCTCAAGCCCCAGGTCGAGGCCACCGCCTACCCGCCGTCCTTCGTGCGCTTCAGCGTCACCGCGGCTGGGTACCGCGAGGTGTTCACCAAGTATCCGTTCTTCCTCTACACCTGGAACAGCCTGGTGGTCGCCGCGGGCAGCACCGCGCTCGGCCTGGCCGTCGGGCTCCCCGCCGCCTACTCGATCGCGCGCTGGCGCCAGCAACGGCTGGCCGTGATCATCCTGGTCGCCCGCATCATTCCCGGCATCGCCTACCTCATCCCCTGGTACATCTTCTTTCGCCGGCTCCGGATGGTGGACACCTACGGCGCGCTCATCCTGACCCACCTCATCGTCAGCCTCCCCATCATCATCTGGGTGATGATCTCGTTCTTCGAGGACGTCCCCGCCGAGATGGAGGACGCGGCCCTGATCGACGGATGCTCGTACTGGTCCGCCTTCTGGCGCATCGCCCTCCCTCTCGTCAAGCCCGGGGTGGTGGCCACCGCCATCCTCTCCTTCGTCTTCTCCTGGAACAACTTCCTCTTCTCGGTGATCCTGGCCGGGCGCTCCACGCGGACCCTGCCCATCGCGGTCTACACGATGATCTCCTACGAGGAGATCAACTGGGGCACCCTGGCCGCCGCGGCCACCCTCATCACGCTGCCCGTGCTGCTCGTCGCGCTCGTCGCGCAGCGGCACATCGTCTCGGGGCTCACGTTCGGAGCGGTCAAGCAGTAGCCAAGGAGACGCGATGAAGATCACCACGGTTGAATCGCTGCACGCCGACGGGGGCTGGCGGAGCCTCGACTTCCTCAAGATCGGCACCGACGAGGGCCTCGTCGGGTGGAGCGAGTACAACGAGTCCTTCGGCGGGGTCGGGGTCTCCGCCGCGATCGCCGGGCTGGCCCCCGCCCTGATCGGCAAGGACCCCCGCCCGTGGGAGGCCCACGTGGCCATGCTCTACGCGCTCCGCCGGCAGGCCGCGGGCGGGGTGATCCAGCAGGCGATCGGGGCCATCGAGAACGCGCTGCTCGACATCAAGGCCCGCTCCCTGGGCGTGCCGGTCTACGCGCTCCTCGGCGGACCGGTCCGCGACCGCATCCGCCTCTACTGGTCGCACTGCGCCACCTACCGGGTGAGCCGGGCCAAGGAGATGGGGATCCCGCCGGTGCGCACCCTCGCCGACATCGTGGCGATGGGACGCGAGGTGGTGGCCAAGGGGTACACCGCGCTCAAGACCAACGTGCTGCTGCTGGGCGAGAACCCGCGCGCGCACGTCCCCGGCTTCGGCCGCAGCGCCGGCTTCCCCGAGCTGAACGCCGACCGCCACGTGCTCGACGCGATCCAGGCCCAGCTCGCCGCCTTCCGCGAGGGCGCGGGGCCCGGCATGGACATCCTGGTGGACCTCAACTTCAACTACAAGACCGAGGGCTTCCTCAAGCTGGCGCGGGCCATGGAGCCCTACGACCTCTTCTGGGTCGAGATGGACACCCGCGACGCGAAGGCGCTCGCCTACGTGCGGAGCCGCACCACGATCCCGGTCGCCTCGTGCGAGTGCCTCTTCGGCCGGCGCGACTACCGGCCGTTCTTCGAGCAGCAGGCGGTGGACGTGGCCATCATCGACACGCCGTGGAACGGGGTGGGCGAATCGCTCAAGATCGCGGCGATGGCCGACACCTACGAGGTCAACGTGGCCCCGCACAACTTCTACGGCCACCTCGCGACCATGATGAACGCCCACTTCTCGGCGGTGGTCCCCAACCTGCGCATCATGGAGATCGACCCCGACGTGGTGCCGTGGCAGGGCGACCTCGTGACCGTGAAGCCCGACATCGCGGACGGCCACCTCCGCCTGCCCGCCGGCCCCGGCTGGGGCACCGAGGTAGACGAGGCAGCCGTCCGCGCGCACCCGCCCCGCGCGGCGCGCTAGGCCCGCCCGCTCAGATCCCGGTGCCGAAGCCGCCCGAGGTTCGGACGGTGGCGGCCTCCCCCATGTGAGCGGCCGAGTGCAAGAGCGCGATCGCGCTCAGCAGCCCGGTCCGCGGCCGTCCCGGGAAGCCCTTGGTGAGCGCCTCGGTCCGCGGCCCGAAAGCGCCCGCGGCGGCGGCCCGCTCGACCGCGTCGGCCTGCACCGCGCCGTCCCAGTCGCCCGGCTTGAAGGCGGAGACGATCTGACGCGTGCGGTGCCCCACCGCGTCGCGGTACTCCCGGAGCGCCCCCACGTCGATCTGCCGCGTGAGCTCGGTCACCTCCGGGCTCGTCATGCCGATGCCGAAGTCGGGGCGGCTCACGTTGAGCCGCTTCTTCCACCCCTCGTCGAAGAGCTGCGGGCCGCCGGCGACGACCTGGCCGACCAGGATGTCCTCCGCGCGGGCGATGTGCCACACGAGCCAGGCGATCGAGTTCAGGTCCTCGCGCGGGCGCACCCGCATCTGCTCGTCGGTGAGGCCGGCGAAGGTGCGCTCCGCGGCCGACATCTTGTTGCCGCCGACCGCGGCGGTGTGCACGGCGGCGTGCTGCTCCAGGAACAGGTCACGAGCATCCATGGGGTCCTTTCCTCCTCAGGCGGGCGCGCGCAGGGCGTTGCCCACGATCGCCTGCGCCTCGCCAACGATGGTGTCCAGGTGGGCCTGGTCGCGGAAGCTCTCCGCATAGATCTTGTAGATGTCCTCGGTGCCGGACGGCCGGGCCGCGAACCAGCCGCTCGCGGCCACCACCTTGAGCCCGCCGATCGGCGCCCCGTTGCCGGGCGCGCGGGTGAGCTTGTCGGTGATCGGCTCGCCGCCCAGCCGCGCCTCCTTCACCGAGTCCGGCGAGAGCCGGGCGAGCCGCGCCTTCTCGGCGGGCGTCGCGGCCGCGTCGATCCGCGTGTACCACGGGGTGCCGAGCTCCGCGGTCAGCTCGAGGTATCGCTCGCCGGGGTCGCGGCCGGTGCGGGCGGTGATCTCGGCTGCGAGCAGGTCGAGGATCAGCCCGTCCTTGTCGGTGGTCCACACGCGGCCGTCGTGACGCGGGAAGGTCGCCCCCGCGCTCTCCTCACCCCCGAAGCAGAGCGAGCCGTCGAGCAGACCCGGCACGAACCACTTGAGCCCCACCGGCGCCTCGAAGAGCCGGCGCCCGCGCGCGGCGGTCACCCGGTCGATCAGGCCGCTGGAGACGAGGGTCTTGCCCACCGCGGCGGCGGTCGACCACCGCGGCCGATGGCTCAGCAGGTAGTCGACCGCCACCGCCAGGTAGTGGTTCGGGTTCATCAGCCCCGCCGCGGGAGTGACGATGCCGTGGCGGTCCGCGTCGGGATCGTTGGCGAAGGCCAGGCGGTACCGGTCCCGGAGGCCGACGAGCCGCGCCATCGCGTAGGGGCTCGAGCAGTCCATGCGGATCTTGCCGTCGTGATCGACGGTCATGAACGCGAACGTCGGATCGATGACCGGGTTGACCACCGTGATGTCGAGCCCGTAGAGCGCGCTGATCGGCTCCCAGTAGGGCCGGGACGCGCCGCCGAGCGGGTCCACCGCGATCCGCAGCCCGGCGGCCCGCACCGCGTCCAGGTCCACCACGCTCCGGAGATCGGCCACGTAGGGCGTCACCAGATCTTCCGGATGCGTGGTCGCCGCCTTCATCGCGGCCTCGACCGGCACCCGCTTCACCCCGGTGAGCCCCTCGCGCAGGAGCTGGTTGGCGCGCCGCTCCACCCAGCCCGTCACGTCGGTGTCGGCCGGCCCGCCGTTGGGAGGGTTGTACTTGAAGCCCCCGTCCTCTGGCGGGTTGTGAGACGGCGTGACCACGATGCCGTCGGCCACGTGGGCGGTGCGCCCGTGGTTGTAAACCAGGATCGCGTGGGAGACGACCGGCGTCGGGGTGACCCCGTCGTCGCGCTGGATGACCACTTCGACCACGTTGGCCGCGAGCACCTCGAGGGCGGTCCGCTCGGCGGGGCCCGACACCGCGTGGGTGTCCTTGCCCATGTAGAGCGGTCCGTCGATCCCCTGCGCCCGCCGGTAGTCGCAGATCGCCTGGGTGATGGCGAGGATGTGGCCTTCGGTGAACGAGCCGCGCAGGGGCGAGCCGCGATGGCCGCTGGTGCCGAAGGCGACGAGCTGGGTCGGGTCGTCCACGTCGGGCCGGCGCGCATAGTACTCGCGCTCGAGCCGGGCCGGGTCGACCAGCATCGACGCGGGCGCGGGGCGGCCGGCGAGAGGGGAGACGGCCATGGCCTCAGTCTTTTCCCGGCTCGGCCGCGACCTGCCGCAGCCGCACGTCGCGCCGGGGCACCGGCAGGTCGATCCGGGCCTCGTTCAGCGCGGCGTAGACGGAATCCGCGAGCTGGCTCTGGATCGTCTCCGCGTCGCCGAAGCGATCGGTCCACGCCCGCAGCTCGAAGTCGAGCGAGTTCTCCCCGAAGCCCATGAACACCGCGGCGGCCGCCGGCTCCCCGCTGACCTGCGGATGCCGCGCCGCGATCGCGGTCAGCAGCTCGATGACCCGCTGGGGCGTGGCCCCGTAGGCCACCCGCACCGGCAGCACGATGCGCCGCCGCAGATCCGAGTAGGTCCAGTTGGTGACCGACTGCGCGATCAGGAGAGAGTTGGGTACGAACACCTCCGCGCCGTCCGCGGTCCGCACCAGGGTCGCTCGCACCCCGATGTGACGCACCTCGCCCCCGATCCCCGCGACCTGCACCACGTCGCCCAGGTGGATCGGGCGCTCGAAGAGCAGGATGAGCCCGGAGGCGAAGTTGTTCACCACCGTCTGCAGCCCGAGGCCGGCGCCGACCCCGAACGCGCTGGCCAGGATCGTGAGCTTGGTCAGATCCATCCCGAGGGCGGCGAGCGCGAGGGTGAAGCCCCCGAAGATGACCGCGTACTGGATCACCACCGACAGCGCGAGCGGCACCCCGCGGGCCATGCGCACCCGCGGGAACACGTCCTCGGCGAGCACGAGGCGCAGCGCGGCCGCCGCCACGAAGGCGAGCCAGATCGTGAGCCCGAACACCACCACGTCGCTGAGCGAGATCCGGATCGCGCCCCAGCCCCACTGTGCGGCCAGCATGGCGCGCGTCCCGCTCACCGCCGCGGACAGGAGGGTGAGCGCGTCCAGGGTGGCCGCGATCCACGCGATCACGCCCGCCAATCGAAGCACCCGGACGATGCGGCGCTCGAGCACGGCGCGGTTCTGCTGAACCGAGGCGAGGAACGCGAAGGCCCGGCTGCGCAGCAGCACCCCGGCGAGGCCCCGGGCCACCTGCACCGCGGCCAGGATCGCCAGGCCGTAGTAGCTGCTGCCGAGCGCCCCGGCTCCGACCAGACGTCCGAGCTCGACGTAGCCGGTCCCGGCCAGCACGAAGGCCCCCGCGAACGCGGCGAGCAGCAGCCGCCCGACCAGACGCCGCGCCGCCGCCGCCATGATGTCCGTATCGGCCTCGGTTGGCTTATCGCCCGCGGCGGGCGTGGGGGCCGCAGCGGGCGGCGCGGCCCGGCGGGCCGAGGTCAGCAGCCGGATCATCACGAGGCTCGCGACCATCATCTCGGCGAGGAAGAGCATGTGCTCGAAGAGCGGCGCGGTCGAGAGCACCGAGCGGATCGCGTCCACCAGGAAGAGCACCCCGAAGACGTAGAGCGCGGCGGCCAGCACGCGGTCGAGCGAGGGCCGGATGAGGCGCAGCACCGGCACGATCGCGATGAGCGCCAGCACGCGACCCAGCAGCGGCGTGGCCTCGGGATAGATCCAGGGGGCCGCGACGCAGGCCAGCACCAGCGCCGAGGAGATGGGGCGGCTCCAGACCTCGGCCACCGATGCGGCGCTCGGGTCGTCCGCGACCCAGCGGCGCGCGGCGCGACGGCCGCGCCAGAGCATCGCGACCAGCCCCGCGAAGACGAGGGCGTGGAGCGGGATCCGGGTCGCGTGCTCGCGGGCCACCTCGCTCACCACCGCCTGCTCCGCCCCGAGCACGTCCCGCGCCGCCGCGGGCGCCTGGCTCGCCGCGCCCTTCCACAGCACCGCACTCCAGAGCGGTGGACCGTCCCGCTCGCCGAGCCGCCGGATCCGGTCCGCCCGCACCTGGGCCACGCGCGAGAGCCCCTCGTCGCACCGTCGCTGCAGCAAGGCCAGCCGGTACTGGGTGGCGAGGAGGGCGGAGAGGCGTGCCTCCAGCCGGGTACGCGCCGCGTCGAGCTGGCTCACGACCCCGTCGATCTGGTCGAGGACGACCTTGGGCGCGCCCGAGGCCGCGGCCGCCTCCCGGGAGTGCTTCCAGCTCTCCCGGAGGGTCGCGAGACGACCGCGCTCCTGCTCGACGCGGGTCGTCCACTGGGTCATGGTGTCGTTCCAGCTCTTGAGCCGCGCGCGCGTCGCCTCCCACACGGAGCCGAGCTGCTCGATGACCGGCAGCGGCGGGTTCGTCCCCAGACGCGCGGCGGTCTGGTCGAGCCGGACGCGCAGCTCGTCGCCCAGGGCGGGCAGGCGCTCCAGGATCGTCTGGACCTCTCGGCTCGGCGTGATCGCGACGTCCTGCGTCTCGAGCAGGCTCCGGATCTCGGCGGCCCGCGCCGCGACCTCGGCGAGCGGGATCGGGCCGCCGCCGCTGTCCGCGGGCGGCTCGCCCGACTGCGCGTGCGCAGCGGTGACGACGGCCAGAGTGAGGCCGAGGGCCCAGCCGAGTCCTCGCCGGACGACGCGCATGTCGATCGCTTTCCAGACCCACGGAGTGTACCAAGCCCGAGGGCCCGCGAGCGGACGGCCGCTCAGGGCCCGGTCAGGGAAAGGCGCGGAACGTCCCCAGCATCGAGGCGCGCGCGGTCGGGCCCGGCGGCGCGAACGGTAGCACGACCGGCGTGACGCCGGGGCGGGCGAAAGCCGCGAGCTGCTCCCGGCAGTGGTCGGCCGGGCCCACCGCGCCCAGGCCGTCCAGCACGCGCTCGGAGATCCCCTTGACCGCCCCCGCCCGGTCGCCGGCCTTCCACGCGCGATTCACCGCCGCCACCT
>Ga0307471_100001262_pt1 | contig 13766 bp, 19 predicted proteins | sample atmos_gasesAM3C__2_FD_204566 | JGI IMG/M metagenome (GOLD analysis project Ga0307471, IMG submission 204566) | Hardwood forest soil microbial communities from Morgan-Monroe State Forest, Indiana, United States - atmos_gasesAM3C_515 | ecosystem: Environmental > Terrestrial > Soil > Temperate... | reverse complement strand
TTCCCCGCGCGCCAGGGCAAGGACGTTTCTCACTTTCCCGTCCGGCCCCATGAGCCGGTCGCCGACTACGACGTCCTCGACGAGTTTCACTCGCCCGTCGTGCATCAAGATTCCCTGACCGGCCGCGTGGCAGCCGGTCGGACCCTCCGCCAGCAGGTGCCCTCGCTTCGCGATCGCACGGTCGACGGCGCGCGCGAGGGCGACCTGCCCGGGTCGCGGGGAGTACCCCGCGAACACGCGTGACAGGATGCCCTGCGCGCCAAAGACGGCGTCGATGTACGAGTCGCGGGAGGGCACTTCGCCCTTCCCGTCCATTCGCGGTCAGTCCTCGGCGAACGGATCGTTGGTCTGCTCGACCGGCGGGGCCGCCTTCTTCCCCTCGAGCTCGTCGATGAACGCGAGCGCCTTGGCGTGGTCGGACGCGAGCACCTGGCCGATCTTGGCGACCTTGAACGTCTCGAGGAACTTCTCGAGCTTCGCCTTCTCTACGACCTTCAGCCGCTCGATCATCGGCTTGGCCTGCTCCTTCGTGATCGTGGCCGGCGCGTCGCTGCCGCCCGGCGCGTTCGTCGCGGCCCCGCTGGCGCCGTTCGCCTTCTTGTCGTGCGAGGACATGTCCGTGGACTCGTCGTCGTCGTCCTTCTTCAGGTCGTGCTTCTCGGCCTTCGCGATCTCGGCGGCGAGCTCGGGGGAGATGTCCTCCTTCTCGGGCAGGGCGCGGTACACGGACTTGTTGCCGGACCCCTCGCGCTTCACCTCGATCGCGCGGTTCGGGCCGTACTTCTCGATCAGGGCGACGACGTCTTTGAACGTGTCGTTCGACATCTCCCAGATCTTCATCGACTTGTCGGCGATCGAGTAGAAGTTGGCTTTCCAGTGGATCGTCTGCTGCTTGCCGGCGTCGGCGTGAAGCTTCGTCCACTTCTCGAACCGCTTCTTCTCCTTGTCGTAGAACAGCTCGCGCATCTCCGGCTCGCCGACGAGCGCGCCGATGATCTTGTCGCCGTCCCCGAGCTTCAGGAAGATGGAGTTGCTCTTCACTTCGCTCGCGATCTTCTTCGCTTCCAACCAGCTGGTCATGTTCGTGTCTCCCTCGGATCTGTGGTGTGGCCGCATGCGAACGTACGCCCTCGGTTCGCGCGCTCTACCCTGTCCCCGTCGGCTCGCGCGTTCGAGCGAGCGGACCTCGCATGTTGCGGCAAGAGACAAGACCACCGCGACACGCTCGCGTCAAGAAAGTTTCGAACGAGATCGCCAGTCGCTCGGAAAATCCCGGGCGCCGCGCGGCCCTCCGATCCGTGCGTACTGCACGCTTCTCGCGCGTTGACCTCCGTGCATGACGGGTGTATTGCAAAAAGGGGTGATCGTGCGACCATCTCAGGTAGCACTCGAGCGAGGAGGAGGGCGAGGACAGATGGCGACGCCGGAGGATCGAACGCGGCTCGAGAACGTGTGGCTCGGGATCTACTGCTCTGCGGTGTCGGGCTACCCGCACCTCGAGCCGGAGGACGACTCGGAGCCGATCGACGTCGACGCCCGGGACGAGCAGCTCGCCGAGGACGTCCAGGCGTACGCGATGGACGTCGCGAACGGCGGCCTGCAGCTGTTCGTCGAGAAGTTCGGGATCTCGGCGGCGGCGGCCGCGCAGTTCGTGAAGCCGCGGGCGCCCCGGGCGGCGAGGTCGAAGCGGCGTCGGTAGGAGGTTCTCATGAGCAAGAAGAGGGGCGGTCCGCCGAAGGAGCCGCCGGCACCCACGCTCTCCGAGATGACGGTGGGCGACGTCGCCAGGGCCAACCTGGAGGCGTTCAAGAGCGGCGACATGTCTTCGATCGTCCGCATCATGGAGGCGACGGCCGCGGCCAACCCGCCGCCGGAGCCGGAGCGGGCGATGGGGTTCTCCTTCGACGTCCCCGTCCTGGAGATCGATGGGACGCCGGCCGTCGGGCTGTCGCTGCGCGTGACGGGCGACGGCGGGCCGACGATCGAGCTGTCGATGGACGGCATGCCGACCGTGCGCGTGAAGCTGAGCCAGCTCGGGAGCGCACTCGGCGCCGCGAGCGTCCTCGGCGGGCCGCGATCGATCGTCCCGTACGCGAGATAGGAGACCGAACATGTCCGAAGATTTTCCGCATTACGTGGCGCCCTCCAAAGATCGACTCGCCGGCAGAGGGGCCACTCCGTCGGAGATAGGCGAGGAGGACGTCAAGAGACTGCTCTCTCAGCCGTCGCCAATCATCGAGTACGTGAGGTGGTCGATGTCGCTCCCGATCAAGGAGGCCGACGATCTCTTTTGTGACCAGATTTATTTCACGGTGAATAACAGGTCCGTCCGAGGCGTCGACAGCGTGGACTCGTCGTTCATCTCGAACGCGGTCCTCCAGACCGACATCCTCGGGTTCGGGTACGAGGTCCTCGTCGACGGCGACCCGACGTGCTTCTCGTGCACGGACACCCGCGGGCAGGTGCTCGAGTGGGGCAAGCCGACGTGGGACGCGGCCCGCGCGCTGGTCCGCGGGTACGCGTTCCAGGCGACGGTGGCGCAGCGGTACATGCTCGTCAACGATCCGCTCGCCGACGTGGCCCGCGTCGGGTCGAGGCGCGAGCCGGTGCAGGAGGGTCTTGGATCGCCAACATCCTACGTCGATCGCGCCAACGCGAAGTTGGAGGCGTGTGCCGCGTGCGATCGCCCGACGCGGTCCTTCGGTCCGAGCGCGATCAACCTCGTCCCGATGGTCTCCGACTCGAAGTACCTGGACTCCGGTTCCGGCGAGCCAGTCCTGTTCGCTCGCCCGGTGCTCCTCGAGAAGGGGATGCCGTTCTCGTCCCAGCTGGTCGTCAGCGACGCGGGCCAGCAGGCCCAGCTCCGGCGCGCGGTCAAGAACGAGGGCGGCGCGTTCAAGGGCGGCGACCTCACGATCGAGTTCCGCCTGCGCGGGTTCGAGATCTGGGGCCCTTGGAAGGAGTACCTGGTCGCGCACGCGAAGAGGTTGAACGTCGGATTGATTGGCCGGTACTAGAGCTGGCGCCTGGGGAGGCGCGGGGAGATCGGAAATGGAAGATCGGAGCGGAGTGCGACTCCTCCTGGAGGAGCTCGATCGGATCGATCGCGACCTGGCACCGGCACCGTGGGTCGCTGACGTCGACGGCCCCGACATCTGGGCGGCGAAGGAGGAGCGCGAGCAGTGGACCGGGAAATTCAGCACGGGCTCCAGCGACCCGGAACGGTCGACCGCGGGAATCACGGGCTCCACGTGCGTCACCGGCGTCGGGAGCGCGACGGAGGGACGAGCCGTGGCGAGGCTGCGGAACCTGGTCTCCGACGTGGTGAAGACCATCAGGTCGCTGGACGCCGAGATCATCAAGTACAAGAGGCGCAAGGACGAGGCGTTCGAGGAGCGTAATCGAGTCGTCGCGTGCCTCGCGCGTATGGTCGTCCACTACGGCGGCGCGGCGGGCGTCGCGCAGCACGTCGATGTGCCCGGCGTCTCGTGGGATCCCGAGTGGCGCACGCTCGTCACGATCGACCTGCCGACGGGCCAGGCGTCGTGGCACGCGCACGACTCGCACGCGCACGTGTTCGACGGATTGCCGACGTACACGAAGGCGTGGGATGGGCACGGGACACCGAAGAAGTACGAGCGCGTGGACCGGGCGTTCCGGCCGTTCAAGCCGAGCCAGGTGGACCTGTGTGCCATCGTAGGCGCGAACGAGCCCTACTGCCGAGAGGCGAGCTTCCAGGAGCACGAAGCGCTCTGTGTGCTGGTTCGTGTCTGTCAGGCGCGCGGTGATGAGTGGCAATCCGTCGCCGCCGCGCTCATGGGGACAGTCCTTCGTGAAGACCGGGCGTTCAAAAATCAGCCGCTGTACGACCTGCAGTCGCGATACGATTTCCAGCCTGACTTCTTCGGCCTCATTGATCGAGGGCTGGCGCGGTGGTCGACGCCGGATGCGAACCGAGGGCCGCTCGAGTTCACCCCGAGAGGCTTATCGACGCTCGCGAAGTGGGTTCAGTGGTGACCGACGAGGAGCTAGGCGCGCTCGCGACCATCTACCGCGCGGAGGACGAGGAGGTCGTCGCGGTGTGGCCGCCGTCGCCCTCGGTCCGAACTACCACCGAAAATAAGTGGGACGACCTCGTCGTCGTCTGGCGCGCGCTTGCCGCGCGCGGTCTCGTGATGGAGAGCGACGGTCCAGAAGGTCCCGGCTTCGATCTAACGGCCGACGGTCGCGCCGCCGTCGTTCGAACCATCGGCGCGTGTGCGTGCTGGTGCCACCGACCGCAGGTGGAGGCGTATCGGGCGAGTCACTCCTGCTGCGCGGCCATCTATGCAGAACGTCCAACAAGGAGAACGTCATGAAGCTCGAAGAGGAGATCCGCCAGAAGCTCGGCCGCGCCGCGCTGATCCGCGGGGCGAACTACCTGTGCGTCGCCACCAAGTCGACCGTCGGGTGCATCGCCGGTGCGCTCAACGGCGACGAGCTCGACCCGGCGGACGCGAGGCGCGTCGCGGCCTGGGTGCGAGAGTTTGTTAGGGACGAGGTCGCGGAGGGTCGCAAGCCCGCCCCCGCGGCGACGGACGAGGTCCCCGAGGCGTACCGGAGGACACCGTGAGCGGCTCCGTCGGGTGGCGCAGCGGCGCGATTGAGGCGAGGGCCGAGAACGGGACGAGGATCTACCTCGATGTGGACTGGTCCGACCGACTCCTGCAGCTGCTCGGCCGCTACCCTGAGTCGTTCGAGGACGTGGAGCGCGCGTGGCGCGTCTTCCCGCTGTTCTACGACGACGCCGTCGAGCGGATCGCGCAGTCCGTCCGGCTCGTACTGCCGGGGACCGCCGAGCGCGCCATCGCCGAGCGCGCGTTCTTCGGCACGAATGGGCTGCGAAACCCGGAGACGGGCGAGATGAGGCGAACGAGGTTCGAGGCGGGTCCCTCGCCGGACGATCGACTCTGCGTCGGCGACGCCGTGGAGTGCAGGTCGTCCAGACGACTCGGCCGCGTCGGTCGGTTCGCCGGAGAGACGACCGACTTCTGGCTGGACGACGGCACGGGCCCTCACAAGCGGGACGACTTCGTCAAGCTGAGACCGTCCAGCCTGAACCAGGTGCACGACGATCGGTGCGACAGGCTGCTCGCGAAGCTGAAACGGATCGCGGACGCGGCGCACTCGGTGCGCGTGGTGGCGAAGAGGAATCGGGAGCAGGACGCGACGTACGCTCAACTCCACGAGCGGATCGACGAGATGAGCGCCGTGCTCGTGAAGATCGGCGAATGACCTGAAATCTCCGCCTGCTCGAAGCCTATCAAGGCAGGACATGCAGTCTGCCGAACCTGACTGGCAATCTGCCAGAGCGATAGAAATTGTATTGACAGTCTCGTAATGCAGCCGTACACGATGGATCGGCGGCAAAATGCCGTCCACCACAAGGATCGGTAGGCGGACATGGCGACGTTGCAGACGAAGATCGCGGAGTTGGCCGAGGAGTTCGCGTCGGGGGTGCTGTCGGCGATCCGGTCGTCGCAGCTCGACGAGCTGATGGTCGGTGCGGGCGCACCCGCGGGCAGGCGCACCGCCGCGAAGGCCGACCGGGAGGAGTCCGATGCCCCCGCGGCGCCCCGCGCGAAGCGGCGGGCTGGTCGGCTCGCGCGCCGGAGTCCCGAGGAGATCGACGCCGTGGTCGAGCGGATCGTCGCCACCCTGAAGGCGTCGCCCGCCGGCCTGCGCTCCGAGCAGCTCCAGAAGGAGCTCGACATCGACAAGCGGGAGATCTCCGGCCCGATCACCCAGGCGCTCAGCGCGAAGAAGATCCGCAAGACGGGTCAGAAGCGTTCGACGACGTACTTCGCCAGCGAGGGGAAGGTGGCGCCGAAGCCGGCGACCGCGAAGGCGGCGTCGAGGAAGTCGACGCCCAAGGTGAAGGCGAAGTCCGCCCCGAAGAAGGCGGCCCCCAAGGCCAAGGCCAAGACCCCGAAGAAGCCCGCCAAGGCGAAGTTGAAGTCCGCCCCGAAGAAGATGGTCGCCAAGGCAGCCGCGTCGAAGAAGTCGGTGAAGAAGTCGGCGCCCAAGGCGAAGAAGGCGGTCGCGATCCCGTCCAAGCTGAACGGGGCGACCGCGCTGTCCACCAGCACGCTGCCAGGGTGACGTAGGCGTACCAGGCCGGATAGAAGTGACGAATGAAAGGTAGGGTCTGATGACGACGATGATGACGGAGTCCGAGGCGGGTGTCGACGTGGAGCTCAAGATGCCCCCGGAGCCGTTCACCGCCGAGGCGCCCGCGGCTCCGACGGTCAAGAAGCGCGCGTTCAAGACGGAGTGCTCGAGGAAGGCGTACGGCGGCTACGTCCTCTGCGAGCGCGGGTTCGGCGGGGAGACTGGCGCCGGGATCATCGTCCCCGCGTCGGTCAACAGCGAGGACGCCTCACTGGTGCTCAGCGTGGGGCCTTCGGTGAAGCTCGGCTGCCAGGTGGGCGACTTCATCAACTACTCGCAGGGCACGAAGCTCATCATGAAGGGGCCGAACGGCGGGACACTCTTCTGCGTCCCCGAGAACATGATCATCGCCATCGAGCCGGCGGAGGGCACGCCGTGGCCGAGGGAGGCCAAGGCGGTGGTGGAGATGCCGGCCAGCCCGGTGCCGCCGCTGCCCGGTCCGAAGGTGGAGATGAAGGACCGCAACCCGTTCACGGGAGAGCCGAACCAGCGAGTCGGCGAGGGCGGCTGATTTTGACGGAGCTGCCTCGGAGACAACCGAGTGGGTGAGTCCGCGAGGCCACCTGGCGCGGAGCTCGAGTCCAAATGACTGTGACACGGCCAGTCACGGGCTCCGCGCCACTTACTCCGACCTATTTGAAGGAGACCGACCGATGAAGCCTATGCCCGACCTCAACGCGTTCGCCGCGGAGTGCCACGAGATCTCCAAGTCCAAGGGTTGGACCGACCTGCCGCGTTCCGACGCGCAGGTGATCGACCTCATGGTCTCGGAGAACTCGGAGGCGCTCGAGGAGTTCCGGAACCACCGCGGCGTGACGGAGATCTACTACGAGGAGATCTCCTCGCACCGCGTCGAGGCCGACGGGTCGGAGACGCTGGTCGAGAAGGCGCGCAAGCCGTGCGGCATTCCTATCGAGCTGGCGGACACCGTCATCCGGATCGGGCAGCACTGCGGCACGGAGGGGCTCGACCTCGCCGCCGCGGCCGCGAGCACCAGAAATGGTGTCGTGCGCAGGGCGGACCTCTGCGAGGCGATCGCCGACGCGACGCTCTTCCTGTCTGCCGCATGGGTGTGCGCTCCGTCCGGCAGGGAGGTCGTGTACAAGATGATTGACGAGATCCCGGACGGTCGACTCGTTTTCGAGTCCATGAAGCCGTTCGATGGTGGGGTCGTCAAATTTCTCGCGCTCGCCGTGTGGTCGATCGCCCTCTTCTGCGAGGGTGCCGACATCGACCTATGGGCCGCGGTCGAGGAGAAGATGATTTTCAATAGGAGCAGGCCGCATCGGCACGGCGGAAAGAAGTGTTGAGATGAACCACGAAGAGAAGCGCGCCGTAGTCCACAAGGTCCTCGAGCACGCGATGAAGATCATCCTCGAGACGACGGGCGAGGCGCCGGTCGCCGCGGTCCTCGCCGTCCAGTTCCAGCAGCCCAACGACGGCTTCGCGGGCTTCGCTCTCGCGAAGGTGGAGGTCCCGCTGGCGCTCAAGATCGTCGACGTGCTTGGGGCGAAGATCGCGTCCGAGATCCGAGCGGCGAAGGTCAAGCTGAACACGGTGCGCGCGGGAGCAGGAGGGGCGAACGGTGGGAAACCATCTCATTAACGGCGAGTTCCAGTCGGACAAGTACCCGACGACGCCGCGCGGGAAGGTCCCGCTGTCGTGCAAGGACGTCACGGCGCAAGATCTACTGTGGGAGTACGCGCAGCGGCGTCGCGCCGTGGACGCGGAGTTCTCCGAGGATCTCGAGGCGGCACTGCGGCTGCAGGGATTCTCACCTCTCTCAGAGGTGAGCCTGAACCAGGCAATCGAACGCGCCGCCGCGGAGCCGACGCTGAAAGAGGCCTTCGCGTGGATCGCCGTGTGGGAGACGGATCGCGCCGTCCGGCAAGCTGTCGAGTCTTACAGAACGGGTGTGCGGACGACGGACGGGATGTACGACACCTCATTTCGATTCTGCTTCGACCGGTTGATGGAAGCCTGGGATAAGAAGCATGACGCCGTCGCGATCATCGTCGACGCGCTCACCGGTCTCACCGATGAAGAGCGCGTCGAGGTGATCGCGCGCGTGACGACGTACCACTTCTGCGAAGGTTGCGGTCGATCGCAGAAGGACGGTGTCTGCCAGTGCAGAAACGATGATTGAGGATCTTTTTGGCCGCTTCCGGTGGTTCCGGCGATTCGTCGGCGGTCACTGGGAGCTCTGGTACCACGACTACCCGTATTGCTCTGAGATGTGGCACCGCGTCTACGCGTGCCACCAGAAGACGCGGCGGTCGCCGGGGATGATGTGTCGCGGAAGACCGACGTGCGAGGAGTACAGCGATGAACGAAGAAGCGAATCTCGCGACCGCGACCGCTCCTGACGTATCCGACGGGGCAGACCTGCCCGAGGTCTTCCTTCGGCGCGCGGGCGACAATCTCGCTGACGCGGTCGTGGCGACGCTTCGCGCGGGCGGACCGCTTCGGTTTGCTGTGGCCAAGCGGATCTGCGACATCGGACTTGTACTCCAGGCATCGACCGCCACGCGCGTTGACCAGGTCGAGCATTACGCGGAGAACGGGCCGATGGGCGCGGGCGTCATGATGGCGAACCCCGTCGTACCCGGGCGGTTCGGGATGATCGCCAACGACCAGAACGAGCAGCTCCGCCAGATCATGCTCGTCGTCGACAAGATCATGAACGACAGGGCGGTCGGCGACCAGACGCGCGCAGCGCTCGAGGAGTCGCGCGAGCTCGCGGAGCTGCAGGCGCTGCGCGACAAGGTGTCGCGCGACCGTGCCGCGACGATCGACGCGCGCATCAAGAAGCTGTTCGAGAACATGGAGGCTCGCAATGCTGGACTTGTATCTGCCGACGACCCACGGGGACATCTGCCTGACGCGGGTAGAGGACAAGCTGACGCGCCTGCGCTGCTTCGAGATGAGCGAGGCGGAGAAGCAGGCCATGGATCAGTTGCGCACGCGTGCCGTGCGCAAGACGTTGGGCCGCACGCCGTGGCTGGATAGTGAGGCGTTTCCGCGCCTCGATCGACTCTCCATCGACACGTACCGGTCGAAGAACGGAGTCACGATCGACCTGCGTGCGTCCCTGGAGGACGTGCAGGCGGTCCTGGCGCGTGCGCTCAAGCCGAACCGCAAACTCGTCACGGCTGTCCAGTTTCGCGACGGGTCGATCACGGAGGTGACGACGGGGGCAGTGGAGGGTGAGGTGAAGCTCGAGATGGTACCCGAGGAGGCGAAGGTCGCCGCGACCGTCGCGGTGCCGACGGTCGGCTGTCCAATGCCGGACTTTGGACAGGTCGATGTACGAGCCGATCGGGTCCTCGAGTCGTTCCTGACGGTCGACCAGATCGCGGACTATCGAGCGCACGGGATCTTTTTCACACGCGGTCGCGACACGGGACGCCCGTACCTGATCGCGCACCGGGGGCAACCAAAGGCGCTCGCGCGGTGCGGCGGTCGGCAGCTCTACGACGTCGAACAAGGCCGACCGCTGTGCGTGCACGACTGGTCGGTGCCGCCGGCTGAGGAGATGCTCGCGCTTCTCTTGTGCGTGTCGCTGCCGGGTCGCGAAAAGGAAGTGCGGTACCTGCCGGAGGCGTGGTCATGATCAAGACGGAATTGCCGGGAACGAAGCTCCTCCTCGTTGACGATCTCGATCCCGAGGACCTGGCCATGCTGCAGGCCCTCTACTCGCGCAGCGCCGAGAGCGCCGAGGTGCACCTGGATAAGGTGGCCAAGGCGGGCTCTGGCAAATTCATGGCCGACTACTACGTCGGGTACAACCACAAGTCGATCGCAGACTGCGGGTCCACGACGCTGTTCATGGAGGGCGTCAGTACGCTCGCGGCTAAGGCGGTGCAGGACTGGCCGCTCTACTCGGGGCAGGAGACGTCCACTCGCTACATCGACATGGGCAAGCAGCGGATCGTCGACCCGGTGGGCAGTGACCGATCTGGCGCGCTGCTCGAGTCGTGGATGTCGTTCTACCGGTCAAAGCAGGACCGGGTCGCGGACACGGTGCGCGCGCGCTATCCGAAGCGTCCGGAGGAGGACGAGGGGAAGTACGAGCGCGCCGTCAAGGCGCGGACGTTCGACGTCATGCGCGGGTTCCTTCCCGCGGGGATCACGACACAGCTCTCGTGGCACACGAATCTGCGCCAGGCGGGCGACCACCTGAGCGGCCTGGCGAAGCACCCGGCGACCGAGGTTCGGGAGCTCGGTCGCGCGCTCCAGAAGATGATCGCGGCTCGGTACCCGTCGAGCGGCGCGGTCGGACAGGCCGCCGTGAGCGCGGTCACCGGTGACCGATCGGCGCGCGAGGCGTGGGAGGCGTCGGTGTCCGCGAAGTTTGCGTACCACGAAGGAGCCAGCGTGCGCGGTACCGGATGGGCCGTGTGCATGCTGTCGACGCTGCATCTGATGCGCTCGTACGACGACGCCCTGCGAACGCGTCCGCGCGGGTGCGTGCTGCCGCATTTCTTCAGCGACCTCGGTCATGTCTCGTTCTCGTTTGGGCTCGATTTCGGTTCCTTCCGAGACATCCAACGACACCGCAACGGCGTGTGCCGTATGCCGCTGCTGGCGACGGATGGCGGATTCGATCGGTGGTACCTCGACCAACTAGACGGTGAACTGCGGCACGAAGTGACAGCCATGGTCGACTACCTCAGCAGGGAGATCGGGGAGATCTCGGACGACCCTGTCCAGCGCCAGTACTACACCGCGCTCGGATTCAGGGTCCCGTGCCATGTGACGTACGCGCTGCCGGCCGCGCTCTACGTGATGGAGCTTCGGTCGAGCAAGACGGTCCACCCGACATTGCGTCGAGTCGTTCACTCGATGATCCGAGAGTTCAAGGATCGCTATCCTGACGTAGCGCTCCACGCGGACACGGACCCGGACGACTGGACGCTGCGTCGCGGCGACCAGACGATCACGGCCAAGACCTGATCGTGCTCCGAGTCGCCATCATCGGCTCGCGGCTCGCGCGACTTCGTCAACCTGGGGGCCGTCCGCGCCTACGTCCGGACCTTGCCGCGCGACGCGATCGTGCTTACGGGAGGAGCGGTCGGGGTCGACCGGGTGGCGGAGGACGAGGCGCGGATCCAGCGGATCAGCCGGATGGTGCTCGAGCCGATCGCGAGGCCGAACCAGACGAAGACGGAGTACGTCGCGGCGCTCTGGGACAGAAACAGGAGGATCGCCGAGATGTGCGACCGCATGACGGCATTCTGGGATGGACGTAGCCCGGGAACGCGAGGTACCTTCGAGATGGCGCGGGAGCTCGGCAAGCCCGTGGAGATTCGATCATGACCGCCCATCGCATCGCGTTCGCTGGCGCCTCCGGTACCGGGAAGTCGAAGCTGGTCCAGTATCTCGCCGAGAAGCGACGGCTGCCGATCAACCCGGTCGGCAGCCGATCCGTGTCCAAGCTGATGGGCTTCGACAACCCGTACGACGTCGACAAGCACGGTCTGCGGTCCGCGTTCCAGAGGCGCCTGTTCGCCGAGAAGCGCGCTTGGGAGCTCGCGCACGAGTCGTTCGTGACGGATCGCACCGTCTTCGACAACCTCGCGTACACCTCGATGCACAATGGGGCGGCGACGCTGTCGGACGAGGACATCGACGCGTACGCCGAGGCGATGCGGCGCTACACGCTCGTCGTGTACCTGCCGCTGCACAGGTTCCAGAACTTGGGCGACGACCCGGCGCGGATCGACGCGGTCGGCTACCACAAGATCTACGACGTGGTCCTGCGCGCGCTCCTGCGCGAGCACAGGATCCACCACTTCCCGCTCGAGTGCGCCATAGACGAGCGCCGGGATCTGCTCGACCGGAGCATCCCGTGACCGCAGCCGACGCGTCCGATCTCGAGAGGCGACTGCAGGCGCTGTCGGCCGATGAGTTCTCGTCGCTCGTCTACCGGATGACCATGCGGGCCGGCCAGGAGGTGACGGGCGCGATCCTGGTCGTCCGCTGGAAGGACCGGATGGACGTCCGCGTCCTGTTTCCGACGGTGGACGACCCGTCGAAGTCCGCGGAGATCATGCGCGAGATGCGGGAGGCCGCGGCCGAGGCGGTCGACGACGTGATGGAGCCGAAGCTGGTGGCGTGAATGAAGATTGTAGGCACGCCAGAATACGAGGCTTGGCGAAATATGATTCGTCGATGTACCGAACCCAGTTTTCGCCAGTACAAGGATTATGGCGGGCGCGGCATAACCGTGTTCAAAGAGTGGCTCGGTCGTGACGGATTCAAGCTATTTTTGGCAGAGGTTGGTTATAGGCCGCAGCATCACACTCTAGATCGAATCAATAATTCGAAAGGCTATTATCCTGGCAACGTTAGATGGGCGACCAGAACGGTTCAAAATAGAAACACTTCAAAGAATATCTTTTTGACGGTGAATGGTGTCAAAGACTGTCGCGGAATGGTGTGAAGAGACGGGTCTAAAGCACAATACTGTACGATTTAGAATATCTCGCGGATGGGATCCTGAAAAAATCGTAACAACTCCAGCCAGACCAATGGCGAGAGTCGGTGAAGGCCCACGATACGATCGTGACCACCGAGCAAAATAATGCGCGGACTCTCAGATCGCGAGGCGGAGGTCCTGGCCGACTGCCCGACGTCCGTCGTCTCGTGCGAGATGGCGCCCATCCCGGACGAGCAGCTGCCCGCGCTCAACCTCCTGATCGTCCGAGGGTGCGTCCGGCTGGCGCCCATCTTCGACGGCGAGTGGGGCCACCTGATGACCGTCAAGACGCCGCTCGGCAAGCTCGCCCTGCAGCTCTACAACGCCGGCTGCAAGTAGGTCAGTGCGCGCGGCCGGCGAGGTTCGCGAGGAGCACGGCGATCGCCAGGAGCAGAACGAGCGCGACGACGAGGCCGCAGCCGCCCCGCGCCTCGCGCTGGCAGTGCGCGCACGGCAACGCCTGCTCGGGGTGGGAGGAGCACCGGTTTGGCCACATCGCGGACGCGAGCGTACGCCCGGAGAATTCAGTCGTCACGCGCCGCGCGTCGCTTCCTGCTATACGCGCGTAATGCAGCGGCGTAGGATGCCCAGGTGCGTCATCTGTCGGATCTGCGGGAGGCGGTCGAGGATCCCCGGGATGCTGATCTGCGTGCCGTGCTTCCGCGAGAAGTTCGGCCCCAGCTCTTGAGGTTGCCCTCGCGAGTGCGTAGCTTCGCGGATTACGAAGGGGAAAGCCGATGACCGAGCTCGAGGAGACCGACTTGTACGAGCGCCACGCCACGTCCGGGTCGTCCTGCGGCTGCCAGCACCGGGCGACCGCGCCCGCGCGGTCCCTCTCCGCCATCGCGGAGATCGCCGCGGAGCCGCTCCTGGCCATCGCCGAGCACGACGACGTCCTCGGGTGCGGCCCCGCGGGCTGCCCGCCGGAGACGACGCACTCGGTCGTCCCGAGCGCGATCCGGTTCGACCGGGTCGCCAAGAACGCGGCGGGCCTGTACGAGTCGACCTCGGGGCAGGAGGTCGCCCTGCCGGGCGACCTGCGCGAGGCGTGGGAGGTCCACGGCGCGGCGCACGG
>Ga0307471_100001261_pt1 | contig 13770 bp, 12 predicted proteins | sample atmos_gasesAM3C__2_FD_204566 | JGI IMG/M metagenome (GOLD analysis project Ga0307471, IMG submission 204566) | Hardwood forest soil microbial communities from Morgan-Monroe State Forest, Indiana, United States - atmos_gasesAM3C_515 | ecosystem: Environmental > Terrestrial > Soil > Temperate... | reverse complement strand
GCCAAACTTTCTTTCGGAAGCCGAAGAGCAGGAACTTATCCGGGAGATTCAGCAAATTCACCTTGCACCGTTTAGATATTATCAGTTTACCGGGAAGCGGCGAACAGCAAGTTTCGGCTGGCAATATGAGTTCGGAGCAAGCGAAATAACAAGAGCTCCAGACGTTCCGCCATTTCTCCTACCGGTCCGGACCCGCGCTGGAAATCTCTTCGACATTGATCCGAGCAGTCTAGTTCAAACGTCCATCATTGAATATTCCACTGGATCACCGATTGGTTGGCACCGGGATGTCCCGCATTTTGGCGTTGTGGTTGGCATTTCTCTTGGCGCAGCATGCCGGATGAGGTTTCGAAAATATAGGCGCGCGCGGTCAAAGAACTTGAAACGCGACGAAATATTGTCGATCGAACTACAACCGCGCTCAATCTATCTAATGAGCGGAGCTTCGCGAGAGATCTGGCAGCATTCAATTCCGCCGGTGAAGGAGCTTCGCTACGCGATCATGATGAGGACTTTGCGCGCAGCCTAACGGCGGTTCAAAGTTCAAGGTTCAATAACGTACGGGATACGTTCGAGTCGTTCAAACGGTTCAACCGCTGCGCTCTCCTAACAGCCGTTCAAAAGTTCAAAGGTTCAAGGAAAGAAGCAAATCGAGCTCAAAGAATTTCTCATTCCACCTTTTAGAAAGGAACCGCTTCACTGCCCTTGAGCCAGCTTTCAGTATCTCGCTCGCTTCACGCGAGTGTCCAAAAAACTGGGTTTTACGACGGAGCGATTTTATCAGAGATTATATAGCGCTCTGGGATTGTCATAGAGGATTTTGTCAATTTGCTCCGCAGGGACGTCACCGTGACGTCTGATTTTTTTTAAAGCCTCGATCTCGCTGGATGTGTCGTTATGACCGTAGTCCGAACCGATAACAATGTTGTCCTCACCGGCGTATTTCAGAACATAGCTGAGATCATCATCCGTCTGGCAGGCAACGTAAAGGCGATTATCGCGCATAATATCGCCGGCGACAGTTTCGCCGCGTGTTTCAAAGCGGCGCGCCAGCTCGTGAATCAAATACGGAACCCACTGTGCCTTAACTTCGATAAAGCCGAATCTCAGATTGGGAAACATCTTGGGAATGCCCTTGTAAACCAGCGTGTGGAACGCGATCAACACCGGCAGCTTGAACATCGAGAAACCGCTTTCCGTCTGGAAGTGATTGATCCAGTCGAAATCGCCGCTGGACGCGTGGACGCAAATGGCGATGTTTCGCCGGGCAGCCGCTTCGTAAAGTGGATAGAAGTAGGTATCGCTGAGTAGCCGATTCTCGACCAGACCGCGTATAAATAAACCGACAGCGCCGTTGTCCGCCGCAAACTTGGTCTCAGCCAAAGTATCTTCCATGCTGAGCACGGGGAGTGTTGCCACCCAGCGCAAGCGCTTTTCACTCTGGCCGCAGAGTGCAGCTATCCAGCGGTTGTAGCTGCGACATAAAGCCATCTCGACCTCCGGTTGATTTGTCAGCGGCGTCAAAAATACTGTCGGGTAAAGCACCTGCGCATCGACGCCCAACTCATCCATGTGCCGAAGCCGCGCTTCGATCTCCCGCATCTCGCTGGACGCTACCGGAAGTTCTGTATTAATCGGGCCGCGCGGGAAAGGTTTGCCGTCGATCAACCAAAATTGTTTTCGGCCATCCTGGCTAGCAATGATGGTCGGGCGATATTTGCTTTCCGATTCGTTTAGATAGTTCCATGTATGCTCAGTCTCTATGACATGCGCATCGGCATCGATGATCGGCATGGTTGAGCTCCTTCTTCCAGGTTATGAAATTCCACCTCGGAAGTTCCGGTACGGATCATTCACGATTAAACGTTGCTCAATTCTTCCTGGTAGTGATGCAGTCTGAATGCACCGTATTGTACGTCGAAGAAAGATTTCTCGCGATACGCTCGAAATGACACGCTGAATATTCTGGCGTCCCTCACTAATTGAGAGATCTTAGCAAAGTAAACCACTACTCTTCCCGGGTCTCGATTGTATCTAAAGTCAAACGTCAGGGAATCTCACTTCACGACTCGCGCTTTCTTGTCCTCGCGCGCGCACAAACCTTTGGTCAAACTGTATCCGCTGCCTCAGCGGTAAAGACGCTCGATGAATCCGCTGCGATCGATCTCGTCGAGCAGGCTGGTATCGAACAATTGCTCCGGGGTCAGCGTAGCCGCTGCCGGATTTCGCTGCGCTACTTCCCGAATGACGAGCTGCATCCCCTTGACCGAAGGATACAGTTTCGCTGGGACCAGCCGCTCAGCATGCACTTGCCACGAGTAAGATATCGCATCGGTGTCCGCTGACCGGAGATACACGGCTGCCGCTTTGACGCTTTCCTCGCGGTGTGTCTTAAAATAATGAACTCCCTCGATGATCGCGCGGAGAAACTTTAACGCGGTTTCGCGCTGATCGCGGATGAAACTTTCGGGCATGCCAATCGCGGAGCCCTGATAGTCGATTCCCCGCGTTGTTAAGTCGATAAGGATATTGAAGCCTTCTTTCTTAGCTCGCGCGACATCCGTCGGCTCGGCCAGCATGCCCTCGATTCTTCCACTCGCCAGGGCGGCATATCGGTCCGCCGAGTTGCCGATCTGCAGCAAGACAACATCACGGTCTGGATCGAGACCAAGCTCTTTGACGGCTATGCGAGTAGCGGTCTCGGAGGAAGAACCGAAACTGCTGATCCCCATTCGTTTGCCCCGTAGCTGCGCCGGGCTCGCGACATTGCGGGCGCTTACCACCATGTAGACCATTTTGTCCAAGAGTCCGCCGACCATCTTTATTCGTGCCCCGCCGAGGCTGCTGGTGACGATATTGGAAGGGCTAATGAACCCTACGGGAAATGATCCGGCGAGCATCGCTTGGGCGGCCAGAGTGCCGCGGGCAAAACTCAACCTCGCGTCGAAACCATGCTTACGAAAAATGCCTGCTTGCTGTGTCACCCAGATGGGCGCCGAGGATACACTGATGTTGCTGTAGACGACGTTGAGGGTTGTTGGTGCCATTGAACCCGTTTGCGCACCGGCGATTCCGGCAACCCGTTCAAGTCCCAGAACCAGACAGAAGTAAGACAAAACGAACAGCGGGACTTTCCTTTTCATGGATGATTTCTTCGAGTACGTACCTTTTAATCCGGATTCCACAGTTAACGCTATGACGCACGCAGCGAGGCGTGAGCCTGGAGTAGAGAAGGCACAGAACCGTAATGTTTCAAAGTCGTTTTTGATACTTGGCAGTCCGTTCTCAATGGTTGAGGGCTCAATTTATCGCACCGGCTGCTTGCGGCTTTCCTTAGGGGCAAAGACCCATTGTCTTCGCTACGGAAGGCTTGCGCCTCGCTCTTTATTTCTAGGTTCACTGGGAATCCGGGCTTAATTGCGTTGAGCCATATCGTATTTCTTCAGTAAAAAATAGATTAACAGCCGCAACTCACGTTGACGTAATGCCCCGTTATCCGATACCTTCAGCGCAAAATGAGGGATCGCAGGAAAAGGAGATACTAATGGCCGGGACCCATGTCACGATTGCTGCCAGCGACGGCGGTAGGTTTGATTCCTACGTTGCTTCACCTCTGTCCGAAAAGGGCGCTGGCGTGATCATCGTGTCAACCATTTCAGGCGTTGACAGCGACATGACGTATTACGCTGACGCCCTCGCGGCCGACGGCTTTGTCGCTTCCGCCCCCGACATGTTCTGGCGCGATACCGACCCGGGCCCGTTGCCCTGGACCGACGACGGTCGCAAACGCGCCTTCGCGCGCAACGACCGGTACGATCTCGAATTGGGCATGCGAGACCTTGCCAACGTGATCGCCAATCTCAAGAAGCATCCCCAATGTAACGGCAAAGTCGCGGTGATGGGATTCTGTTTTGGCGGCCCCTTCGCCCTCTTGGCGGCGGCGCGCTACGGCACCAGCGCCGGGATATCCTTTCACGGATCGCACGTCGAGAACCACCTCGACGAGGTGGACGGCGTGCGCTGCCCGCTGTCGTTTCACTACGGGGATCGAGACGAGGTTGCTCCGATGACCGCGGTCGAGCGTATCCGGGAGGCATTCGGCCGACTCGCGGATGCCAAAGTTTACGTGTACCCCGGCGCAGGCCATGGCTTCATGACGATGACGCGCGGCAGCGGCTATGTCGAATCGGTGGCCCGCCCCGCCTGGGCTCGGACCCTTGAGGTGCTCAGAAGGCTACAGGCATGATGCGGGAAAAAAGAAGGTCAGGAACCCTTTCCTCTTTGACTACGCTTTCGAGATTTACCAGCGGATCAGATTTTCTTTACTTGGTCGCAAAGCATATATCAGGCCGTCTGACCCCGGGCGTAACCTGCGCCTCAAAAAACTGGGACAACAAACTTGATTTGACGATCGGGAAAAGATTTACGGCCGAGATGAAATGAATGTCTCATTGTTGCTCATACGCTTGCTTTAGACCTTTGATGTCAATTTTCTTCATTTGCAGCATCGCCTTCATCACTCTTTCTGCCTTCTTTGGATCAGGGTCAGTTAGCATGTCGCCTAAAACGGTGGGAACAATTTGCCATGATAAACCGTATTTGTCTTTGAGCCAGCCGCATTGTACTTCCTGACCTCCGGCGGAGAGTTTCTTCCAATATTCATCTACTTCTTCCTGTGTCTGGCAATTCACGACCAACGATATGGCCTCAGTGAATTTGAATTGCGGTCCGCCGTTTAACGCCACGAATTCTTGCCCTTCGAGCTGGAATGCTACGGTCATTACTGATCCCTTTGGTCTTCCGGAGACCGCTGCGCCTGCTTCCCCATACGAGCAATTTTCACGATCTTCGAATTCTTAAAAATGGAGGCGTAAAATTCGCTGCCTCCTCGGCTTTGTCCTCGAACCACAAAAATGGGCTAATTCTTTGCATATGATTTTACTCCTTTCTGCGTCCATCGCTCTTCCTGAGGATTTGCCAAAAATAGCATCGTCCGGAGCTTTTCAGTTTTGAGTCGTTTGTGACCACCCATGCATGGCGGCACGAATAATTTAAGCGTAGCTCTTATAGTAACAAGAGCAACGGCGTTTGGTTTTTCGGGCGAGAAAATTTTTAAACTCGGGAACACTTTTGCGCCGGGACGACCGGCTAAAGGAGCAAGTTTTAGGTCCAGGACTCGCCGACCAGCAATAAAGTTATTGTTTCACGCCGTAGGCGCTGTAAAGCTGGTTGATAAAGCCACCCTCATCGAGTTCTTTCATGAGATTTCCATCGATCAAGTTTTCCGTCTTTAGTCCCGCCACGGCGGGATTTTGCACCTTCATCAAGCGCTGGACGTTACGCAGACCTTCGAGGGAAGGAAACGGTTTTCGGTCCGTGGCTTGAAGCAGATCCTCATAACCTCGCATCGCAAGCGCTGGATCGCTAATTTTCAGCTTTCTCGTGATGATCTCGATGACCGAAGATTTCATCTTGGGGCTGAGCGCGTAGGCAACGCCTTCTAACCACGCTTTCAAGGTATTTCTGACGGCATCGGGTTGTTGTTGAAGATAACTTGCCCTGGCAACGATGCCATTGCTGACAAAGGGGATGTTGGTCTTGGAGAGCTCCACTAGAATGGAAAAGCCCCGCTGCTTGAGGCCGTTGCTGAAAGCGCTATCGACCACCGTAGCATCGACCGTCCCCTTCTCGAGTGCTTGAATCAGCATCGTCTGGTCGCCGGCCGCGACTATCTGTACAGCGTCGCGACGGGGATCTAGCCCCAAGTGTTCGAGCCCGAGCATCGCGCCCATCCAGATCGTTCCGCCAATGACCTGCACGCCGAGGCGTTTGCCGCGAAGATCTTGGGCGCTTTTAATCGTGGGCTTGACGACCAAGTCGAAGGGAATACGGCTGGTGAAGGTGCCGATCACTTTCAAATCCAATCCGCCAGCCGCAGCTCCCAGGGCCGCAGTTCCGCCGCTATTGGCCAGCTGAATTTGGCCTGTGGACAAACTGGCAATCATAACGGGCGAACCTGGCATATAGACCGGCTGTACCGCGACGCCATACTTGGCAAAAAATCCCTTGTCTTGCGCGATCCAAAGCCGACTGACACGCGCGCTAATGTTTGCGTAGCCGATAACCACTTCTGCTAAAAGAGGGGTGGTCCAAGAAAGGATCAAAAATGTTAGAGCGGAGAAAATCCTAGTCATTGAGTGCATCCAAACCAAAGCGGGCGTTGTCCCAAAACAAATCATCCATCTCCTTCAGCCAGGAAGACTTTTCTTCGCGAGACAATCTATCTATTTCGAGGGAGCGAACAAATATCCACGGCTGACAGTTTTGACTTTGCTAGCTAGCGCCACGACTGAAGTTGCCGCCGTCATTACCGCAAGAAAATCTTTTGATATTCCTTTCTCTTTTCGGCAAAACCGTTGGTGTCAAAGTCTTCCATCTCGATAACCTTTACTTTCTCTATTTCGGGTATCGGCGGATAGACTCCCTTCCGATTCACCGACTCGCCATTTTTCGCCATGATCCTCATGCTCTCGTCGCCGAGGAAAAAATCGATGAACGCATTACCACCATGGGTGTGTGGCGCTCGCTTGCTCATAAGAATGTAATGGCTACTCCCGAACATTGTCCCGAACCTCACATAGTCCATGGGAGCGCCCTTCTGTGTAAAGGTCACAAGATTGCTGAGATTGGTGATTGCTATGGCGGCCTCGCCGGTGCTGGCGCGCTCGGCGGCGACCAATAGAGCTTCCACGAGCATCGGTTTGGTAGCCCCTAAATCGGAAACGTATTTTGCGGCGCGTTCCTTGCCGATGATTTTATGGAGACTTGAGAGCCATCTCATGGTCGTCGTGTCTTGAGTGGGATCCGGCATGGCTATCTTGCCTCTAAACTGGGGCTTTAAAAGGTCTTCGAGAGACTTCGGCGCGTCGCCCGGTTTAATGACACTTTTGTTGTAAACGATAGAAACAATCGAGAAGCGATAGACCGGGCCCGTCTCGGGATTGCTGTCAGGATAGTCTTTAGCAGCGGGCGAGGCATACGGCGCAAAAATTCCTTCCTTCTGCATGATCTCCATAGGATTATCGTTCGTGAGAACGACATCATAGAGAGGTTTTCCGGCACGATGCTCAGCGAGCACTCGATCCATGACCTTGGTAGCGGTACCTCTCCAGTAACTCAGTTCGAGGCCCGTCTTGGACTGAAAGGCTTTCCCGATTGGCTCCATGCTGCTGTCCTGAAGCGATCCATAGACGACGACCTTGCCGCCCTCCTTCTTTGCCGCCTCGATCAGGCTGCTGCTCTGGCCCAGAGCAGGTCCGGTAGTGAAATAAACGAGACCGAGAAGCGCAAAGAGAAGGGTCAAGATATTCTTCATCGATTTGGTCTCCTTTTCGATCGGGACCCTAGCATATTTTCGTCTTTCTTTAGAAACGCTGAATCTGCACCGATGCGGATAAGATCGAGTTTCTTGCCCGGCAGTTGATGTGGTCTGTGCCGGGTGTTGAAGCGCAGCTTGGTTTGCGATTCGCAGCATTTACTTCGAAATTGTCTTCCAACCTACGATTTGCATTGACAGCGTAAGTCCCCGCTGGTTATTTTGCCTATAGCTTAGCTATCCGGGTCGCTTGCGAACTCATTGTTTAACTCAATCTAAGCAAGAAGAATGAACGACAGGAGACGAGATGCCTAAGAAAGAAGTGATTCAGGTTAAACTTGCTGCGGACAATCCCAATCTGTCTCCCGCCACCCGATTTGGCGATCTGGTCTTTGTGGCCGGCCAGACCGGGAGACACCCGGTTTCGGGTGAAGTCGGCAAAGGCGTTCGCGAGCAGACCAATTATGCCCTGCAGCGCGTCAAGACGATCTTGGAGGCCGCTGGCACATCTCTCGACAACGTCCTGACCGTGACCACGCATCTCACCAAACGGGAGGACCTGGCGGACTATAACGACGAGTACGGCAAGTTCTTCCCGACCAACAAGCCGGCCAGGACTACTGTGGAAGTGATGTTAAACTCGCCCGATCTTCTCGTGGAGATAACCGTAACCGCCTGCATTCCCGATTGACCTCTCGAGGAATTGTGCAGGACTTTGGGATTAGTCATTAGAAGGCAGGTCAAGGCAACAGCACTTCACAAGAAATAAATTTCTCCATTTTACTTTCTTTCAAGACTCGCTGCTTCGACTGATTTTGAGTTGCCGCCCTGTTTTCAAACCCGGGGCGGTATGGGCCTCGATTTGACGTTTCGGCGCAAAGCCGCTAATAATAGTTGTAGTGATGTCACTACCTATCAGGAGCTCGAGATGCGTATGGGTTTGAGAGAAGCTAATCAGAAGTTTTCCAAGGCGATCAAGGCGGTGAAACAGGGCAAAGAGGTCGTGCTGACCGAGAGGGGAAAGCCGATCGCGGTCATCAAGCCGCTCCAAGCCAAGGAAAAACCGGACGTTATCATCCAGCGGTTAGAGGCCGAGGGAATATTGCGGCCTGCTCTAAAACGCGGGCCGATGCCGCCCTGGAGCCCGATTCGGATAAAAGGCAAGCCGATATCGGAGACCATCCGGGAAGAGCGCGATGAAGACTGATGGCGTGGGCCTATTTTGATACCAGCGCTCTAGTGAAGCGCTATATCCGTGAGCCGCGCTCGCTGCAGGTAAGAGCTCTATTGCGCCGGTATGATTTCGTTTCTTCGGCAATAACTCCGGTCGAAATCGCATCCGCCTTACACAGACGCAAGCAAGAGGGCGATCTGTCGGAGGAGAATTTTGCCGCGCTCCTGCGCCGAATTCGACAGGACCGACTGCGGTGGGAGCTGGTGGAAGTAAGTTCTGTTGTTCTCGATCGCGCTGAGGAATTGCTTCAAGGAGCCACGCGGCTCAGAGCCTTGGATGCTATCCAGATTGCTTCATTAGTGGTATTTCAAAGCGCTTCTCAAATGCGGATTTCGTTCGTCACGGCGGACGCGCGCCAGCACGACGCGGCAACTCGGCTCAGCTTGGATGTTATTTGGATCGGCTAGTAGAACAACCGATGAGCAGTTGAGAAGACCAGCTAAAAATCCGAACGCGGCAATGCTTTGGCTGGCCTCGGCGTTCGTTTCGCTATATATATCCTCTCTCATGATTCCTCTCTTCTCCACGCGACGCGAAGGAAGGGCGCATGACCGCTTATTCGTCTGAAACTGAAACGGCTGCTGTTGGAAAACATTCCCGCCTTAATTTCACGATCCAACGGGAGTCCAGCGAATCGAAGGCGCGAGCAGCGACGTTTCAGACTCTCCATGGCGAAGTCGAAACTCCGGTCTTTATGCCGGTGGGAACTCAGGCGACGGTGAAGGGACAGACGGTCGATAGCTTGCAGGCCACCGGTGCACGCGTCCTTTTGGTCAACACCTATCATCTGCTGCTTCGTCCAGGAGCAGAGGTCCTGAGGAAATTCGGCGGCATCCATCGATTCATGAATTGGGATAGTCCGGTGCTCAGCGACTCCGGCGGCTTTCAGATTTTTTCCCTGCCGCACTCACGAGCCATGCAGGAAGAGGGCGCGCGTTTTCAAAGTTATGTCGACGGGAAATCGTATCTCCTCTCGCCTGAATCAAGCATCGAAATGCAGAAAACCATTGGCAGCGACATTATGATGGCTCTTGATCACTGTATTCTCGCCACTGCATCGCGCGCCCAGGCAGAGGCGGCCATGGATCTCACCCATCGTTGGGCGGAACGCTCACTCAGCGCCAGAGGCGACTCACCGCAGGCGCTGTTTGGAATCGTGCAGGGAGCCTGCCATCGCGATCTCAGAAAGAAGAGCGCCTCGTTTCTGAGCGGATTGCCCTTTGATGGTTTTGCTATCGGAGGACTGGCGGTGGGCGAAACTCATGGCGAGCGCTACGAGTTGACCGGGCTCGCTGCCGAATATCTGCCCAAGCATCTTCCCCGCTATCTCATGGGGGTGGGCACGCCGATCGATCTTCTTGAAGGCGTTCACTGCGGTGTCGACATGTTCGACTGTATTATTCCTTCCCAGCTGGCCCAGCGGGGCGTCGCCTTTACATCTCGGGGAAAACTGCAGTTGCGCCGCTCGGTGCATAAATTTTCCGCGGAGCCCCTCGATATCAAGTGCGATTGCTGCGCCTGCCAGAAATATTCGCGCGCCTACATTCACCATCTGGTCAAATGCAATGAGTTCCTAGGCTGGCACCTCCTGGGCATTCACAATATGGCCTTCTATCATCGGCTGATGAGGGAAATGAGAGAAAGTATTTTGCATGACGACTTTCGCGCCTACTATGAGGAGAAACGTTCCGAACTCGTGCGCACCGACGAAGAGAACCCAGGTCGGCCGCCCAAAAAGGCCAAAACTCCTAGGCCCGCCCGCTTGGGTGATTACGAAGTTTATAGCTCTGGGCGAGGATTCTTCAGCATTCGCCAGATCAGCTCGGGCGAGGTGATGCATTCGGTGAATCGTCCAAGCGATGAAGCAAATAAGCTCTACGTGGAACAGTCGTGCCTCGCTACCCGCCTGTTAGAGCGAAAGGCCCACGCCGGCGAACTGGTGATCTGGGATGTAGGCCTCGGCGCGGCTTGGAATGCCATGGCGGCGATCCATTGTTTCGAAAGGTGTTATGCCGCAAACGGTGAAAACGCCCTCGGCGCTCTGCGTCTTTTGAGTTTCGAATCCGATCTGGATCCGCTCACTCTGGCGGCTAAAGATTCCGGCCGTTTTCCTCATCTCCGTCACGGCGCCCCCGCGCGAATTCTCGCAACCGGCAAGTGGGAACACGCTTCGGGCTTGCTCCGCTGGGAACTCCTCCATGGAGATTGCCGCTCTTTCATCGAATCGGCGTCAGCTCCCGACTGCATTTTTTACGACCCGTTTTCATATAAAGCCGACTCCGCGCTCTGGACCTGCGAGATGTTTGTGCGGATTTTTGGCCGCTGCGTGCCAAAGTCCGCTGAGTTCTACACCTACTCCGCTTCCACCGGGGTGCGGGGCGTTCTTCTGGCGGCTGGATTTTTTGTCGCAGCCGGCGTGGGCATAGGGCCCAAGTCAGATACCACCATTGGTTTTGCGAGCGCGAAAGGAGCAGCAGATCATCCTCTGGCTCCGCGACTCCTCGGCCGGGAGTGGCTCACACGCTGGCGACGGAGTGGGGCAAAATTTCCCGCGGCGCTTTCAGCGGAGAAAAGAACCCATTTTGAAAAACTCATCGAATCCCACCAGCAATTTTTTAACGAGCCGTGAAAAGACGCTAGGTAGGCGGATTCGTGACTGTGAACGAAATCTGTCACAGTTAATTCTTATTTTCCCCGAGCCCACTCCGCGTTTTCACGCAAGAGTCCCCGTCCGATCAGGGTACGCTCAATCTTGAGGTGATAGAGCTCCATCAACTGAGCCGCCGGGAGATCACCTTCAATGATGCGTAAAGCGCATGCTATGGCTTGCAAGGTAGCCATTCGTTCGGGTCTGCTTTGAGCACGCAGTTGAAAAATCGACTTGTTCGGCGTGCTGATTTTTACCCTTGGCACGTGCTTTAGTTCCGAATGGCGCGAATGAAGTTTCCGTGCTTGGCGCCAGGTGCCGTCGGGAACGATGAGCTGAATAGGTGTCGGCTGTTCCTCAACGAGGTCCTTGTTCAATTCCACCGCGTCATTGGAAGGATAAAACAAAAACGTCCGATATTCCGAGATCAAGAGATCTTTCAGATCGAGAGGTTCCCTCGCTTCGCCGCGAATTCGCAATTCGCTATTCACCAATGCTCTGAGCGCAAGCAGCCCCGTATTACTGCTTCGGGTCAGCTCCCTGTGATGAACGACCAGACAAATCCTGGTGCTTAATTCAATTTTAGGTATCACGTCGCACAAACACAGGAGTCGCGACGCTGCGCACATCGGACATGGATTCTTGATTTTTCGCGCACGAGTCAAAGTTATTTCTCTTGAAGGTGCCGGACTAGTTTCTAGCCCGTTTACTTTACCCTATCCGGAAGCGCGCCGCTCGGGTATAGCCACTTGCTGTTTGCCAGAGAACGAAGTACACGACTTTCAAGTTTGGTAGATTAAACTCTTCAGGCTGCTTTTCAATTGAAAGGCCGAAGGCGGCTATGGTAGAGGACAAGAAATTCAGCGAAGCATTAGCGAACGAGGATGCTCTGAATGCCGGACAAAGCGGGGTGACATCCATGCGTAAGCGCAGCGCAACATTAGATCGACGGCAGTTTTTGCGTCAGAGTGCCGCCCTTGGGTTGGGATCTCTAATTGCGCCATCTGTCGTTCGGATGGGTTGGGCGGCCTCCAACGATCGCATAGTGATATATCAAGGAGTCAGCCTGGATTCGTTGCATCCCTACGGTTACAGCGGCGGCGGCATCGTCGGTATTTGGCGTCATCTCATAGAGCCCCTGATCCAGATGGACTATCGACGAAACGAATATGTCGGCGTGCTGGCCGAGTCCTGGGAATTTCAGGGAAGAAAGTGGGTTTTTCACCTGAGGAAAGGCATCCGCTTTCACAACGGATCCCCCTTTACTTCCAAGGACGTCGCCTATTCCATCGATAAATTGCAAAACGATAAGAGAAGTTTACAGGGATCCTACGTGCAAAATACCGAAGTCGATACCCCGGATGACTATACCGTTGTCCTAACCACCAAGAATCCGAACGCGCTCATGCTATCCCGTCTGGACACCCGCTTTATCATCTCCAAAGACGCCGGCGATCAACTCGACAACTACACCAACGGCACCGGCCCCTATAAATTTGTCAGTTGGCAGCGGGGTGGCAATCTGGTGTTAAGGCGCAACGACGATTACTGGGGGACCAAGGCTCAAATTAGGGAAGTAATTCTCAAGGGAGTCAAAGAGGAAGCAGCGCGGGTTGCCGGATTGCTGGCGGGCCAGGCGGACGTTATCAGCAATCTTGCGATTGAAGACGTCGAGCGCATCAGCAAGCACCCACGTAATCGGGTGGAAAGGGTGGTGGGCTTTCGGATGTACTTCTTGGGGATGAACGTTAACTTCAAGCCCTTCGACAATAAGGTCGTGCGCCAAGCCATAAACTATGCCCTCGATCCCTATGTCATGTTGAAGCATATCTATGACAGCAACGGCGCCGTTGTGAACGGCCCGTTGGGTTCGAATTGGGTTGGCTTCGACCCCAAAATAAAGCGCTATCCTTATGATCCGTACAAAGCCCGGGAGCTCCTCGGCAAAGCCGGCTATCCGATCGGTCTCGAGGTCAAGCTCTATTTTGCCCCGGATCGCCATCTCAAAGGCAAAGAGGTTTGCGAAGTCATCGCCGATCAGCTGGGAAAAGTCGGCATCAAAGTGGAGCTGGTCTCTCAAGAGTACGCCGTCTACTGGGGCAAAGAAGGTGTCAATGGCGGCAAGCTGCCGTTTTACTACGCCGGCAGTAACGGCAGCGATGCCGATACCTATTTCGATCAGTATTTTCGCACTGGCGGATCTAAACGAATCAATTACAGCAACGCAGAATTCGACAAGCTCATCGACGAGGAGCAAAGAACCGGCGATCAGAAAAAGCGCGTTGTTATACTGCAGCAGGCGGGGCGCATACTCATGGAGGACGTTCCTTTTGCGCCGCTCTATACGCTGGCGGAACTTTACGGATTGGCCAGAAACATTGTCTGGAAAGGCACTCCCGACAACAAGATTCTGGCGGCGGAAATGAAAATCAAGTCTTGATCAGACGATAACGTGTTGCGCGGCAGTGGCGGCGGAAGGACTCACATCTACAGTTACAATTAGGACCAAGGAGG
>Ga0307471_100001260_pt1 | contig 13778 bp, 13 predicted proteins | sample atmos_gasesAM3C__2_FD_204566 | JGI IMG/M metagenome (GOLD analysis project Ga0307471, IMG submission 204566) | Hardwood forest soil microbial communities from Morgan-Monroe State Forest, Indiana, United States - atmos_gasesAM3C_515 | ecosystem: Environmental > Terrestrial > Soil > Temperate... | reverse complement strand
ATCGCACGCCTGAAGTGCACCAGCGACGATTGGGAAGAAATGCACCGCGTCGCCCATTCGCTGGGACTGCGGACCACTGCCACCATGATGTTCGGCTGCGGCGAAGAGCTCCGCCATCGCGTCAACCATCTCGAACGGTTGCGGCGCATTCAGGAGGATACCGGCGGGTTCACCGCGTTCATTCCCTGGATGTTCGCGGCCGAAAATACCGCCCTTGGAAAAAAAGTTCAGGAGACCACCGCGGTCGATTATTTGAAAACGCTGGCCGTCAGCCGCCTGTATCTCGACAACATCGACCACATCCAGTCAAGCTGGCTCACGCCCGGAATCAAAGTCTGCCAAATCGGTTTGCAGTTTGGCGCCGACGACGTTGGTAGCATCCTCATCGAAGAAAACGTCGTCTTCGCCGCCGGCGTGAAGAACCGCACCAACGAAGGCGAGCTCCGCCGCATCATTTCCGACGCCGGCTTCATTCCCGCCCAGCGCGACACGCTTTATCGCAGTTACGTTTTGAAATGAATTCAGAAGTGGTAGAACCGGCGCGGCGGAACTACGCCGGAGGTTTTGGGCGCAGGTGAATCGAAACATCCACGACCATGCCGTCGGGCAATTCGACATCTTCCAGTAAATAGAGGACTCCGCTGCGGAAACGTGCTTGGATTTTTCGCGGCTCAGGTTTGGAACTGGCAGGTTCAGGTTTAGCGCTGGCCGGTTCACTTTTTTTTGCAGGAGCCGCCCCGGGAGCTTTTCCTTCCGTTTCGTCCAGCGCTTCGTTCGCGAGGGCATCTGCTTCGCGGTTCTGCTCGCGATAAACGTGCTCGATGCGGAACGAATCGAAGCCCTTGGACATTTTTAGCGCGCGCTCGAAAAGCGGGCGCAGGTCCTCGCTCTTCACTTTGTACAGCCCGCGCATTTGTTTGACGAGAAGCTCGGAATCGCTCTCGACGCGCAGCGCGCGAATGCCATGCGATTGCGCGTAATCCATCGCCGCGATCAGGCCGTAATATTCCGCGACATTGTTGGTCATTCGGCCGATGTATTTTTTCAGCTTGGCGATGATCTCGCCGCGCCCATCGCGGATCACTACGCCGTAAGCGGCCGGCCCGGGATTGCCGCGCGAGCCGCCGTCAATGTTCGCGCGATGGGCGGCAGCAGCTGGCTTGTGCTCCGCGGGAGCGTCGCCGAACAAATCTTTTCCACGCGAAATTGGCGCACGTTTTGGCATCAGGAATTTGTCGAAGCCGTCGAAGTTGAATTCGCCGAACCAGCAGCGGAATTCGCAACGGGAATCGGTTCGAGGGTGTACAGGATCAGGCCGCAACTTTCGCAGCGGAAAACTTCTTCGTTGGTTTCCGTGCGCAGTTCTTGAAGAATGTGCGGCAGGACGCGCATTCCGCAGCCGCGGCACTGCCCGTCGCGGGCTTCCGCCATGGCCGTGCCGTTGTGGCGCTTGGCGATGCGCGCGTAAAGTTCGCACAAATCTTCCGGCACCGGGGCGATGATTTTTTCGCGCTCGGCGGTGGTGTCGTCGAGCAGTTTTTTCTTTTCCGTTCCTTGCGCCTGAATTTCTTTTCGCTCGGCGGCGACGGCCGGCTCGGCTTCTTTCAGTCTCGACTCCGCGATCTTCACGCGACGTTCTGCTTCTTCCGCGGCCATCATCACTTCCAGCTGGCGATCTTCGGCTTTGGCAACTTCGGCTTCGGCGTTGGCGATTTCGTGTTGCAAAGCTTTGTAAGCTTCGTTGGTTTTCACGGCGCCGCTTTGCTCGCGATACTTACGCGCCCGGTCTTTCCACTGCTGCCCGTCGAATTCAAACTTCTTGCGCTCCGCAATGATCTGGGCGTGTGCTTCCTTCGCCGACGCGACGTCGGCACGCGCACCGCCGAGCTTGGTTTCCGCTTCGCGGACCCGCTTGGGGAATCCTTCCAGTTCCGCGCGAAGGACGGCAATCTGGTGGTCAACACGCTGCAGCTCAATCAGATGGGGAATCGCTGGATGCATGAGCAGATAATTCTATCACACGGACGCGGCGGACTTTGCGGGAACCACGGTGGCGGATAGAATGCCTGCGATTTGCTTGCAAGACATCTGGAGTCGTTCGTTCTAAGGAGGAAGCAACATGCCGCACGTGCAAATTACCTGGGTGGAAGGCCGGACCCCGGAGCAGAAAAGGAAAATCGCGGAGCGCGTCACGACCGTGCTGATCGAGGACGGTAAAGCCAAACGCGAAAATATTCACGTGTCGTTCCATGATGTTCCGGCGACGAATTACGCTGAAGCCGGAGTGCTGGTGGCAGACCAGAAACGCACGCTGTGAGTAAGGCGGCGCGATACAAGATGCGTCCCAATGGTCTCTCATCGAGAGCTTCGGTTTGGTGATGGGTTGGCGAAGAGTATCGGACGAGAGGAAGGCCTCGCATGGCGGATGCACTGGAAAAACGGCTTGAACGATGGGTTTCCGCCGGAGTAGTGGACGCAGGCACGGCTGCGCGCATTCGAACGTTTGAGGAGTCCCAGAGTTCGGGCGAGCGCTTGCGCTGGCCGGTGCTGCTGGCGGTCGCACTGGGCGGAGTGCTGCTTTGCGCCGGCGTCTTGCTGTTTGTTGCCGCGCATTGGGACGAACTCTCACCCGACTGGCGCTTCACGCTTGTCCTGATCCTGGTTGCCGTGTTTCCCATTGCCGGAGCCCTGACAGAAGAGCGGTTCCCGGCCCTCTCAACGACGTTCTACGCCGTCGGAACGGTTTGCGTCGGCGCCGGAATATTTCTGACCGCACAAATTTTCAATCTGCAGGAGCATTGGCCGGCGGGAATTCTGATGTGGGCCATAGGCGCGCTTGCCGGCTGGTTTTTGCTGCGGCATTGGACGCAGGCTGCGCTGCTTGCCTTATTGGTGCCAGGGTGGCTTGCGGGCGAATGGGAAGTGCGGACTCAGGAATTTGCCGTGAGCAACCGGTTGCTCGCCGAAGGGCTATTGTTGATTGCGATCACCTACCTCAGTGCAAGAACCGGCCAGGCAGACTCGTTTGTGCGCCGAGCGCTGGCATGGGTTGGTGGAATCGCCTTTCTGCCTCTCAGCGTATGGGCTTTCGCTGAAAGACGCGAATACTGGGGATGGGTCTGGCGGAATCGCCCGTATGTTTCGCCTCTTCTAAACATCACCGGATGGGCCATTGCGATTTGTGCGCCGCTGGCGCTGGCGTTTGTGCTGCGAAAGAGTGCGACGTGGACAAATGCGATCGCGGCAGTCTGGGTTCTGGTGATCGGAACATTCGGCTTCGGACACGAAGACCCCCTTTGGAAATTGTGGGATTCGGTCGGCCCATATTTTTGGGCCGGAGCCGGAGCGCTCGGGATGGTGGCGTGGGGACTGCTGGAGCGGCGGCGCGAGCGTATCAACCTGGGAGTCGCGGGGTTTGCCTTGACGGTGATCATTTTCTATTTCTCGAACGTGATGGACAAGCTTGGGCGTTCGGTGAGCCTGATCGGGCTGGGCGTGTTGTTCCTGTTCGGCGGATGGGCGCTAGAGCGAACGCGGCGGCAACTGGTCGCGCGAGTCGCGGGAGGAACGCAATGAGCGTATCTCGAAAAGGTATCGTCCTAGCGGCGCTGCAACTGGCGATCGTCGTGAGCCTGGCAGCGAAATACACAATCGATCGCGCGCGGTTCCCTCGAGCCTGGGCCAGAGTGCGCACTTACGATCCCGACCTTCCCATTCGGGGAAGATACCTCAGTTTGCAGCTATTAGTGGCTTGCGACACAACCGGTGCCGCAATCTCGCCCGATGGTTTAGTCACTAGGAATGGATGGATTCCAGGAAAACCTCGGGTGGTAAATGGGCAACTGGTTGCAGACTGCTCCCCGTCCCAAGCGGGAGCTTTGATTAAGCGGGAACTCACGGGCCAGATCACCGCAACCCTTAATGAACCAGTTTTGTTCTTCTTGCCGGAGCACGCACAGGATCCGTGGAAACAAGCACGAGATGGGGAGCTCTGGGTCGAGGTAACCCTGCCGAAAAAGGGGCCGCCGCGACCGATCCGGCTGGCGGTGAAAAAGGGAGGCACGTTTACGCCACTGGAAATCAAATGAAACGCGGACCAGCCCTTCGCGGGAAACACGAGGACCGATCCGCACAATTCATTCAAACGCCGGCCAGACTTCTGTTCTCACGCGCGGGCGTCGCGGCGGATGAACGACCAATCGAGAAAATAGCCGATGCCGACGGCGAGAGGAATGATGCCAAACGCGGCAACCGTCCAGATGTCGCGATCTGCCTGGATGCCCGCGATCAACCCGAACGTAGCAATGTAGCCGAGCGCCCCACTGACGAGCAGGATGCCCGAGCGGCGGGAACGCGCCGCCTGGTTCAATTCAGGCTCCATCGGGATGTCCACTCCGCGGGCAATCGCGGCGAGCCGCTCTTCGCTGCGCAGTTTGCGGACGCGGTAATAGGTGTACAGCGCCCCGAGGGGAACGCCCATCCCCAGAATCACGGCCACCAATCCAATCAATTCTCCGCCCATGGTGTGCTCCTTCTTTCTTCTGATAGGCGCCCGCAGCGGCGGGCGCAATTTGTTGGGGGAACCGCTTTCACTAAGAGGTACGCGGAGCAGCCAGGAAAAGTTCCCGGAATTTAGATTCAAACCGTTGCACTAGTGCCAGCAATCCGCGGGTTGGCGGCTCTCCAAGTCAACAGCTCACTCGATTTCCTTGAGTTCCAGGGAGGCGTCGATGGAGAAATTAGGATAGCGGATCGAGGAGCCGGCCGGAGCGGGCCGATGGCGCGCGGTAGCGGTGAAACCATTTCCAGAGCATTCGATTTCGTAGGAATGGCCGTCGCGCCCAGTCCGGGTCATGGAAATGGATTGAGTGGAAATGAGCTTGCTGAGCGACACGCACTCGCCGTTGATGGCGATGTAGCCGTGCTCCGCATCGGCAATTTCCAGAAGGTCCATTCGAACGCCCGTCAGGCTGACGGCCTGCGTGGCGGCCGTACCTTCGTCCATGGCGGGCAGCCGCAGCAAACCGAAGTGATACACCACAAAGAGAAGGGCAGCACCAACCAGAACACCAATTAGAAAGCGCATACAATGATTTTGGCGCGAGCCATGGGACAGTTCAAGCAGAGGACTGGGCCAGTTGCATTAGGAAACAACGGCCCCATTTCCGCGCCGAATAGCAGCCGCTCTGCTAGACTCATTTTTATCGCCGAATTTCCCTCTCCGGTGTAACGCGAACGCTTCGAACAACGAAATGAATACAACAGCTCCACCGTTCGAACTGCAGGCGCTCGAAAAGCTGAGAGAAGAGGAACTTGAGGAAGCTCGCGCCATCCAGAGCGTGATGCTTCCCGCCGAATCGCTGCGCGCCGGAGCGGTGATGATCTCCCACGCATTCCAGCCCATCACCGCGGTTGGCGGTGATTTCCTGGATTACTTCGTGCTGACGAACGGAACCATTGGCTTGTACCTGGGCGACGTTTCGGGCAAGGGGCTTCCGGCCGCGCTGTATGCGGCGCTAGCGGTAGGAACATTGCGCGGCGTCCACAAGACGGGCACTTCACCACACGACGTGCTCGGGACTTTGAACCGGCGCCTGATGATTCGCGGGATGCCCCGCCGGCACGTGGCCATGCAGTATGCAGTATTCGACCCGTACAGCTACGAGATGCAAGTTGTCAGCGCCGGCATGCCTGGACCTTTTCACCTCTGCGCAAACGGTTGTCGCGTTCTGGAGGTCAATGGGATTCCGCCGGGCCTATTTGCTACGACGACCTACGAAACGCTGACCTTACGATTGCGGCCGGGCGATTCGGTGCTCTTCTGCACGGACGGGATCACGGATGCATTCGACCACAAAGGGGATCCATTCGGAATTGAACGACTCCAAGAGCTTTGCGATGCTTACCGGGGCGCCGCGCCTGGCAGATTGCTGGGACGGGTTTTCGCCGAGGTCGAGAGCTTTGCAGGCGCGCGGGAGCAGCACGACGATATGGCCGCAGCGATGTTTCACTTCCGCGGTTGAGGGATGGCTGCGGCCTGTGTTTACAGGAGCATGTAGAGAGTGGGCAAAGGGTTCCCCAGATTGCGTTGACAGGTCCGGCATACTCAAGGGACAACAATAGAAACAGGCTGTAACATCAGGAGAGTACTAGATGAAGACGAGGTCCCAGTGTGCGTTTGGGCCAGCCCTGGCTTTGTTGCTTTCGCTCTTGATTTCGATCCCCGCGGACATTTGGGCCGCGCCCCAAGCCGCGCGACAGCGCGCCGGTGAAGTCTCCCGTGTGATTCCGGCGGTGAGCATCGCCCGCACCGGGAAGACCATCCCTGCGTCGGCGAAGACTGCCGTCGATTGGCAGGATCTCGTAAATACGCAGGTGAATGCGCGCGCTCGCATCGCGCTCGATGACGGCTCCGTGCTCAACGTGGGTTCGGAATCGTCCATGAAAATCGTGAAGCATGACGCCGGAGTGCAGCAGACGGAACTGGAACTGACGTACGGAAAGCTTCGTTCGCAGGCGCAGAAAATCGCCAAGCCGGGCGGAAAATTCGAAGTGCGCACGCCGGCGGGCGTCGCCGGAGTGGTGGGAACGGATTTCTTCGTGGCGTTTGACAACACAACCGGGGCGATGAACGTCATCACGTTCGATGGATTGGTGAAAGTTTGCAACCTGGCAGGCGTTTGCGTGCTCGTCAAGGCCGGGCAGATGACCAGCGTGCGAAGCGGAGACAATTCGGCGCCGCTGCCGCCGCAGCAGGCGACACTCGATCTGCTGGTGGCTTCCGGCAAAGATACGGATCCCGGAGTGCCGTCGGGAGCGACCGGGGCGGGGGCGCACTTGGGTGTTTGGGGGACCGTTGGAATCGTAGCGGGAGCGGTCGGAGTTGGCTTGGGCGTTGGACTGACGCGGCCTGGAAACCCGCCGAGAAATGGATGCAGTCCAAACAATCCCAAGGGCTGCTAGCAGCCCCACGAGACTGAACGAAAACGTGAGAAGCCGAATGAACTTGGCCCTGACTGCGATGAGCCGCCGGGGCTTTTCTGTTTGATGAGGCCGCATCCTTTGGCGGCGCATGCAACGAATAAGGCGCAAAAGCCGTCGAAGAAGTGTTGGCAGAACGGTAGTGAAGAGGCAGACCCGCGCTTTGTGTCAACCCGCGCGATGGCGTAGACTGAATGTTTCGCGGTCCCGTCTATTTCCGAGTGAGGCATCCTTTGACCAATTCGATTCGTAGTCGCATGATTCCCGTCCTTTGCTTGTTGACCCTGTTTTCCACGATGGGGCAATTGACGCACGCGGCCCCACCGCAGACGCAGGCGAAGCGTTCACCGCTGCTCGCGGCACTGCAAGCCGAGCTGGAACGCTCGATGAAAACGTTAGGCACGCTCGATCCCCCGGCTTACTACATGGGCTACACGGTCACGGAAACTCAACGTGTTGATGTATCCGGCTCGAACGGGGCGCTGCTGAACAGCAACGAGGGGCGCAACCGCTGGCTGGAAGTTTCTGTCCGAACGGGCAGCTACAACCTGGATAATTCGCACAAATTCGGCGAGCGGCAGCAGCAAAGCGGCGGGCCGGGTGCGCAGGTGCCGATCGACGATGACGCCGAAGTCCTGCGCCGGACGATTTGGCTGGAGACCGATAAGCAGTACCGGACGGCATCCGAAGAGCTGATCAAGATCAAGACGGGCAAGGAAGTAAAAGTAGAAACCGCGGAAGGGCGCGCGCCTGATTTTTCTCGCGAAGAGCCGCGCGTTTCCATCGGCCGGCAGGTTTCCATTGACGTGGACCGCAAGCCGTGGGAGGAAAAGGTCCGCGCCTATACCAAGGCATTTCGCGAGTCGCCTGCAATCATCAATTCCATCGTGACCTTTTCGGCGCAAGCGCAAAATGCCTTTCAGGTGACCAGCGAAGGCTCGCAACTGCAGTTCGGGCAGATCCGCTACCGGCTGGAGCTGTTCATCCAGGGCAAAGCGCCGGACGGCATGGACATCGACCGCTACTACAATTTCGATTGGGTCGATTCTAAAGACGCGCCTGATGAAAAAGCGGTCTACGCGGCGGAGGCGACGATGCGCAAGGAGTTGGAAGGACTGGTCGCCGCCCCGATCAACGATCCGACTGTCGGGCCGGCATTGCTAACGGGCCGCGCTGCGGCGGTGTTCTTTCACGAAGTCTTCGGCCATCGCGCCGAGGGCCATCGCCAGAAAGACGTGTCCGAGGGACAAACGTTTTCTAAGAAAGTGGGCGAGCAGATCCTGCCAGAGTTTCTGAGCATCACTGACGACGCGACGATGAAAACGTTGGGGAAAGAGGATCTGCTGGGCTACTACCAGTTCGATGACGAAGGCGTGGCCGCCCAGCGCGTAGCGCTGGTGGATCACGGGGTGTTGAAAAATTTCGAGATGTCACGGTCGCCGCTCGTGGGATTTCCCCATTCGAACGGCCACGGCAGGCGGCAGCTTGGCGCCACGCCGGTTTCGCGGCAGGGCAACCTGATTGTGCAGAGCAGCAAGACGGTGACCAACGCGCAGCTCCGCGCCATGTTGATCCAATTGATCAAGGCGCAGGGCAAGCCGTATGGCTTGTTGATCGACGACATCGCGGGCGGATTTACCTTCACCGGACGCGGGCAACCGCAGGCATTCCAGGTGCTGCCGCTGGTAGTCTACAAAGTCTTTCCGGACGGGCGGCCTGACGAACTCGTTCGAGGAGTGGATATTGTCGGCACACCGCTCGCGGCGCTGACGAAGATCGTGGCGACCGGCGATACAACGGAAGTTTTTAACGGCTACTGCGGCGCGGAATCGGGCTCCGTTCCCGTTTCCGCCGCTTCACCCGCCATTTTGACTTCGGAGCTGGAAGTGCAGAAAAAAGAAACTTCGACGGACCGGCCGCCCATTTTGCCGCCGCCTGCGCACGACGCGATCAAGACGGGAGGCTTACAGTGAGGCGCGCGGCGAGAATCGCAGGCTTGATGATGCTTTTGATTGCGATGTGGTCCGGGGCGGCCGCCGCGGCTCAGGCTCCGCAGGATAACGATCACACGCTGCAGGCGATGCGCGATGAGATGGCTCGCGCGAAGACGCGCCTGGAATTGAAAATCCCGAACATCGACCAGCCGGTGCGGCCGTACTACGTCGAATATCGTTTGCTGGATCTGGAGCTGCGCGAAGTCGTCGCGGAATTCGGCTCCATTCTCTCCAGCACGCATACGCGGAACCGCTTCATGGACGTGGAGGCGCGTGTCGGCAGCTACAAGCTGGACAGTTCGAATTTTGTCAGCGACGACGCCTTCCGCGGCTTTATCGGACCGACCGGCCAGGTGGGAATCGATCGCGATTACGATTCGCTGCGGCAGGACTTGTGGATTGCGACGGATCAGGCCTTCAAGGAAGCAGTCGAAACTTATTCGCGCAAGCAGGCGTATCTCAGCAGCCTGGCGCGGCAATCGGACATTGATGATTTTTCGAAGGCCGGTCCGGTGCAACTTATCGAACCACTGGAAACGCCGGATTGGACCAGCCGCAATTGGGAACAGGAAGCGCGAGAGACGTCGGCAACGCTGCGCGCCTTTTCCGAGATTCACGAATCGCGCGTGACCTATTACCTTGTCTACGCGACGGAATATTTGCTGACCAGCGAGGGAACAGAAATCCGAAAGAATCGTCATTTTGCGGCCATCGAAGCCGGCATGGGCACATTTGGCGGTGATGGCGTGTCGCAGAACCACTTTTACGCCACTTACGCGACGAGGCCCGCCGATTTGCCCGGCGTCGATGCGGTGCGCAAGGGATTGGACGTTACTGGAACCGAACTGATGGCGCTGCGAGCCGCGCCTCTCGCGCAGGACTATACCGGCCCGGTGCTCTTCGAAGCGCGCGCTGCAACATCCCTGCTGGCGCAAGTTCTCGGACCCGCCGCTAATGGCGCGCGGCCTCCGATTTCTTTTAGTCCCGTGATGGAGCAGATGCTCGGCAACCTGGGCGGCAAGAGTGACTGGGTGGGGCGGCTGGGAGCGCGAGTTCTGCCGACGAGCGTGTCCGTAACGGATGATCCCGGCGCAAAAGATTTCAATCGCACGCCGTTAATCGGGGGCTACGTTGTGGACGATGAAGGCGTGCGTGCGCAGAAAGTCACGCTCGTGGAGAACGGGAACGTTAAGGGCGAGTTGATGTCCCGGCGTCCGGGGCCGGATTTCAACGAGTCCAACGGACACGGGCGCGCCGCGTTCTTGAACGACGCCAAGCCGACGATGAGCAATCTATTCTTCACTTCGGCGGAGACTCTTTCCGCGGCGGAATTGAAAAAGAAATTTCTGGACTCCTGCCGCGCGGAAAAACTGGCCTATTGCCTGGTCGTGCGCGAAATGGACAACCCCGCGCTGAGCCTGCTGCATCAGGAGGATTTCTCCGAACTTCTTGCAAGTTACGGAGGCGGCGCCGGGACGGGCGATCGCCTGCCGCTGGTGGTTTATCGCGTGTATCCGGAAACCGGGCGGGAAGAAATGATCCGCGGGTCACGAATCATCGGATTGAATTCGCGCGCGTTGCGGAATCTTGCCGGAATCGGCAACGATAGTTTCGTTTTCAACTATATGCAGAGCCAGGAGAATGGATTTCTCGGCACGGCGCTGGGGGCGTTTGGCTCCGCTCGAAGCGGCTTGCCGGCCTCGGTGGTAGCGCCGTCGCTGCTCTTTGACGAGCTGGAAGTACGCGGCGCACGCGGAGAAGCCAAGCGGCTGCCGCTCTTGCCTCCACCGCCGATGAGTCCGGCAAAATAGTTCTGTTCGGGATTTACCGCCATGAATGAAATCACGCGACGCGGGCTGATCTATGGCGCGGCCGCTGTTGGGGCGTACGGCTTGTTGATCGGCGTGGAGCGTATTTGCCTTTCCGCTCTCGCCGATGACGACGAGCCGGAAGGCGATGCCGGCCCGGTCAAAATTGTAAAATTCGCGGATGATGGCGCAAGGCTGGGAATTTATACGCTCGCGAAAGTGCGCAAGAGCAAGTCTGAATGGAAGAAACAGCTGACGCCGCTGCAATACGATGTAACGCGGCGCGCGGCCACCGAGTTCGCCTTTTCCGGCGCGCTCTGTGATCAGCATGCGCCCGGGCTGTACCGCTGCGTCGATTGCAGCAATGCTCTCTTCGGTTCAAAAGCGAAATTCGACTCCGGCACGGGCTGGCCAAGTTTTTGGGAAGCCATCGCTGCGGAAAATGTCCGCGAGAAAAAGGATTTCAGCATGGGCGCGCTGCGAACGGAAGTGAAATGCGCTCTCTGCGACGCGCATCTGGGACATGTTTTCGCCGACGGCCCCGAGCCGACCGGCTTGCGCTACTGCATGAATTCGGCTGCGCTTCTTTTTGTTCCCCGAAAAAGCTAGCTTACGCAATTTGCTTCACGACCGGATGCTGACTGGCTCCATCGCACCATCGCTTGATGCGCTTTTGGAGTGTGGGTTGCTGCGCGGCACTGCGCAAATGCGAATCTGAGGTAGTCTAGGCGGACAATGGTGGTTACCACCCACGTCGAGGAAGGACGGGAGAAGAAGCGCGCTGCGCTCTTGAGCGTGGGCTCCGCGCTCCTGTTGGTCTCTCTCAAGACATTCTTGGTCGTCCGCACCGGAAGCCTGGGCGTTCTTTCGGAGGCGTTGCACTCCGGCCTGGACCTGCTTGCCGCGATCATCACGTTTCTTTCCGTGCGCGTGTCAGACCAGCCGGCGGACGAGAGGCACCCCTACGGTCACGGCAAGTTTGAGAATTTCTCCGCGTTCGTCGAAACCGGTCTGCTGGCTTTGACAGCTCTTTATATCGTTTATGAAGCGTTTGACCGCCTGTTTTTTCGCAGCGTCCACATTCAACCGAGCGTTACCGCGATCCTGGTGCTGCTCGTCGCTTTGTTGATCGATTTAACGCGGGCGCGGGCCCTTCGATACGTTGCGCGCAAATATTCCAGCGACGCTCTGGAAGCAGACGCGCTTCATTTTTCGACCGATGTGTGGAGCACCATCGTGGTGATCGCCGGCATCGGGCTGGTGTGGGCCGGCGAAACTTGGAACTTGCCCTGGCTGAATTACGCTGACGCTCTTGCGGGCCTGACGGTTGCTGCCGTCATCTTGTGGGTGGGCGCGCAGCTCGGCAGACGGACGCTCGATGCCTTGCTTGACGTGGCGCCGCAAGGCTTGCAACAGGAGATCGCCAAGGCCGTGGCGCGCATGGACGGCGTTCTGGACGTCGATCGTGTGCGCGTGCGGCGCGCCGGCAATCGTCACTTTGTGGACGCGACGGTGAGCGTTCCGAGGACCGCGACCCTCGAGCAGGTGCATGCCCTGAGCGACGCCATTGAAAAACGCATCGGCGAGATCGTTCCGTCGGACGTGATGGTGCACGCGGAGCCGCGCGCGCCACAAGGAGAGCATCTTTTCGAAGCGATTCGCGCCGCCGCGCAGAGCCTCGGCCTCGCTATTCATGACTTGACTGCGGTGCAACAGGATGGGCGCCTAGTCATTGAGATGCATCTGGAAGTGGACGAAAAACTGAGCCTGCGCGAGGCGCATCGCCAAGCTACCGACCTGGAAGAAAAAATTCGCGAGCTGCGCGATGGGCAGGTGGAAGTCAATATCCACATCGAACCGCTGGGGAGGCACATCGCGACGCCGGACGCCGGCGCCGGTGAGATGAAGCAGCTCTCACGGGCGATCGAGGAGTTTCTGAACAAGCTGCCGCTGGAGTTCGATGAGCTCGTGAATTGCCACGACGTGCGTGCGCGCCAGGTGGAGCATCACATCCTGGTTTCCTGCCACTGCACGATGAAGAGCGACCTGCCCATCACGCAAATCCACGATGTGACTGCGGCCTTGGAAGACCGCGTGAAGGAAAAATTTCCGCAGATCTATCGCGTCACGATTCACCCCGAGCCTTTTGAGGGAAAGTAGTTTCATGGAGCGCATGGCGCTATTGTGCCGTCGAACGGCCTGCGAAAACCTTCGCACCCATCGCGATCAACGCCGGAAAACAGACTAAAACATAGCGCGGCTCGGGCGTTTCCAGCGTGGTCAGGAAGGCCGTACGGACCGCAATGAATAGGGGCAGAAATGCAACGGCGGACCGCGCCGCCGGATTCGAACGCCAAAGCCGCGCCGCGCCCCATACGCCCAGTCCCACATAAAACAAATTCAGCACAAAGAAGAAGCTCGTTACCTCCTGATCGACAGGGTCATCCTCCCGCATTTGCGCCAGCGGAAATACGTGTCCCGAAACCGGGAGCAATTCAATGCGCGGCGTGAACCAGATGGCAACGGCGCGCGCAGCAGGCAGCCAGAGGTACGTTCGCAAAGGATGGCGAGCGGTCCGCTCGCGAGCCAGTTGCTCGAAGGCCACGTCTTCTTCCGGAGTCAGCGTCAGATCATTGTTGTATTCCTCGAGAATCATCGCTACGCGCTGCTTCTCTTCCGGCGTGTCAAATGCGCGCGCGGGAATCTCATCGACGTCGATGGACTCTTCGTTCAGCTTCCAGGGAACCAGGTAGCAATCCCGGACGCGGTAGAGCCAGGTTTTTTCCCAAGCCATGAAGCCGTACGGCACCAATTCGCCCGGCAGATTCGAATTCTTTGGCGCCAAAAACTGCACTTCATGCAGCGTGATGGCATTTCGAATAGCCCACGGCGCGAGCGGCACGACGCACGCCAATGCCGACAGTCCCACAAACTTCAGTCCATAGAGGAATCTGCGCCGTCTGAACCAAATAAAGGCGAGGATGAACCAGAACGA
>Ga0307471_100001259_pt1 | contig 13789 bp, 13 predicted proteins | sample atmos_gasesAM3C__2_FD_204566 | JGI IMG/M metagenome (GOLD analysis project Ga0307471, IMG submission 204566) | Hardwood forest soil microbial communities from Morgan-Monroe State Forest, Indiana, United States - atmos_gasesAM3C_515 | ecosystem: Environmental > Terrestrial > Soil > Temperate... | reverse complement strand
GTGGCCGGGCTGGAGCGAGCGAATGTGCGCGTCAATAATCTCCGTCGACATCACCGGAGAAGAAGCAATGCTGCCCCTGCCCTGGGTGCGCGGCCAGGCATACCAGGAAATGCTGGCGACCAGCAGAATCGAAGCGGCGAGGGCAAGCCAGCGCCATGCAGGAATCCGTACCGCGATTGGAACAGTTGTCGCGGAAACGAGCTCGGCGCGAATTTTCTTGCGGAGCTCAACCGGAGCAGGTTCGTAAAGGCCGCTGCGCTGGAATGCGGAGTGCAGAGACTCTTCCGCGCCCAGGGTGTTGGCACACTCCCTGCAGCTTTCGAGATGGCGCTCAAATTCCGCGGAACGCGTGGCATCCAGCTCGCCATCGAGGTAGCCGTGCAAGACAGTGCGCGCGTAATCACAGCCCACGGGAAGTCTCCTGAGGAGCGGAAGCTGTGAGAGCGCGCTGCAGCCGCTGCCGGGCCCGGGCAAGCGCGGACATTACCGTACCGATGGGAATCGCGGTGATGGTGGCGATCTCCTTGTAGGAGCAGCCTTCCAGCTCGCGAAGGACAAGGACCTCGCGGAAACGCGCGGGAAGCGTCTCAAGCGCTTTGCCGAGGCGTTCGCGGTTATCGCCGGCAATGGCCAGTGATTCCGGGGAAATGCTGTTCTGCTGGTGCAGTTCTTCGTCGAATTCGGTCATGAGTTCCACAGGGCGATTCTTCTCCAACCAGGTATAACAAGTATTGCGCACAATCTGCAAAAGCCAGGCACGCGCGTCGCCGCCATGAAACCCGCGGAAAAAACGGAAGGCGCGGAGCATGGCCTCCTGCGCGACGTCTTCAGAATCCGCGCGGCTTCTTAAAAGCCACCGCGCGAGATTGAAGGCGGCATCGAGATGCGGCAGCACAAGCTGCTCAAAACGCACCCGATCCTGCGTATCCAACACGTCCGAACCTCTCCCCTGGTCAGAGCCACTCATGGGTAGGAACCGCCTTCGGGTGCATTTTATTCCCAAATAGTCCTTTAGTGTGACGAATGAAGCAAATGGTTGGTAAGCGCGAAAACCGGGAATAATCGGCGCCGTTCAAGAGTCTGGAAAAGCGAAACACGTCCCATACGCGGCGCGGGCTCCCTGGACTCTCTCACCCGCGCCGCCCTCCAAGAGAATTGGCGGGATAGGGCGGTGGAAATTCTAAGTGGATATTGGTGTCTCTAGAGTGGAGGACAGATGGCAGACAAGGTGAAGGACGAAATTCTGCACGATCACAATCATGATGGAATCGACCGGCGAGGATTCCTGAAGTGCATGGCGTGGGCAGGCACGGGAGCCCTTTGTATAATGAGCGGGGGAGTGATGAAATCGTACAGCCTGAGCCGGATTTCGGAGCTTGCCCCGGCGGGCGCCGCAGGCGAGCTGAGCTTCGTACAGATCAGCGACAGCCACATGGGATTCAATAAGCCGGCCAATCCCGACGTAGCCGGCACCCTGAAGGCCGCCGTGGACAAGATCAATGCCTTGTCTGCGGCACCGGAGTTCATGCTGCATACCGGCGATATCAGTCATCTCTCGAAACCTGAAGAATTCGATACCGTGGACCAGATTCTGAAGAGCGCCAAGCCCCGCGATGTGTTCTATGTGCCGGGCGAACATGATGTGCTGAATGACGACGGGAAACAGTTCCTGGAACGCTATGGAAAAGGCAGCAAAGGCGCAGGATGGTACAGCTTTGACAAGAAAAGCGTGCATTTCATCGGGCTGGTGAACGTGCTGAACTTGAAGGCGGGCGGGCTCGGGACGTTGGGCCAAAGCCAGCTCGAATGGCTGGAAGACGACGTAAAGCATTTGAAGCACAGCACGCCGATCGTGGTGTTCGCACATATCCCGCTGTGGTCGGTGTATCCAGAGTGGGGCTGGGGAACGGAAGACAGCGCGCAGGCTCTCGGGTACTTGAAAAAATTCGGCTCGGTGACGGTTCTGAACGGACATATTCACCAGACGATGCAGAAGGTCGAAGGCAATGTGACTTTTCACACCGCGGCCTCAACGGCGTTTCCGCAACCGGCCCCGGGAAAGGCCGATTCTCCAGGGCCCATGAAGGTGCCCGCGGAGCAATTGAAGAGCGTTCTTGGAATAACAGATGTGAACTACGTTCAAGGGCAACACGCGTTGGCCGTCGTGGACTCCACGCTCGCGTGATTTGGAACAAGCCCGAAACAATAAACCTATTCGTATCAAAACAAATAGAAAGGGAGAAAAGAGATGAGGAGAAGTGCGTTTATTGCAGGCCTGGCAGCCTGGTTGGTGATTACTTCCGGGACGCTTGGCGGGGTTCACGAAAGTTTTCGCGGGCGCGCAGAGCAGCAACCGGCAGCGACCATGGAAGTAAAAATTGACAACTTCAGCTTCGGGCCAACCACGTTGACCGTAACGGCGGGAACCACGGTCACCTGGACTAATCGCGACGATATTCCTCATACGGTGGTGAGCACGGACGGAGTGTTCAAATCCAAAGTGCTGGATACCGATGAGAAGTTTTCCTACACCTTCAGCAAGACGGGAACGTATCCGTACTTTTGCTCGATTCACCCGAAGATGACGGGAGAGATCGTCGTCCAGTGATGGAGGCGAGATGCTGAACCCCTTCGACATTAAGGCGGCACTGCAGGCAAAGCACGCACAGCACGTGGTGCTGATTCATTTCCCGATTGCGTTGTTCATCGCTGGCGTTGCATTCGACTTTCTTGCGCAGTGGACAAAGCGATCCCTGCTGGCCGCGGCGGCGTACTGCAATCTGCTCGTGGCCGCGATGGCTACCATTCCGGTTCTAATTACCGGAGTCCTGGCCTGGCAATGGCAACTCGAAGGGCAGCGACTCAAGGGCATCTTGTTGATGCACCTGATTATGGGCAGTGTTTCGAGCGCGCTCATCTGGTTGGTGTGGCTTATTCACAGGAAATCGCACGGCAAGCAGGAAGGAGATCTTCCTGGATATCGCCTGCCGTTTGAGGTGGTGGCGGTAACGCTTGTCACATTGACAGGACACTTGGGCGGGTTCCTGAGCGGCGTGAATGGACAAGGTTAGAAACTGGGCTTCGATGTAGCGCGAAGCGAAGTAGTACTATTCAAAGCTTGCAAGCCAGATTCCCCTGATAAGTCCTACTGTAACTTGTTATAAATAAACAGCTTAGTTGAACACATATGACTTCCCGTGGGGGCGAGAATAGCCATTGTGTACTACTACCTGCGTACCCTGCACAGTGTGTCTGCGGACCCATTGAGGCACTCGGGAGACCTCCTTAGACTCTGAAGAACGGGTTGGGGGCCGCGCGGGGACAGCGGCTCCGCGAGGAGCCGTGTGCGAGCTACCCAACCCGCCACTTTCTGCTTTCCCCCCACCAATGAAGTGTGTGTAGTCTGAACTGGACACAGGTCTATGTTCTCCTGGTCCCACTTGCATGAAAGGGCGTTTAGCTTGCATCGTAAAGAGCGAGGTGCAGGACAGTTTCCTGGAAAGGCCGCCTTATGAACGCTCCAAAGACTCACCGCCATTCTCAGAATGGAAGGATTGTGCGACAGGTGAAATCCATAGGCGCCAAAGGATCAAGACTGATCGCGGTCCTGCTGGTGGCCGTGGCGCTGCCTTTGGCGGCTGCGGAATTTACGCGGGCTGGGGAATCGGCGCCTCGGAAATTGAAAAACGAAACACTGGAAGCCTTCGAACGTTACGTGAAACTGACGGAAGCGCGAAATGGGGAAGAGCTGAAGCGCGGGACGAGTCTGCTCTGGGTCGATGATCTGCCCATGGAGGAACGGGCGGGGGCGTACGCAGCGCTGAAGCGCGGCGAAGTGAAGATGCAGAAGCTGGAAGTCCTCGAAGATGGCAAGGCGATCCGATGTCCCGGAGGAATGATTCATCACTGGACAGGCGCGATCTTTATTCCTGGAGCAAAACTCGAAGATGTTCTCAGCGTGCTCGAGAATTATGACCAGCACTCGGTGTATTACGCTCCCGATGTGGAGAGGTCGAAAATTGAATCGAGAGACGGCGATCATTTCCGGGTCTTCCTGCGATTTCGACGGCACAAAGTGATTACAGTGGTTCTGAACACGGAGCATGACGTGGAGTATTTCCACGATGCCCCGGGGCGGGCACACAGCCGGAGCTCGGCAGTGCGCATTGCGGAAGTGGAGAATGCGGGTAAGAGCGATGAGCGCGAAAAGAGACCGGGCGACGATGGCGGATTCCTGTGGCGAATGGAAACCTGGTGGCGAATGGAAGAGCGCGACGGAGGTGTCTATGTGCAGAGTGAAGTGGCCTCCCTGACGAGAAATATCCCGGCGGGACTTGGCTGGTTGATTGGGCCGTTCGTCAACGGTATTCCGAAGGAAACGCTGACGTTTACTCTGGTAGCGACGCGAAAAGCGGTCGAAACGCACCGCGCCCCGCGTTGATTCGCAGCCAGGTATTAGTTTTCCCGAGCAGCCCGTGACAATTTGCTGGCCGCAGTATCCTTCAAAAGCTCCCACACATCCGCGGCGTTTCGATCCCAGGTCCACTCAAGAGCTGCTTTTGCAGCGGCTTGCCCCATGCGGCTGCGCCATTCGGCCCCCTGGTAAAGCGTGCGAATCATCGTGGCCAGTGTCTTTGCGTCGTTTGGGTCGCGGAGAATGAGGCTATCCACGCCATCGTGGAGAAGAGAGGATACACCTGCAAAAATCGAGGTGATGGCCGGCAGGCCGCAAGCCATGGCTTCCACGACGGGCAGGGCGAAGGAATCTTCGCGGCTGGGGCTGACGTAAAGATCGGCAGCGGCATAGAAATCGAGAACGTCTTGGCGTGATGATTCAAAACGGCACCGTTGCGAAACGCCAAGTAAAATAGCCGCTTCGCGGAAAGATTCGGGAGAGTGATCACCTGCCGCGATTAGAGAAATAGGAAGATCTCGAAGAGTACTCATGGCGCGAAGAACGGTTTCAAGCCCTTTAGCCCGCCAATCATTTCCAAGCAAGAGGAGCACAAAATCAGTTTCGTTAATCGAGCGGTGCCGTCGAGCTTTAGCTCGAAGCGCGAGCCGCGCGGAAGGAGAAAACTGAATGAGGTCAACGCCATTGGGAATAACGGAGACATCCTGCCGGTGAAAATAGTCATTAAGTAGGGCGGCGGTGCGCCGCGAGACGGCCGCCAGCGAAACTTTCCGATTTGCATAGATGCGGCGTTCCAACCAAGCCAGAAGAGCGTAGTAGGCGCGCTGATGGAGGCGCCGAAGAAACGAGGGTTCTGCCGAATCGGCATCGTCCTCGCGCGCAAGTTCCTGGAGGCGATGAAAAAGCGCGTGAACGATGATCACATCGGCATCGAGGCAGTTGATCCCCGGCGAAAGCACGAGATCGAAATGAAGATCACGGACGCGGCGATCCCAGGCGCGGCAAATAGAATTCAGAAACAGCCACAAGACGAAGTTCAGAAGATGTGGGCCTGGCAAGGAAGAAACTTTGTGCCAGAAGATCGCGCCGGACTCTTGTGAGTGAGGGACACCGGGTTGATCCACGGCCAGATCTTCGACGCCCTGGGCATACAGGTGAATTTCGCAATGCTCTTTGCGCGCCAGGCGTTCCAACAACTCCGCGAGGGCACGTTCCGTGCCATGGCGGCGGTCAACGAATGGTGAAACGACGGCGAGGCGCAAGTCAGCGCATCCGTATCCGCGGGTCATACATAGGGGCAATCTGCGCGCTGGAGGCAAACTGCGCGGACACCGCGAGGGTGGGAAGCCGGAACAAGATGCCCATCAGCAGCCAGAAATAAGCGTTCACGACAAAATCTTCATACGCTTGCATGCCCATGAATGTCATCGGAAAGAGAAGAATTCCGGAATAGAGAAAGAACATGAAAGCAAGAGGGAACCAGGGCGAACCCCGCAGCTTGCGGACCACTTTCCAGGCGGCGAACAAGACCGAAAAGCTCATGACCAGCCAGAGGATAAGTCCGCCGATGCCCATCTCAACGACCAGGGTACCGAATCCACTCTCTACGCCGGCGATCGTAGGCTTGGTGTTAAAAAGCGCGGAAACATATTGTGTGCCGAGGGAGGTGGTACCGATGCCGTAACCATAGGGCCAGCGCTCATAGCCAAAAGCGCCGAGAAAGTTGCGCATGGGATATTCCCAAGTGCGGAACTGAAGCTCGCTGGCGCTGCTCGTCGGATTCAAGGTTTCCGAATAGAAAGCAAAACGGGCGAGCAATGCCTCCGGAAAGATGGCAAATAAAATGATGAGAGCAAGGGCGATGCCCAGAGCGGCGCGCTGGACGGTGCGCAGCACGCGAATCACTTCCCGCTGCCGCCAGGGAGCACCCCAAAGAAAGGCAAGACTGCCCACAATGGTGCTGCCAGCAGACCACATGAGGGTGCCGCGCGAGGCGCCGAGGGCTATTCCGCCAACAGCAACCGCAAGAGCTACGAACGCGATGATCCTGCCACGACGATGGCGCAAAAGGAGATAGCCGCCAAAACCAAAGATAATGTGCCAGGAAATAAGCAGAAAGTTTCCGTACCGGCCGTCGCTCACAAATACGGAAGTTGGCCGGTACACCACAGTGCCGGAGATGGGAGCAACCCGGTACAGCGTGCTCAGTTCGCGGATGGCCTCGGCCGGGTGCTCAGGATTCAGAAAGGTATGGCCAAGAATCGCCTGGGCGATTCCGAGGGAGATGACGATGAGTGACAGAACCAAAGTGAACGTGAAGAAGCGGCGCAATTGGGCTTCCGACTCCAAGAAGGAATACCCAACAAAAATCAGGGGCATATAGTAGAAAAAGAGTTTCAAGCCGAGAATACCGAAGCCAAGATGGGGAGACGCCGGATTGAAGACCTGCATCACTCCAAACCAGAAAAGGAGCAATACCGGCACCAGAAAGGGCGGCCGGAAAGTGGTAGCCTCCTTGCGGCGATAAGCGATAAAAAAGGAAAGGTAAACAATGGCAACGAGGAAGTCCTTTGCGAAGAAGATCGCCATGTTGTTGCCGAGGTACTTGCGGGCCAAGTCCTCGAAAACCAGCCAGCCTAGGAAAAAATAGAGACCATTCCTCCAGTTGTTCAGTATCCCGATGACAAAAGCGAAGCCCACGAATGCCATGCCGACATAGGCAAGGCCGGTCAGGTCCCCCGAGAGAACGTATCCGGCAGCCTTGTCCGCCGCAAAGACGAAGAAAACCAGGAAACCCAAGACTACAAGCGGATTGCGGCGCATATTGCCGCGCATTGTCAGCGCAGAGAAATTCACAGCGCGGCCTCAAGAATCAGATGGTGGACGCGGTGATCTGCGGCGCAAATAGCGGGACGGGTGCTACGAACGGGAACCCAAGCGCCCGCAAAATCACAAAACCGGTTATTTCCCGACGTATGCATTGTCAAAATCTCGCCGCCGGGCAGACCTCGCGATCTGCGTGCGCGCGTCTCTATCATACCCCGGTGAGAGCACGAAAGATGAACGAGCGCGGCGAGGTCATCGGAAAAGTCAGGGGGAAGGCTTCATCGGCGGAGCAAGGCCCAAGGCGAGCACACTAAGCTTTTTTCTCGCTCGGCCTCGTCAATAGGCTCCGGTACACCCGGGCGTGCTCCTCGAGCATTCGCGCGCGCGAAAAGAGGAGGCTCGCTCGAGCGCGGGCTCTTCGGCCGACCGAATCAACGATGGAAGCGTCCTGCATCACGTTTCGCATGCGCTCCGCAAGGGCCGGTGCGTTGTTCGCGGGAACTGTCAGACCCGCGTCGCCCACCACCTCCGCGAGTCCGCCAACCCGGGAAGCAATCACGAGTCTTCCCCGCATCATCTGTTCAATAGCTGCCAGTCCGGCAGTTTCCTCGCAAACCGATGGCATGACGACCACGCGAACGTCGCGAAGAGCTTGCGCCAATTCCGCGCCGCTTAGATAACCGGTGATATGAACCCGGGAGCCCAAATCGTTCCGGGAGATCATCTCCTCAAGCTTCGGGCGCTGCGGACCATCACCAATAAGCCGCACCTCAAATTCGTGTCCTTCTTTCTTCAAGATCGCGGCCGCTTGAAGGAGGATGGCAATCCCTTTTTCCGGAAAGAAGCGTCCGACATACGCAAAGCAAAGTTTGCCCGGCGCGGCGAGTGCCGGAGGAGGCAGCGCTCGTCCCCCTAGGGGGTCCTCGATGCCGTGGTAGACGACGGAAGATCGAGGCAAGGCCTGGCGCTCAACAACGTGATTTGAAATGGCGAGATTCACGGCCGCTTTGCGTGAAAGCCACAGCCGGGGAAACATAAGCAGCAGCGAGATCGAGCTTCGAAGAACGGAGATTTCGCTCTTCCGGCACTGGAAACATTCCAGGTAGCGGCCGGCTTGAAAGTGTCCAGGGCAAATGGAGCCGTCCGGCTGGCGCACCAGGAGGCCGTTCGGACAAACGGCTTGATAACCGTGATGTTCGATGACCATCGGCTTGCGGGCCAGCAAACCAAGCGCCATTGGTGGAAGCGCGGGACCCGTAACGTGGATTACGTCGGATTCCCGGATGATGCGCCAGAGTTGGAGGAGATTGGGGTGGCGCAAAACACGAAACGGCAATGCGCTATCGTCAAAGCCGTTTGCGATAGTTTGCGTCGCGAGGGTTACTTCAAATTCGCTGGCCCCTTGAGCAGCGCGAAGTTCAGACAGACCTCGAGCAAGGGATTGCATGGCTATTTCAACGCCACCAATACTGGGCGCGAAAAAGTGGGAATAGATCAGCAGCTTCACGCTGCATTCTTCCAAAGAAATCCCACGCCGCGCAGGATTCGCGCCTCGGGCGCGCCGACATTGCGAGCGAAATCGTAAAAGGCATTATTCCATAACGCGTCGTCCGAGAAGAGAAGACCACCAGATCGTAGATGCGGATAGGCCGTTTCGAATTCCCACATCATGTGATCGTAGGTGTGAAGACTGTCGTGGATGAAGATATCGATATTCCCCAGCCGCGTTAGCAAACTGGGAAGGATTTCGCGGGCGTCGCCAAGATGAACCTGCCAGGGAGCACGCAGCCACTCAGGAACGAGCCAGCCGGGATTCTTTCCCGGCGGCAAGAACGCGGGATCGGCAAGGCCGATGGAGTGGAGGCTGCCGCGGCAGTTCTTCTGCAAGGCGAGGAGCAAATAAGAGGAGGAAACCCCATTAGCTATCCCGGTTTCAACAACGCAGTCTGGCGCGAGCGCGCGCACGACGGCGTACTGGTTCAAGATTTTCTTGGCAAAAAGATCCGCGCTCTGAATGGAAAGCGAACTAAACTCTTCTGCTGCGCTGCGAAGATGTTCCGCAAAGGCGGGAGTGCTGATGGGTTCATCCAAGTAACCGCGCATTTGACGAGGTGAAACCGCCGTGATGCGGGCGAGAAATTTCTCGTCAACAAAAGTGAGCTCTCGAAACAGGACGCCTAGCGCGTAGCGCGGATTCTTGATCGCAAATCCAGCGCGGCGGCGGACATTCTGCAGGAGCCACTTCATCGGTGCCTCTCTGGATGTGCGGCCGATTTCTCGGGCATCGCGGCGGTCGAGATGTTATCGGTGTCCGTGGAGCGGCGTGTCCGCGTGACGGCAGTTCGAATGGCCTCGACCGTTGCGGCGATGTTAGCCTCGGGCGACCAGGTCCGGATGTGTTCGCGCCCGGCGCGAGCCACGGACTGCAATTGGTCGGGTACGTTCAGGGCGCCTTTCAAAACTGCGGCCAGGGCGTCGGTATCGCCGCATGAAAAAACAAATTGCGGCGCAACCGGCGCAATCAGGTCACGCGCGGCGCCCACCCGATCGCTCGCGAGGACCGGGCATCCGCAGCACATCGCTTCATTGACCACCACACCAAATGGCTCGTATTCCGATGGAAGAACCATGACATCGGCGGAAGTGTAGACCGCGGGCAACTGTGATTGATTGACGAAACCGAGAAAGCGCACGCGCGAAGATACACTCAGCGCCGACGCTTCGGATTCGAGTTGCGACCGCAGCGGACCTTCACCGGCAAAAACAAGAAGAGCATTCGAAAGATTTGCTTTCGCAAAAGCCCGGAGGAGGTCTACAGGACGTTTCCAAGGTTGGAGCTTGGCGCAGAAGAGAATCACAGGGTCATTCGGAGAGGCACCCCACGCCGCGCGCGTGGCCGCGCGATCGACTTTGGCAGATTGCTGGAACCACCAGTCGTTGTCAACGGAATAGGGCGTGAGGCTGATGCGTTCGCCGGGGATGCCCAGGGAGAGGATAACGTCACGTGATCCGGAGGAGGGAACGATCACCTGATCCGCCAGGCGGAAAAGCGGGGGCCAGAGGATTTTCTTGGAAGCAATCTTCCAGGGGCGGCCGTCGCGTGGCGCAAGCGTGGTCGTATCGGTACCGAAGAGGAAAGCGGTTTTCGAAAACTTAGCGGCCAGCAGCGTGATCCAGAATGTCGCGCGGAGATAGCCGGTGAAGGCGAGGACGGCGTCGAAATTCCCTCGGCGAATCTGTCGCCAAATTCCGGGATTGAAGAGTCCGAAAAAAGATTCCGCGCCAGAACCGCGATTCCGCGGCTGGGACCAGGTGTAACCGTCAAGGAGAGGAACGTCCCACTGAACGCTGGCACCAAACTCCGGGTCATGCCCGGTTTCAGCCCCCCGCATGGTGCAATAGACGACCTGGAGATCGAGGGCCGGGTGAGTAGCCATGCGGCGGAAGAGCGGGGCCATGTACTGGACCGGATGCGAGGCCACAACCAGGACGCGATAGCGGCGGTCAGGCATGGCAGACCTCTGGAATGTTTGCTCGGCGCACCGCGAACTTGCGCAAGTCTGTGGATCTCAACGAGATGCCCCGGAAAGGAGTATAACCCGTTTCGAAGGATGGGCGGCTGTGCTAAACTGGCGTGGTTCCGCAGGGGTTTGCGGTTCACCCGTAAGTCTCCGCACTGGTGACGTTTTTTGTGGCGGCCGCAAGTACGGCCGACTTTCTAGGCGACCGTAAGACGGTCGACTTTCTTGGCGGCCGTACCACGGTCCGCGTGATGTCCGGCAGCGAATCGGCCTCCCGGTTGTCGGGCCGAAAAGCGGCCGGCATTCTCCGAAACCGTTCTGCGGCGAAAAATCTATCCATCGTTGACCCCGCCTGCGCCGGGTCACGCAAAACAAAAGAGGATGTGTCATGTCCGGGCATTCAAAATGGGCCACGATTAAGCATAAGAAGGCGGCTACCGACGCGAAGCGCGGCCAGGCATTCACGCGAATCATTCGTGAAATCACTATCGCTGCGCGCATCGGTGGCGGCGATCCGAACTCCAATCCGCGCTTGCGGACCGCAATTCTGGCGGGCAAGAACGAAAACATGCCCAACGAAAATATTGAGCGCGCCATTCTGCGGGGCACGGGCCAGCTCGAAGGCGAGCAGTACGAGGAAGCCACATTTGAAGGCTACGGACCGGGCGGCGTGGGCATGCTGATTCAAGTGGTGACCACCAACCGCAACCGAGTAGTCGGCGAATTCCGCCACTTGATGAGCAAGAACGGCGGAAACATGGCCGAAGCTGGAGCGGTTGGCTGGATGTTCCACCGCAAAGGCGAGATTTCCGTGCCGAAGGAAGCGGCGAGCGAAGACAAGATGTTGGACATCGTCTTGGAAGCGGGGGCAGAAGATCTGAAAGACGATGGCTCCGCGTGGTACATCGTGACTCCTCCCGACGCGCTTGAGAAGGTGAAGGAAGCGCTCATCAAGGCAGGCATCACGCCGGCATCGGCGGAGATCGGCATGGTGCCGCAAAACTACATAAAATTGACCGGTCCGCAAGCCACGCAGATGGTGCGGCTCGTCGAAGCGCTGGAAGAACACGACGACGTGCAACACGTTTACGCGAATTTTGATATTGACGAGTCGGAGATACAGGCAGCGGTCGGAGCCAACTGAGCCGATTCGCAATTGATCCAGCGGCCAGTCCAATTCCGTGGGCTGGCCGTTTTTGTTTTCGAACGACCCGATCGCGTAGATTGCTTCAACCGAGACAAACCGCTAGCAGGGATGCGCAGAAGGACGTAAACTTGCTTTCATGATCCGCGCGACTCTCGCGAGCGGTAGGAGCGAAAAGAACGGCTGGATGCGGGTATTGGGTGTCGACCCCGCATCGGCCGGGCCAACAGGATATGGCATCATCGAAAGCGACGGGCGGCACTGCCGGATGCTTCATTATGGCGCTTTGAAAGTGGCCGCAGGCCGCCAAAAGGAAAGTGCCGGCGCAGTTTTGTACGATGTTCACGCGTTGTTGTGCCGGCTCATCGAGGAGTTCGCACCCGACGCCATGGCTGTGGAGAGCGTATTTACGGCGCTGAACATGCGAACGGCGTTGCGTCTGGCAGAGGTGCGCGGTGTAGTGTTGCTTGCCGCCGCCCAGCATCGCCTGGAAGTTCACAGCTACGCGCCCCGCGAAGTAAAAGCGTCCATTGCTGGTCACGGGCACGCGGACAAGCGCCAAATGCAGATTATGGTTCGCGCGCTGCTTTGCATGGGGGAAACGCCGGAGCCGGCTGATGCCGCGGATGCTCTGGCGGTGGCCCTTTGCCATTTGCAGGCAGAACAGGTCCGCCAACGTTTTGGACTCCCGGCCAAGAATGAATTGATGAAAGCGCGCTGCGCCGCTGCGGCCGCGGGTGTTTCGAACGGATCAACCGGTGTTCGAACGGGAAGCACAACGCGCGGCGGGTTGTCGCGCATCGTATCCACGCGTTGACCGCTTTTGCGGTCACAAAGGACAATGAAGACCTCACTGCGATTTTTACTCTTGATTAGCGTCGCTTGCCTGGCGGCATGCGCGGCTTTCTCCACTCCTGCTTCGCCTGGCGCCAAGCTGACATTTCGGCGCGTGTTCAAAGGAAGCTCCCCCGAACTGATCGAGATCAACGTGCGCGAGGATTCAGACATCGCGGCCTATGAAATCCGCCAGCTGGATGAGGATGCGGGCCCTTCGCCATTCCAGGTGGGCGCGGCGCTGCGCGCGAAGATGTTCGATCTGGCGGCACAGCTGAAGCATTTTCAAGCGCAGGATCTTGACGTGCACCGCAAGATCGCGAATCTCGGCGAGAAAACATTTCGCTGGGAATCCGGCACGGAAGTTCATGAGACCAAATTTAACTACACTTTGAACCCGGCGGCGATGCAGCTTCTGCAGATTTTTGAAGGCCTGGCGCGCCAGCAGGAACACGTCGATTTGCTCAGCCGGCGCATGAGATACGATCGCCTGGGCATCAATGATGCCTTGCTGCAATTCGAATCGGACCTGAATCGCAGTCTTCTCCCGGAACCGCAACGCGTCCTGCCGATGCTCGACCAGATCGCCGGTGATTCGCGTTTTGTTGACATCGCCCGCCAGCGGGCCCGGTCGCTAGCGGAACGCATCCGCCACAAGAGCTGAGAAGAGCTTTTTGGCGCGAGTGGCGCCCTTTTTCCGGCCCTGAAGCGTAATTCCTGCGCTGCCCCGCGCGTATGCTAGGATGAGGCACTTCCATGGCCCGCGCATCCACCATGAATCTGTCCGAGGCGGTGGCGATTTCCACCTCCAGCCTTTGGGCGCACAAACTGCGCAGCGTTCTGACGCTGATCGGCGTGGTCATCGGCGTGGCGGCGGTGATTGCCGTGGTCAGCCTGATCAACGGTGCGAATCAATACGTGGCTACGCGAGTGTTCCGCCTGGGCGCCGACGTCTTTGGCATGTCCAAGCAGCCTTCCATCATTACCAACGTCGACGATTGGCTCGAATTTCAGAAACGCAAGCGCATCACCTATGACGACTATGAAGCG
>Ga0307471_100001258_pt1 | contig 13791 bp, 17 predicted proteins | sample atmos_gasesAM3C__2_FD_204566 | JGI IMG/M metagenome (GOLD analysis project Ga0307471, IMG submission 204566) | Hardwood forest soil microbial communities from Morgan-Monroe State Forest, Indiana, United States - atmos_gasesAM3C_515 | ecosystem: Environmental > Terrestrial > Soil > Temperate... | reverse complement strand
TGGCCGCCGCGGCCTGGACCATGGAGTACTCGCCGCTCACGTGGTACGCCGCCACCGGCAGGTCGACCGCCGCCCGCACGGCGGCGATCACGTCCAGGTAGGCCAGTGCCGGCTTGACCATGATCATGTCGGCGCCCTCGGCCACGTCGAGGGCCACTTCGAGGAGCGCCTCCCGGCCGTTGCCGGCGTCCATCTGGTAGCCCCGCCGGTCCCCGAACTTCGGGGCGCACTCGGCGGCGTCGCGGAACGGGCCGTAGAGGGCCGAGGCGTACTTGACGGCGTAGGCCAGGATGGCGACCTGGGCATGGCCCGATCCGTCGAGGGCGGCCCGGATGGCGGCCACCTGCCCGTCCATCATCCCGCTGGGGGCGACGACGTCGACCCCGGCCTCGGACTGGGCCAGCGCGATGGCGGCGTAGCGCTCCAGGGTGGCGTCGTTGTCGACCTCGCCCGAGGCCGTGAGGATCCCGCAGTGGCCGTGGTCGGTGTACTCGTCGAGGCAGTTGTCGGCCATGAGCACCAGCCGGTCGCCGACCTCGTCGCGCAGGTTCCGGACGGCCACCTGGACGACGCCGTCGGGGTCGTCGCCGCCCGAGCCCCGGCCGTCCTTCCGGGCCGGCACGCCGAAGAGGATGATCGCCGGGACGCCGAGGTCGGCCAGCGCCCGCACCTCCTTGCGGAGGCTCTCCTGGGTGTGCTGCACCACTCCCGGCATCGACGGGATCGGCTGAGGGTCGTCGATCCCCTCCTTCACGAACAGCGGGGCGACGAGGTCGTCGACCGACAGCCGGGTCTCGGCCACGAGCCGGCGGACGGCCGGTGTGCGCCGCAGCCGCCGGGGGCGTTGTTGAGGGAATCCCACGGACAGCAAGCCTACCCCTGGGCCCCTATTCGACGATCAGCTTGCCCTTCATGAAGGGATGGACGCGGCAGATGAAGTCATAGGCGCCGGGCTTGAGCTTCTCTACCCCGGTGAGCGGGGCCACCTTCCCGAAATCGACGCTGACGTCGAAGCGCGGCGGCCCGGGGGGGTCGAAATGGAGATTGCGTACCTCGGTGATCGTGTGCCGCTTGCCGCCGAAGGGGCCCCCGTAGAGATCGGGGTTGAAGAACTGCGGCGTGGAGCCTCGGGCGACCCTGATCTTCTCCGGGATGTAGTGGGTGAACCAGGCCGTCACGAATCCCCCGTCGGCCACCGAATTGTCGGGCACCGGGTTGTCGGCCATGGGGTCGGCGGCCTCCGCCGCCGCGCCACCGCCCGAGTCGTGGAAGAACCCCTGCGACTTGTCGTTCGGGGTGACGGTGGCGCCGTTGGCCCGCCCGGGCATGCCCCGGTAGGTGTCGTGCCCGGCGCCGTCGATGAAGATCCCGAACCCGCCACCGTCGCCGAAGCCCATCGAGCCGGTGTCGCGGATGATCCCCGAGGCGCCGGGTTCGTGCTTGGCGGGCGGGGCGGACTCGTAGGTGTCGTCGCCGGCGTCGTCGACGAGGATCCCCACGCCGCACAGGAACCCGCACCCCAGGATCCAGCGGGAGACGCCGTCGCAGACGCCTCCGGTGTCGAGGGCGCAGCCGGCGCCGAGGGAGTGGTCGGGGACGCCGGGGTACTTCGGCCCGGGGAGGTAGTACGAGTAGGTGTCGTTGCCGCCGGCGTCGTGCAGCACGCCCGTCCCGCCCAGCGTGCCGAAGCCCTCGGACAGCCGGATGGCCGTGTAGTGGTCGTTGCCGCCCTGGTCGAGCAGCACGCCCGTCCCCCCGAAGTGGCCGGCGCCCAGCGACAGGGACTTCCCGATGTAGGTGTCGTCGCCGCCTCCGTCGATGAGCACGCCGACACCCCAGGCCCCCGCCCCGCCGGTCACCACCCGCCGCACCAGCAGGTCGTCGGTGCACAGCCCGTCGACGCCCCCCACGGGCGCCTCCATCTGCCCGTAGGTGTCGTTGCCGGCCACGTCGATGAGGAGCGCCTCGGAGATCACGCACCGGCCCGCGGCCAGGTCGTAGGCGGGGTTCGAGCAACCCTTGGCGAGGCCCTTCGGTTCGGCGCGGACGTCGATGAGGTTGCCGCCGGCGTTGTTCAGGTAGGTGTCGTTGCCCCCGGCATCGACGCTCAGCATGTAGTCCGGCCCCACCGTGTCGTCGGTGCCGATCGGATCGACGCGCAGGACGGGCCACAGGTCGAGGCGGGATCCCTCGGCCGGGACCGACCGGAGGAAGTTCTCCGTCTCCAGCCCACCGGCCTCGACCCGGGCGGCGCAGGCCCGCAGCGCCGGCGCCTCGGGGATCGGCCCGGGATCGATGTTGCGGAGGAGCATCTCGCCGGGCGGGGCCGGCAGGTGGGCCAGCAACTGGTCGGTGATCTTCTGGCAGTCCTGGAGCAGGCCGAGCAGCAGCGCCAGCCGACCCGTCAGCCCGGGGTTCAGGTGGGCGGCCCGGATCGCCGCCGCCGGGTGCAGATCGATTCCGACGTGGGCCGCCATGGCCGTCACGGCCCCCTCGAGGGCGGCGGGCGGGTCGGCGGGCAGCGGCCCGGGCAGGGCGGCCTGCGGTTGGACCAGCGCCGCCAGGCTCGGGTCGGCGGTGCCGGCGGCGGTCGCGCCGGGAACCGGCCCGGCGGTCGCGCCGGGAACCGGCCCGGCTCCCGCGCCGGTGGCGGCGACGAGGCCGGACAACAGTGCGACGACGGACAGGACGGCGGTGCGACGACGGAATGCCATGATTCGCCCCCTCGAGGCGGAGGCCTTCTCCCGCGCCGCCGCCTCCTGACGGTAATACAGGGTGGTGACGTCCGTCCGGTCACCGTCACATCACGAGTTCAGGAGATCCCGGCCGCCGTGGTCGTCGAGGAGGATCCGGGCGGCTTCGGTCCCGACCGTCTCGGGATCGGTGCCGGTGTGGGCGACCCGCAGGACGGTCTTGCCGTCGAGGGTGGCCAGCAGCACGTCGATGGTCACGACGTCGTCGGCGGCGGCACCGGCGTGGGCGAGGGCGCCGCAGGGCAGGTCGCAGCCGCCGCCGAGGCGGCGGAGGAAGGCCCGCTCGGCCTCCACCGCCCGGCGGGCGGCGGGGTCGTCGAGGGCCGCCAGCCGGGTGACGGTCCCGGCGTCGTCGGCCCGGCACTCCACCGCCAGGGCGCCCTGGGCCACCTGGGGCAGCATGACCGTCGGGTCGAGCACCTCGGCGGCCCGGTCGGCCAGGCCGAGGCGCTCCAGCGCGGCGAGGGCCACGACGACGGCGTCGGCTTCGCCCCCCGCCTTCGCGATGCGGGTCTCGATGTTGCCCCGGATCGACTGGAAGCGGAGGTCCGGTCGGAGGGCGGCCAGCTGGGCCTGGCGGCGGACGGAACCGGTCCCGATCCGGCCGCCGGCCGGGACGTCCTCCAGCCGGAGGCCGACCAGGGCGTCACGGGGATCGGCCCGCTCCGGCACCGCCGCCAGCCGCAACCCCTCCGCTGTCTCCGAGGGCAGGTCCTTGGCCGAGTGGACGGCCAGGTCGGCCCGCCCGTCGAGCACCGCCTGCTGGACCTCCTTCACGAACACGCCCGTCCCCCCGATGGTCCAGATGGGGACGTCGGTGCGCTGGTCGCCGGTGGTCGACACCACGACGAACTCGGCGTCGCCGCCGAGGAGCGTCGCCACCCGTTCGGCCTGCCACAGGGCGAGCCGGCTGCCGCGGGTGGCGATGCGCAGCGGCGCCACGCTGAGCCGCTCTACGGCTCGAGGTCGAAGAGGGCCGAGAGGGCGTCGGCGAAGAGCTCGCCCCGCCCGGTGCCGGCGGCCTCCTTCACCCGCACGGTCGGCTCGTGGAGGAGCTTGGCCACGATCCCCCGGGTGAGCGCCTCGATGGCCTCGGCCGTCTTGGTGTCGACGCCCTCCAGCTTGGCCCGGAACCGGTCGAGCTCGGCGACGCGGATGTCCTCCCCCCGCGACCGCAGGGCCGACACCAGCGGGGCCACCTCCCGGTCAGTCCGGTCGGTGCGGAGCCGCTCGAGCTCGGCGGAGATGATCCGCCGGACCCGGGCGACCTCCCGGCGGCGGCGGTCCATGGAACTCTCGGCGAAGGCCTTGAGGTCGTCCATGTCGAGGAGGGTGACGCCGGGGACGTCGGCCACGCCGGGGTCGACGTCGCGGGGGACGGCGATGTCGACGATGAGCAGCGGCCGGCCGAAGCGGCGCTGCATGGCGGTGTCGATGTCGTCGTGAGAGATGACCACCTCGGTCGAGCCGGTCGAGGTGAGGACCACGTCGGCGGCCACGAGGGCCTGGGGGAGCCGTTCGATGGGGATGGGCCGCCCGCCGACCCGGATGGCCAGCTCCGTGGCCCGCTCGGTGCCCCGGCCGGCCACCACGACCTCGGCCACGCCGGACCCGGCCAGCGAGGTGGCCATGCCCTGGCCCATCTCGCCGGCGCCGAGCACCAGCACCCGTCGCTCGACCAGCGTGCCGAGCCGCTCGGTGGCCAGGGCCACGGCGGCCGACGACAGCGACACCGCCCCCCGCCCGATCCCCGTCTCGGCCCGGGAGCGCTTCCCCACCTCGATGGCGTGGCGGAAGATCCGGGCCAGGCTCTGCTGGGCGGTGCCCTCCTCCTCGGCCACCTTGAGGGCGTCGCGGACCTGGCCGAGGATCTGGCCCTCGCCGAGGATCACCGAGTCGACCCCGGCGGCCACGCCGAAGAGGTGGGCGATGGCCGCCTCGTCGTAATAGCTGTAGATGTGCTCGGTCAGGTCGGCGGCCTGCATGCGGGCCTGGTCGGCCAGGAACTCGCTGGCGTCGGCCACGCCGGGGTGGAACTTGGTGCAGAGGGCGTAGACCTCGGTCCGGTTGCAGGTCGACAGCAGGGCCACCTCGGCCAGATACTCCCGGCCGGCGAGGTCGCGCAGAGCCTTGGGGACGAGCGCCGGCATCACGGTGACCCGTTCCAGCACGGGCAGGGGCACCGTGCGGTGGTTCAGCCCGACGACGACGAAAGACACGTCCTCAATCCCTCCCTGGCCTCGTCCAGACGGCCGGCGCGGATGCTCGCGAGGATGCCGGAATCGAGCGCCGCCTGCCAATTGGCCCCCGGGCCGGCAGTCGGTCTCGCTTCGGCCGCCAGATCGACCAGCACGCCGTACTCCTCACCCACCACGGTAGCCAGTTGGCGACGGACCCAGGCCGCAACCCCCGGCGCCCGCCCCGACGTCCCCACCGCCACCTCCAGATCGCCCCGGCGCAGGACCGACATCGGCCGGGCGGAGGACGCCGGGGCGTCGCCGGCGGCGCTGACGAAGCAGCAGGCCCCCTCGGCCGCCACCACCACCGCCCGGTTCACCGCCGGGTCGTCGGTGGCGGCCACGCACAGCCAGGCCCCGGCGAGGTCGCCGGCCTCGAACGGGCGCCGGGCGACCTGCAGCCGGCCGGCCTCGCCCCAGGCGGCGATCTCGGCGGACGTGGTCGGCGCCACGACCTCGATGCGGGCCCCGGTGTCGATGAGCTCCTCCACGCGGCGGGTGGCCACCGTGCCGCCGCCGACCACCAGGACCCGCCGACCGGTCAACGTCAGGCTGACCGGATACGTGCTCATGTCAGCCCTCCGAAGCCGACGGCCCGCCCGCCCTCGGCCGCCTCGTCCCGCCGCTGCTGGTAGAAGGACAGGATCTGGAGCTCGATCGACAGGTCGACCTTGCGCAGCGACACACCGGGCGGGACGGCGATCACGATCGGGGCGAAGTTCAGCACCGAGGTCACGCCGGCGCTGACCAGCAGCTCGGCCACCTCCTGGGCCGCCGCCGCCGGGGTGGCGATGATGCCGATGGCCACGTCGCGCTCGGCCACGATGCGGGGCAGGTCCCGCAGCGGTTCCACGACCAGGCCGCCGACCTCCTTCCCGCACTTGGCCGGATCGGCGTCGACCAGGGCCACGATGCGGAACCCGCGGGCCGAGAACCCCCGGTAGTTGGCCAGGGCGGCGCCGAGGTTGCCGATGCCGACGATGACGACGGGCCAGTCCTGGGTGAGCCCGAGCTCCCGGGAGATCTGGAACAGGAGGTACTCCACGTCGTAGCCGACGCCCCGGGTGCCGTAGGACCCGAGGTAGGAGAAGTCCTTGCGGACCTTGGCGGCGTTGACCCCTGCCATCTCGGCCAGGCGCTCCGACGACACCGTCGGGATCCGCTGTTCGGCCATCTCCACCAGCGCCCGGTAGTAGAGCGGGAGCCGGGCGACAGTCGCCTCCGGGATCCGCCGCGGTCGGTCAGGCAAGTATCACGCCCCTCAGCATTCAGTACGGGGAGCTCCGCGCGCCCAGCGTACCGAGCTTGTGACCAAATTCTCAAACTCCCCCGAGGGGAACGGGCGGGGGAGCGCCGGCGGGCTCTAGCTGACGACGATCGTGCCGTGCATCCGGGCGTGGATCTCGCAGTGGTAGGCGATGGTCCCCGCCTTGGTGAAGGTCTGCGGCCACGACCCGCTCGACCGGCGGCCGGAGTCGAACGACTTGTCGTCGGCCGTGACGGTGTGCTCGAGCCCGTTGTCGTCCCAGTTCCACAGGAGCTGCTGGCCCACCTTGACGTGGACCTCCTTGGGGTTGAAGGCGATGCCCTTGATGCTCACCGGCCCTTCCCCGACCTGGGGGGCCGTCGACGTGGACACGCCGACGTCGCCGCCGGTCTCCTTGTTACAGCCGCCGGCGACGACCAGCCCGACGGCGAAGAGCAACGCAGCAGGAATGGCGAGGGGGCGCACGACCCCGAAGTGTAGAGGCGCCGAAGTTATGGTGGCTGGCGCCATGGTCGCCGGCCTCGCCTTCCTCGCCACCGCCGTCGCCACGCTGTTCGCCGAGGCGACGTTCAAGCGGTGGCGGCAGGGCCGCAAGCCGCACGAGGCCGCCTGGACCGTGGCCCTGGCCCTCTTCGCCCTGGCCTCGGCGGCTCTGGCCACCGGCGCCTCGACGGGCTGGGACCGGGGGGTCTTTCGCGTCTTTTACCTCCTGGGGGCCGTCCTCAACGTCCCCTGGCTGGCGCTCGGCACCGTCTACCTCCTCTTCGGGGAGCGGGCCGGGCGGCGGGTGCGGGCCGTCCTGGTCTTCGCCTCGGGCCTGGCGGCCGGCGTCCTGCTGACCGCGCCGATGTCCCCCAAGGTGGTCCGCTCGACCACCATCCCGGTGGGCAAGGAGGTCTTCGGCGTCTTCCCCCGGGTCCTGGCCGGAGTCGGGAGCGGGCTCGGCGCCCTGGTCGTCTTCGGCGGGGCGGCCTGGTCGGCGGTGCGCTTCGCCCGAGCCGCCCGGGGCGGAGGCGCCGCGCCCCGCCCCGGGGGACCACCGGCCGGACGGATGGCGGCGGCCAACGCCCTCATCGCCCTCGGCACACTGGTGCTCTCCGGCGGCGGCACCCTGCAGGGCGTGCTGGGCCACGACGAGGCGTTCACCATCTCGCTGGCCGGGGGGATCGCCGTCATCTATGCCGGATTTCTGGTAGCTGCCCAGCGGGCCGGCGTCAGAGATGAGCGAGTGGTGACCGATATGGCCGGTCTGCGCGCTCAAGCGGGCTAGTCCCGCCCCCGATACCCCAGGCAGACAACCAAACCCACGAAACGGCAAACCCGGGGAAACCCGGGGACGCAAAGCCACGGGCCTAACCCTGTTGGGGGGTACGGCCGCCGGGCTACCGAATGGGGGGCGCACTCAGCCCTCTCGTGGATCCGACGCGAGTATCCGAAGGGGCTGTGTACCCATGCGCAAGCTTGCCCTTGGGCTGATTCTGGCCCTTGGCGTGACGCTGATTCCCGCCGGCGCCCAGGCCGACACCGTCAGCGACGAGGCAGCCTTCGTGGCCAAGATCAACGACCTGCGAGTGAGCAAGGGCCTCCCGGCGCTCCAGGTCAACGACAACCTCGTGGCCAAGGCCCGGGCCTGGGCCGCCACGATGGCCGCCGCCGGCCGGATCTGGCACTCCACGCTGTCGGACGGGATCACCGCCGACTGGCAAAAGCTCGGCGAGAACGTCGGCATGGGTGGTTCGGTCGACGGGCTGCACGCCGCCTTCGTAGCCTCGCCCCACCACTACGAGAACCTGGTCGACCCCGACTTCAGCTACGTCGGCATCGGCATCGCCATGAGCGGCAGCACGATGTTCGTGTCCGAGGAGTTCATGGAGCTCATGCCGGCCCGGACGCCGGTGATCTCCGCCCCCGCTCCGCCGGTGACCACGACGACGGCGCCGAAGCCGCCCGCCCCGAAGCCCGCGCCGCCGAAGCCGGTGACCACGACGACCACCGCGCCGGTCGTTCCCCCGGCCGTCACGCCGGCCGCCGACCCCGCTCCGGTGCTCACCCCGGCCGCTCCCGCCGACCCGCCCCGTGACCCGTCCCCCCTCCTGGTCTCGGTGCTGGAGCGCCTCCGCGATTTCGATTCGTAACGGTCGCAACCCGGAGGCGGGCCCGGCGCGGTGTAACTTCCCTGCATGTCCGTCCGGGTCTTCGTGGTCGACGACACGGCCCACGTTCGCAAGATGCTGGTCCAGATGCTGGAGCTGTCGGGCTTCGACATCGTCGGCCAGGCAGCCAGCGGCACGGAGGCGGTGGAGAACATCGGCGACGCCGATCCGCAGGTCGTCGTCGTCGATTACAAGATGCCCGGCCTCGACGGGATCGAGACCGCCCGGGAGATCCGGGCCCACCGCCCCGACCAGGCGATCATCCTCTACACCGCCTACCTCGACGACACCCTCCAGAAGGAGGCGGCTGCCGCCGGCGTGTCGCTGTGCGTGGGGAAGATCGAGGGGCTTCAGACGCTGGAGCGTGACATCCGCCGCTTGGCCGGCGAGTTGTTCTAGTGCCCCGGCCGGGGCACTACCCCTTCCCCATCAGGACGAACTGGATCAGGGCGGCGCCCAGGATGAGCACCAACAGGACGCCGAGGACGATGGCGGTGCCCGACCTCACGCCCCCGCCTCCACCGGGCCCAGCGTGACGGCCGAGCCGGCCTTCAGGCCGAGCTCCTCGGCGGCGGGCCGCCGGTCGAGCGTGAGCGACACCAGCCCATAGGAGTCGACGACGACCGCCAGCTCGTGGGGCTTGGCCTCGGCGTAGGAGCCGACCCAGCGTCCGGTGCGTCGGTCGTGCCCGCACTCGACGTCGACCGGCCCGCCCGGCTCCACCCCGAGGGCGGCGAGGTCGCCGGGGTCGATGTTGAGCTGGGCGTTGCCGTAGCGGTCGATCCACAGGACCTCGCCGGCGGCCCGGCCGTTCTCGTCTCTGGGGAGCGGCACCGTCCCCGGGACGAGCGACATCGGGTCGACCAGCTCCCCGAGCGCCTCGAGGGGGGTACCGGCGGCCAGGTAGCCGGCGGCGGGGGCGAAGATGTCGCGGCCGGCGAACGTCGCCCCGGGGGCCTCCAGCTGGTAGTCCGGGTTGGTCAGCGACACCACTCGCCTCGCCCCGCCCAGCATGGCCACCGCCGGCGCCAGCAGGCCGTTGTCCGGACCGACCAGGATCCCCGTCTCGACCTCCACGGCCACGGCTCGCCGATCGGTGCCGACGCCGGGATCGACGATGGCCAGCACCACCCCGGGCGGGAGGTACTGGACCGATCGCGCCAGCGCCAGGGCTCCGGCCCGCACGTCGAAGGGCAGGATGCCGTGGGTGACGTCGATGATCTGAGCGGACGGCGCGGCCCTCAGGATTACGGCCTTGCAAACACCGACGAATTCATCGGCGAGGCCGTAGTCACTCAGGAACGAGACGACGGGCGGTTCGGGTGCTGGTTGTTCGGGCACGGCGGGCTCCCGGCGGGGTGACTGACCCGCCCGACGCTAGCGGTCGGACGGGCCCGGAAGCGGACGCCGGGCGGTCTAGCCGGCCTGGGTGTACCGCGACTGGAGATAGCCGTCGACGTCGACGTCCCGCACCCGGAAGGAGCGCCCGACCCGCACCGCGGGAAGGTCGCCGGCCCGGATCAGCCGGTACACGGTCATCGACGAAACCCTCATTAGTTGCGCGACCTCCTGAACAGTCAGAAAGCGCGCCTTCTCAAACGACTGCGCCACGCGGTCACCCCTATCTCCACCCGCCACAGTCGAGGGTACGCCCTGTTAGCGCAGTTGTCTAGGGCGGGGACTGCGCCACATGAGCGTTTTCACGCCGCAGAGACTCGGTGCGACCACAATGCGTGAAAGGACCACCGTACGGTTCACGACGCCCCGTGATCACACGTTCTCAACGTCAAGCTCAACTCTCGCCTAATTCTCGGGAGCGGCTCGTGGCCGCCGTCACGGCCTCCAGGAAGGCGGCCCGTACCGCCCGCGCCTCCAGGGCGGCGAGCCCGGCGGCGGTGGTGCCGCCCGGCGAGGTGACGGCCGCCCGGAGGGCTTCGGGGCCGTCGTCGCCCCGGGCCAGGAGCGTGGCCGATCCGAGGAGGGTCTGGGTCACCAGAGCCTGACTGACGGGGCGGGGCAGCCCGGCGTGGACGCCAGCCTCGATGAGGGCTTCGGCCACCAGGAAGACGTAGGCGGGCCCGGAACCGGAGAGGCCGGTGACGGCGTCGAGGAGCTTCTCGGGGACCCGGGCTACCGTCCCCACCGCCGACAGGATCCCCTCGGCCCGGGTCAGGTGGTCCTCTCCGGCGTGCTGGCCGGCGGCGATGGCCGCCGCCCCCAGGCCGACCAGGGCCGGGGTGTTGGGCATGGCCCTGATGACCGGCCGGCCGGGGACGAGCGCCTCGAGGGTGGCGATGGTCACCCCGGCGGCGATCGACAGGACCAGCGCCCCCGGTTCGAGGACCGGTTCGGCCGCTCCCAGCGCCGACGCCACGTCGCCGGGCTTCACGGCCACGACGACCACCTCGGCCTCGGCCACCGCCCAGGCCGGGTTCGGTACGACCCGGACCTTGGCGAAGCGCCCTTCGATGGCGTGGCGGCGCTCGGCGGCGACCTCGGCCACCGCCAGACTCTCGGGATCCCAGCCGCCCTCGATGAGCCCCCCGAGCAGGGCCTCACCCATCTTCCCGCCCCCGAGCAGCGCCAGTGTCGTCACGCCCCGGGAGGGTAACCGCCCGCCACGGGTTCAAGCCCGCGCCACGGAGTGACCAAGCCACCGCCGTGGGGCAGGGGCCCCACGGCCAGCGGCGGGATGCCCGGAGGGCAGGGGCCCGCCGCCAGAAAGACCACCGGCGTCTGGGCTCCGCCCAGACGCGAGTGGGCCCGAGGAACCATTGTGGCTACTCCGCACTTCCCCGAACGGAGTAGCCCCGCCTGCACCTCGGGCCTCACTCTTTTGACCGCCACCCGTCGGTTGCGGCGGGTGCACCCTAACCCGGAGTCTCCTTTGCTGGCAACGGATTTTTCCCTGCTTCTTCAGATGAGAAACACAGCGTGGTTCAGCGGAAACCCAGAGTGATGGCGGTCTGGAACCACGTTTCGACGGTCTCGTAGCAGACGCCGATGAGGCGGTCGAGCTCCTCCTCGTCGAGGTGCTGGTAGAGGACGCGACCGGTCAGGTAGATGTCGCCGTCGGACCCGATGGAGAACCGGGCGTTGTAGGGCTCGTGGTGGTTGCGGCGCAGCAGCCAGCGGTACAGCTCGAGGTGGTTCTTCGGCGGATCGGGCATGAAGTAGACCTCGTAGCGCAGCGAGCGCGGCCGGAGGTCGAAGTAGATCGTGGTGGCGTCGCGCCCCTCGCAGGTGAAGCGCAGGTACCACCGGTCGAGCTCCGGATCGAACTCGACGTGCTGGACCCATTCCTGGGCGGCCACCGGCCCGGTGAGGTGCTCCCGGACGAGGTCGGCGGCCTCCTTGCGATCCATGGCGGTCAGTGTCGAGGCACTAGCTGCAGGTGACGGGGGCGCGCTCGACCAGGTCGGTGCACAGGCGACGCAGCCGGGCGGCGGTCATGCACCACGACCAGCGCCCGGAGAGAGCCGAGGCCCGGGCGCCCATGGTGGTGGCCAGGTCGCGGTCGTCGAGGAGCAGCGCCACCGCCGTGGCCCACTCCAGCGGGTCGCGCCCTTCGACGAGGAAGCCCGTCTCGCCGTCGCTCACGATCGACCGCAGGCCCCCGACCGACGCCGCCACCACCGGCGTGCCGCAGGCGGAGGCCTCCAGCGCCACCAGGCCGAACGACTCCGTGCGGGAGGGGACGAGGCACACGTCGGCCGCCCGGTAGTAGTCGACCAGCTGAGCGTGGGGCCGGGGCGGCAGGATGAGCAGCCGGTCGGCCACGCCGAGCCCGGCGGCCAGCTTCTGGACCCGCTCCAGCTCGTCGGGCCCGTCGGCGCCGCTGGGGCCGCCGACCGCCCACAGGACGGCGTCGTCGATCTCGGCCAGCGCCTGCACGGCCAGGTCGAGACCCTTGAGCGGCTGGATGCGCCCCACGAACAGCAGCACCCGCCGGCCGGGGTGGCCGAGGCGGGCCCGGGCCTCGTCGCGGTCGCCGGGCGAGAACAGGCGGTGGTCGACGCCGGGAGGGAGGACCTCGATGCGCTCGGGGTCGGCGCCGTAGAGCTCCTGGAGCAGGCCGGCCTCGTCGCCGGTGGAGGCCAGGATGAGGTCGGCGCAGCGGATGATGTCGGTCTCCCCCGCCACCCGACCGGGTACCTCGTCGCCGGGCACGCCGGCCCGCTTGACCAGCGCCAGCGTGTGGAAGGTGGCGACCATCGGGAGCGACAACTCGTGCTTGAGGCGGTGGGCCACCTGCCCCGACAGCCAGTAGTTGGCGTGGAGCACCTCGTAGTCGCGCCCGCACCCCCGGATCCGGCCGAGCATGGCCTCGGCGAACTCGTCGACGAGGCCGGGCAGCGCCTCCTTGGGGACGGGCGCCAGCGGCCCGGCCGGCACGTTGATGACCCGGAAGTTGGGCTCCAGCGTGACGACGGCCGGCTGGTCGGGATGCTCCGCCCGTGTGTAGACGTCGCAGGCCACACCGGCCCGAGCCAGGGCCGAGGCCAGCGACCGGACGTAGATGTTCATCCCCCCGCCGTCACCGACGCCGGGCTGGGCGATCGGCGACGTGTGCAGGGAGAGAACGGCCACGCTCCGCACAGGCATGGCCCCGGATGTTACCGGCAGGGCCGACGACCCCCGGAAGGCACTTCGCCGGGTGATCCGAGAACCGCCGAAGGCATTTGCGAAGGCAGTCGCCCAAGGGAGTTGCCGAAGGCACAACGGGGGTTCACCCGACACGGCCGGCGTGGGGCGAAGCCCCACGCTTCGGAGGAGCCCGGCGGAGGCCGGGCGGGGGGCGCCGGAGGCGCCCCAGAATCACGAGCCGAGACCGGAGGTCTCGGCGCTGCGTTGAAAGGAGCGGTAGATCTCGATCAGGACCTGTTTCTGGCGCTCGGTGATGGTCGTGTCACGCAGGATCTCGGTCACCAGGTCGGAGTCGCCGTCCCGGGCATCGAGGATCCCGGCCCGGACGTAGAGCGTCTCGGCCGAGATGCGCAGGGCGCGGGCGATGGCCTGGAGGATCTCAGCGCTGGGCTTGCGCAGCCCCCGCTCGATCTGGCTCAGGTAGGGGTTGGAGATGCCGGCCAGCTCCGACAGCTTGCGGAGCGAGAGGCGGGCCATGCGGCGCTGGTCGCGGATGAACCCCCCCAATTCATGCATTCGGCCGTCGACATCGGCCGTCACGCGGCGCTGCGGGGGATGAGGCGCTCGCTCAGGGGAGCGAAGATGCGGACGACGTCGGGGTCGAACTGCGTGCCCGACATCTTCTGCAGCTCCTCGACGGCCGCCTCGACCGGCAGGGCCGCCCGGTAGGGCCGGTCGGCGGTCATGGCGTCGAAGGCATCGACCACGGAGAAGACCCGGGCGGCCAGGGGGAT
>Ga0307471_100001257_pt1 | contig 13794 bp, 15 predicted proteins | sample atmos_gasesAM3C__2_FD_204566 | JGI IMG/M metagenome (GOLD analysis project Ga0307471, IMG submission 204566) | Hardwood forest soil microbial communities from Morgan-Monroe State Forest, Indiana, United States - atmos_gasesAM3C_515 | ecosystem: Environmental > Terrestrial > Soil > Temperate... | reverse complement strand
TCAAGGAAGTTTCCGCCTGCCTCGCGGTAGGTCTCATAGACTTTCTGCGCTTCGTCCTTCGGTGATCCCCATCCCCACTCGTCGCCGAAGGTCATGGTGCCTAGGGCCGCTTCGGACACTCGAAGTCCGCTCTTGCCGAGTAATCTGTATTTCATATTCGTGCTCCTTTCATGCAACTCAGGAATTGATTCCGCTCTTTGCCATATACAATCGGCTGTCGAAGCGCCCATCTTCAAAAATCGTTGAAACAGTGAGATGCCGCCATTTCTCGGCCTCACTCGCACGCGCAGCTTCAGCTTCTTGCACCCGCTTTTCCGCATCTACACCCAGGATCAGCCGCAACGGCACGTCGTCGCTATTTGCCAGTTGCACAATTACATCCGCGATCTTCCGCGGATCGCCTTCCGAACGCCCTTCAAGGCTACGCAATATCTTGAGCATCGAACCGACCGAGGCCTCGTAGTCCGGCAGCAGGTCCGGCGCATTCTGACCGGCGCGCCTTGCCCAGTTGGTTCGAATACCTCCCGGCTCGAGTGTGCAGATCTTGACCCCGAACGGCGCAACTTCCATCGCCAGTGCGTCACTGAAACCGCCCACAGCCCACTTGGCCGCGTGATACGGCGTATTGCCGGCAACCGCGAGGCGACCACCAACCGAAGACACCTGAAAGATGTGACCGCTCTTCTGCTTGCGCATAACTGGCACGGCGGCGCGAGTTGTGTACACCACGCCGTAAAAGCATGTGTCCACGATGGCCTGGAAGTCCTCCGCGCTCATCTGCTCGAATGGCGCAAACTGCCCATAACCGGCATTGTTGACCAGAACATCCAGTCGACCGAAGGTGTCGACCGCCAACTGCACGGCCGCCTTTGTCGCTACCTCATCGCGCACTTCCAGCGTAACGGGCTTCACCCGCTCGCCGTACTGCGCCACCAGAGGTGCCAGCTCTTCCGTCCGGCGTGCTCCGGCTACCACGCTGTCGCCCGCGGCCAGCGCCGCCTCGGCGATGTCTCGTCCCAAACCGTTCCCGCTTCCCGTAATCAACCAGATCTTCCCCATTGCAAATATCCTCCATTCTCCCTCGCGAAGTTGAGATTCTCTTTGGCCTCTTCAACAGACGCTGGGAGAAAATTCGCTTCATGATATTTCGGTTTCGTTAGACCACGACTCGTTGATGATGCGGCGCTGTCGGTCACATCCGCAATCGCTTTGGCAAGAACCGCGACCGACAACGGTTTTTTAAGACACGTTCGTGCGCCATTCGCATAGGCGAGAAAGCTTGCATGCTCTGCCTTCTCCGAAGTCGTCACAACAATGGGCAGCCGTTCATAGCAATTGTGGACCGCGCTGAGTAGTGTCCTGCCGCGACAACCGTCATCGAAATCCATCAGAGCGAAGTCGAGCTCGCGGCCGCGTTGCCAAACGATTTGCAATCCGTCGCGGACGTCTCGCGCGACGAGCACGGTCGCGCCTGTTCCAAAGAGCGCTTCGCGGACTGATTGAGCGAAGTCACGGTCGCGCGTGAAGAGAAGAATCAGTGGCTCTTTCATGCCGCCTCATTCAATTTTCGCTTCCGTCTGACTAACGAGCTGGAAGTGAGCGCCGCTATAGGCGCCCACCTCCATTGCTCCTCGTCTTTCCAACCCAGCCGTCCAATGTGCGATTCTCATCGAATAATCGCGGATCTGTTAATTGTTTGGACCGGGCGGCACTCCTAGTGACTGCAGCGTGTCCGGCGAAAGACTCCCGGTTACATCTAGCTGGTTGTCGATCTGATACTTTGCCAACGCATCGCGCGTCGTAGGACCGAAAATCCCATCGACTGGACCGTTGTAATAACCCAGCTGAGCAAGCCGCTCCTGGGTAGCTTCGACCGTGGGATCAGCCACCGGCGCACTATTATCGGCCGCGGTGTTATCCTCCGGCTGAACGCCAGTGTAGTAACCGTACGGATAGGCAGTATCGGGCGCGGTGTTATAGTCCGGCTGAACGTCAGTGTAGTAATCGTACGGATAGTAGTCGTAGGCGTAATACGGCAGGTAATCCCACGGGAAGAATCCAGCATCGAGTCCGCACCAGAAGCCGTTGTCAAAAACAAAGAACCGATTGTGGAAGAAATGGGCATGCCGGCGGTCCCAGTCGCGGTGCCAATTTGCGTCATGACGTTCAGCGATGTGGTCAGTTCGCCCGTTCAATCCCCGGTGTACACCTGTTCCAGGTGAACGTGCCCCTGAAGCGATGGCTGCACGATTAGACGCTGCCGCCGGCTGTTGACCAACAGTATTGCGTGTTGAGCTGAAACGATTCTGCGGCCGACCAGCTGTTGTTCTTGCGCCAATGGACGGACTTACGGACCGGGCAACTCGTCCATTAAGGTAGACAGGCCGCTGATAATGCGGCATGCCGAAGCCAACTCCGCCTCCGCGTGATCCCACTCCGAAGGATCTGCGCGCGCCACCGAACGCCGGGGATGCTGCGCGGAAGCCACCGCCACGGAAACCGCCTCCAACTGGTCCAGCCCGGCCGCCCCCGCCGACGACATGGCCACCACCGCTGAAGCCTCCCATTCCTCCTCCTCCGTGATTACCACCACCTTGCGCTTGCCCGATCAACGCCGCGCTCGCAAGAAGCGCGACCCATAACAATTTAGTTTTCATGATTTGGATTTCCTTTGTGTTGATGCTTTTGAATTCATTGCGTTAAACGGATAATGCGCGGAGCGACCACGACGTTCGTCGACGCGTGGAGATTCTTCATTTCCCGCTCCTCTGGCAGCGCGTGTTTCGTCTGGAACCGTTCGACGATATCGATAACACTCCGCCGTCTCATAAGTTTGGCGATGGCGGCACAGATTCGTCTCGACTCCCTTGGCACCACCGCGATATTTTTTTCTGGCTTCATCGGCATTCCTTTCGTTGTCGGGTTTTTGAAGACCGTGTACACGGGCTCCTGGGCTGACTTAACAATCCACATAAGCGAGAGCTGGTTGGTAGGTTGGCATCTCAATGAAGCGATGCGGAACCACGACATCCTCGTGTTTTGCCTCCGCGGGTTGGAGACCGAGTTTGGCAACATGCACCTCGACCAGATCGGGAAGAAACAGGTGCGGAAACAACGATAGCTCCCACGCCTTTGCTTCTTCTTCGTCGAGGATGAGATGGATGATTTCGCCCAGACCTGGATAAACCCGTTCGTAATCTTGTTGTAGCTTTTGCTTCAGCTGCGTAACCGCGGCCGACACCGTCTGGAGGAAAACGAGGGTTGCTATTTTTGGCTGCTGCTCAGTTTGCATGGGGTTGACTCCTTTCGATTATAATTGACTGGTCGTCTATACAATTGGCGAAAAAAAAGGTCATGAGGAAACAGCTTGGGTGTGTTTCACGCCCAGAACATCCATCGCGACCTGCTTGAAATCGCGAAGCAATTCGACGTCGTTTTGAATTCGGGCCTGGGCGAGCGTCCCGTGATAGCAGGCAAAGAGCGCCCTCGCCTTTGCTTCAGGATCCGGCGCCACAATTAATCCTTGCGCATGCGCGTCCCGGATAGCGGACTCGAAATACTTTATCTTCCGATCCCAGATACGGTCAACCGTAGCCCGCACGCCCTGATCCTGCGTGCTCACTTCACTCCCGATGCTCAAGATAGGACATCCAAGGATGGAGCCGCACGCTTTTTGAAGTTCGGCCAGACGGTCGTGCACATAATCAAAGTAGTGATCGAACCGCTCGAGAGGTGGAACTGTTGGAGAAAAAAGAGCATCCATGTTCGCCTTGTTCTTGTTCCATTCCGCTTCCAAAGCAGCGGCGGTGAGCTCGGACTTCGACTTAAAGAAATAATAGAAGCTTCCCTTTTTCGCTCCGGCGCGCTCGCAAATCGCGTCCACCGAAGTGGTGCCGTAGCTGTTTTCCCACATCAAATCCAACGCCGCGTCGGTCAGGCGCTTCTTCATATCACTTACTCTAGGCATATCCGAAGGTTGCTTATGTAGACTGATCAGTCAAGTATTTTTTCAAACATTTTTTGCCGACACGCGCGTTCGTTTGAAGCCGTTTCATAAAATCGTTACCTGCCAGTCGTGGCCTTCCCAGCGCTGATCGCGTTTCCAAAAGAATGTAAATGTAAGCACCGAACCGGCCGGCCAGTCTGCGGTTGGAAAATCTGCGAACCAAAGATTCAGTCTCCTCTCATGAATTGCGTCCAGCAAATTGGTGCGCGCCCCGCCATCTGTTGACCACACGACCGTTCCTTGGGCAGCAAGGATGATTCGCAAAATTTTGCCACGAGACACGCGCCGCAGGGGATAACGCAGAGTCCAAATCTCGTAATTGCTCTTCACCGGGTGCAACACATAGCGCTGGAATGCCGGTTCAACGCATCCAAGGCAGACGCCGTCATGGCGGCTGCGCACGAGCGAAATGTATTCGGCATGCGACCAACACAGCGGCATTGCCGCGCCGGTTGGGCAGCCGCGTTTCATGTGAGCATCCGGCAGGTCAGGCCCGTCCCATAGCTGTTCGGCGATCATGCCACCCTGGTTCGCAAAATTCTCTATTGCCGCGATGAACGGTTTTGGATCGCGGCCGGCCGCCAGTTCGTAATGACCGCGTTCTCCAGTTAAAATTGGCCAGCAACGTCCGACGCCCGTTCCATCGAAAGCACCACCGTCATCTTTTTGTCCGTAGCCATCATGATTGTAACGACGCCAACCCGGGCCCTGTGGTAGATCATACTTGAGCACTCGATCGATGACTTCGATCGAATCGCGAATGATCGGATCGTTCGCGTCGCGAATACCGAATCGCACCAAATGTAGGAAATCGCCGCCGACGACATTTCGCGCTGCGTGCAGGCCGCCGCCGTTGGCCAGTTGAATCATCGCTATGTTTGGGTCCGCGTGCGGATCCGGCGCGTTTGGGTCGGTCGGATTGATGCGGATGTAGTGATGAGGGAATCCCTCGACCAGTTCACCCTGTGTTGTGACCATCCATTCTTCAACGTGCGCCGCCAACCAGTCAGCGTACGCGAAAACAAAATCCGCAGTTGCAGTTTCGCCGTATTCCGTGGCCCACGCCGCTGCGCAGACGAGAGCCGCAATTACGGTGGCGAGGGTCGAAGGGGAGTAACCGGCGCTTTCTTCCCATCTGTCCTGGCTGGTAACTGGGCCTTGTAGGATTAAGTGCGATGCCGCGCGCACAATCATTACTCGAGGATTAAACAAGCCGAGCGCGTCTTGTTTGTGCAAGCGCCACGCCAAAAGTATTGGCGCGGCAATCTGGTCGAGTTGCAGGCCAGACCAATAAGCGGTCCCATCGATCCAACTATTCTGGGGAAAACTTCCATCCGGTCGCTGAATGGCAGCCAGCCAGATCAATGCGCGCAGGGGCGTGCTCGTCTGCCCCGTGGCGAGGAGTGCCGTCGCGCTTTGTACGAGGTCACGGGTCCAGACCAAATGATAACCTCCCAGATCGTTGTCGCCCTTGGTTTCACCCCACGGGATACTCATCGAGGCCACCAGCGCGCCTTGGAAAACTTTATCTTCATGCGCGAGCAGGACACAACGGCTCAATCGATACATTCCGCCGCCGTCGGACGTGTCGGCACTAAAGTCGAATTTCGGATTTACAACTGCGCGCTGCCATTGGCGGATATATCCCTGACGATGTGACTCGAACGGTTCAGCCAGCGATTGAAACAACTTCGCGGTTGTACTCTGGTAACTGCGGCCAAATGCGACCGCCACCGTGAATTCATTCGTGGTTGGCAAATGGATTTCACCTGTCAACGCGATGTTTCCGCTCTCGGCTGTGCGAAACTCCCAGTCCATTTTGAAATTGTCCATGAGATCCTGCCAACCGTCGCTGAAACCGACGTAGCCGACCGAGCGGCGAGAGAAGCCGGTGCTGCACGCCATGATCAGGTTAACGTTTTCGCGCTGAGCGCGGATGAGTTCGATATTGCCCACTTCAGAACACCACCCGGAGTTGCCGGCGCCATAACCGGCGATGTGAGGAGCTAGCAACGCGTAGAGTCGCAACTTTCCACGTAGCGATTCGTCCAGCACTTCAATTTTGGTGTGCACGAGAAGGACCGACTGATGTGGATCGGCGAAGACATGTTTTACGACACGATACCGACCGCGCGGCTCCGAATTCGTTAGGCGGTAAAAGAGGCAATCGCGCTCCGGGTAATCGATCGCATGAATCAGATCGCGCTTTTCCTCGTGACAAAATGTTTCTCCATCGCTGATGAGAAACTGAAAATCGCGCGTGTTCGGCTGATCGACGTGCGGGTAATAAATCTCGTTCACGATGCCGTGACTGAGCGTGAACCAAATGCGGCAGCTCGTATGATATGATGTTCCCACGCCTTCTTTGGCGCTCGAAGTCCAGCGCGGCTCGATTCCGGGTGCGCCAAATGCGATTGAATTCTTAGGCGGATTCATCGGTTGAGCCATTAGTATGGAATTGGATTCCCTCGTTTTTACTTTTCGCGTTGCTCAAGCTTCCGCTCGATCCGAGGGTCGGGTATCAACCAGAGGAGCGCGCCTAACACATACAGTGCGCTGGCAATCCAGGAGCTCACGAATGCGAGCGGGATAGCAAGGAAGTAGAACAGGGCAGAGAGTTTACCTTTCCAGTCTTTGCCGATAGCCTGCGCGAGAAGCGAGTCGCGGCCTTCTTTGGCGATAATGGTTCGCTCCAGAACATAGTAGGCAATTGCAGCCATCAGCAGCACGAAACCATAAATAGCGGTCGGAATGGCGGCGAGCTGATTCTCGCCCATCCAGGCTGTAGTGAAAGGAAAAAGCGACAGCCAAAAGAGCAGATGAAGGTTCGCCCAGAGAATGCCGCCGCTGACCTGTTCCGTCGCCTGAAACAGATGATGATGGTTGTTCCAATAGATGCCGAGATAGATAAAACTTAGTACGTAGCTCAACAATACCGGCAGCACTGGTTTCAACGCAGAAAGTTCAACTGCATGCGGCACCTTTAATTCCAGCACCATGATCGTGATGATAATGGCGAGGACTCCATCGCTGAACGCCTCGAGCCGGGTCGTTTTCATTTTCGCGCGGCTGACGGCTTAAGATCCTTGAGCCATTGACCCGCCGTCTCGACGTCGCTGCTCGTTAGGCCGTGGCCAGCATTGAAAAAACGAATTGTCACGTCCGCGCCGGCGCTGCGAAGAAGTTCGACCAGGCGTTGAGTCTCCGATGTTGGAATGATTGCATCCTGATTTCCCGCGCCGATCCAAACGTGCACCGATGAAAGGTCTGGCGTGCTGTCTGGGACCAACGGGATCATGGCGCGAAATAGAATTGCGCCACGCAATATTTCTGGCCGAAGCAACAACATGCTTGCAGCGATGTTGGCGCCGTTCGAATAACCGACACCAACAATATCGTCCGCAGCGAGTTTGTAATGGCGTACTGCCGAGGCGACGAAATCTGCCAGTTCATTCGTTCGCGTCTTTAAATCCTCCAAATCGAACACGCCTTCCGCTAGCCGGCGAAAAAATCGCGGCATTCCGTTCTCCAGAATTCTTCCGCGCGGGCTAAGCAAAGACGCATCGGGGTCGAGTTCGCGTCCGAGCGGGATGAGATCGCGCTCATTTCCACCCGTGCCGTGCAAGAGTAAGAGCGTTCGGCTCGAGTTAGCCGGAACGAATTCATGAAGAAAATCCGGCTGCGGCCTCATTGTTTGTGTGGCACGTGGATCGGCGGAAGAATCTTCTCGATCTGCGAACGCGCCAATTCCATCCAGGGCGGCAAACGCAAATGCGTGCCGAGCTCTTCGAGTTTCTCGTCCAAAGTAAAGCCGGGCGGTTCGGTTGCGATCTCGAACAACACGCCACCGGGTTCGCGAAAATAGATTGAATGAAAATAAATGCGGTCGATTACCGGAGTAACATCGTAACCAAAATCGACGAGTTGTTCCCGCCAGCGAAGTTGCTCTTGTTTGTCACGCGCGCGAAACGCGATGTGATGCACAGACCCGGCCGCCACACGCCCAACGCCGGAATCAGGCAGACAAAGCAAATCAAGGATTCGGCCCGGCGCGCTATCGTCACGCGATGCGAATCGAAACCGGTTTCCCGATTCCTCAACCAAACGATAACCGAACGTATCAGTCAGCAAACGCGCCGTCTTTTCGTAACCTTCCAAAGCAGCAGACACGCCGTGGAATCCGTGGACCGCGTGCTCCGGTGGAACCGGGCCATCGGGCCATTGCTCAACTGGCGCGCGTGAGTTTAAACCGATCAGCTCGAGCAAGAGTCCGTCCGGATCGACGAACCGAATCAGTTCTTCTCCGAAACGCGGCGCTGTCCTTTCCGCTGTAACATGCTGCTGTTTCAAACGCTCCAGCCAATAACTTACTGAGCCAAGTGGAATCGAGAATGCCGTCGCTTCGATTTGGCCGGTGCCGCGAATTCCGCGCCGCGCGCCCGGCCATGGAAAAAATGTCAGGATTGTTCCCGGCGTGCCACGTGCATCGCCGAAATAGAAATGGTAAGAGCCGGGATCGTCGAAATTGACTGTGCGTTTGACAAAACGCAGACCGAGAAGTCCTACATAGAAGTCCAGATTCCGCTGCGGATCGCTGGCGATCGCAGTCACATGATGAAGTCCGGGAATTTTTTTCTCCACAGAGTTCATATGGTAAGCACGTACTGGTAGCTCGTGAACTTTCTGGTATAACGATTTAAAGAAATCATTTGCCGGGAAGGCTATTTTTTCGCGTGCCGATAAGCAGGAACGCTACGATCCCACCAGTAACGGCGAGCGTTGCTCCGATAGCCATGATGAGCCTGAAAGCGTCCACAAAAGATTCAGCGATCGTGTGCCCAATCATTTGTTGAGTCATCTCATCCAACTCTTGCGGAAGGGAAAGGGCCGCAAGCTTGGTACGTTGAGCTTGCAACGACTGCCACGCGGACGCGGGAAGCTTCCATCCAGCTAATCGTCGATCCAGCGAATGATTGAAAGAGTGAAGCATGACAATCCCGAATACAGCGATCGCAAGCAGTCCGGCGCCTCTCGCAACCGCGTTGTTAACTCCAGATGCGATGCCGACTCGATTCTGCGAAACTGAATTCATCACAGTAGTGGTAAGAGGCGCGACGCTTACGGCCATGCCCGTACCAAGTACAACGACAGCGGGGAAAAAGGTTTGCCAGTAGCCGGCGTTTACACTGGGCAACATGAAAAGCCCGAAGCCAAAACCTGCGATTAACGGGCCGACAACCAGTGGAATTTTCGGGCCATACTTTTCGACCAGTCCGCCCGCCCAGCGCGAAAGCAGGAAAACGATCAGAACAAATGGCAGGAACGCCGCACCTGCTTCCGTGGCGGAGTAATGCTGAATCTGAATCAAGTTAAGAGGCAGGAAAAACAGCGCCCCGCCGAGCGCGCCATAAAGCAGAAGTGTCAGCAGGTTTGCTCCAGCGAATGTTCGCGACCGGAACAACTCCAGTGGCAACATGGGATCAGGCACTCGTGTCTCAATGACCAGGAACATCGCTAGCAGCGCGGCAGCGGCAACGAGCGCCGCAACTACTGATCGATCGCCGAAGCCGAGTTGAGACGATTCGATCAGTGCATACACCAAAGCGCCAAGGCCGAAGGTTACCAAAACTGCGCCCCACCAATCGAGTCTCTTGCTCTGCTTGTCGGAGCTCTCTGGAACCCATCGCAGCGAGATTAAGATGGTCAAAAGCGCGATTGGAATATTGATGAAGAATACCGCACGCCACGAAACATGTTCGATCAGCCAGCCGCCCATCACCGGGCCGATAGCAGTCGTGATCGCACTGAAGCCCGACCACGTCCCAATCGCGCGTCCACGTTCGTTCTCCGGAAACGAACTGCTAATAATTGCAAGACTCCCGGGTACCAACAGCGCCGCACCAAGTCCCTGCACAGCGCGGGCGACAATCAGTTGATGAATATCGGGAGCAAGCCCGCACCAGGCTGATGCGCAAGCAAAAAGCGTGACACCGAACAGGAAGATGCGGCGCCGTCCGTAGTGATCTCCAAGAGATCCGCCCGCAAGGAGAAGCGCGGCGAGCAGAAGCGAGTAAGCTTCAATGACCCACTGCACATCCACGATCGTGGCATTTAGATTGGTTTGCAGCGCCGGCAAGGCCACGTTTACAACCGTGCCGTCGATGAACGCCATGCTGGAAGCGAGAGTCGTCGCCACCAGCACCCAGCGTCCGGCAAGTTTCGAACAAGGCGCGCTGGCCAGACGCGAACGAATTACGCTCTCGTCACAAGGTTCCCGGAGAATTGCCCACATATGTTGATGTTCGCCTTGCCAAATTATTTAAGTAAAGAAGGGAAATGACGACTAAAGAAGTTGCTAAAAGAGTGGTGGACCTGGTCCGCAAACAAGCCTGGTACGAAGCGCTCGACACGCTTTACGACGACAACATTGTGAGCGTAGAAGCATTTAGCATGAGCGGCGCCTCGCCGGAATCGCGCGGGAAAGAAGCTGTCCGCGGCAAAATCGACTGGTGGGTGAACGCAACAGAAGTGCATAGCTTCACCGCTGATGGACCATTCGTTGCGCACGATCGATTTGTCGTGCAATACGACGCGGATGTTACCGATAAGGAGGCGAAACAGCGACGAAAATTGTCCGAGATCGGCGTTTATACGGTGAAGGATGGAAAGATCGTGCGCGAAGAGTTCCTGCCGCGCGCCGATTGAGATTCATCCGTTGCGAACGCTGGATCGCTTTCGGAGAACGTCGCAAAACGAATTGAGAGGAGTTTCAACGCGACATAGGCATGGCTCCGTGATTCGTTCCCGGCCAGGTTACAATCCGAGATCGCTTAGACTCGGGTGATCATCGGGACGCCGGCCAAGCGGCCAATGATATTTTCTCTCCGATTCTTTGATCGGAAGATCGTTTATGCTGGCATACCTGCGCCGCATCAACCCATGTTCATCAAATTCCCAATTCTCGTTACCGTATGAGCGGTACCAATGCCCGGAATCATCGTGCCATTCGTAGGCGAAACGCACTGCAATGCGATTGCCGTCGTGGGCCCAAAGTTCCTTGATCAGTCGGTAGTCCAGCTCTTTCGCCCACTTCCGTCTGAGAAATTCGATGATCTCCTGCCGGCCACGTGGAAATTCGGCGCGATTTCTCCAGCGCGAGTCGATTGTATAAGCAAGTGCCACCTTTTCTGGATCGCGGGAATTCCAGCCATCCTCTGCCAGTCGAACCTTCTGAATCGCAGTTTCGCGAGTGAAAGGAGGGAGTGGCGGGCGTGTTGCTGTTTCGGTTGAGCTCTTCGGTTCGGGAATGTTTGTTTGCTGATCAGTTAATTTCGTTTCCATAGATTTTAATTTCACTGCCTCTTCTCTCATTTTTTGACCTCGAAAATTATTTCCAGCTCGACCGGTGTGCCGAGTGGAAGGCTTGCGACCCCGTAGACCAGACGGCATGGGTTCTTGTCTTTGCCAAAGATGTCTTGCAGCAACTCCGAAGCGGCATCAGCGACTTTCGGCTGATCGCGCACGTCTCCTGAAGTAGCTATCGATACGCCAAGCCGAACAATGCGCGTGACTTTGTCGAGCGAGCCGAGATGCTCCCGCGCCACAGCGAGCGCATTAAGTGTCGCAAGATGCGCCGCATTCCGGCCAGCTTCCACATCAAGCTCCGCACCGAGGCGTCCAATGAATTTCGCCTCGCGGCCTTGCGTAGGAAGCATTCCGGTCAGAAAAAGCAGATTACCCGTCTCAACCGCTTCCACGTACGTGCCGAACGGCTCGGGCGGTGTCGGCAACTTGATACCAAGTTCTTTCAAGCGCTGTTCGGCGCTTGCGGGTGGAAATCCGTCACGGGTTACCATTTGCCAAGGTGCGCACCGCCGTCGACGTGCAGCACCTCCCCTGTGATTTGGCGAGCTTCCGTCAAGTACACAACAGCGCTAGCGATGTCCTCAACGGTCGACACTGTGCCCATCGGCGAACGCGTTCTAAGGTACTCTTTCGAATGGTCCGTATGAAGCGGCGTGTCGACTATCCCCGGAGCTACGGCGTTAAAGCGAATGTGTTGTTTCGCGTATTCAGACGCCAAGCTTATCAATCCTGCTTGCAGGCCACCTTTGGTGATCATAGAAAGGGAAGCAGGTTCGCCGACAATTGGATTGTCGACCAGTGCCGCCGTGATACTTACGATGCTGCCGCCGGTCTTCTGTGCCTGCATCTGTTTAACCGCAAGCTGGGTGATGTAAATGAAGCCCGCCAGGTTCGTGGAGATCAGAGCGTGAAAATCGTCTGTCGTGTAATCGGTGAACGGCTTCACCACGAAGATGCCGGCGTTCGCGACTACGGCATCGATCGAGCCGAACTTCTCCAGCGCGAGAGCCGTAACTTTCTGTGCGGTTTCGAATTGACCAATATCACCATCGAGCAAGCCAAGACGATCAGAAGCTGGAAGTTCCTTCGATTTCGTGGCCTTTCGTGCAGTGCCCACCACATTGTAGCCTCGTACTAAAAACGCCTGAACAATAGCGGCGCCAATGCCTTGCGACGCTCCCGTGACGATTACAGTTTTAGGATTGTTTCGCACAACCTTCAGTGAGCTTCCCTATGCTGAGTGTCTGAGCGTGCTCCGATAATCAGCCACAAACTTCTGACAGGCCATAGTGCCTTCCACAGTGTCAGCTCAATTCAGGAGCCTGGATGCGCATGCAGACACCGGAATTTCTTCAGCAGCCATGATGAGGCTTACGGCTGGTATCCGTCCTTCTGCCACTTGGCGAGCAACGCGAGCTGGTCCGCTGTCCAATAGGGCCCGCCAGGCGGCATGGATGGCGGACCGCCATCGTGCGGCGAGAGTGTTCCAAGCACTTTGTTAGCATTGTCCGGATTCGACATGAAGATGTAGTCGTCCAACTCGATGCCGTACGATTTCATGTGCGAAATGTCGACAGCGCGAAACAATGGTCTGATATCACCCGCGAAAGAAACCGTGTGCGGGGGTCCCAGGTACGGAAACTCGTCCAGCAGATCGGCGTGCGGCCCAACCTTATCTCCTGTCACCTTCCCGTTCGTGAGGATACCGAGGAAGACATCGGAGACGTCGTCGTTGAGTGCCCGGCCATTGTTCGGGAAGGACGCGGGGCGCGTGGGGTCGTAGCGCAGGACGTCCGGCAACAGTGTCCCTGCCACCCGCGTTGCTTCCTCCGGAGTATACCCACCCGTATGCTCCAGCGCGTGCGCGAAGACGGCAACAAACAGGGCATCGCCCACCGGCTCCCCAGCTAGGTAGGCAGTGTTCTGCTCGCCCGCGAGGAAGGGAGTTTGGTTGGGCCGCGCGCCGCGATCTGCCTGGACCCAGCCCACGCCCGCGCCGTCCGCCGGGATCAGTGTGCGGGCCCAGAGGCCAACCTCTTTCGGCCCCAGGATAGAGTTGGGCACTTCGAGCACGATGCTGCACACGTCTTTGTCGGCGAAGAAATCGTCGCCAGTGAACTGCAGGTTGTTCAGGGCGCCCTCCACGTCGAAGAAGAAGGGGTCGCTGCGCCAGCCCGCGAAGAAGCGGTAGTCGCCGGCTTGCGTCACCCGTGCATCCCGCCCGGTCGAGACTGGCACTCCCTCAACGATAATCTGACCGTCATCGCCAGTCGCCGGAGCCTGTGCGCCCTCAACGCAGCGCAGCGTCGCCGTCTGCGTCCCACCCTTGGAGGACGAGAAGCGCACCCGGTACGTAATGTCAGCGACGGCATCCCCGTTCGTGTCAATCTTGAGCTCGTAAAGCGCCTCGGGAGCGAATGGCT
>Ga0307471_100001256_pt1 | contig 13805 bp, 13 predicted proteins | sample atmos_gasesAM3C__2_FD_204566 | JGI IMG/M metagenome (GOLD analysis project Ga0307471, IMG submission 204566) | Hardwood forest soil microbial communities from Morgan-Monroe State Forest, Indiana, United States - atmos_gasesAM3C_515 | ecosystem: Environmental > Terrestrial > Soil > Temperate... | reverse complement strand
TGCTCGATCTTGTCCTGAAACGACTGCGCATTCGCCGCGACGGCAGCGGGCGGCATAGGCGTAGCCACGGGCTGTGGCTTCTTCAGGACGAGCGCCAGCGCCGCGACAGATGCCGTCAGTGTCGCCAGACTGATGATGCGATCAAGCTTCACCTTCATGGACGAGCCTCCATTCCGGCCGACACGATCCCCAAGTACCTATCTTATCGAGTAAACACGCCTCTTCTTAGATGACCGAAGTGACTGACCAGCGGCTAGGATGGCAGGCTGCGCTCCCGAACCTGCTCGGAAGTCAGCCCGTACAGCGGAGGGGTCGGGACCCCTAACATGCTTAAATACAGGTAGATCTGGCCCCGGTGGTGGATTTCGTGCTCCACCATCGCGGGCGACCACTTCCACGTGGTGATGGAGGTACCCTCAGGCGTCCCGCACTTCCCGTTCAAGCCTTTAGGGGTGAGTTGGGAAAAGATCTCCACCGACTCGCGGTGCAGTCTTTCCGCGAATTCCAGAACCTGCTGGTAGCCGTCGGCCAGCTCTTTTCCGCATCCGGCATACCGGCTCGGCCGCCCCGCCACGGTTTCCGCGAACATCCAGCGCTCGATCGTTGCGATGTGGCGGACCAGATCGCCCAAAGTAAACTTGCCTTCGTGGTAGGTCCAGTCGAGTTTGTCAGGAGGAATGCAGCGCGCGACCCGCATGGTGCGCTGGTGGATTTTGTCGAGGTAGTCGAGAAAGAGGGGAAGGTCTTGAATCTGCATGACGGGATTCGTCTCAAGCCGGTCGTGTAGAACGCGCGCCTGAGATATCTTGGTTCAGCATGACTTCTGGGAAAACACAACGGAGTTTCTCGCTCCGGGCAGCGTTCCCCTCGGCACCTCCCCAGGAAATCACGCAAGACGCTTTCGACAGTAACCCCAAAACATTTGAGTCGGCTTGTGCAACTGCGTCTTGGCGATCGAGCAACAGTGCGGGACCTATGGGAGTACGCGCAGGATTTGCAATATACAGAGATCCAAGTTCCTCTGCTCGGTTATCTTCTCCTGTTCTGTTTGGAAGCGTGGCGCGAAGACCTCCGTGGCACAAGCAGCGAGCTTGGTGGTTTCGTTGAGCATTTCTATCCCGTGCTGGCGAATAGGCATGTTCTTGATGGACATTTGACACCTCGTCAGAGTGCCGCTGTTTCGCAATTTATGCGCGAATCGATTCTTAAGGAGATCGACGACCAACGGGGCTTAACCTACAGTGGGGCGGGTGCGCGACCGCATCGGTGGGTCACCGCAGTAGCAACCCACGGCGTTCTGCTGCCGGATGTAGAACGTCTCTGGACCTCTTGGTGGTCGATCGATACGATAGGCCGGGCGATTCCGACACTCGCAGTCTCGAGCCGTCGAGCGGTTAGTCGGCCAGCCCGAATATGCGCTGGCCGTAGAAGTTCAGGCGGATCTCCCTTGGTGCGTCGACACACTCGCAGCGCGTTGCGATGAGCTTTCCACGCCTGCTTGAAACGGACTCGGGAACTCGGGGACCGCTGCGCCAATGGACAGAATAGTCTGAGCCCTTGTTACGATTCCAGAGTAAGCGGGGCTCATAACCTAACGGGTCCGGCAAGGTCACCTGCAAGCTGACACCGTCTTACAGACCCAGCTTCTTCCCCAGCAGCTCATTCACCACCTGCGGATTCGCCTGCCCCTTCGAAGCCTTCATCACCTGTCCCACGAAGAACCCGATCATCGTCTTCTTCCCCGCGCGGTACTGCTCCACCTGTTTCGGATTCGCGGCGATCAGCTCGTCGATAATCTTCTCCAGCGCCGAAGTATCGCTCGACTGCACCGGCCGCCCTTCCTCTTCGTACACCGCCGGAAAATCCTTCCCGCGTTCGAAGCTCAGGTCGTAGAGCTCCTTGAGCATCTTGCCCGAGATCGCGCCCGACTCCACCAGGTCCGCCGACGCGGCCACGCCCTGCATCGAAATCGGCGACTGCCCGATCTCCAGGTTCTTCGCCTTCAGCCGCCCCATCAACTCGCCCTGCACCAGGTTCGCCACGCGCTTCGGATTCTTCGCGGCCTTGGCTGCCGCCTCGAACTGATCGGCAAGGTCCTTGGTGAACGTGAGCACGCCCGCGTCATACTCGGTGATGCCGTATTCCTTCACTAGGCGCGCCCGCCGGGCTTCAGGCAACTCGGGCAACTGCTTCGCGATTTTGGTTTTCCATGCTTCGTCGACGACCAGCGGCAAGAGGTCTGGCTCCGGGAAGTACCGATAATCGTGCGCCTGCTCCTTCGAGCGCATCCCGTAGGTCTTGCCTTCGTGCGAGTTGTAAAGCCGCGTCTCCTGCGTAATCTTGCCGCCGGACTCGATCACGTCAATCTGCCGCCCGATCTCATATTCCAGCGCCTCGCGGATGAAGCGGAACGAATTCACGTTCTTGATCTCGGTCTTGGTGCCAAATTCTTTCTGCCCCCGCGGCCGCACGCTGATATTGGCGTCGCAGCGCAGCGATCCCTCCTCCATGTTGCAGTCACTCACGCCCGTATACAGGATGATTTCCTTCAGCAGGGTCAGGTACTCATGCGCTTCCTCGGGCGAGGAAATGTCCGGCTCGCTGACGATCTCGATCAGCGGAACACCAGTACGGTTCAGGTCAATGGCCGTCTTCTCGGCGGCAACGGCGAAGCTTTCGTGCAAGCTCTTGCCCGCATCCTCTTCCATGTGGACGCGGGTGATGCCAATCTTCTTCTTCGCGCCGCCGATTTTGATCTCGATAAAACCATGCTCGGCCAGCGGCTTGTCGTACTGCGAAATCTGGTAGCCCTTGGGCAGGTCAGGATAGAAGTAATTCTTGCGCGCGAAGATCGAAGTCTCGTTGATTCTGCAGTTCAGCGCCATGCCCGCCAGCACGGCAAACTCGACGGCTTTCTTATTGAGCACGGGTAGCGAACCGGGCATGCCCAGGCACACCGGACAAACATTCGTATTCGGCGGATTTCCAAAGCGGGTCGAGCACGAGCAGAAAATCTTGCTTGCGGTCAGAAGCTGGACGTGTACTTCGAGGCCGATGACAGGCTCATATTTCGCCCGGACCGCCACCGTCGAGTCTGGCGTGGTCACCATATCCAGCGATTATAGCCCGCTCCTCATGCCCTCCCGCAGAACGGGCCAATGCAAAATCAGCCGTGCAGTCGCGAGACTCGCGTGGGGACGGCCGCCCCCGTGAGCCTGCCCTGAGCGGAGTCGAAGGGTCCAGCAGCCCGAAGGGCTGGGGGGTTGCACTAAGCCGAATGTCGGCCTTGCTGAGAAATGTTGCTACTTACTATTTCTGGAAATAAATCTCGAAGTACAGCAGGTCGTTTCCCTTGGCATCGCGCACGCCCGTCATATAGAAGCGCCCGCCCCCGAGCGGCGAGGAAATCCCGCTCACGTCGAAGAACATAAACCCCGACTGGGTCGAGTGCGGTTCCACCGCCTTGGCGCTGAACTGTGCACCATCAATCTCGTCGAGCGCCTTCTTACTCACGGCCCCCTTCACCTTGGTGCGGGGAAAGGGCAATGGATAAACCTTGCCCGTGGAAATGTGGGCCAGCCGCCGGTAAAGATCGTCGTTGGTCGCGGCCGCAAGCTTGTCGCGGTGCGAAGTGATGAACTGTGCTTGCATGTCGGCCAGCGAGATCGGCTGATCGCTATCGTTCGTCACCACGACGAAGATCGGCAGAAAGCCTTCTTCATTCCACTTGACGGTGAAGATCTGGGATTTCTCCGCGCTGTCGTAGGGATCGGCCCCAACCGCCACGCCCTCATTGGAATGATCGTCATGCGCAGGATAGGTTCTGGCCGGCTTCACCGCCGGCTTCACAAACTCTCTTGCTGCCAGGGCCAGTGCTGTTAGAAAAAAAAGAACAGCCGCGAGCTGCGCCGCGGAGCGTACGTTCACACGGATGCCACCGAAAGAGCGCCGCATAGGTCGATTATAGCTTTGACGCTGTCCGCACAAGTCCAAGTTGCCCCGCAATCCGCATCCCCGCCATTTAGAATGGCGTTACTTCATGTACCTGCTCTACAGCGCGCTGCTGGCCGCGGGCTTGCTTGTCAGTCTGCCCTATTGGATTTTCCAGATGCTGCGTCACGGAAAGTACCGTACGGGCTTCGGCCAACGGCTTGGCTTCGTGCCCCCGCATCTGGCCGAGCCGGCTTCGCAGCCGACCATCTGGTTTCATGCCGTCTCCGTCGGTGAAGTGCTGGCCATCGGCGGGCTCGTCAAACACATCCGCCTGCGCTGGCCCGCCTACCGCATCGTGGTTTCTACCACCACCGACACCGGCCAGAATCTGGCGCGCGCTCGTTTTGGCGAGCCGAACGTATTCTATTTCCCCCTGGACCTGGGCTTCGCGATCCGCCCATACCTGGATGCGCTTCGCCCGCAACTGGTCGTGATCGCGGAAACCGAGTTCTGGCCGAACTTTCTGCGCCTTGCAAAGAAAAGCGGCGCCGCGATTGCCGTGGTCAACGCGCGCATCTCCGACCGCTCATGGCCGGGCTATAAGCGCTTCGGCTGGTGGCTGCCCACGGTCATAAGTAAGGTCGACCTGTTTCTCGCGCAAAACTGGGAAGACCGCAAGCGCCTCATCGATATTGGTGCGCCGGAAGCGCGGGTTGAGGTTTCCGGCAATCTCAAGTTTGATATCGAGCCATCGTCACCGCCCGCCGTGGTTGCAAGTCTGCGCGAGAGTCTCCGGAAATCCGAAGCCGGCCCCATCCTGGTGTGCGGCAGTACCGTAGACGAGGAAGAAGAGCGCATGCTGCTGCAAGCGTTTCAGAGCATCCTGGCCAGCTACCCCCATGCCGTCATGATCCTCGCCCCCCGACATCCGGAGCGTTTTTCTGTCGTCGCCGCCCTGCTCGAGAGCCTCGGCGTCCGGTTCTGGCGGCGTTCGCTGTGGACCGGCGAAGCAATCTCCGGAGGAGTGATGCTGCTCGACAGCATCGGAGAGCTGGCGGCGATCTACGGATTGGCCGACATCGCCTTCGTCGGCGGAAGCCTGGTTCCCAAGGGTGGGCACAACATCATCGAGCCAGCCCGTCACGGCGTCGCTATCGTGGTGGGCAATCACACCGATAATTTCCGCGACATTATCTGGCTCTTCCAGACGAACAACGCCGTGCGTATCGTCGGACCGGCGGAACTGCCACTCGTCCTGATGGAGCTGATTTCGAACGGTCCTGAGCGTGTCGCGCTGGGCCAGCGCGCCGCCGAAACGCTGCGCTCGCAGGCCGGAGCCACGGAGAAGACTCTTGCGGCTCTCGAAAAACTGATCGCTCCGGTCGGCGCTATCGCCGGGATGAACGCCGAAAAATCGTGAACCCCCTTTCCGCCATCTACGGAACCACTGTCGGAGCCCGCAACCACCTCTATGACCGGCGCTTGTTGCCCGCGCGGCGACTACAAGGTGCTGTGGTTAGCATCGGGAATCTCTCGGTCGGCGGTTCCGGCAAGACGCCGTTTGTGATCCTGCTGGGAGAACTGCTGAAAATGCGCGGGCTCAAGTTCGATGTGCTTTCTCGCGGCTATGGACGCCAGACCCGTGGAGTACTGCTGGTCGACCCGGGCGGATCTTCCGGCAAATTCGGGGATGAGCCCTTGCTCATCGCCCGGCGGTTGGAAGTCCCCGTCGTGCTCGGAGAAGATCGGTACCGGGCCGGAGTGTTCGCCGAAGAAAAGTTCGGAGCGCAACTCCACTTGCTCGACGACGGCTTCCAGCATCGCGCGCTCGCGCGCGACTTCGACATCGTGCTGCTCACGCCCGAAGATGCCCGCGACCGCTTGCTGCCATCCGGCCGCCTACGCGAACCCCTGCGTTCGCTCGAGCGCGCTGACGCTGTGGTCCTCACCAGCGGCGCCTCTCCCGCCAGCTACCCGCTCAACGGAAAACTCGTCTGGCGCGTGCTGCGCGGGATCACGCCGACAAATGTTCCCGCTCGCCCTGTGGCGTTCTGCGGCATCGCGCGGCCGCAGAATTTCATGCTGCAACTCCGCAAGGCGGGGATCGAGCCTGCCGCCGAAGCCGTCTACCGCGACCATCACGCCTACGTTGAAACCGACATCCGCGAATTGCAGGCCCTGAGAGCGAAGAGCGAGGCCGGCGGCTTTGTGACCACGGAAAAAGACGCGATTAACCTGGGCGGATATTCCTCCGCGCTCCAGCCCATGGCCGTGGTCCCGGTCAAAATGGACCTGGCCGACGCCACTAACGCCGTGGATACCATGTTGCGGATCGTCGGGGAGCGAACCCAGCGGCCATGAGAGAATCTTGCTGGTCTGGCTGACTCGATCCGGATGACGAAACATCCCAAAGAAACTGACCGCCTGAAAAAGATTCTCGACGCATTTCCGAAGACCACGGTCACGGTTCTCGGCGACCTGGTGGCGGATGAATTTGTGTATGGCGAGATCTCGCGCGTGTCGCGGGAAGCTCCGGTGCTCATCCTCAAGCATCGCGAGCGTACGGTCGTCCCGGGCGGCGGCGCAAATGCCATCAATAACCTCGCCGACCTCGACGTGAACGTACTGCCTGTAGGGCTAGTGGGAGACGACGAGCCCGGCCGCCTGCTGATCAAGGCGTTCCGCCACAAGCACGTTCCCATCAGCGGCGTGCTCAAGGACAAGAGCCACACCACCGTGACCAAGACGCGCATCCTGGCTGGACATACGCACTCGACACGTCAGCAAGTGGTGCGGGTAGATCGCGAGGCCGAGTCCCCACCGAACTCGCTTCTCACCCGCGGCCTCGTGATGGCCGCGAGAGAGTATGCCCGCGCCTCCGACGCATTGCTGGTCTCCGACTACGGCTATGGTGCGGCGACTCCGGCGGTGCTGAACGCGGTCCGCGCCAAGGGCGGCCTGGGCGGTATTCCGGTCACGCTCGATTCGCGCTTTCGCATGCTTGAGTATTCTGGGATCACGGCCGCAACTCCGAACGAGCCCGAAGTGGAAGAATCCCTGGGCGTGCGGATCGGCCAGGACTGGTCGAAGCTGATCTCTGCGGGCGAGCAACTCATGGCCAGGATGAAATTACAATCGCTGGTGATCACCCGTGGCCGCGACGGCATGGTCGCCTTCACGCAGCGCCATAAACCGGTCGACATCCCAATTTTCGGCTCCGACGATGCTGCCGACGTGACTGGCGCGGGCGACACGGTCATCGCGACCTTGACCGCCGCGCTGGCCGCGGGAGCATCCCCGGAAGAAGCCGCCCAGCTTGCCAACTACGCCGGCGGCATCGTGGTCATGAAGCGGGGCACAGCGACGGTGACGCGCCAGGAACTGGTGCACGCGCTGGAACAATCGCCGCCCGCCACAAGATCTCATTGAACGCATCGGCACAATCCAAGATCGTCGACCGCGCCACGCTTCGTCAACGCGCGGAAGAATGGCGCCGTGCCGGCGACCGGATCACTTTGGCCAACGGCTGCTTTGACCTTTTGCACGTCGGTCACGTGCGCTACCTGCATGCCGCGAAGCAATTGGGCGGCCGCCTGGTGGTGGCGATTAATTCCGATGATTCGGTACGGGCTCTCAAAGGCGAAGGCCGTCCCCTCATGCCCGCCGAAGAGCGAGCCGAAATTCTCGCCGCTCTTGCCGACGTCGATGCGGTCGTCATCTTTCCAGAACCCGATGTGCGCGCGCTGCTCCGCGAGATTCGCCCCGATGTGCAGGCCAAAGGAACGGACTACACCGCCGCCAGCGTTCCCGAGGCTGACACAGTACGAGAGTATGGTGGCCGCGTAGCCATTGTCGGCGACCCCAAGGATCACTCTGCCAGCGAAATCATCCGCACCCGGCTCACGCCGCGGAAATCGTGAGGCACGCTGGATGACCGCCTCAGATTCGCCGACATCGAGCGCCTTTCAACGCATCTTGATTGTGCGGCTCAGTTCGATGGGCGACGTGATCCACGCCCTTCCCGCCGCCGCCATGCTTCGAGCCGCCTTGCCGCAGGCAACCATCGGGTGGCTGATCGAAGAACGCTGGGCTGAGTTGCTGTGCGCGCTACCCACTCCACGCTCTGGTGCACGCTCCCCACAAAGGCCGCTGGTTGACATCATTCATACGGTCAACCTGAAACGATGGCGATCCTCGCTCCTGTCCAACCAAACTTGGGAACGGATGGCCGCCGGGCTGAGCGACCTTCGTGCTGTCGGCTACGAAGTAGCGGTCGATCTGCAGGGCGCGATACGCTCTGCCATCCTGGCGCGATGGTCCGGGGCGACGGTCGTCTATGGCGCCGCCCAGCCTCGCGAGAACCTTGCGAGCATGTGGTACACCAGAAAGGTCATCACGCGGGGCACTCATGTGATCGAACAATACGCCGAATTGGCGGAAGCCCTGATCGGACGCGCCGTCCCGATTCCGAGCGCTGTCTTCCCGTGCGATCCGCTCGCCGAAGAAGCCGTGGACCGCCGCCTGCGCCAGCGCGGCATCACCGAGTTCGCGATTCTCAACCCCGGCGCCGGATGGGGCGCCAAGCAGTGGCCTGCCGAACGCTACGGCCAAGTGGCGAAGGTGCTCGCGCAAAGTGGATTGAAGTCGATTATCAACTTCGGCCCCGGCGAGGAGGCCCTCGCCCGAGCGGCTGAAAGCGCCAGCGATCATACCGCTGAGGCGATGTCGTTCTCGATCAGCGAACTGCTGGCGCTCGTTCGCCGCGCACGCTTGTTCATCGCCGGCGATACCGGGCCTCTGCATCTCGCCGCGGCGCTTGCCGTGCCGGTAGTCGCGATCTTCGGTCCCACTGATCCGGCGCGCAACGGCCCATTTGCCACGCGCAAAATCGTGCTGCGTCACCCCGAGAGTCCAAACACGCTCACCCACCGCGTCCAGCCCGACCCGGGCATTCTCGAAATTACTTCGCACGCGGTCGTTAGGGCCGCCCAGCAGTTGCTCGGAGCCGCCCGTGGCTGAATGGTCTGGGATCGCACGCCGCATTCGCGTTCCGCTGGGGTTCGCCTTCGCGGCGTTCTATTTGTGGATCGCTCACCCCAGCTGGGAGTCGATTGGACTCGGCACGCTCGTCGCAATTCCGGGAATCCTGCTGCGCGCCCTCGCCTCCGGTCATGTAAAGAAGAACGAGGAACTCACGACCACCGGCCCCTATGCGTACACGCGCAACCCCCTGTACCTGGGGTCGCTGATCATGGCCATTGGATTCGCCCTGGCAGCCCGCAGCGTCTGGGTCCTGATCTTAGTCGTGCTCATGTTTCTTGCAATCTATCTGCCGGTGATTCGCGGCGAGGAAGTTTTCCTGCGCACCACCTTTCCCACCTTCGAGGAATACGCCCGCAACGTGCCTCGGCTGCTGCCCCGCGTGCGAGCGTTCAGCCAGACGCCCGGCAGCTTCTCGCGACCGTTGTACTGGCAGCATCGCGAGTACAATGCGGTACTAGGCACCGCCGCGCTGATGGCCGCCCTAGTGGCCAAGTTGGTGTGGATGTCACACTAGCCACTCGTTCGGAATAACATCGATAACCGGCCCTCAGGCTAACAGCAAGCCCTTGGTCGCTCCATCCTTCCATTTCGGACGCGCATTGCCCCTGTCGTGCCTGTGCGCAGGTTTGTCGATCAGCACCGGAATACCCTTTTCGCCGGCTCCAGCACTCGCTCAGATCGCAACGATTGGTCCGTCGGCACAGATCCTGCCCCCGCCCGCGAACTACCACTTCCCCGACGGTCAAGCCAACACCTACATCGTGGAATGGCACTTGTTCACCGCGGGCAGCGCAACTGTGGGGATCGAATCTCGCGGCGAGGAACAGAAAGTCACCGCGGTTGCGGATTCCTCGGGCGTGGCGAATGTACTCTACGCGGTCCACGACCGCTTCGAGGCCCGCTTCGATCCCAAAACTTTCTGCTCCCTTGGCCTGACCAAGCATACGGAGGAAGGCGCGCACCAACGCAACACCCTGGTGCAGTTTGACTACCCGCGCCGTAGGAGTGTGCTCAACGAAAAGAACCTAAAAACCGCCGAAACCAAGCAGGTTGAAAACGACATCCCACCCTGTGTCACTGACGTCGTTACCGGCTTCTACTACCTGGCCTCGCTGCCTCTGCAGCCCGGCAACTCCTACACCTTTCCGGTGAATGCCGGCGGCAAGACTGCGGAAGTCACCGCTCACGTCGAAGCCAAGGAGCAAGTGAAGGTGCCAGCAGGAACTTACCAGACCGTTCGCGTCGCCGGGGAGGCCACTTCGGGCACGTTGAAGGGCAAAGGGAGAATCTGGGCCTGGTTCACCGACGACGCAAACCACACGCCGGTGCAAATGCGCGCCAAGTTGGCCTGGGGGACTTTGCTGTTTCGGTTGCAGCGGATCGAACGCAAGTGAAATCGGTCACCGATTTTCGATTTCCGACGGAACGGCGGTCCCAGGCAAACTTCGAATCGGAGATTGTCGCTACTTCTGCGTTACCAATCCCTTCGCCCGGCTCAGTTCCGGACGATCTGAACTCGATCCCTCACACACCTTTCACCAGTTCCGCATAGTACCGCGTAGGCTTCTCCTGCTTACCCGCAGCTCGGCCGCCCTGGGCCGCGCCGTACAACCCATTGAACCGGTTCGGATTGAACACAACCGAACCCGCGCAAAGATGCGTGAGGGCATGAATTTCCGAGGGCATGGAATCGGACTCGTTCGGGCAGGATATAATAGTCGCAATTTTGGGGCATCCTGCACTCACACAATTCACTCCGGAGATTTCACCATGACCCTCACGGGTAAGCTGTGTTCGTTTGTTTTGGTTGCGATTGCGCTCATTTCCGCGACGCAGGTCTGCGCCCAGGACCGCGACGACCGCGATCAAGAGCGCCGCAGTGGGGCTTGCTTCTATAAAGACGCCGATTTCCGTGGCGAGCGTTTCTGTATGGAGGCCGGCGATCGCATGGCACGCGTGCCGCAGGGCTTCAATGACCAAATCTCTTCCATTCGGGTCTTTGGCCGAACCGACATCACCGTCTTCGAGAATACCGATTTCGGAGGCCGCATCCTTCGCCTTCATGACGATGTCGCGAATCTAAGGAGCTACGAAGTCTCTCCCGGCCACTCCTGGAACGACCGTATTTCTTCGATCGAGGTAAGCGCCGACCGCGATCGCCGGGATCGCGACCGTGATCGCGATGGAGATCATGATCGCAATAATGACGACCAGGGCCGGCGCGGTGGAGCGTGCTTTTACAAAGACGCCGACTTTCACGGCGAGAAATTCTGCGTGGAGCGAGGCGAGCGCGTACCTCGTCTTCCCGAAGGGTTCAACGACACGATTTCCTCCATCCGCATCTTCGGCGATACCGAGATCACCATCTACCAGGACCGCGACTTCGGCGGTGTCAGCCTCGCTCTGCGCAATGACGTGACGAATTTGCGGGACTACCAGATCAGCCCGGGCCACAGCTGGAACGATCGCGTCTCATCCATCAAAGTCCGGTAATGGCCGGGCCCCGGCCTTCGTAGATTTCCGGGGACTCGGTCGCGATCATAGGCCCCCGCTTTTACGACGGCCGCATCGGACCCGCGCCGGTGCGGCCACACACAACAATTGCACAGCTCGCACCCGTCCCCCTGTTGTGGGTTGTGTAGTGGGCAATATCCCCTTGTCCCCCGCGCATTTGGGACTGTCTGCTATCCAAATCCCCTGGCCAACGTCTAGCAGCAACGGGGTATTCATCGGGCCCCGTGCCGACGGGTCACACTGACGCTGAGTTCACACTCGCCACGCGCCCCAAGCGGCGACCCTGCAAGCTAGCGCATTCAGATCTCTAGTTGACGACATCCCAAGGAGAGTCATCCTATGTGCCCAAAATCGATGCGAATCTGGTTGGCTGCGATTCTCGTTCTCAGTACCACAACATGGCTGGGTTGTAACAAGGCAGGCAACGGCGGGCAGTCGGTCGCCGCCGCGTCCGAGGGTGCCAAGATCCCCATCACCACCAAGTCCGAGGAAGCGCGCACCGAATTTCTGCAGGGACGCGATCTCTCGGAACGGTTGCTCGGCCAGGAGTCGTTGCAGCACTTCGACAAGGCCATCGCCCTGGATCCCGATTTCGCGTTTGCCGAACTGGCTCGCGCCAATAACTCTCCTACCGCCAAGGAGTTCTTCGAACATCAGATGAAAGCTTCGATTCTGGTGGAGAAGGCATCCGAAGGGGAGAAATTCCTGATCCTCGCCAACGAAGCCGGGGCCAACGGCGAGGTCGTGAAGCAGAAGGAATACCTCGACAAACTCGTCGCTGCCTACCCCAACGACGAGCGCGCCCAATTCAATTTGGCGAACTACTATTTCGGCCAACAGGACTATGGGCAGGCGATCGTCCACTATAAAAAAGCCACCGAGTTGGCTCCGGCGTACTCGCCGGCCTATAACGTGCTGGGCTACGCCTACCGTCAGCAGGGAAATTACGCCCAGGCCGAGCAGGCCTTCAAGAAATACGTCGAGCTGATTCCGGCCGATCCCAACCCTTACGACTCTTACGCAGAACTCCTGTTGAAGATGGGCCGATTCGACGATTCGGTCGCCCAGTATCGCAAGGCTCTCTCAATCGATCCTCACTTCGTGCCGTCGCACTTCGGGCTTTCCGCCGCTCTCTTGTACCAGGGCAAGCCCGACGAAGCCACCGCCGAGCTTCAGAAGATGGCCGACCAAGCCCGCAATGACGGCGAGATCCGCACCGCCCTTTTTGGCATGGCGGTAGTGGCCGCCGATCGTGGCCAATGGAACGAGTCGATTCGGGCGATCGATAAGGAATACGGCGTCGCGGAGAAGAAGAACGACAACGCTTCCATGGCAGCCGATCTCCAGGCCAAAGGCAACATCCTCGCGGCCATGCAGAAATATGACGACGCCGCCCAGCAGTACGAGCGTTCCCTGCAGTTGACCGAAAGCTCAAGTCTGTCGCAAGAGATCAAGGACAATGCCAAGCTCCAGCACCATTTCAACCTCGCCTCGGTAACCATCGGGAAGAAGGACTACGCCGCCGCGAAGCGACATGCGGAACAGTTCCTGAAAGGCGCGGAAGCCTCGAAGAACCCGGCGCAGTTGAAACAGGCTCACGAACTTGCCGGCCGGATCGCCCTGGCGGAGAAGGACTACGACAAAGCGATCGCGGAGCTCGGGCAGGCCAACGAGCAGAACCCACTGAATCTCTTTCGTTTAAGCCAAGCCTATCGTGCGAAGGGCGACAGCGCGAGAGCGCAGGAATACGGCCAGAAAGCAGCCGAGTTCAACTCGCTGCCGATGCTGAACTACGCTTTCGTTCGCTCCAAGGCTCAGCAAATGGTCGCAGGAGCAAAGGCGTGATTCGACCGGGCGTGAGGAAGTAGGAAACCAGACGTGCTTAGTGATAGGCGGGCTGACTCGACTCCGGCGCTGCGAACATGTGGCGCCGGCATCCTGCCGGCTGTCGCGACAGCCTGCCCTGAGCTTGTCGAAGGGACGTCCTCGCCCTCGCCTGCCTGAGTGTCGAGGCGTGAGCCTCTGTCGTGACTCGGTGTGGTTTCAGAGCTTGCGGGAAAAAAGTTAAAAACGTCATTCGACGTCAGCGGCTGGCCTTGCCCTCATCGAGCAAGCCGCGGACTTTGCTCGCCAGGGTGTCGAGCATGAACGGCTTCTGTAAAACCGCCGCGTGCTCGCCTCCAACCTCTCCGCTTAGGCTCGCATGGTCCGGATAGCCCGACATGAAAAGGATCTTCATGTGCGGACGCGCCTGGGTCAGACGGCGCGCCAGTTCGCGGCCTCCGACATTGGGCATCACGACGTCGGTGACCAGC
>Ga0307471_100001255_pt1 | contig 13817 bp, 10 predicted proteins | sample atmos_gasesAM3C__2_FD_204566 | JGI IMG/M metagenome (GOLD analysis project Ga0307471, IMG submission 204566) | Hardwood forest soil microbial communities from Morgan-Monroe State Forest, Indiana, United States - atmos_gasesAM3C_515 | ecosystem: Environmental > Terrestrial > Soil > Temperate... | reverse complement strand
CCTTTCTACCAGGCCGCCTACAGCCAGTTCTGCTATGAATGGTCCTTCATGCCGGGCCAGACCTCGTACCTGGATACCCCGGTTATACCGACGTCCGCCTTCGCGCCGAACTATAACCATCCCGACTGCGCCTACCCGAACTTTACACCGGCGATTGCCGAGGTGGATGGAGACGGAGTGGGACCTTACTTGAGTGCAAGCGGTGCCCTGAAATTGACGATTACCGCTCTGGGCGACCAGGTGGTGAGTAATCACGCATACTCCGGTCCGTCTTCGACGACGCATCCCTACAGCGACAAGACCATCATCCGGCACTACGGCTTCGGCCCGGCGCCTGCGGGAGGTTGCAGCAATGGCAACCCCAATGCTGCCTGCCCGAACGTGACGGTCGGTGGCGTTCCGCTGCACGGGGTGACGTGGACTGACTCACAGATCACCGGAACAGTGCAGGCCCCGGCGATACCGGCCTGCGCCATGCAGCAACAAACAATTTACGGCGGTTCAGCCGCGAAGTGTGGTGAATTAGTCATCCAGGCGACGAACGGCAAGAGGACCATCGACACCGTGACCGTCACCCTCGGCGGCAAAGCCCCGACTCACGTCGCAGCTTCGGGGTCGATCCAGGCTGCCATCGACGCGGCCAGCCCGGGCGATCTGATCATCGTCGACCCGACTTGCAAGTCAGGTACAGGACCAACCGCATTACCGGTTGCGTGTGCTGCACCCTCACCCACCAACGTTCATTCTGCGTCCAAACACCATGAGATGGTGATCATGTGGAAGCCGGTCCGGCTGCAAGGCGCCGGAGCTGCCTCCACGATCATCGACGCCAATGCGCATCCTTCGGGCGCTCTTCTGAGTAGCTGGCGCCAGCAGGTGGTGTGTCTGTTCGGGATAGGTCCGAATGGCGTGCCGGCTGGCTACGACCCCAGCTGCGGGTCTGGCTGGACCGCCTTCCAGCCAACGGCCTCCAACCCGCAGGTAGATCGGCTGCCGCTCGAGGCGGTGGTCGGCTGGGACGCCTCGTTGAACGGGAACCTGGCCGAGCAGTTACAGGAACCAACCCTCATGGGAGCGTATGAAGGAGCTGGAATCACGGTGCTCTCGAAGGGAGTGCTTGTCCCCGAAGGAGCGGATCCGTGGACCGATGGCGCCACGATAGCCGCCTTCCCGGCAGGAACCCGGCACCTGGCGACTGCCGATTGTACGTCAGGCCCATCGAACCCGTATCCGAGCAACTTCTATTGCAACCCGTCGAGTATTGATGGCTTGTCTGTCGCCAACAGTTCCCAGGGCGGCGGTGGCATCCTCGTGCACGGCTGGGGCCATAACCTGGAAATCGCCAACAATCGCGTCTACAACAACCAGGGTACGCTGGCAGGCGGCATCTCGATCGGCCAAGGGGAACATCCCGACGCTCCCCTCGCTGGAGGGGGAGGTGTCATCACCCTGCCGGGCTCTTGCATCAGCGAAGCCGGTCTTCCCGCGAATACCCAAATGCCGCTGTGCTTCGATACCAACGTGAACGTGCACAACAACGCGGTTACGTTGAACGCTTCCGAGGGCGATGAATTGTTCTCAGCCACTCCCTCAGGGGCGGGCGGCGTCGCCTTCTGCACCGGCGCCGACTACTACAAGTTCAACTACAACTGGGTGTGCGGTAACTTGACCACCGGCGACGGCGCGGGTGTTAGCCAACTCGGCTTCCTTTGGAATGGCGACATCGAGCACAACTCGATTCTGTTCAACCAGGCTACGAACCCAACCACGCCCAGCAACGGGGGCGGCTTGCTGATCATGAGCGCGCCAGATACCGATCCGACCTGCCCCGGACCACCTGACGCGGATTGCAACCATGCCTACGGCACGGTGGGCGAAGGCATCGGTCCCGGCCTGAAAGTCAATGCCAACCTGATTATCGGCAACGCCGCGGAAGCCGGCGCCGGCGGCGGCATACGCTTCCAGGGAGTCAACGGCTTGGAAGTGGGCAATTTCCCCACTACCCCGGCGAGTTGGTTCTCGGTCAACGTAACAAACAACATCATCACCAACAACGTGGCCGGTTGGGACGGCGGCGGCGTGTCCTTGCAGGACTCGATCGGGGTGAACCTCATCAACAACACGATTGTGTCCAACGATTCCACGGCTTCGTCCGGGACGCTGTTCGGAGCCTTCTTTGCTGACCAGGCCAGCGCGCCAACGCCCTGCGCGCGTGACGTCATCGGCGCCAATGTAAAGTGCGTGCCGCTTTCGACCGCCCAGCCCGCCGGGATCTCGGCTGGCCAGCACACTGCGGAGTTCCTGGCATCGCTCCCGGCGAGCATCACCTGCCCTCCGGGCCATCCGCTGAACACGACGACCCCCACGGCCGGGGTTGTCAATGGCGCTTGCCGGAACGCCTCGTTCCCTGTGCTGTATAACGATGTGCTGTGGCAGAACCGGGCCTTCCACATCGTTGTCGTACAGCCGGCGGCAGGCTCGGGACAACAGCAGGCTACCGTCTCGCTGGCGCCCCAGCTCAATCAGGCCAGCACGGGTTCGTGCGCCGCAACGGCGGCTGGCCCCCAGCCGTCTTATTGGGATATCGGCCTGCGCGGGGACACTGGACCGACCAACCATAGCTCCGGGACCACGTGGCAGCCCTTTGCGTCGGTGCTGACCAACATCACGGGCTACCCAGCAGGACCCACAGGCTACCGGGCCAACACATCTTCTTTCAGCCCCGGAGTCGCCATGCAGTACTGCAACGGTTCGAAGATCCCGCCGGAGGCTGGTAAGGATACTTGGTACCAGGTTCCCCCGGGCACCAACGAAGGGAATGTACCCACACCGGTCTTCAATCTGACGGCGGGCGCGACCGTCGACGAAGGCAACAACTGGATCAACATCAGTTGGGGCCCGTTGTCACTGGTCAACCCGACCTCGGAGATCAACCCGTCTGCCGAGACCATGCTCGGCGACTACTCGTTGGCAGCGGGTTCACCGGCCATCAACTACGTCACATCCGCTAACTCAAGTACGACTTACGCAGCAGCCCCGCCGGATGACTTCTTCGGCAACCCAAGGAAGAACGCAGGCAACCCGGGGGTGGACGCTGGTGCGGTCGAGTTCGTGGCTGGGGGCGGGGTGGCCGCGCCAACCTTGACCTCGATCTCTCCCAATACCGGCCAGCGCGGCAAGGCCGTTTCGGTGACCTTGACCGGTACGAACCTGACCGGCACAAGCGCCGTGAACGTATCCGGCACTGGGATTACGGTCAGTGGCATAACGGTGGTGAGCGCTACTTCGGTGACGGCGACCTTCACGATCTCGACGACCGCGACTCTTTCAGCCAGGACCGTGAGTGTGACAACGCCGGGTGGAACGAGCAACACCGTGACGTTTACGGTGAATGCCGGGACACTGGCGTTTACCGCTGCGACCAATGGGACGCTCACGACTATTTTGGGCGTGCGCACCCTCACCTTCACCATCCCGACGACACGCGCTCCGGTCACAAGCGTGGTGACGCTGACGAACACCAGCGCCACCGTGCCGTTGCAGATCACGGCGGAGACCCTCACGGTTAACATCGGAGGCTTATACAGCGTTACGGGAACCACATGTTCATTCACGACGCCACTGGCGCCCGGTGGTACCTGCACGGTGAGCGTGCGGTACGCGACGCCTGCGGCTCTCCCGCCGCTTCCGGACATCGGAGCGCTCACGGTTGCCAACAACGGTACGACCCTGGGTTTGCTTGCGCTGTCCGCGCGGTAATGTGATGACGTTGCAGGAGGATGTCAATTAGGCCCGATACTGCTCGCGGATGTCCCGCGAGCAGTATCGTTCTTAAAGCATCGTTGTTAATCAGTTGAGGATTGCTGTGAGGATCCACGAAGGGGAACAGATGTTCAACAGCAGGAAGGTAAGGAACAGTTGGGTGCTGTGCGCAGCGGTTGTGGCGGGCAGCACGGTCGCGTCGAATGCCTATTCACAGTCCTCTCACAGCAAACAGGACCCCGCTGCCGGAGCCGCTCAGCCCACAGCAGGCGGTGCTCCGCTCCGCCATTCGCTGAGACTGTCCTCGAAAAGCGCCGACATGTATTACGGTCTGATCTGGGGCGTGGACTCGCTCAGGGTGAAGTATGCGGAATCCGGCGAGATCGTTCGATTTAGCTACCGCGTGCTCGACGCGGAGAAGGCCAAGACGCTCAATGATAAGAAGAACGAGCCTTCCTTGGTCGACCCGAAAGCCGGGGTCAAACTGGTAGTCCCGTCTATGGAGAAGGTCGGGAAATTGCGTCAAAGCAGCTCCCCCGAGCCGGGTAAGATGTACTGGATGGCGTTTTCGAACAAGGGGCGGCTGGTTAAGCCTGGAGACCATGTCAATGTGGTGATTGGCAATTTTCAGGCAAATGGGTTAATTGTGGAATGAACAGGTATTGGTATTAATGATCAGCGGTAGCGGTTTAGCTCACGCTGGGAGGATTCCAGCATTGCCAAGCCTTAAGATGTTTGTGGCGCAATTGCGAAACCGTTCCGGCAGAGCCCGCTTGAGTTTTGCTCTGGCATTGCCGATGCTTTTGCCGAGTGCGCCTGCTCTTGCCCAGGTGGCTGGCAAAGGCAGTCCGGCCTCCCAGACGACTCGCAGTTACAAACGTCCAAGTCTCGCTGATCGGGTCAGAACGTTAGCCAAGTACCTGGATCTCAGCGAGACGCAGCAGTCTGCGGTGAAGAAGATCCTCGAGGAACGGCAAAAGGAAACCTTGCAGATGCGGCTCGACCCGTCAATTGTCGGCAGCGCTCGGATCGACAAGTTTCGCGCCCTTCAAGAAGAGACTGTGGAGCGGATTCGCGCCGTGCTCAACGAAGAGCAGAAGAAGAAATATGATCCGCTGGCCGTGCGAAGATTACCACCGACGCCGGAGCAGCGCAGTGTGGAGGATTGGCTCAAAGCCACTACCCCACATTAGAACGAGCCACTAAGCCGCATTAGAAGGAGTTGTGCCGTACTTGGGCAGCCAATTTGGGTGGCTCGCAGGGTGGCCTTCAATTTGCCCGAAGACGGCGGAGTCGGATGTAAACAGTGATGAGGGACTATGAAGGTCAAGTCAATCAGTCTGGCGGCAACATTTCTACTAGGTCTGGTTCCGGCGCTCTGCTCCGCTCAGGACTTCTCTGCTGACGTCGTGTACCTCGCCATCATGTAAGTAAGGACAAGATGCGTCTGGAGACGCGCGGACTCACCGACACTATCCTGTTGGTGAATGAAGGGGAGCATACCGCCTTCGCCCTGTTCCCCACGCGGAAGGCATATCAGCCTCTAGCGAGCGGCCCCTCGGAATATTTTCGGGTCGAGAACGCAGATAATGCTTGTCCCGACTGGCAAAAGACTGCGGACCAGAAGATTATTTGCGAGAAAGTGGGTCGTGAAATTGTGGATGGGCGTCAGGCGGTGAAGTACGAGAACAAGAGCGCCTCGGACGTTGCGACGTCTGCCGTTTGGATCGATTTGGCCCTCAAGTTCGTAGTGAAGTGGGAAGGCGCCAGCATGGGCGCTGAGTTGCGCAATATGAAGGAAGCACAGCAAGCGGCCGATTTCTTTGCCGTGCCATCGAGCTTCAAGGTTCTGACACCCCAGAAGGCAACGCCCAAGGGTTTCGCGCAGCGATCGCGATAAGCGAACCGCTCTCTCCCTCGGATTTTCCGATTTGCTTGGTGTGCGCCGGATGGTGCGGGTGGAGACGGGCTGGATTTAGTGGGTCGCATCGGCTGGCTGCGAGAATCAGTCTTGGAGAGGAGTTGCTGCAGGGTGTCCTTTGACAACGTTTCCGTTACTCCGAGACCGCGGCAATTTCCTGGTCGGCCTTGTTACAGCTTATCCCCATCGGACGTGGCTCGTCGGTAGTGCGACCCGGGCAAGGGCCTCAACTGCCGAGCATTCTTGACAGCCGGCAAGGGGCATACGACAATCACGTTAATAGGCATGAAAGTCGCTTTTTCTCCAAGATTGGGAGACTACTCCCTCGATGTATTGTAGATCTGCAGGTAGACGGGCCAACCAGGCACGGCCGGCGAAGAGCGAGGGGAGCCCGTACGCAGGCCAATATCCAAAAGCTGCCTAGCTTGGAGGTACGGGTGCCGAGGTTTCGTCTGTTCACGAAGAGCCCTTCCGGCTTCGCCACCAGGTCGACGCGTCAGTTTCGGTTCAAAAGACCGTTTCCGTTTTGGCCTCCCATCCTATTGGGCATGTTGGTTTTGCTGACAATAGTCGCAGTTCTGCAATTCCGCTGGACCTCGCAGATCTCTGAGGCCACTGACGCGCAGCTCGGGAGCAGTGTTCAATCGTTGATGATGGACTGGCATCGCGATCTTTATCGAGAGTTCTCCGCGATTTGTGTCGCTCTGCAGGTCGGTCCGGACTCTGGTGCACACGATGGATGGAAGGACTACCTCCAGCGGTACGCGGACTGGACCGACATCGCGGACAATCGAGACATAGTGGAAAATGTCTATATCTGGGAAATCGGCCAATGGGGGGAAGCTCAGCTGCTACGACTCGACGTGGATTCCCAAAAGATCGAGCGTTGGGACGTACCCGAGAATCTAGAACCCTTGCTAACCCGTTTGTACGCGAACTCCTCAAGTCTTGCCGTTGCCTTGAGCGCATGGGAGTTTCATGATTCCTCAAGCCAACGGAACCCGGAATCTGTAAAGAGATTGTCTCCCGGGCACGCGAAGCTGGGCAATGCACTCCTGGGATGGCAGTTTGATCCGAACATTCCCGCTATCGTGCACCCTATCGTGCATCACGCGCGGCCTGTCGATTCACATTCCGCAATTGTTTCCGGTGCTGTTGATTGGATCGTGGTTATTCCTAATCTTCGCACCGTTCAGAGTCGGATCTTGCCTGATCTTGCTCAACGATATTTCGGTGGCCGGGGAGGCCTGGAATATAATCTGGCAGTTATCGTTCCGCAGAGCGTACCTCGCTTGATCTACGCTTCGGATACTAACTTTGGAACAAAGAGCGTGGGCGCTGCCGAAGCTACTATGAATATTTTCGGACCACCTACCGAGACCATGGGAGGACACGTTGGACAGGCCGCTATCGGTGGCAACTCGCTGAAGACCGCGGAATGGCACACTTTTTCGGGGCCGGTTTGGTTTCCGACAATCCAGTATTCTTCTCCCCAGGACCCCTGGGTGCTTGTATTGCAACATCGCAATGGTTCACTCCAAGCCGTGGTCAACCAGGTGAGGCGAAGAAACTTGGCAATCAGTGGTTTCGTACTTCTGTTGCTCGCCGCAACCATGGTTTCTGTCGCAGTCGCCAGCCATCGAGCGCAGGAGTTCGCCAAGCTCCAGATGGACTTCGTGGCCTCTGTCTCGCACGAGTTGCGCACGCCATTGACAGCTATTTTTTCCGCAGGCGAAAATATCAAGGACGGTTTTGTTCGCGGAGAATCCAACATGGCGCACTATGGTTCAATTGTCACGAGCCAGGCGCGCCAACTGGTGGACCTTGTGGATCGCATTTTGCTCTTTGCGTCCATACGCAGGGGCAAAATCCATTACGCATTGCGCCCACTGCGGGTTTCGGAAATCCTACAACGCGTCCGGAAGACCACGGCCACATTAATTGAGGATTCTGCATTCACGATCGAGGAGCATGTAGAGGCCGGCCTGCCGCGCGTACTCGGCGATATGTCCGCGGTCTGTGGGTGCCTGGAGAATCTGATCACAAATGCGCTCAAGTACGGTCGGAAAGATGATCGGATTCGCATTTCCGCTGCGGTTCATACAACGCACAATGATGAAAGAGAAATCAGGATTAGTGTTCAGGACCACGGAATTGGCATCAGCAAATCGGAGTTGCCCCACATCTTCGAGCCGTTTTACCGCAGCCCAAACGTAGCTACCACACAAATACGCGGGACAGGGCTGGGACTGTCTCTGGCAAAGCATGTTGCAGAAGCGATGGGCGGAAGAGTCTCGGTGGTCAGCGAAGTTGGGGTGGGAAGTGTTTTTACACTACATTTGCCCGCTGCCGAGGAACAAGAATACCAACTCTCAGGCGTGAGTCCAGGAATTGAAACGGTGACGCGAAATGAATGAGAGCATACTACTGGTCGAGGATGAACAGGTATTAAGGACCACACTGAGCGACCGCCTGCGCGGCGAGGGATATGTCGTTGAGACTGCCGTCGACGGACCCGAAGCTTTCGAAAAGGCGGCCAACCTGCCCTTCGATTTGATTATCCTCGACCTCATGTTACCGCGTCGCAGCGGGCTTGACGTCTGCCGTGACATTCGACATGCGGGAATGGCAACCCCCATTCTGATCCTCACCGCTCGGTGCGAGACGGTCGATAAGGTGGTGGGACTCAGGATCGGTGCCGACGACTATGTAACAAAACCATTCGAGGCCGCGGAACTCGTTGCCCGTATCGAGGTTCTCTTGCGACGCGTACCCATTCATAAGGGGCAAGGTGTTCACGAACTCGGTTCGATCCGTGTAGACGTTCGGCGAGCGGAAGTTACTCGAGATGGAAAACCTGTTTATCTTACGGCGCGCGAATTCCAGCTCCTTCGTTATCTCATAGAACACGCAGGAAGCACTGTCTCACGAACCGAACTGTTGCGGTCAGTGTGGGGCTATGAGGTCGATACGTTCACCCGTACCGTCGATACCCACGTGGGTAGCCTGCGGCAAAAATTGGAGGAAAACCCCAAGCGGCCTGAAATCATCGTCACGGTCTCCGGAGTTGGCTACAGGGTCGTGGGACTAAGCGCTAAGTAACGTCTCAGTCACGGGCGGTGCACTCATTTGCAACGCATTGGACAGCAACAGTGCAGCAGATCTCCAATGCCTTACTTTCCCCAGTAAATAGCGCAAAGAGGGCCTTCGGACTTCCGATTGAGCATTTACTGTGATTCAAATGGAAGGATTAGAACGCTATGATTTCATGAACGTTTGTTGGTTCTCTTATTAAGGATGGGCTATGATTTTTTGCCTGCAATCAAAGGGTATCTTCTCATGCTATCCGCGATCGTTGCGATCGGCCCGCAGAATGCTCTTTTGCTTCGGCAAGCAGTGCGGCGGGAACAAGTCTGAGTAATAGCAAGCATTTTCTTGTTCGGCGGTGTGACCATGGTGCTGCTCGGAGGTTTTGGTATAGGGCGTTTCTTGGGACGTTGGCCTTTGGCAAAACTTTTGCTCACTGCTCTAGGTGCCTTGTATATTTTGTGGTTCGGAGTCGGCGTATTTCGCCAAATGCTTCATCCTAAAGCACTCGCTGTGAATGCGGCATCAGGAGAAAACAGTGTTGTACTCGGAGCTTTGGCAGTCACCTTTCTTAATCCGCACGCAATGTTTGACACCATTATTCTAGTGGGAGCGACGGCCTTGCAGTTTCAAGGGGTAACGAAAATCATCTTCATGTTGGGAGCTATTCTGGGCTCAACGACTTGGTTTTTTGGTGTTGCCTGGGCCGGCCAACCCCTTGCGCCTTTCCTGTCACGCCCGGATGTGTGGCGCGTGATTGATGGCGCCATTGTTGTCATCATGTTCCTGATATCTACGACGCTGGCTGCGGAGGCATGGAGACAATGGCAATCCTTGAGGTAAGGCATCTTGCTGCACTGAGGAGATGCGGCGCAGGTGTGCCGGGCGCACGGGTCCAGCCACAGCGCCATATCGTCGATTGAAATAGGGAAGGGGACAGTCATTGGTTTCCGCCCGAGCCGTGCGAGCTAATCTTCCCAGAGGATCATACCAAACCCGGGCGATGCTTCGATGTTTCACGGCGCCGCTTCTAAACTTTCGGGCTTGGCAAGCAAGGGCAGAATTAATTTAGGACCGGTTGAGCTGGCAGAAATAAAAGGGCGAAATAAACGTACGCTTCAGGAAAAGCGGACGGTGGCGCGACGCTCGAAGGCAAGTGCTTCCAGAATTTTCTCGGTGGAGAGTGACGAGCCAGGTGGAAGTGTCAGCTTCGGCTTGATGCGGCGAAAGACCTCTTCGGCCATGCGATAACGCACGCTAGCATCCAACGCCGCGCGACGGCTGAGAAAAGATTCAATGAGATTGTATTCCTCGGGCGAGAGGCGATCGGCGCCAAGCAGGCCCAACGAGGGTGAGGCAGGCGCGGAAGCAGATGGCGCTGTTTGCCAATCGGGTTTCAAATCGCCCAGGGAAGTTTCCCGGACCACGAGAGAACCAACCACGAGGTCGCCCAAACGCTTGTTGCCCTTCGTGAGAAAAGCGCTGGCCATGCCGATGGCATAGAAAAAGGGAAGCCAATCGACAATGCGCATCAAATTCCTCCCAATCGATTCCGCGGGAGTGAGGGGCCGGCCGGAATCCTTGATAACGCGGATGCCGACTTTGCGTTTTCCGGGAGTCTGGCCATTCCAAATAATTTCGAAGAAAGCGTAATAGCCGAAATAAAGCAGAAAGAAGAAGAGGATAAGGACCGCGCCGCCCCACATGCTGGCTTTGGGCGCGACGACGGCGATTCCGGCAATAACCATGCCGCCCCCCACGCCAACAACGATGCCGACCAGGGTCTGAATCAAAACGTCGTAAACCAGAGCAAGAAAGCGGCTGCCGATTCCGGCAACCGCAAAGTCGAGCGCGGTTTGCTCCGGCGTTTCGATGGTAAGCTTGTCGGCGGCCTGGCCGAAGGGCGACCCGGCATTGGGCGGCGGGTTAGAAGACATGATCTCCAATCGATGGCTGGAGAAACGCAAACCCTATTGGACGCGTCTGGAGCAGTTGGTCCAACGATCCAGCAAGGGTGTCGCTGCGCTCAGCCATTCGGAGTTGCAGGAACTGGGCCTATTGTACCGTCAAACCGCTTCTGATCTTGGGGCCGTGCGCGAAGATGCAACCAGCCGGCAACTTGCCAATTATCTAAACCAACTTCTGGGACGCTGCCACAATCTGATCTACCTGGGGCAGAAGCCCAAAGTCAGCGGGATTGTGCGATTCTATCGCGATACCTACCCGCAGGTATTTCGCGAAACTTTGCCGCTGACACTGCTGGCGGTGGCGATATTTACATTCACGGGGCTCGTGGCCTGGGTCGTGACACTGCACGATCCTGCCTTCGCTTACCGCCTGCTGGGCCCCGGCATGATGGAAACAATTGAACAACGCAAGATGTGGACCGAGTCCATCGTCACCATCAAGCCGCTGGCCTCCTCCGGGATCATGACCAACAATCTGTCCGTGGCGTTCAGCACCTTCGCGATGGGAATCACGGGGGGAGTGGGAACGATCTGGATGATGGTGCTGAACGGATTGCTCATCGGAGTGATCGGAGCGGCCACCTGGAAAGCGGGGATGGCGGTGCAGTTGTGGAGTTTCGTGGCGCCGCACGGAGTGCTCGAACTGCCGGCGATTTTCATCGCGGGGGGCGCGGGGCTGGAAATTGCGCGAGGCTTGCTGTTTCCCGGGATGCTGCCGAGGAAAGTATCGCTAGCGCAAGCGGGAGGCCGAGGGGCGCGGCTGTTACTGGGAACGATACCGATGCTGATTGTCGCGGGAGTGATTGAAGGGTTCTTTTCCCCGAGCCACGCGCCGGTGGCGATGAAGTTCGGGCTGGCGGCCGTGCTTTTTTTCGCACTGCTGGCCTATCTCTTCAAAATCAAGAAGTCGGAGCAGGATTCGGCCAGTATTTCTCAATTGAAAGCCCAATAGGCTGAGATAAAAGCCAGCGCTACTTAAAGTGAACAAAGGGCCTGGCAACCAGCCCACCATCGAACATCCCAACCCGTAGCCCATTCCGCCTACCCTGAGCGGAGTCGAAGGGAGGTCGGTGTTCGCCCGCGGAATCCCTCTGCTTTCGCCTGCAACCGAGGAGGGATTCCTCACTCCGCGGACTTCGCTCGGAATGACGATCGTACCGGCAAAATTCCGGCATTCGAGTGAACGAAAAAAAAACCTTCAAGCAAAGTCAGAGCAGACTCCGCTCCTTGATGTCGAGATACTGATTCACAATCGAAGAAGCAAGTAATCCGGGGACAAGTTCGAAGGCAAACACACCACGTTGACGAAGTCCGCGCAAGAGCAGATCGCGGCGGTGGGCAATCTCGAGGGCGGCGGCGTGGCGATACATTTCTTCAGGTGTTTGCGGAATCGTCTGGGCAAGGGCCATCAAGTCCGGCTGATTCATGGCAGCAAACACGACAAGGTGACGCTTGGTCATCTGCATGGCGTACTCGATGACTTCCGGAGTGGTGGGAGTTTCCGCGAAATCCGTAATCCAGACGACCAGGCTGCGGCGGCTCTGCGCGGTGAGCAGGAGTCGCGCGGCACGCGAGTGGTCCGCCTCGGAAGATTCGCCATGAACTTGCGCCAGACAATCCACAATGCTCCGCAAGTGTGCCGGTCCGCGACCTGCGGCGACGTTTTGCTGGATGGCGCGCCCATAAGCTAACAGGCCTACGCGATCGCCGCATTGCGTGGCAACCTGGGCGAGAGAGAGGGCGGCGTTGACGGCGTAATCCAGTTTGGCGAGACGAAGACCGGTCTTTTCCTGGCGGATTTCGGCCCGCAGCAACCGCCCGGCATCCAGCACGATCCAAACGGCCTGGCTGCGCTCGATTTCGAAAACGCGGGTGATGAGTTGATGGCGGCGAGCGGTGGCGGTCCAGCAGATGTCGCGGATCTCGTCACCCTGGCGATACTCGCGAAGGCTTTCAAATTCGCGGCCCTGGCCACGCTGGCGGCGCCGCCGCTTTTCCATTTCGACCTGGCGGCTGCGGACTAAATAGAGGGCTTGTTGGCGGGCCTGCTCGAGATCGGGGAGCACACGGACAGTCTGAGAAATTCCGACGGCGGCCCAGCGTTCGGCAAAGGCAAACTTACTTTGGTAACGCAAATAAAGGCGGCCCACGCGGAGATCACCGCGCTCGCGAGGAAGAATGGGGTAATGAGAGTTGACCTGCTGCCTGCCGGGAACGACGAGCGCGAGAGAAGGCGGCGCTTTTCGGAATGAACCGGGCGTTTCATCAACCAGGGTGCAACGAATCGCGGTGGTGCCAATATTGCGAAGTGACAACGTGATGTCGCACGAGGTGGCCAGCGACGGCGCGTGTTCCCAGCTTCGGCGCCCCTCCAACTCCAAAGGCTTGGGCAATCGCAGCAGATCGATCCCAAACGCAAGCAGTGCCAGGAGATCCCACAGGAACATTGCGGCGATGAGCCGGGGCGACCACCAGGCCGGCAGCAGCCACAGAAAGCCCAAGAGCAGCGCGACGAAAAAGCGCGGACCGAAGCCGAAAGGAACACGGCCAACGGGCCGCGCGCGAGAAACGATCGAAGGCGGCACCAAGCGCGGCGGCGAATTCATGGGCAGATCCTCAAGGCTGACGCCTCACTTGGGCACTTCCACGGCGGCGATGACTTGCGCGAGCACCTGATCGGTCGTGAGGCCTTCGAGATCCGCTTCGGGTTTCAGCAGAATGCGATGGCGCAGGACCGGCAGCGCCGCGGCTTTCACATCGTCGGGCAAAAGGTAATCCCGGCCGTCCATTCCCGCGAGGGCTCGCGCGACGAAAAAGAGCCCCACTGCGGCGCGCGGACTGCCTCCCAGCGAAATGGCAGGCCAATCACGCGTGCGGCGCACCAGTGAAATTACATAGGAGTGGAGCGTAGGCTCGACGCGCACAGTTTCGATTTCGGCGCGCGCGGAAGGAAGAAGAGCAGGGTCGAGGTGATTCAAAACGATTTCATCGAAACGCCGGGGATCGAAGCCTTTCTCGTATTGCATGAGGATTTGCGTTTCTTCGGCAGCGGAGGGATAGGTGACACGAATTTTGAGGAG
>Ga0307471_100001254_pt1 | contig 13824 bp, 10 predicted proteins | sample atmos_gasesAM3C__2_FD_204566 | JGI IMG/M metagenome (GOLD analysis project Ga0307471, IMG submission 204566) | Hardwood forest soil microbial communities from Morgan-Monroe State Forest, Indiana, United States - atmos_gasesAM3C_515 | ecosystem: Environmental > Terrestrial > Soil > Temperate... | reverse complement strand
GGCGGCCGAATCGACCCCCGCTACCTGGCCCGCCAGGTTACGAAACGTGCCCGAGACCACTTCCTCGGCGGCAAGCTCGGTGGTATCGGCGTTCTTAGTCCCGCGAGCGCGCAACTGGTCGCCAATCTTGATCTGATCGAGCGGAGCGATGCGAGCGTCGTCGAACTTTACAGAGTTGGGCGCGTAGCGGCGGAGAATGGTGTCCTTGGACGTGTGAACGGCCACGTTTTTCGTTCCCCAGAAGGAAGTCATCGAGATGGTGATGGTGCCCGTGGACGGATCCAGGGCGGTAACCAGGCCACCGACGCCGCGCTTCTGCCAATCTTCACGGTCCTTTTCCCTTTTCGCGGCGACATCAGACTGCTTCATGACAATCACGGCGGCCGCAGCAATGGAATGTGCATCCGGTGCGGGCATACCTCGGACCAGGATACGGTCGCCGACCTGAAGGTCTCGCTTCTGAACGGGTACGGCGTTTTTGAGGTCCTTCTCTCCGGGCGCAATACGGAGGATGCGGGTCGAGTCGGGCAAGATTACGCGGACCGTTTGCCCACCGTCGGAAGCGAGAGTAATTCCGTTGTCGGTAATCGCCTGGATGGACCCGACCGAGCGTTGGATGGACGTGTTATTGGCAGGGGGACTTCCGGGTTGCGTGGTCTGTCCAAGCGAGCCGGGAAATGCGGGTGTCGCCACGGCAAACAGCGACAGAGCCGACATGAGCAACCTGTGTCTTGCGGTAAGAACGGAGGACCACTCCATGCTTACAATGTAGCATCGCCCCGGCGTCTAATACCTTGTCTTTACAAAGTTTTACCCTCATCTAATGAGTTCAACGCAGACGGAATTAAGGTTCGGGACTCCGAGGAATTGGGCGGCGTCGATTTCGAAACTCAACCTTAAAGACGGCGTTCGACGAGCAACTCGACAGCTATCTAGTCCCGATTGGGAAGCGGGGTCTGGGAAGCGGCACCCGGTTCGGTTGCTGGCGAATTGGATGGCTTTGGGCCGAGTGCCGTTTTAGCTGAGTCTGCGGCGTCGTACACCCTGACAATTTCCCTGACGAGCTCCAGCAATCGTGTCTCGTCTTTCTCATTCTGGGCTTCTTCACAGAGCTTGAGGATGCGTTGGGCGTGCCTCCTCCTTGCTACCTGACACTTCGCACCTCCAAGTTTCGCAGGAACGCTGCGGTCCCAAACCAATGCCAGACGCGTGAAGGTTTCATAGTAAGTTATCGTGCCAGCTCTCAGTGTGCAAGGCAGCGCATGAAACAGGCGCAGCTGCCATCAGAGGGCAACGTTCGCAGATTGGGCTCGAGTTTACTCGGGATATTAAAGAAAGGGGAACTATTTGCTTTCGTCTATCGTGCTGAGCACAACCGTAAAGCTGTGCAAGCGAAGAATAGTCGTACACTGCTGCAGTATCGCCGTCCTAGCAACGACCCCGGGATCAGTCCTTCTTATGCGCCTTGCGCCACTTCGCCCAACGAGCTTTCTGCGCGGCAGCAATCCGGTTGCGAGCGCCGGGAGACAACCTCCGGCTGCTGCGGGCTCCAAGGGCGGCGATAGCCTTCGTGACGTGTTCCAGTTGAGCCGCGAGGCGCGCTCGTTCGCGCTGCAGGTTCTTGAGGACCGCGGTAAGATTCGCCATAACTGGGAATTCTAGCAGGGATAGGTCAGGGCTTGTGGACGCGGCTCATCAATTTACTACCGATCCACAGGGCCACAATAATGAGCAGCAGGACCAGAAATCCGTTCACGTGGCCCAGTGTATCGGGACACGACAGAACCGCCTATCTCCAAACGGATGGGAGGCTAACAACGGGGCAAAGGGCCAGCTGGTGGGAGCGGTGATTGGGCGACGAACTTGGAGCGGGAGACCGGGATCGAACCGGCGACATCCAGCTTGGGAAGCTGGCGTTCTACCGCTGAACTACTCCCGCTCACGACGGTAGCTGAGCCGAGACTACCACCGATGGAGAGAGGACCGCAATATGGGTCTCAGGGCCAGGGTGTCAGGTCTCAGGCGGAAAGAGCCTGCGGTTTTCCAATAAGGCTGGGGCCTCATAACGGCGCATTGCGCGAGATTTCGCGATGCAGCCAGATGCGTGCCGTGGTCCATTCGCGGGCCACGGTTGATGGGGAGATGCCCAGCACTTCGGAAGTGTCATCGATGGAAAGACCTGCGAAAAACCGAAGCTCGACGATGCGGCTCTGCTGCGGATCGAGTTTGGCGAGGTCCTGCAGGGCGTCGTCGAGCATGACTACATCCAAGGCAGGCTGCTGGGGCAAGCACGCTTCTTCTTCCAACGTCACCTTGCACGCGCTCCCGCCACGTTTTTCGGCCTGATGGCTGCGGGCGTATTCGACCAGGATCTGCCGCATCAGGCGGGCGGCAACTCCAAAAAAATGAGCGCGATTCTGCCACTCCGGAAGTTTTTGGCCTACCAGGCGTACGTATGCCTCGTGAACGAGGGCCGTACTCTGCAAAGTATGGTCCTGGCGTTCCTGTTGCAGGTAGTTACGGGCCATGCGACGCAGTTCGCCATAGACAATCGGCATGAGGTCAGCAAGCGCCTCGCGATCGCCGCTGCGCCACCGGATTAACAGTTGTGTGACTTGATCTGAAGGATCGGGCTGCACGTGCCACGCCCCTGGGCCGCCCGGGGGATGGCGCATTTCAACGGAAAGCATAGTCGGTTTTGAATGGCATGTCAAGATACTGAAACAAAACAAGTTACTTCATTTGCGCAGGCTTTTTGGCGGGGCGGTAGCATGGGTTTGGACCCCAACCATCCAACTGCGCGAGGTAGGACGGCAAAAAAAATTTGAGGCCGCTGAGAGGATTTCGCTGGCGTTTTCGCATTACGTGATAGGAGAGCAGTTGTTCCCCGGTCCGGTCGCTTAAGGGGGGGTCGGAACCGGGGGCTTTTTGTGGGGGGAAACTGCTCCCTGAGGCCGATCTGCGGAAGGGTTGCATGTCATTCCCAATGGATCTCCTGCGTGCTCGGCCTGTTCGCCGCCGCTATGGTAGTTTCTTGTCCAGCGCGGACTTTGTAACAGCATTTGCGATTTCACAAAGATCTGCCTGTAGGGGCGAAAGCCGCCATCGTTCGCAGTGTCGTCGGCAGGGCTAAAGCCGTGACCTTCCAAAGTAATGTCTTCCGCAAGAGCTACTGCTGAGAGTAGGTCCCGCGGCGGATGAACTCGCCAGCTCCGGCGCGTCCCAGGAACTGATTCCCTTCCACGATTACCTGCCCACGCGATAGAACTGCATCGGGCATGCCGGTCACTTCGATCCCTTCAAACATGGAATAGTCGACGCGCATGTGGTGGGTCTTGGCGCTGATGGTGTGCTTGCGGTTGGGATCAAAGATGACGAGGTCAGCGTCGCCGCCGATCGCGATGGTGCCCTTGCGGGGATAGAGGCCGAAGAGTTTGGCTGGGGTGGTCGAGACCAGTTCGACGAAGCGGTTGACAGTGAAACGGCCTTTGGCGACTCCGCCGGAGTAGATCAGGCTCATGCGGTGCTCGATGCCGGGGCCGCCGTTGGGAATTTTGGTGAAGTCGTCCTTGCCGAGTTCCTTTTGTTCCTTGAAGCAGAAGGGGCAGTGGTCGGTGGAGACGACTTGCAGGTGGTCCTGCTTGAGGCCGTTCCAGAGTTTTTCCTGGTGCCACTTTTCGCGCAGCGGCGGCGTGAAAACGTACTTCGCGCCTTCGAAACCGGGGGCGTCGAAGTTTTCGAGCGAGAGATAGAGATACTGCGGGCAGGTTTCGGCGTAGACGGGCAGGCCACGGTCGCGAGCTTCGCGGACTTTTTCGAGCGCGTCGTTGCAACTTAGGTGGACAATATAGACAGGGGCTCCCGCCATTTCGGCGAGTGCGATGGCGCGGGCGGTAGCTTCGGCCTCGGCGGTGGTAGGGCGCGTCAGGGCATGATATTTGGGAGCCTTCTTCCCTTCCGCCAGCGCCTGCTGCACGATGACGTCGATGGCGCTTCCGTTTTCGGCGTGCATGCAGACCAGGCCGCCGTTTTTCGCTGTGGCGCGCAAGGCTTTGAAGATGCTGGCGTCGTCGAGCATGAAAACGCCGGGATAGGCCATGAAGAGTTTGAAGCTGGTGACGCCCTCGCGGACCAGCGCGTTCATTTCTTCGAGTTGCGCGGCACCCAGATCGGTGATGATGCAGTGGAAGGCGTAGTCACTCACGGCTTTGCCGGAAGCTTTCTGCATCCAGGTGTCGAAGGCGGTGCGCAAGGTCTGGCCTTTGTACTGGATCGCGAAGTCGATGAGGGTGGTGGTGCCTCCGAAAGCGGCGGCGCGGGTGCCGGTTTCGAAGTCATCGGCGCTGGTAGTGCCGCCGAAGGGCATGTCGAGGTGGGTGTGAACGTCGATGCCGCCAGGGAGGACGTATTTGCCGGCGGCCTCGATGATCTTCTTCGTGTTGTCGCGCGCAAGGCCTTTGCCGATGGCTTCGATCTTGCCCTGGCTGATGGCGATGTCGCTCGAGTAGGTGTCGGTCGCTGTGACTACGCGGCCGTTGACGACGAGAGTGTCGAAACCCATTGCCGACGTCCTCCGGAGAAAGGCGGAGTCCGCATTTTATGCTAAACTGCCCCACCTTCGGAGGGTTCCTTGACAGGCTTCGTCTCTGGCGTTGAGATTTAAAAAGCTCGAACCACAGCGGGCACCGAAGGTCACCGAGGAAAGCTTTTAACCGCGAAGCTCGCGAAGAACAGGCGCGAAGGGCGCAAAGAAAAGCGATTCACCACAACGGACACCGCTCGACTTCGCTCGGGGCAGGCTCCGGAACACGAAGGAAAACAAGGGAGCTCATATGGAGTTCGGGATCACAATCAAGCCTGACATGACAGTGGAACGGATCGTTGCATTAACGCGGCAGGCGGAGGCGGCGGGGTTCGAGTATGGGTGGATTTTCGATTCGCACGTGTTGTGGCTCGAACCGTATCCCATGCTCACGTTGATGGCAGCGAATACGAAGAAGATGAAGCTGGGGCCGTGCGTGACGAATCCCGCGGTGCGCGATCTGACCGTGACGGCGAGTTTGTTTGCGACGCTGAACCTGATTTCCGGCGGGCGCATGCAGGTAGGCATCGGGCGCGGCGACAGTTCGCGGCGCGTGCTCGGCAAGAAGCCGGTCGGGGCGGGCGACCTGGAGCGGGCGGTGAAGACGCTGCGCGAGTTGATGTCGGGACACGAAGTGGAATACGAAGGACAGCCGACCCGGCTTACGTGGGCGAAGGTCGTGCCGCCGGTGTGGATCGCGGGCTACGGGCCGAAGGTTCTCGACATGGCGGGACGCATCGGGGATGGAGTGATCCTGCAGTTTGCCGACCCGGATCTGATCGAGTGGTGCCTGGGATTCGTGAAGAAGGGCGCCGAGGCGGCTGGGCGGGACTACAAGAAGATCGAGGTGATGGCGGCGGCGCCAGTGTGGGTGTCGGATGACCTGGAACACGCGCGCAAGCAGGTGCGCTGGTTTCCGGCGCTGGTGTCGAACCATGTGGTGGATTTGCTGTCCCGCTATAAACCAGAGGACCTGCCGAAGGCGCTGACCTCCTACGTAAGCAATCGCGGTGGATACGACTACCAGCAGCATTGCGAAGTCGAGAGCAACAATTCGAAATTTGTCTCGGATGACGTGGTGGACCGGTTCTGCGTGGTGGGGCCGGCGGAGGCGCATCGCGAGAAGCTGCGCCGACTGGCGAAGCTGGGGGTGACGCAGTTCAATGTGTATTTGATGTGCGGCGAGGAAGAGCAGACGCTGGAGGCGTATAAGAAGGAGATTTTGCCGGCGATGAAGGGGGCGGTGGTGTAAGTTCGAGGCTGAGCATTCCTCTGATTAACTGCATTCACGGTGATGTCACCGCAAGCGGGCCCGAGTCTTCACCATGTCTGTGCCCAATGCGGTGCCACTAAAGGAGTTGGCTTGGATGGGTTCAGATCGGCAAGCACCTTCTCTGTTAAACGGCCATCCCTATCGATGTCACCTATAGATATTCGGCCATCACGAGCAATGATGAGCCTACCTCTTTTACCCCAATCGACCCACCCAGCGCGCTCGATGGTCGTCACTGCACCTGTATGGCGGGAAACCACAGCAATCTCATCGGAGTAGTCATGTGACTCCTTCGATCGGGTCATTCGAATTGTCCGCGAGCCATTCGCTTTTTCCCGGATCTCCGCCTGGACGCTGCGAAATCGGTACGGAATACCTGTGCTCTCTCCTTTCCATTCCTGCGTCAGGCTCCAGCCGTCACGCTCCAGCCGCTCCGAAAATATTGGCTCATCGCCTCGGTCCCCACATTCTTTCAGGATCACGTGGAGTCGCACGGGCACATGGTTGGGATGTGGTTTGGCTACCTCCGACTCATGGTTCAATAGGACAGTCTTGTTCTTTTCAAAAAGCCCCCCGCCATCCCGAGATTGACCCTTTGGCCAAAGTGCAATGGCGGTGAGATATGGTGGTTTGCTTATTGCAGCCCACGAATGCGTACCCTCGTGGTCTTTGAGGGTACGGGCCGAGATTTTTTGCGCGAAGTAAATCAAGAGCGAACCATCGGGGCTTAGATCGCAACGTTTCTCGTAGATCCTCCCATGAAACCATTGACCAAACTGAAGAGTGTTGGTGTCTGTGTTCCACTTGATGAGTTGAACCCACTGGGTCGGCCCGCGCCGAAGAATTACGACAGGCGGTGACTTCCGAGCCAGAATCATGAACAGGCGAGCTGGGACCTGTCCCTTCCAAATCCTTGGTTCAACCTTTCTGCTCACCATGACCGTCTCAAACTATAACGCTTCCTCCACCGCCCGCACTCCCGGTTCCCTCTGCAGTTTCATCAGTCCGTAGTAGGCCACGAAGGACACCGCAAACCCCACGAACCACGAATAGTCATACAGCGGTCTGAGGGACGCCACCACCAATCCAATCAATGCCGTCCCTGCTCCGGCGGCCAGCGCTGCCATTGCCATCCAGTTAAACCCGTGGTTGAATTCGTAAGCTCCGCCGCGCAGGTAGAGGTCTTCGACCTGCAGTTCGCGGCCGCGAATTACGAAATAATCGCAGATCATGATACCCGCGACCGGGCCGAGGAAAGCGGCGTAGCCACCCAGCCAGCCGAGGATGAAGGTTTTGTAGTTGGCCAGCAACTTCCAGGGCATGAGGGCGATGCCCATGAAGCAGGTGATCACGCCGCCGACGCGGAAGCTGATGCCGCGCGGCCAGAGATTCGAAAAGTCGTTGGCGGGTGAGACAACGTTGGCGCCAATGTTGACGTTCAACGTCGCCAGCAGGATGGCGAGTAGGGAGATTACTACCGCCATCGGCGAGTGGAAGCGGCTGAGAAGTTGAACCGGGTCCCAGATCGCAGTGCCGTAGATGACGACCGTGGCCGAGGTCACCAGGATTCCGATCAGCGAATAAAGCGTCATGGTGGTGGGCAGTGCGAGGGCCTGCCCGATGATCTGCTGGCGCTGGCTGCGGGCAAAGCGGGTGAAGTCGGGGATGTTGAGCGACACCGTGGCCCAGAAGCCGACGGTCGCGTTCAGAGCGGGGACCAGGAATTTCAGGAAGTCCGCAAAATTCGCAAAGCGCGAAGGGGCGGAGAGCATGGGGCCGAACCCGCCGGCGGTGCGGTAGGCCCACCCGAGCAAGAGCAATCCCACGGCAAGCAGGACGGGCGCACTGATTCCTTGCAGGAAGCGGATGTACTCGATGCCCTTGAGGATCACGGCAAGGTTGATGAGCCAGAAGGCGAAGAAGCAGATGGCGGTGCCGTGTTCGACGTGGGCCCAGCCGGGAAACAGGATGGTGAGCAAGGTGCTGATCGCTTCGCCGCCCACCCAGGTCTGAATCCCAAACCAGCCGCAGGCAACGAGCGCGCGCAGGACGGCGGCGACGTTGGCGCCGAGCACTCCGAACGACGCGCGGGCCAGCACCGGGAACGGCACGCCATAGCGGGCGCCGGGGTGTGAGTTCAGGAGCATGGGCACAAGCACGATCGTGTTCCCCAGGAAGACGGTGAAGACGGCCTGCTTCCAGTTCATGCCACCCTGGATCAGGCTGGCGGCCAGCATGTAGGTGAGAATATTGACCGACATCGATACCCAGAGCGCGGCGTAGTTGTAGGTTCCCCAATGCCGCTGGGCCGGCGTGGTGGGCGCGAGATCCGGGTTGTAGAGGGGGCTGGATTCGATGCGGTTGCGGGCAGATGGTTGGACTGTCGTCATTGTGGGATCGGATGCAACGGCTGTTCGTTCGTGCTTCGAGGATGGGTCGCGATGTACAGACAATGCAGAGGTCCTTCGCTCCGCTCAGGATGACAATGCATAAAAATTGGTCCACCTCACTGATTAATCTGCGGCCGCGGCTCTTCCCGTCTGCTCCGTGAGGGGCTCGTAGGTTTCCGGGCGACGGTCGCGGAAGAACTGCCAGGTGCGCCGAACTTCCGTGATCATGTCGAGATCGAGGTCAGCGACGACTACTTCGTCTTTGTCGCGGCTTGCTTGGGCAACGATTTTCCCGCGCGGATTGCAGAAATAACTCTTGCCGTAGAACTCGCCGATGCTCCAGGGCTTCTCCGTCCCGACGCGGTTGATGGCGCCTACGAAATAGCCATTGGCGACCGCGTGAGCGGGTTGCTCGAGTTCCCACAAATACTCGGAGAGGCCGGCCACCGTCGCCGATGGATTGAATACGATCTCTGCTCCGTTCAGGCCGAGGATTCTCGCGCCTTCAGGGAAATGGCGGTCGTAGCAAATGTAGACACCGATGCGGGCGTACTTGGTTTCAAACACGCTGTAGCCGAGGTCCCCGGGCGTGAAGTAGAACTTCTCCCAGAAGCCCGGGTGCACGTGCGGGATGTGGTGCTTGCGATACTTGCCGAGATATTTGCCGTCGGCGTCGATGACGGCGGCGGTGTTGAAGTAGAGGCCGGGCATCTGCTCTTCGTAGACGGGGACGACCATCACCATGCGGTGCTTGGCGGCGATTTTCTGCATGAGACGGGTGGTAGGGCCTTCGGGGACGCGTTCGGTGAGTTCGTACCAGCGCACGTTCTGTTCGGCGCAGAAGTACGGACCGTAGAAAAGCTCCTGCAGGCACAGGATCTTGACCTTCTTCTTGGCGGCCTGCTCGATCAGCTTGAGGTGCTTGTCAATCATGGCCTTCTTGATGGCGGAGAGGGGATGGCGTCCATCCAACGGACTCTTCGCCTGGATCAGGCCGCAGCGCACGATGCGAGACATGGGGCACCTCCGGGAGAGGACAATATAGCACTCCGCTGTTTGCTATCATACGCGCGTGCCGCGCCCCTTCCTGATCGATACCGACACAGCCTCCGATGACGCGGTCGCGCTGATCATGGCCATGCGAGCGCCTGACGTCGAGGTGGTTGCCATCACCACCGTCGCCGGAAATGTGCCCATCGCGCAGTCCACCCGCAACGCGCTCTACACGGTCGAGCTCTGCCGCGCCGAAGTTCCCGTCCATGCCGGATCGGAGAAACCGCTGCTTCGAACCTATCAGAATGCGACCTGGTTTCACGGACGCGACGGACTTGGAGATCACGGGTATCCGCCGCCGCGTCGGGCGGCTGAGGCACTGCATGCGGTGGATGCCATCATCCAGGCGGTGGAAGCAAACCCGGGTCTGGTCATTGTCACGCTGGCGCCTTTGACCAACCTTGCGCTGGCGCTGGCCAAGAAGCCGTCGATCGCGGGGCAGGTGGGGCGATGCGTCATCATGGGCGGGGCTCCATGCTGCGAGGGAAATGTGACACCGGCGGCGGAGTACAACATCTGGGTCGATCCCGAGGCCGCGCGCATCGTGATGCTGAGCGGCATCCCGGTAGAGTTGATCGGCTGGCACCTCTCTCGGGGACAGGCGGTACTCAATCAGCACGACATTGAATTGATCCAGGAATTCAAGACGAGGCTGGCGAATTTTGCCATTGAGTGCAATAGCCATGCACGGGCGGCGTACAAGGTGCAGACGGGGGAAGATGGCATCTCCCTGCCCGATCCCGTTGCAATGTGCCTGGCACTTGATCCGTTGGTGGGCACCTCGTGGAGCGAGCACTACGTAGATGTGGAAACGCAGAGCGAACTGACGCGGGGCATGACGGTCGTGGATCGGTTAAACGTGGCGGGCGATGATCGCAATCAGGCGGTCTGGGCGCCGGTCGTCGGCAAACAGCGAAAGGCCAAGGTGTGTTGGACGCTGGATACGAAGCGCTGGAAGGAAGGACTGTATTCCGCATTGCGGTGAGGCAAAGGGATCTCGCAGTTCGCCAGCCACTCATTAAGAGCTTTAACCGCAGAGGGCGCTGAGAAAAGCAATTCACCGCAAAGCACACTGAGACGTTCCCGGAACCGTTCGCAAGGAAAGTCGAAAACGCTACCGGACCACATGGAAATGGGTATCGACTGGAGATCGCAAGAGCGGTCAAGTAGAACGACGGTGCGGTAATATCGAGAGCTGTCGATCCGAGGAGACGATTCTCTTGAAGAAGCAAAACACAGAGTCGGTGCGAGACAAAGCCGGCACCCGGCGAGGCTTTCTGCAGAGCAGTTTGATGGGCGGGGCGGCCGCTGCACTGTATCCGGCGCTGGGTGCAGCACGCGTCGTGGCACCCGTACTTTCCGTGGCCGAGGTCAGGTCGTTCGAATTGGATGAGATCAACATCGACCAGTTGCAGACCGGAATGAAGTCGGGCAAATACACGGCTCGCTCGATCACCGAGAAATATCTGGAGCGGATTCAGGATGTGGACCGGCAAGGGCCGGCGGTGAACAGCGTGATCGAAGTAAACCCAGATGCGCTCGAGATCGCAGCATCGCTGGACCGCGAGCGCAAGGAAAAGGGCGTGCGCGGGCCGCTGCACGGAGTTCCGCTCTTTATCAAGGACAACATCGACACGGCGGACAAGATGATGACGACGGCAGGCTCGCTGGCGTTGGTGGACGCGCCGAGGCCGCCCCATGATTCGTTTGTCGCGCAGCAACTGCGAAAGGCAGGAGCGGTGATCCTGGGGAAGACGAACCTGAGCGAGTGGGCCAACACGCGCTCGAGCCACTCGACCAGCGGATGGAGTGGGCGCGGAGGTCTGACCAAGAATCCTTACGCGCTCGATCGCAATGCGTGTGGATCAAGTTCGGGCACCGGGGCAGGCGTGTCGGCAAATCTAGCGATGGGCGGGATCGGCACAGAAACCGACGGTTCGATTGTGTGTCCGGCTTCGGCGAACGGGCTGGCGGGCATTAAGCCGACGGTGGGGCTGGTGAGTCGGACCGGCATCATACCGATTTCCCATAGCCAGGACGGGGCGGGGCCGATGTGCCGGACGCTGCGCGACGCGGCCATCATTTTGGGAGCTCTGACCGGGGTCGATCCGGAGGACCGCTTCACGGCCGAAAGCCAGGGCAAGTCCTATACCGACTACACACAATTTCTGGACGCGAACGGATTGAGAGGCGCGCGGATCGGGGTGGCGAGGAAGTATTTCGGGTTCAGCGACGGCGTGGACGGCATCATGGCGGAGGCCATCGAGGTGATGAAGAAGCAAGGCGCGATCATGGTCGACCCCGCTGACCTCGAAACGTTCGGAAAGTTCGACGACAGTGAAGGCCTGGTGCTGAACTATGAGTTGAAGGCCGACCTGGAGAAGTACCTGGCGCGGCTGGGCCCGGCTTCGCCGATGAAGAGTTTGCAGGACGTGATCGAGTTCAACAACAAGAATGCGCAGAAAGAGATGCCCTACTTCGGCCAGGACGTTTTTATCAAGGCGCAGGAGAAGGGGCCACTGAGGACGCGGGAGTACATCGACGCGCTCGAGAAGAACCACCGGCTGGCAGGCATCGAAGGGATCGATGCGGTGATGGACAAACTCAAGCTGGATGTGTTGATGGCGCCGACGGGAGGCCCAGCGTGGATCACGGACCTGGTCACAGGGGACCACTTCGGCGGCGGGAGCTCGAATGCGGCGGCCGTGGCCGGATATCCGAACATCAACGTGACGGCGGGGTCAATGTTCGGATTGCCAGTGGGGATCTCATTCTTCGGGCGGGCGTGGAGCGAGCCAACGCTGCTTAAGATAGCCTATGGGTTTGAGCAGGCCACGCAGGCGCGGAAGGGGCCGAGATTTTTGCCGACTGCGGACTTAAAGCGATAGTTGGGCGAAGAAGCTGGGTGAACCCTGCGTCGAAAGCTCCTCGGCAGTCGCTTATTGGAACCTGACGGTCTTGATCGTGTTCGAGATTTCAGCCAATTCCCTTTCAGACTCAGCCAAGAAATCGAATCCCAGCAGATAGTCGCCGACGATGGTGATGTAGCGTGCCTGATAGTTGCCGGCGGGATCGATGACTTCAACGCGCGCAAAGGTGTGCTCGTAGTAGGTCACTTCCATAGGCTGCACGAGAACCGTGGCATGCTTGCCTTCGATCAGGAGTTGGGCGTGGTCCATGGCCTTGTCGAGGGGCGGAAAGCGCCGGTGTGCCCAGATGTTGATGCGAGGTAGAGCCGGGCTAGCAAGGGAATCAAGACCGTTGGGGCTCGCGGCCATCAGATTGTAGCGTTCCGGGGAAACGGAGGGGGGAGTGCCGACACTCGCTCCTTTGCCGACTGGGGGACGGCTCGAGGCCTTCTTGGGAGCCGGAATCGGCGTGCCGGGACGTTCGGTATCCTCCTGAAGGGCCTGATGATTGGAGGCGATCCGAACGGCATCGTTGAGAGCTTTCCAGTTTTTGGGCAGTTCGTAGGTGAACTTGAAGTATTGCGACTCGAAGGTCGACCCGGTCACCTTAGCAGCATCGACCGCCGGGCCCGCCTCGGCGGGCTTAGCTGCCTGGTCTGGAGATGGTGCGGACACCGTCATGGGAGGTTCTGTCGCCGGGGTGGGTTGCTCCCATGCTTGTAGGCTCGTCAGCGAAGCAAGCGTGAGAAAAATAACCAGTAACCAGGAAATTCGCATCGTGCTCGGGTTCCTCCTCGAAACGGAGAATAGCGACGGGCGCAGACCCTGTCAATACAACTTGAGTAACCAATCCAGCGGAGCAAGCGTCCAGATGTCAAGTCGAACGGGACCAGGCTAGTGAGTGAACAGTTTAAAGGCGTGTCCCCACTGGTTGTGTAAAAAGCCTGGAATGCACCACAACATGCAGAGCGGCTCGATGGCGCGAGCCGCAGTTATGGCTCCGCAGTCGTATGGTTCCCAGCCAAATTGCTGAAGAATCGCAGACACCTGCGTCTTTGCGTCTGCGTTGTTGCCGCAAATGAACATGGTCGGCGTCCCTTGTTCGTAGTGGGGATTGACCATGCGCGCATTGCCAACGCTGTTGAATGCTTTCACGACGTGGCTGCGCGGAACGGCCGCCTGGATTTGCTCGGCCAGCGATTGGTTCGGCCCGGTGGTGTAGGCTATCACGCCGTCGACGGGTGGCGTCCCGGCGAGGGGATTGGTGGTGTCAATGATCGTTTTCCCCGCAAGATTGTCTGGCCCGGCAAGGCGAAGGACATCGACGGCCGCGTGCCCCAGGGAGCACAGAACCGTCAGTTCACCGAATTTGGCAGCCTGCTCGAAGTTGCCCAACTGCACCGCGGGTTTTTTTTTGCGCCACTCCTGGAGGTTGGGTTTGTCTGAGTCGCGCGTGCCAAGCATGACCTGATGCCCGTGCTTAAGGAAGCCTGCGGATAGCGTTTGTCCTACCATTCCTGAACCAAGAATACCGATTTTCATAAGCGCTCCCCTGCTTTCGGAGTTGAGAGATGCTGGCTCAAGGCTGGGGGATTCCGGAAGCGAACCGGGTCAAGT
>Ga0307471_100001253_pt1 | contig 13827 bp, 11 predicted proteins | sample atmos_gasesAM3C__2_FD_204566 | JGI IMG/M metagenome (GOLD analysis project Ga0307471, IMG submission 204566) | Hardwood forest soil microbial communities from Morgan-Monroe State Forest, Indiana, United States - atmos_gasesAM3C_515 | ecosystem: Environmental > Terrestrial > Soil > Temperate... | reverse complement strand
CACCCATACCGAAACCGAAGCGCTGTTGCTGGAAGCCAATCTGATCCAGCGCTTTATGCCGCCTTTCAACGTGCTGCTGCGCGACGACAAGAGCTATCCCTACATTCTCATCACGCGCGATCATGATTTTCCGCAATTGCTGAAGCATCGCGGGGCCAAGGGCCGCAAGGGCTGGTATTTCGGCCCGTTCGCCTCGGCCGGCGCCGTCAACGAGACGCTTATTCTGCTGCAGCGCGGCTTTCAGATCCGCAATTGCTCGAACAGCTTTTTCGCCGCGCGCACGCGCCCCTGCCTGCAATATCACATCAAGCGCTGCACGGCGCCCTGCGCGGGTAAAGTCTCGAAGGAAGATTACGCCCGGCAGGTGACAGATGCCGCCGATTTTCTCAAAGGCAAAAGCTTCGAGATCCAGAAAAAAATGGCCAATGAAATGCAAGCCGCCAGCGACGCGCTCGATTACGAGACCGCCGCCAAATTGCGCGACCGCATCAAGGTACTCACCTCCATTCAGGCGCGACAAGGCATCAACGCGCGCGGCATCGAGGACGCCGATGTCATCGCCCTGCACCAGGAAGCCGGGCGCACCGCCATTCAGGTATTTTTCTTTCGCATGGGCCGCAATTACGGCGCGCGCACTTTTTATCCGTCGCACGACAAGGATCTGCCGGTGGATGAAATTCTCGGCGCCTTCGTCGCGCAATTTTACAGCGCAAGGCCCGCGCCGCCCTGTCTGTTCCTGAGCCACGCGCCGCAGGATGCCACGCTGCTGGCGCAGGCTTTGTCGGAAAAAGCAGAATATAAAGTGACGATCTCGGTGCCGAAGCTGGGCGAGAAAAAGCGCCTGATCGATCTTGCGCGCAAGAACGCGCGCGAGGCGCTGGCGCGCAAAATGGCCGAAAGCTCGGAACAGGCGAGATTGCTCAACCGCGTGGCGGAAATTTTTGGCCTCGCCGAAGCGCCGAAACGCATCGAGGTCTATGACAATTCGCATGTCTCCGGCCAGCATGCGGCGGGTGCCATGATCGCCGCCGGGGCCGAAGGCTTTCTCAAGAAAACCTATCGCAAATTTACGATTCGTAATCCGGGCGCCCCCGGCGACGATTACGCCATGATGGTCGAAGTGCTCACCCGCCGCTTCAGCCGCCTGATCGAGGAGGATCCGGAGCGCAAATCCGGCCTGTGGCCCGATCTGGTTTTGATCGATGGCGGCCAGGGGCAGCTCGGTAAGGCGCTCGGCGTTTTGGAGGAACTGGGGCTGCCGGATATTACCGTCGTCGGCATCGCCAAGGGCCCCGACCGCAACGCCGGGCGCGAGCGTTTCTTCATGCCGAGGCGCGAGCCCTTCACCCTGCCGCCCGAGGACCCCGCGCTTTATTATTTGCAGCGGCTGCGCGACGAAGCGCATCGCTTCGCCATCGGCGCGCACCGGGCCAAGCGCGTGAAGGCGATCGGCACTTCGGGCCTCGAGGATGTGCCGGGCATTGGTGCCGCGCGCAAGCGCGCGCTCATGCACCGTTTCGGCTCGGCCAAAGCCGTGGCCGAAGCCGGGATTGAGGATCTGGCCAAGGTGCCGGGCATTAGCGCTGGCGCCGCGAAGAAAATTTATGAGTATTTTAGAGGTTAGAGGCTAGAGGCTAGAGGAAATTAATGTTACTTATCCCTAGCCTCTAACCTCCAGCCTCTAGCCTCTATGCTCAACTCCCTCGCCAACAAACTCACCGTCTCGCGTATCGCGGCCATTCCGGTAATCCTGATCCTGCTCATGATCCCGCACGGATGGGCGGCGTGGCTGGCGCTGATCTTGTTCGTCGCCGCCGGCGTCACCGACCTGCTCGACGGCTATATGGCGCGGCGCGACAATCAGGTCTCGCTGATCGGAGAATTTCTCGACCCGATCGCCGACAAATTACTGATCGCCGCCGTGATTTTATTCCTGGTCGCCAACGGCCAGATCGGCGGCCTTACCATTTGGCCGGCCGTAATCATCCTGCTGCGCGAGGTGGCCGTGTCGGGCCTGCGCGAATTCCTGGCCGGCGTGCGGGTCAGCGTCCCGGTCAGCCAGCTGGCAAAATGGAAAACCTTTTTGCAGATCGTGGCGCTGTCGTTTTTGATCGTCGGCCGCTATGCGCCGGATTGGATACCGGCCACGGCGATTGGCGATTGCGGGTTATGGATCGCGGGCGTTTTAACCGTATTCACGGCGTGGGATTACTGGCGCGCCAGCGAGAAGCATTTCAAAGATTAAGCGGATTTGAATCCTGAACTGCTTCGGACGTTCGCCTATCGGGATAATGCGGGGAACGATTGTTGCTTAAAGAATGATCGTTACACCCGGTGACAACCTTAACGACAGTTTTCCAAAGAATCTGCGCGTCAAGTTTTGCATTGTGTTTTTCTACGTAATGAATATCCAAAGCCATTCTATCGCTTAGAGACAACTCTGCATTGGGGGGATTGCTGACCTGCATCAAGCCGGTTATGCCTGGTTTTATACTCTGTCTTATCTCAAAATATTGCGGATCAATTTCATCGAAAGGCATGGGGCGGGGCCCGATGATCGACATTTCTCCTTTAATAACATTTATGATTTGCGGCACTTCATCGATGCCGTATGCACGAAGAAAATTGCCAACAGGCTTGCGGCGTTTTGAATCTGGTAAAAGGCATCCATTCGGATCTTGAGCATCATTCATTGTGCGCAGTTTATAGGGTACAAAACGTGTTCCTCTATAACCGATACGCTCCTGCTTGAAGAAGATCGGGCGTCCGAAAGCCAAGAACACAGCGGCCGAGCCGAGCACAATTATTACGGCCGCTATTGGGAGGGCGAGAAGCGCGATAGCCTGATCAAAAGCCATTCGCGGCCATGAGTAATTTGTTTTTCGCGACATAAATTTTATCGCCGTAAAAATGATTATATGAAATTACTTAACTACTCGCTGAATAGCAAATGGCACCCGCGCTACTACTGGGCTGAGCCCTTCTCCGTCCCAGACCACCCCGGCCAACGCCTGCAGATGCTGCCATTGCACGAGCGCCGTGCGGATCATCGCGCTTTCGATGCCGATGCCTTTCAGGATCTTGAGCACTTTTTCGGCCGGCGACAGCGGCGGCGGGAATTGCTCGATGGCAAGCATGTCGTCAGGCTTGAGGCCGAGCTTCTTGCGCACGGCGCCCAGCGTCACGTCATAGCCGCCCAACTGATCGACGAGGCCGATCTTGGCCGCCTGCGCGCCGGTCCAGACCCGGCCCTTGGCGACCTCGGGCATTTTCACGGGCGGAATTTTGCGGGCGGACGCGACGCTCTCGGTAAAGGTGCGATAGGTTTCGTCGAGGAAAGCGTTGATCCGCTCGCGCTGCTCGGGCGTATACTCTTTCGTCATTGCCCACAAATCGCCGTTCTTGCCGCTGCTGAGCGAATCCCAATTGATGCCGAGCTTTTGCATCAAGCCGCCGATTACGAACTTGCCGGCCAGCACGCCGATCGAGCCCGTTATGGTGCCCGGCTCGGCGATGATCTGGTCGGCATTCATCGCCACCCAATAGCCGCCCGAAGCCGCCACGCCGCCCATCGAGACGAACACCGGCTTGCCGACCTTCTGCGCATGCATGAGCGCAGCCCGGATAGTCTCGGACGCTTCCGGCGAACCGCCGGGGCTATCGACGCGGAAAATGATGGCCTTGATCTTTTTGTTGTCAGCCGCGTCGTCGAAGGCGCCGGCGATTTTATCCGCGCCCATCATATCCTCGCCGGTAACATCCGAGGCGCCGCCCTCCGCATGATCCATAATTAGACCGGTGCCATATATGAGCGCCACGCGCGCCTTGGGTTTGGACTTGCCGCCTTCCCCGCGATAGGCGAGATATTCATCGACGCTGGCCAGTTCGACATCGTTGCCGGCCTTTTTCTTGAGCTCCTCTTCGAGATCCTCGGCATGCGCGATGTGTGTGACGAGCCCTTCTTTCAACGCCTCGCTGGCGGTATAGGGCCCCTTGGCCATCAATTGGCGGACGCGGGCGACGTTCCATTTACGCCCTTCGGCTATACCTTCGGCAATTTGCGTGGCAAAATCATCGACCATCGCCTGCATATTGGCGCGCACCGGCGGCGAAAAATCATCGCGCATGAACGTTTCCGAAAAGGATTTGTATTCCTCGCGCCGCATGAAATCGCCATGCACGCCGATTTTCTCGAGCGCCGCGCGGCCGAACGGCGCCTCGATCGCGATGTTGGTCAGACTCACCGCCCCCACCGGCTGCAGCCAGATATTCTCGAATCCGCTGGCAATGAAATAGGCGCGGTTGCCGCTGCCGAAATCGCCGTAGGTCGAACCGAACGCGTAGGTGAATTTGCCGCTGGTGCGAAAGCGCGCGAGCGCGGCGCGGATTTCCTCGGCCTGCGCCAGCGAGGGCTGCCTGCCGCCAAAACGCGCGACCAGGCCTTTGGCATGCGGGTCGCCGCGCGCGCGGTCGATGGCATGCAAAATATCGAGCAGCGGCGTGCTTTCTTCATGAATGGCGAAGTCGAGCGGCGAGGATTCGCTTTTCTCGATGATCGGCTGGTCGAAATTGAGCACCAGGACGACGCTGTCCGGCTCGGACGGGGTCGCATATTCGGCATGGATGACGGAAAAAATGACCAGCACCGCCAGCAGCGTTGTTAAAACGCCGATGGCGGCAAAGATGCGTACGGCCGATGTCGTGATTCTTTGACGCAGCGAATTCATGCAAGGCTTATTAACCTATATCGTCCTGCAAGTCACCTTGACGCTTCAAGTCACTTTGACGCGAGGCTTGACAAAAACGGTTCTTTTCCCGACATTGCCGCTATCGATAGCACGACAAGAATTTGAGGAAACCCATGGCCAAGACGAAAAACGATATCAAGCTGGTAAGCTCGGAAAACACGGGCTTTTTCTATGTCACCAAGAAAAATCCGCGCAACACCAAGAAGCTGGAATTGAAAAAGTACGATCCGGTCAAACGCAAGCATGTTATTTTCAAGGAAGGCAAGATCAAGGAAGCAAAAAAGTAGAGCTGTTTTCTTAACGCCTCCGCACTTTTGATACGGGGTGAACGGATGGCTCGTCCTTAGTCTACTAAAAAATGCTTTAAATTTATTGTCATATACGGATCGCCATATGCAAGAAAATATAATTTTTATCAAGGGGGTCGCTGACTCGTCTGAAGAGCCTGTCCGCAGGGCTGAGAGTAAGCGTTTAAACCTCCAGACGGCTGCGTTGCGAAGCGCCGGTCATGCCGTTCAGATCGTTGGTAATACCGCCGAAGGTTTTAATATGGATAACGTTGCGGCGGCGTTTCGGGCATGCCCTCAGACAAAGATCGTATTTGTCGACTGCCACGGCTCTGTCGTTGAAGATCAACATTATCTGTATGCTCGAACGGATGAACCTCTTGGGATTGAATGGGCAGATGATTTGTATCGAAAACTTGGTGCATATTCGAATGGAAAACCCTTAAATATTTTTATGTCCAGTTGCGGATCGGGCAATGGTCATTTGGATGCAGCAACAATACTTCCGCCTGGTTCGACATTGGTGAGTTTCACGTCCGATAGAAATACGGATTCGTATCCCGTGGAAGTCGAAGCTTTTGCGGTGAATGGGACGTCAGGCTCCAATTTTGCCGAACAGTTTTTTCTTAGCATATTGTGCAAAGGCCTTGGTCAGGAACGGCATCTTCCCCATCTAAGCGTAAGTGTTACGGATGATCCCGAGCACAGTGTTTGGAATTTGTGGGAAAAAGTATGTTCACTATGTTCGAATAATCTTGTTTATGGGACCAATAATCTTGTTTCTGGAGCTAAATTTAAGACGGAAGTTTCCAGCCGATTAAGCATGCATTTATCCGCAAACGATTTATTCACCACTCTAAGTACTATAAGATTGTTCGTAAAAGCATTTACACATAAAGCGTTCACTGACCCGAAAACACCGGTTACGCTTAAAGTGAACGTCGATCATAAAGATTTATATCATAGTGCGACCCGGAACAAGTTGCTGGGACCGATGTGCGCAGCTGCTTACATTGCTATGCGTAGGGAAATAGGCGCTTTTCAAATTTGGGAGCCAACACAGTATCTTCGGCCGCGAAGCCTAATACGCGGACCGGAATTATTGTAAAGCAGGGCAATCGTAATACTTTGATCGGGGTTCAAATCCCCCGGTGCCCCGCGAAAGCGGGGATCCAATCATTTTTTCTAAGCCTTTTTCTTCAGCACAAACGCCAGCGCGTCGATCGGCCGCGGTTTTTCGCGGCGCATGACGAAGCTTTCCATCGCCAGCACGTCGAACAATGAGGCCGCCGCCAGCCGGCGAATATATTGCTCGTTATGCGCATAGCGGCGCGAGGGCTGCAGGGCATATTCGGCGCGGCCGCCGAGCGGTTTTTCGACCGTCGCGGCAAATCCCCCGCCGGGCCGCAAAACACGCGCAATCTGGATAAACAGCTCCTTCAATTCACCGGTATAGATCAGCACATCGGCCGCGACGATCAGATCGGCCGAGGATGAAGAAAGTTTTTTAAGCGCGGACATCATCTCGTCTTGAATGAGTTGATCGTAGATGCCGCGCCGCTTTGCCCGCATGATCATCCGGCTTGAAAAATCGACGCCGATGAGTTTGCGTGCCAGCGGCTTGAACGCAACGCCGGCCAGTCCCGTGCCGCAACCGAGATCGAGAATCTCGAGCCCGTTGCGCTCGGACAGCGAACGATCGACGGCCGTCCTCAGCACCTGCGGTGCGCAATAGCCAAGCGCTTCGAGATGCTCGTCGAACCCTTCGGCGTAGCAATCGAACAAGGAACTTACATAAGGCGCATCGGGCGGCAGCGGCTGTGCGTTCGGCTGACGGTTGTTTTCAAGCTCGCGCAACCATTCATCTTCGATGTTCTTTTCGTTCTCGTGCAATTCGTCCCACAAATCGGCGAGATGTTTAGCCGCCGCCGGATCGCCGGAAATTCCGGCTTCGCCCGCGCGCACCAGCCATTCGGCAAAAGCGACGCGGAATGCCGTATCCTTGCGCAAGGGCCAGATCAAATGGCGCGCCGCCTCGATCGCCTCAAGATAGCGCCCCTGCGCGCTGAGCGTCTCGGCCAGGCTGCGGCCGAGCGAGACGGATTCCGGTTGCCGCGCCAACCCTTCGCGTATCAGTTTTTCGGCTTCTGCATGCTGTCCGCTCTCGCCGAGCAGCCAGGCCGCATGACAACGTAGATTGATATGTTCGGGTGCGGCAGCTACTGCTTCTAGGCAATAATAAAGTGCCACTTCAACATCGCCGTTATTTTCGGCGGTTCTTATTTGATCCATCAGCGCGGCGAAATCTTCGTCCGCCTCATCCGACTCGAGCCTGTCCGCTGTATAAACGCCCGCCATGCCGCCATGCTGGCGATATTTGCAATCCCGTCAAGCCTGTCGTGTAGATAGGTCGTTCCGCGCGCGGTTGCATGGTTCCATAAATTCTTCATCACGGTTTAGCCCGTCACCATAAAATTTGTATTTGGTACGCACCTAAAACAGCATAAATTTACCGCGGCAATATGCCGAATTGATTGCATGCGCGCCTGTTTCTACTTTGAACACTTCGGATTTATTGGCGTGACATTCGCGCTTTTACTCTGCATGAAGCAAGGAGGGTGCTATGTTCGCTCGTCACCTCAAAGCCGCAGCCGCGCTGGGATTGATTCTCGCGATCGCACTCGCGCCCGCCGATGCATCGGCGGCCCGAAGGAATTTTTCGGGTGGCGGTTCCACCGCATCCAGCGGATCGGGAGGAATGATCAGAACGGGCCAAATGACGCATTTCGGCGGCCATGGATCTGGCATGGGCCGCAGCGCGATGGGCTTCAGTGGCGGATCGACCATGGGCCGCATGACGGGCTCATCGGGAGGACGCATGGGTTCATCTTTCAGCCGCAGTTTTAGCTCCGGCGGCATGGGTTCGGGCCGCGGGATGGCATCGAGTTCATTTGGCGGTGGCGGGTCGTCGCGATTCTCCTCAGGCTCTTTTGGCGGCCGCGGTATGAGCATGAGTTCGGGCGGCGGATCACAATTTTCGTCCGGCTCTTTTGGCGGCCGCGGCATGAGTTCGGGATCGGGATTTTCCTCCCGCTCCTTCGGTTCCAGCTCCTTTAGCGGCCGTGGCGGCTCCCAACTTTCATCCGGCTCTTTCGGCGGAAGATCATCGCGATTTTCCTCGGGCTCCTTCGGCGGCGGATCGCAGACTAGCTCCCGGCAAACAATCCAGACAGGCTTTCGCAATGCTTATAGCCCCAATCCGGGAATTGGCATCAGCGACTCGCAAGGCACTGTTTTCGATGGCGTGCATACCTTTAGCTTTGCTTACCATTCGGGGCCGGACGGAATTTCCTCCTTCGCGTCAAGCCCGACCGGGACTTATTCGTCCTTCACGCCGCCGGGCGAAATCGAATAGACGATTATAAGCCACCCAAATCGGTGAGCTTGTCGCGTCGGTCCGCGTAACGCCCGCCGAGAAAAACGGTTTTCAAAAACACGTCGAGGCAATTTTGCGCGGTGATGGCGTCGATGATATCGGCGCCGAGCGCCAGCACATTGGCATCATTATGCTGGCGGGCGAGGCGCGCCATCTCGGCATTGACGCAAAGCGCGGCGCGCACGTTGCGGTAGCGGTTGGCGGTCATGGCCATCGCCTGCCCCGAGCCGCAAATGAGCACCCCGAATGGGGCCGCGCCGGTTTTCAATTCTTCCGCCAGTTTTTTGGCAAAATCGGAAGCATCGCAGCGCGCCTCGCTATGCGAACCGAGGTCCTTTGGCGTGTAATGATGCTCCTTGAGCCAGGCGGTAAGCCCCTCCTTGAGCTGCATACCGCGATGGTCGGACGCGATGAGAATAACCATGCCGGACATGGCGAAAGTTTAATGCGCGGAGCTTCTGGGAACAAGCCCAAAGGGACGCCGGAACTTTGTATTCGCCGGATTTTCCGCGATGGATCGAAACTGGCCCAATATTGCATCAAATTGCAAGGAAGATGAGGGCCGTTTTAATCATAACGCCCTATAATACCGTTTTTCACGTGGCGCTTTTTCATAATTCATTTTCGCAGGACCAGGATGAAATGACCTGGAACGGCATTCATTCGAAATGGCATTATTTTGTTCTGGCCTTGATCTATATCGGGGCGCCTTTCGTGTTGGCCTGGATCGGCTATCACGTTTCACATTATGGCCATCTACCGCGCTTCAGCAACTTCAAGTATCAACTGGAAGAATTCAAGGCCGGTTCCACGGTCAAGTCGCTGTACGAATTGCCGTCCCTGCAGCTGACGATGAATGCCGGCACCAGCACCGGCACCGTGAAAGTCAGCCTCACGCTTGAAGTGAACCAGAAAGATCTGACGCGGCTGCCGGATTACGAGCCGCGCATTATGGAGCGCATTACGCTGTATCTGCGTAACAAGAGTTTCGACGATATCCGCGATTCCAAACGCATGCAGGCGTTGCGTGAAGGTCTGGTGGCGGAAATCGACCGCGGCGCCGTTCCTATCAAGGTCTCGGACGTCATCATCAAACAGATGGTATTTGAGTAACTACCGGCCCTTCGTCCGTTCGACCGAATTGATGGCGGTGCTGGCGCGCAGCGCGGCGATGATGTTGGTGAGATGCCGCACGTCGCGCACCTCGATATCGATCAGTATGTCGAAAAACTCCGGCGTGCGGTTGGTGATCTTGAGATTGTTGATGTTGCCGCCGTTTTTTCCGATCACGGTGGTGAGCGTGCCGAAGCTGTTGGGCTGATTGATCAGCACCACGCTAAGCCGCCCGACCAGGCCCGCCTCGTCTTTTCCATGCGCATCGTCCCAGCCGACATCGATCCAGCGCTCGGGCGTATGGGCGAAACTTTCCAGCGTTTCGCAATCCTGCGTGTGAATGGTGACACCCTTGCCGGTGGTGACGATGCCGGCGATCGCATCGCCGGGCAGCGGATGGCAGCAGCGCGCGTAATGCACGGCCATGCCGGGAATGAGTCCCTTGAGCGTAAGCGGCGCATGCGCGCTTTTGGCTTTCGGTTTTGTTTGCAGCGGTTTTTCGGCGTTTTTTTCGGCTTTGTCGGTTGGCCTTAAACGATGAGCGGGGTAGGCCGCGCGCAGCACGTCGCGGATCGGCTGCAGCGAAGCGCCGATATTGGCGAATAAATCTTCCAGCGTGGCGCTCTGGAAATTTTTGGCCACTGCCTCGAAGGCTTTTTCGGAAAAATCGAGACCTTCCTGCTTGCACAGTTTTTCCAGCATCGAGCGGCCAAGCGTCACATATTCCGTGCGCTGCTGGGCGCGCACGTATTTGCGGATACGCGAGCGCGCCTTGCCGCTGACGACGAAACGCTCCCAGGCCGGCGACGGGGTACCGCCTTTCTGCGTGATGATCTCGACTTGATCGCCGTTATGCAATTCGGTACGCAGTGGCATCATGCGCCCGTTTACCTTGGCGCCGACGCACGTGTCACCGACACCGCTATGCACCGCATAGGCAAAATCGACCGGCGTCGCCCCACGTGGCAGCGCCATCAGATCGCCCTTGGGCGAAAAGCAGAACACCTGATCCTGAAACAGCTCGAGACGCGTATGTTCGAGAATATCTTCCGGCTTCTGCGCATGCTCGACGATATCGAGCAATTCGCGCAGCCAGCGATATTGCTGGCCGTCGGTTTGCGGCGCACCTTCCTTGTAAGCCCAGTGCGCGGCGACGCCGAGCTCGGCCACTTCATGCATGCCGCGCGTGCGGATCTGGATTTCGATGCGCTGGCGCTCGGGCCCGATGATGCCGGTATGTAAGCTTTGATACTGGTTGGGCTTCGGCGTCGAGATGTAATCCCTGAAGCGGCCCGGCACCACGGAATAGCGGCTGTGAATGATGCCGAGCGCCTGATAGCATTGCTCGACCGTCTCCACCATGATACGGAACGCCATGATGTCGGACAATTGCTCGAAGGCGACGTTCTTGCGCTGCATCTTGCGCCAAATGGAATAAGGCGTTTTCTCGCGCCCCACCACCTCCGCCTTGATGCCGGATTGCGCCAGCACCTCGCGCAATTCCTTCAGCACCTTTTGCGCGATATCGCCGCCTTCGCTGCGCAGGTAATTGAGCCGGGCGATGATGCTGTCGCGCGCATCCATGTTGAGTTCGGCGAAGGCCAGATCCTCCAATTCATCCTGCATTTTCTCGATGCCGATGCGCTCGGCCAGCGGCGCGTAGATATCGAGCGTCTCGCGCGCGATGCGCCGGCGTTTGTCGGCGTCCTTGATGTGGCGCAGCGTGCGCATATTGTGCAGGCGATCGGCGAGCTTGATGAGCAGAACGCGGATATCCTCCGACATGGCCAAAACCAGCTTGCGGAAATTCTCCGCCTGCTTGGCCTGATCGTTCTGGAACTCGATACGCGACAGTTTGGTGACGCCATCCACCAGCCGCGCGACGTTGGGACCGAATTGCTTTTGAATATCCTCGAGCGAAGCAAGCGTGTCCTCGACCGTATCGTGTAGCAGCGCCGTGGCAATGGTGGTGCTGTCCATCTTCATATCGGTGAGGATGCCGGCGACCTCTAAAGGATGTGAAAAATACGGATCGCCCGAGGCGCGCTGCTGACTGCCATGCGCCTGCATCGAAAACACATAGGCGCGGTTGAGCAAATCCTCGTTCACCGAAGGATCATACGCGCGCACCCGCTCCACCAGCTCATACTGGCGCATCAGGCGGGGTGGTTTGGATGCGGCTTTAGGTGAATCGATGGTAATATTGGTCACGTCTTATAAGATAAGCTCATTTGGCGATTAGGCAATAATCTATGTTAAGTTGGTTGTGCTCTTCTCCGCATTGTACCCAAAAGTTCTCTGGCCGATTTGGTGCGCAGATGGCCTTCCCATCTTGCCAGGTTTGTATATCCAGCGTCTCCTTCCAAAACGATGTGGTCTCCCGTCATAAGATTTAAATGCAGCAAAGGATTCGGCCTACGGGCATCCCGCTCGGTCAAATCCCAAACTCTTTTATTAACCGTCGCTTTTATCGCATGCCGCATAAAATCCGTGTGAACGGCGCAACAGAAATCACCGATCGCAGGATAAGTAGGCTTCGTCGGATCTGACCCGTTTCTAACGCTTAGGCGAACAAATGCCCCATCGTCTCCGACAACTATAATATGGCGGGGTGTAAAAGGCACTGATGCGGGTTTGGCACCTGCAATGCGATCAGTGGTTCGTCCCGCTACCGTATCGACAAGAGCCGCATCCTGAAATGCATGAAAGGATCTTTTGTGCGCCAGGTGCGATGGCACGTCGGGCAAAACTATTCCTTTGCGGCCCTTATAGGCACGGTGATCGCTAAAATTGGCGTGCGCATCTTCCGCCTTGTAAGCCTGAATCTCTACGCGTTGAGGACCAAGCGTATCATCATGTATGAAATAAACTTCGTGATAGGCCCTGTAAGGGACTTCTCGAAACCGGTTCTTTGGTTCTTCGCCCTTGGCTTTACTGCTTCCTTCCACGCGGACAAAACGTTCTCCGAATCTGCACATTAAAGATTTAATATCTTCATCAGTACCACCCACAACACCCACCCGGCATCCGATTTTGTCGTTAATCGATGCAAACAAACGATCATACTCGTCGGAACGCACTGCGTAAGAAAAAGTCAGGTTTTTGGTTGCTTCCTCATATGCACGCTTCAAATCGGCGGAGCTAAGACCGGGATTGGCGGCTTGGACGCCTGCTTTTACTATTTTGATTTTTTCTTGGGTTCCCTCGCTTTGTTTTCTACGCATTTTCTTCCAGATGGGATAATCATCCTTAATCCTGCCCTGTTCCATAATGATTTCCCGATCGATTGGCGTTTTCACATGACAAACGATCTTCAATCGCTCCTCGATTCTATTCAGTATTGCCGGCCTTCCATCTGCGCCCTCTTCACGGTAAGCGCGCATATTTTGCTTGATGCGTTCGTAGGAATGAGGGTCGAGCGTTTCCATGACAAGCCGTTCGAGCTCCTCGCGGATATTGTCCCACCCGTAATAACGTAAAAGGGGAATATACGTTCCATCCGCATATAGGGCGCGGCGAATTTTATCTTCCTCGTTTGTTTCGTATTCGAGGGTTCTCATGCCGTGCAAACAATCGAAAAATTTTATGGGGACCACGCGTGAGCTATAGGGCAGAGAACATAAGCCCTCTTGGGCAATTTCCAATTGGAGCTGGTTGAAGCTAATGTCCTTCTCATTTAGCTCTTTGCCCAAACGTATATGCCGCCCCATACGCGTGAGGCGAGCGACCTGGTCGGTGAGGTCAGCGGCCTCTTGTCCGAACGTTATCTGAATATCGGACAGCGAAATTATGTCTTCAGCAACCGCCTCATGAAGGAGTGAGGCGACAACAGATTCAGCTTTCGATTCCGTGTTTTGATCGAGGTTGAGCAGCGCCACCGACATGGCAGCCAGTAATGGATATGTATTTGGCGCCTTGTGCTGTTTGAGGGAGCGCAATGTTCTCTGGGCCGAAATCGCCCAACACGCCGCCGCCTCAACCATATCGCGGTTCATGCCGCGCTCGGCTGCAATATCGCCGAGCCCTCGAATCATAAGAGCTTCGTTCTTTAAATCGGCTTTATTTCTCTGTTTTCCATGATCACGGGCAACTTCAACGGCAGCTGGAAAAAAACGCCTCGCCGCATCCGCCGTTCCGGTTGCTTTGGGACTTTTTAGCAGTAGAGCTGTCTCACCCATGACCAAATAGCTTTTCAGGGTTAAAAGTCACCTTTAGAAATCAAAATTTCTTTTTTAAAAATCCA
>Ga0307471_100001251_pt1 | contig 13847 bp, 18 predicted proteins | sample atmos_gasesAM3C__2_FD_204566 | JGI IMG/M metagenome (GOLD analysis project Ga0307471, IMG submission 204566) | Hardwood forest soil microbial communities from Morgan-Monroe State Forest, Indiana, United States - atmos_gasesAM3C_515 | ecosystem: Environmental > Terrestrial > Soil > Temperate... | reverse complement strand
GCTTTCGGCGACGACCCCTTCGACGGGCGGATTGCCGCGCACATACTGCTGGGCGATGACGGTCGCCTGCTCGGCGGTCAGCGGCGACAGCGTCTCACCGGAAACGGCGTCCATGAGAAAAGACTGAGAGCCTTCGCCGCCGCCTGCGCGGAGCTGGACGTCCCAGAGTAGGCGGCCGAAGTCCGATCGGAGGGTGGCCTGCTGGACCGGCCCCGACCGGCCCGCCTTGCGCGCAGCGGCCATGGCGTCCTGGACCGTCACCACCGCCGCCGTGGGCGCCGGCCCGGATATGGGCGCCTTCTTCCTCATGTAGCCTTCGTCCAGGTACAGGTACGGCGAGAAGGCCCAGAGCAGCCCCGTACATGCGCTCGAGACGAGAAAGATCGCCGAGGCAATCGCGATGAAACGATGGGCCCGCCGGGAGAGAGCGAGGCGCACGGGTGGTTAGCGCGATGCTTCGACGAGAAAGGAAAACGTCAGGAGTCGTACCCTTGCGGTGGGCTGGGTCTTCGTGGTGAAGCGGTTCCCGGGCGATTCCTCACGCAGAAACTCGTGCGGCTCTCCGTAGAAGAGCGAGATCTCGACGGGGGTGTCAGGCTTCCCCACCGACTCGGTCTCGATCCAGATGAAGTGGGCCTGGGCCATCCGGGGAAGGGACAGGGCGAGAACCACCATGACGAGGGCGAGGAGTCGCGGCATGGCCGAGCTCAATGCTTGAGCTCGAAGCGGACGGGCAGGGTGACCCACACCGCGACGGCCTGCGCCCCACGGCGGGCGGGCTCGAAGCGCCACTTCTGGACGGCGGCGATGGCCGCGCGGTCGAGCTCTTCGTGGCCGGCGGACTTCTCCACGGTGATCTTGCTCACCATGCCGCCCTCGGTGATCTCGAACCTGAGCAGGCTCGTGCCTTCGATGCCCGCGCGCCGGGCCGACTCCGGATACGTGGGCTTCATCTGGTAGCCGCCCTTGGGCACGGCGAAGCTCGTCAGCGTGCCCGGGCCGTCCGCGCCTAGCGCGGAGGTGCTCGGACCGACCGCGGCCAGGTTCTGGCCGGCGCGGGCGCCCGAGGAGCCCCCGCGTCCGAGATTGACGTCGCCTCCCGCGAAGGTTTCCGTTCCCGCGGCGGCGGGCTGCGGATTGGGTGTCTCGGCCGCTTGCACGGGGGCGGGCGGCGCTTCCGGCTGCGCGGCGGGCGGAGCGGGTGTGGGCTCCGGCGGAACCGGGGTCGGCTCTACCTTGGGACTGCGGTTGGTCTCCAGCGCGTGCGTCACGGCCGCGATGGCCCGGGCCACCGGCTTGGGCGGAGGGGGAGGCGGGACGGGATCGGCGGTCACGACCTCCACCGTCACGACCTTCGGCGGGATGAGAGCGGCGCCCGCCACCGGACCCAGCCGCGCGATCAAGACGAGAGCGAGCACGTGAAGGAAGATCGAGCCACCGAGGGGAGAGGGAACGAGGCCCTTTCCCTGGAGCATCACTTCTTCTCCATGGGCTGGACGGCGATCGCCATCTTGGAGATGCCGGCGACGCGGGCCGCGTCCATGGCTTCGACCACGTGGCGGTGGGTGACGTCGCCATCGGCGCTGACCACGACCACGACCTCAGGATCCTTCTCGTGCAGAGCGCGCAGCCTCTCCGTGAGCTGCGTCGGCTCGACCCGGTCGCGATCGAGGTAGATGACCCCGTCGCGCGTTACCGACACCGAGACCCGGTCCTGGCGGGGCTCACCGCTCGCCGCCTTGGGCAGGCTCACGGACATGCCGCGGGACACAGTCATGGACAGGCTCGCCATCATGAAGAAGACGAGCAGGAAGAAGACCGTGTCGATCATGGGAATGATCTCGATGCGGGCCTTCTTCGGTGGGCGACGAGTCAGCTTCACGGAATCTCGTGCTCGGCGAGCGCCTGCTCGACGCGGGACCCACACCGCTCCATGGCTTCGGCGGCCCGCTCCACCTTGGCGGAGAAGTAGTTGTAGGGAACCAGGGTGGCGATGGCGATGCCCAGGCCTACCGCGGTGGCGATCAAGGCTTCGGCCACGCCGCCCGTGATGGCATTGGGCTGGTTCATGCCGGTGGTGGAGAGCACGCCGAAGGCGGCGATCATGCCGGTGACCGTGCCGAGGAGACCGAGGAGCGGCGACAGGGTGATGACCGTGTCGAGCACGGGAAGGTAGCGCCGCGCCAGCCCCAGCTCTTCCTGGGCGACCAGCTCCATGGCCTGAGACGCCCCGGATCCCCGGTGCCCGAGCCCGGCCACGATCACCCGCGCCTCGGGAGCATGAGAGGCGCCGGCAATCTCGGCCGCCTCGTCGAACTTGGCATGCGCCACCAGTCTGAGCGCCCGCTCGGCCCGCGCCACGTCGCGCCGGCGCCACCAGAAGCCCGCGCGCTCGATGATGACGGACAGCGAGAGCACCGAGCACACGAGCAGCGGAATCATGACAGGCCCGCCCTTGGCGAGCATGGCGATCAATGCGGTGACGTGATGCACGAGCCCCTCACACTTCCGGCGGGTCGGAAGACCCCCGGTGGCTGTTGGCTCGCTGCCTAAACCGGGCAGGCTTTGGGTGGCTGGCTGGATGAACGGCTATTTGGTCAGGATCAGCTTGTCCGCCTTGGTGATGTGGAGCCGGTATTCGGTGCCGTGGTGCACGATGACGACCTCGCGTCGGCCGTTGAAGAGATCCCCGCTCGCGATGCGAGCGGCCGTGGCTCGACTTCCCGTCTCCGGCTCGTCCTCCGCCTTCTCTGTCACTTCCGATCTCCGGTCGTGCAGACCGCGTTGCCCGCCTCTTCGACCAGAGCGGCGACGAGGTAGTGGCAGGCGCCGCAGTCCGTGGCCGCCCCGCAGGCCCGTGACACGTCTCCCACCGTCTTGGCGCCGGCGGCCACCGTGGCCTCGATGTGGCGCTCGGAAACTCCCCGACAGAGGCAGACGATCATGAGCGGCTCGGGCTGGCCAGGCCTACGGCGGCCGGCGCGCGGCGGGCGAAGAGGATCAGTCCCACGACGACTACGTATGCGACATACGCAAAGACCTCGGGGAGCGTGGGCTGCGCCCGATAGCCGACGAGCCCGGAGAGAAACCCGCCGGCGACGCTCCCGTCGCTCAGGAGCCACGACGTATTCCACACCGGCTCGGAGAAGGGCAGGAAGCCCATGCCCTGCAGCCGGCCGATGCCGCGGCTCAGGAGGCCGGCGGCGAGCAGCATGATGAAGACGGTGGTCACCGAGAAGAAGCGCTGGAGGCTCAGGCGCTGTCCGCCGCGGAAAACAGCCCAGCCCAGCGCGGCCGCGCCCACGATGCCGGCGATGCCGCCGACCAGGCTACCCCAGCCCGCGCCCTCCTCCGACACGATGCCCCAGAGGAAGAGGACGGTCTCCGCGCCTTCGCGGAACACCGAAGTGAAGGCGATGAGGCCGACCACCCACAGGCGATTGGAGGCGCGTGCCTCGTCGATCCGGTGCTGGACCTGGCCCTTGATGAGCCGGGCGTGCTGCTGCATCCACCAGGCGTGCCAGGTGAGCAGGCCCACCGCGGCGAAGATCACCACGAGGGTGATGAGGTCGGGCCCGATGTCGAGGAGCGGCCCCGAGAGGTAGCTCACGCCGATTCCCATGGCCACGCTGGCGAGGAGACCGAGGAGGCCACCACGAGTGAGGTACCGCACTCCGTCGCGGGCGCCGACCTTCTCGAGGTAGCTGTAGATGATGCCGAGGACGAGAGCGGCCTCGAAGGCCTCGCGCAGCGTGACGATGAAGGTAGCGCCCATGGGCTATTCGGCGACGATGGTGGCTTTGGCCGTCTCGGAGTGGTACTCGCCCACGAAGGGATACTTGCCGGGCTTGAGGGCAGGCATCTTGAGCCGCACCGTCTTGCCCGCGGGGATGACCTTCTCGATTCGCGGGGAAAGCATGTCGAGCTCTTCCGGTCCCTTGTCCTTGTTGGTGATGACGAGGACGAACGGCGCACCGGCCTTGACCTTGATGACGTCGGGCTGCCAGCGGTTCTTCTCGAGCACGAGGGGCACCTCGACGTCGGCCGCCGCGGCCGCTCCCACGAATCCCACCGCCATGGCCAGGAGGGCCATCACCGCCACGTATCCCTTCATCGAGGCCTCCTTGTTGGTCAAGTAAGGTTAGCCTAGCCTAACTAAAAAGATAGTGTCAACCGTAAAGATTGCGGGTGGGTTGGCTCAGGGGCGGCGGAGGGTGAGGCTGTCAGCGAGGTGCTGCGGGAGCACGGTGTCGCGCGGCAAGGACTACCTGATGCCGTTTCGAGTTCTTGCTATCTAATGTATCGCCGGAGCTAGCCATTCTCCTTGATCTGCTGGGCCAGATAGTTGGCTTCTCCAGCCTGTCTGATCAGCTCGAGCTGGGCTTCGATCCAGTCGATGTGGCTTTCCTCGGACACGAGAATCTCCTCGAGCAGATCCCGGCTGCCGTTGTCGCTGAGGCTTCGGCAGCGCTCGATGCCGTTGTTCAACGCGGTGACGGCCGCGCGCTCGAGATCGAGATCGAGGCGAAGCTGCTCGGGCACCGTCTGGCCGACGTTCACCTTGCCGAGCCGCTGGACGTTGGGCACACCCTCCAGGAAGAGGATACGGGCGATGAGCCGGTCGGCGTGGCGCATCTCGCCGATGGACTCCTCGCGGAGCTTCTTCCAGAGCCGCTCGTAGCCCCAGTTCTCGCACATGCGCGCATGGATGAAGTACTGGTTGATGGCTGTGAGCTCCGCGGTGAGGACCTCGTTGAGGAGGGTGATGACGTCGTCGTGTCCTTTCATCTGCGATCTCCTCGTATGGCCACGGGCTAGAGCACGTGGAGCAAAGGACGGGCGGTGAGGCTACCGGGTTTCCACAGGCCGCTTGCCTCGAGATCGGCGAGAGCGAGCTCGGCATCGGGGGAGCGCATGAGAGCCCACGTGCTCCCGCCGGGAAAGAAGCCGCCGAAGGCCATGCGGCCGGCGCCGCGCGCCTCGACGAGAGCGAAGGAGGCCATCTCCGAGTCGGGGGCCTCGCCCTCCACGATGGTGACCTGGCGCGAGCCGTCGAGCACCACGGGCGGCATCTCCCAGGGCTCGACGAACTGGGCGAAGTCCCGCGGCTCCCAGGCCTTCCAGACGCCGCCCGTCCAGTACGGATCTTCCTCGACCAGCCGATGGATGGCGCCGGGCTGCGGCACGCGATAGACGATGTCGGCGGTCTTGCCGTCGGGCGAGGGCCCGCCGCCCAGCACGAAGCCCCGCTGGCGCAGCTCCACGATGCGCTCGATGTGCGCGCTCCGGTGAGCGGCCCGGCGCTCCAGGTAGTCGTCGGCCGCGGTCATCGAGACGCGGCACACGATCACGGCGTCACCCAGCCGCCGGCAAAGGGCACGACCTGGCCAATGAAGAAATCGGCGTCCTCGGAGGCGAGGTACACGGCGAGCCGGGCCGATTCCTCGCTGCGCGCGAGCCGGCCCGCGGGGATGTTCTTGACCATGCGCGAGAGCTTCTCCGGATCGCCGGTGAGGGTGGGGGGAAAGTAGGTCGGGTTCTCGACGTAGTTCTGGGCGATGGCGTTGACCTGGATGCCGTCGCGCGCCGCCTCGCGGCCCACCGCCTTGGTCAGGCCATTCACTCCCGCGCGCGCCGCCGAGTACGCGGCGTAGTTCGGCAGGCCAGGGAAGGCCGCCGCCGAGGACATGTTGATGATCTTGCCGCGCTTGGCCGGGCGCATGACGCGAAGGGCCGCGCGCAGGCAGTAGAAGGGCTCGTCGAGGAGGCGTGACATCATGTCGCGCCACTGCGCGTCGGTGATCCGCTCGGTGGGGCTGCCCGTGGGGGGATTCGCGCTGTTGTTCACGAGAATGTCGAGATGACCGAAGCGTGCGACGGTCTCCGTGACCACGCGGTCGGCCTCCGCCGATCGCGTGAGGTCCCCGCTCATGACGAGCGTGTCGCGACCCAGCGCGGTGGCGATGGCCGCGATGCGCGCGGCCGCCGCTTCATCCCGGTCGTGGAGAGCGAGGGTGGCACCCTCGCGCGCGAACTCCTCGGTGATGGCCGGGCCCATGAACTCACTGACGTTGGTGACGAGGGCGACTTTCCCCGTGAGCTTCATGATCCGGTGGTCTTCATGCGCCCCCACAGCCTAAGCGGGATTTCGCGTCGCCGCAAGACCGTGCTAAGGTGACGATGCAGTGAAGGGAGGCCGGAACGTGTCTGACCATCTGCTGGAGTCTTTCAAGACCCGGTACCCCTTCCCCCTCGATCCCTTCCAGCTCGACGCCATCCGCGCCATCAGCGACGACAAGTCTGTCATCGTCTCCGCGCCCACCGGCTCGGGCAAGACGCTGGTGGCGGAGTTCGCCATCCACACCGCCCTCGCCCGCCGCCGCCGCATCGCGTACACCACGCCGCTCAAGGCGCTCTCCAACCAGAAGTACGCCGACTTCTGCCGGCAGTTCGGCGCGGACGAGGTCGGCATCCTCACCGGCGACGTCAAGGTCAACCCCCGGGCCCCCGTCATCGTCATGACCACCGAGATCCTGCGCAACATGTTCTACACGGGGGGGCTGGCCGGCCTCGAGTTCGTGGTGCTCGACGAGTGCCACTACATGGGCGACGAGGGGCGCGGCACGGTGTGGGAAGAGATCATCGTCAACGCGCCCAAGGATGTGGCCCTCGTGGGGCTCTCCGCCACCGTCAGGAATATCGACGAGATCGCCGACTGGATCAGCATCGTCCACCGCCCCATCGTGCCCATCACGCATCCGCACCGCAGCGTGCCCCTCCAGTACCTGATTGCCGATCTCTCGGGGGAGATCCACACCTACGATGCCGTGCGGCGCGGCAAGGTGCGCCTGCTCGGTCAGGAGAGCGAGGGCGGCTACCACGACAAGGGGCGCTGGTACACGCGGCGGGTCGTCGACCCCACGGTGATGCTGGACGAGCTCGAGACGCGCGGCTGGCTTCCTGCCATCTACTTCATCTTCAGCCGGGCCGGCTGCGAGCGGGCCATGGAGACGGTGCTGGCCGAGGGCAAGCCCCTCCTCACGCGGAGCGAGCAGCAGCAGGTCGACGAGGCGATCCGCGAAGCCACCGGCGACAACCCGACCATCGCGGAGTCGCCGCTGAACCAGACCATCTTCCAGGCCCTCGGGATGGGGGTGGGGCTGCACCACGCGGGCGTCCTGCCCTCGGTGAAGCGGCTCATCGAGCTCCTCTTCGAGCGCGGGCTGTGCAAGGTGGTCTTCGCCACCGAGACCATGTCGCTGGGCATTCACATGCCGGCCAAGAGCGTGGTGCTCCAGTCCCTGACCAAGCGGACGGATCGGGGCTTCCGCTCCCTCACTCACAACGAGCTGACGCAGATGGCGGGCCGGGCGGGGCGGCGCGGCATCGATCCGGAAGGCAAGTGCGTCATGGCCCTCGACGTGCGCGACGGGCTCGAGGACATGATGCGCGTGGTGGACGGGCCGCCCGAGCCCATCCTGAGCCAGTTCAAGCTGGGCTACGGCTCGGTCGCCCTGCTCCTCGGGTCGGGGCAGGATATGGCGACCATCCGCCGCACCGTAGAGTCGTCGTTCGGCCAGTACCAGAATCTTAAGAAGATCCGGGGCCTGGAGGGCGAGGTGGCGAGCCTCGAGATGGCGGTGGCGGACGCGCGGCAGTTCGACGCGCCGTGTGGAGACTTCTCGCGCATCGGCCGCTACCGCGTCGCCCGCGCCAAGCTCGAGCAGTTCCGCATGGCCCGCGGGAAGAGCGGACGCGCCGGCCGGTCCGCGGGCGACGCGGAGCCGGGACGGCTCGCCCTCGTGCGGCGCAAGACCGGCGCCTCCCTCGGCCTCATCTGCGGCATCGACCGCCGGCGCCATCGCACGCTCGTCACCGTGCTCCTGCCTCACGGGGTCACCGTTCAGCTGAAGGAAGGCAACATCAAGAGGGTCTTCTGGCAGACGCCGCCGCTTCACCTGCCGCGCGACTGGGAGCGTCGCACCCGGAGCCTCTCCGAGCAGCTCGAGCGGCTGTCGATTCCCGAGCTGGTCGAGCGCGAGCGCCACCAGGGGCCGGAAGGGGAGCTGGCCGCCATCGAGTGTCATCGCTGCCCGTGGGGCAGCCAGGGCAAGTGCGACCAGGCCTGGAAGGGGATCGAGGCGCTCGAGGGTCGGCTCGGCCAGAAGCGGGAGATGCTCGACGCCTTCCGCAACGCCTACTGGCAGGAGTTCTGCCGCGTGGTGGCTGTGCTCGAGCGCTTCGGCGCCGTCCAGGACGGCAAGCTGCTCGCCAAGGGGCAGCTCATCGCCGGTTTCCGCCACGACAACGAGCTGCTGGTGGCGGAGATGGTGGACCGGGGCATCCTCGAGGACACCACCCTCGCCGAGGCGGCGGCCCTCTGCTCCTGCCTGATCGAGGAATCGCGCTCCGGCGACTCGACGGTGGCCCGCCTCTTCCTCAAGAAGCGCGCCAAGCTCAAGCGCAAGCTCCAGGAGCTGGAGGGGGTGGCCCACACCGTGCTGGAGGTCCAGCGCCACCACCACCTGCCCATGCCCGTCGGGGTGTCGACCGGGTTCATGCCGTCGGTGTTCCGTTGGGCTTCCGGAGAAGACGACTGGGCTGGTATCGTGGAGGAGTCGTTCGGCGGCCACGAAGGCGACCTGATCCGGGCGCTCCGGAGATTGATCGACCTGCTGCGGCAGCTCGCGGAGGCTCCCGAGGTGCCGCCGGCGCTGGCCTCGGTCCTCGGCCGGGCGGCACGGGTGGTGGATCGCGGCATCGTGCTCGAGTCTGCGCTGATCTAGACCGCGATGATCGACAAGGAGATCGACAATGACGCGTAGCCTTCGAACGGTCGGGGTGATGGCGGTGGGGCTTCTCGCGGGCGCCTGCGCGTCGGCGCCTCCCGTGGTCGAGAACACCACGCGCGGTCCCATGGCCGCGGAGATGCACCTCGTGCGGTCCCTCAACGCCAATGGCCGGGAGCCGGGCTGGGACGAGAAGAGGCAGTTCCAGGACCAGCTCGAGGAGCGGGTGTTCAAGTACCTTCGCGAGCATCCTGAGATCGAGAACGACACCCGCTACAGCAGCTTCCGTTTCTGGCGGCAGGTCAGCATCGGGAGCACCAAGGAAGAGGTGAGGATCCTCCTCGAGGAGCCGGACCAGCGCACCATCGATCCCGCCCTCATGGCGTCCCTCTCCCGGCGGCACTGGTCGCAGGTCCAGGGCAAGGCCAAGGAGGCCTGGGTCTACCCGCTCGGCTGGGTTCTCTACCTGGATGACAAGGCCGTGGTCAGCATGATTCGCGAGCGTGGAGCCTGGGACAAGCACGACGATCAGTAGTAGCCGGTCTGGCCGGGAGTAGGCGGTCGAGCCGGTCGGGTAGTAGGAGCCGATCTCGCAGTTGCAGGCGATCGGGCCGTAGGAGCCGATCTGGCCCGGCGCGGCCCGGACGCGGTGGTACACTCGGGCGCGTTGAAATCCGAGATGACCGCACCGCCCACGTGGATAGCGCCCGGCGATGCCGCCACGCTCGTCTGGCATAGCGGACGAGGCGAAGGCGCCGAGGGCGCGGCGGTGTACCTGGTCGCCGGGCCTGCTCTCGACACGCCTCCCCCTTCGCCGTATTTCCTTCTCGCTTCCGCCGACCGTGACGAGTTCGCCGAGCGCCTCTATCGCGGTGAGGTCGACCTGGAAGGGCTCCGGAGCTTTCTTGCGGACTGCGTGCTCGCCCGCGGCGAAATGAGCCAAGGCCTGGACCGCATCGCCGTGGAGGCCGAGACGCCCGTCCTGGATCTCCTCGACGCGTGGCGGGCCACCGCCGCCCCCGCGCGCCTGCCCTACCTGGACGACATCAGCGCCTTTCTGCCTGGTGACCGGCCGCTCTTCGTGACCGCCGAAGCCTACGAGGCCGCGTGCGAGGCCTCCGAGCGGTTCGGCCTCGTCTCGGTCTGCGAGGAGTGCGGTCTCGCCGAAGACGCCGCGGCCTTCCTGTGGACGGCCCGCGCGGGGAAGACGGTGCGGGTCTGCTTCCTCATCCAGAACGACGGCGGCGTGTGGACGTGCCGCTTTCACCCCTTCGAGTTCAGCAAGGAGGCCGCATGATCCGCTCCTCTCTCTCCGTGACGAAGCGTACGCCGCTCGCGAGCCGGGGCATGGTGGTGGCCGAGCATCCGCTGGGCGCCGAGGTCGGCGCGGGCATCCTCCAGCGCGGGGGCAATGCCATCGACGCCGCCGTGGCCACCGCCTTCGCCATGCCGGTGGTCGAGCCCTTCATGTCCACGCTGGCCGGCGGGGGCACGATGCTCGTGCACATGGCGAAGCGGGACGAGACGGTGTGCGTCGACTTCAATGTCGAAGCGCCCGCGGCGGCCCACGAGACGTCCTTCGAGCTCGCGGACGGGGTGTCGACGGCCATCTTCCCGTGGCGGCGGGTGGTGGACGACGCCAATGTCTTCGGCCCTCGCTCCGTGGCCATTCCGGGAACGGTGGCCGGGCTGACGCTCGCCCTCGCCCGCTGGGGCACCATGGAGCTCCGTGACGTGCTCGCCCCCGCCATTAAGCTGGCCGAGGACGGCTTCGTGCCGGACTGGTACGTCGCTCTCAACACCGCCATGATGTCCCAGGAGCTCGCGGCCTTTCCCGAGACGGCGAAGAACTATCTGCGCGACGGCCATTACATCTACCGGACGCCCTCCATGGCGGGTGGCGACGTGCTGCGGCAGCCCGACCTCGGCCGGAGCCTGCGCCTTGTCGCCAAGGACGGTCCGGACGCCTTCTACAAGGGCGCCATCGCCCAGGCGCTTCACGAGGAGATCTGGGTCAAGGGTGGCTTTCTCACCCGGGACGACCTGGCGGGCTACACGCCGCGCGTGCTGCCCGCGCTCCGCGGAGAGTACCGGGGCCTCGAGCTGGCCTTCTCGCCGGGGGCGACGGGAGGCACCACCGCTCTCGAGATGCTCAACATCCTCGCCCAGTTTCCCAAGGCGCGGACGACGTGGAAGACACCGGGCGGCCTGCACCTGCGCGCGGAGGCCGTGCGCCGCGCCTTCCTCGACCGGCTCGAGTATCTAGGCGACGCCGAGCGCGTGAAGTCGCCGTGGGAGGCTCTCGTCTCGCCCGAGTACGCGGCCAAGGTGGCGGCGGGACTCAAGCCGGGCGGGCCCCACACGAGCCGCCCCGCTCCCGATCCGTGGCGCTACGATCCGGCCCGCGGCGTCGATTGCACCACGCATCTCTGCGCGGTGGATCGCCAGCGCAACATGGTCTCGCTGACGAACACCGCGGTGTCGCTCTGGGGCTCACGCATGGTCGCGCCGGGGACGGGCATCCTGCTCCAGAACGGCATGGTGTGGTTCGACCCCGAGCCCGGCCACGTCAACTCGGTCGCCCCGGGCAAGCGCCCGCTCGTGAACATGGTGCCCGCCCTCGCCTTCAAGCAGGGCAAGCCATACCTCGCGGTGGGCGCGCCGGGAGGGCGCAAGATCGTCTCGGCCATTCCCCAGGTGATCGCGAACATGGCCGACCTTGGTGACGGGCCCCAGGCCGCCATCGAGGCGCCGCGGCTTCACACCGAAGGCGGCGACCTCTGGGTCGACGACACGGTCGGCGAAGCGTCCCTCAAGGCGCTCGGGCGCATGGGGCATCCGGTAGTGCCCAAGCGCTCGGAGCCGGGCACGCTCTACTTCTCCCGTCCCGTGGCCATTCGCGTCACCAAGCGCGGGCTCGAGGCCGGGCTCGAGCCGCTCCACGACGCGGCCGCCGCCGGCCACTGAGAGTGCTTTCAACCTCGCTCCCTCTCCCTCCCAGGGAGAGGGCGGGGTGAGGGTGGAACAAGGGAGGCGAGACACAATGGCCGAGATCAGACTCACCACGGGATTCTCCACGGTCATGGGCCCGGATCAGGAAGCGATCACGCGACTCCTGACTGAGACCATCGAGCAGATTGCCCAGGACGACAAGAGCTTCGCCCGGGCCAAGATCGTCTTCACCGAATCGGACGAGCGATGCGGCCTCACCGCGGAGCTCGACGGAGTCAAGAAGGAAGGCGTGCCGCTTCAGATCGATCTCGAGCAGCTCGAGGACGCCCAGACGCAGCCCGGGGCGCGGGCCCAGCTCAAGGAATCCCTCCGGCTCTACTTCCGGAGGGTGATGGGAACGTCGTGACGCCGGGAGCGAAGGTCGCGAAGGTCCTCATCGTCAACGCCGACGACTTCGGCCTGACCGCGGGGGTGAGCCGCGGCATCCTGGAGGCGGGCGGGCGTGGCATCGTGACGAGCACCACGCTCCTCGTGAACCGTGACATTGCACCCGCCCAGATCGAGGAGCTCCAGGCCTCGGCGCTCGGGGTGGGGGTGCATCTCAACCTGACGCTCGGCGTACCCGTCTCCGATCCGCGGCGCGTGCCGTCGCTGGTGGATGCGGAGGGGCGCTTCATCCGGGATGCCCGCGACGCGGCCGCGCGCGCCAAGCCGGAGGAGGCGCGCATCGAGCTCGGGACGCAGATCGACGCGTTCAGGAAGATCATGGGGCGCTTCCCGACCCACCTGGACACTCATCACCACGTGGGACGCCACGATCCCATTCTCGATCTCGTGCTGGACTTCGCGCGCGCCCTCAAGGTGGCGGTGCGGAGCCAGGACGCCACGGTACGCACGGCCGCGCGGAAGCTCGGGCTGCGGACGCCGGATCACTTCATGGGCGAGTCAGGCCCCGAAGCGTACTGGTCGCGCGAGCGGACGCTCGAGCAGCTGGCCGCGCTGCCCGCGGGTGTCTCGGAGTTCATGACCCATCCCGGCTACTTCGACGACGAGCTGGCCTACAGTCGCTACGGGCGACAGCGGGAGACGGAGCTGGCGGGGCTCACCGATGGGGACGCGAGGCGCGCCGTAGAGCGTCTGGGAATACGGCTCGCTCACTTCGGCAACTGCTGATCCCGCGCGTTTCCGAGCCACTCCGTCACCGGCCCTAGGCGCGTGGCGAGTCCTCGCGCCAGAGCCGGGCCGCGCCGTCGAGCATGAGCACGGCCACGAGCAGCCACGTCCCCGCCTCGAGTGTGCTGAGGGCGGTGACGTAGTTGAAGCCCAGCTCGAGCCCCCGATCGGTACCACGCTGGATCAGGCGCATACCGAAAGAATTTCCGACCACGAGCAGGATCCATGCGGTTACGACCAGGCTGGGAGCCAGCCACCGGCGCGTCACGATACGGGCGGCCGCAAGCATGCCGAGCCAGCCCGAGATCTCCAGGAGAAGCGCCCACAGGCCTTCCGGCGGAGTCTCGGTCAAATGAAATGCCACGAAGCTTCCCGCGAAGAGTCCGAGTCCGCCGAGAGCCGCAGCGAGCCGTGTCGCCGGGCGTTTGAAATCTTCTTCGACACCTGCGCGGCGGTGGAGTGTTGACTCCCTGACAGTTGTTTCATGACCGCGGAGCCCGCTCGTCGTCCCGCTCTCGCGTACTCGGGGCGTCCGCTCGCTCAGCATAGGGGCGCACTCTATGCCCCGCGTCTCCTCGCGTCAAGGCCCACTACCACATCAGGCTGAAGAGCGCGGCGATCCCGAAAGCGACGATGATCGCGCCCGAGCCACGATTCACCCAGCGGAGCCGATGGGGAGTGAGCGACGATCGGAAGAGCCCGACACCCACGCTCAGAATGAGCCACCACAGTGCAGAGCCGAGAAAGACACCGAGCACCATCACGGAGGCGGGGCCGTAGCCACCGACGCTTCGACCAAGACCGAGCCCGGCGAAGATGGCCGCGAAGGAAATGATGGTGCTGGGATTGGTGAGGGTGAGAGCGAAGGTCGAGGCCCACGCGGCGGCGAGCCCGCGTCCGCCCGCGGGCGCGTCCGACGCCGCGCGCGGCACG
>Ga0307471_100001249_pt1 | contig 13850 bp, 12 predicted proteins | sample atmos_gasesAM3C__2_FD_204566 | JGI IMG/M metagenome (GOLD analysis project Ga0307471, IMG submission 204566) | Hardwood forest soil microbial communities from Morgan-Monroe State Forest, Indiana, United States - atmos_gasesAM3C_515 | ecosystem: Environmental > Terrestrial > Soil > Temperate... | reverse complement strand
TGCCCCCCTCGTCAGCAGACGCCGCCTATTTTGTCAGCTGGCTCGATCGCGTGATCGCTGGGGCAACGGCGCGGAGCGACTACAACAGCCCGCAAGAGAAGCAGAACACATTGCAATACTTGAACGCAGCACGCACGGTCTTTCAAACACGAACAGACACAGCGCACCTAACGGCGCTTCCGTAGTTGCCTCTTGTATATGTCCAAACACGCCAAAAGCGTCAGAGCTGGAAACAGGCATTTACTATGGAGCCGGCAGTCGGATTCGAACCGACGACCTGCTGATTACAAATCAGCTGCTCTACCAGCTGAGCTATGCCGGCGAAAGAAGAGTTACAAGGTTAAAACGGAATCGGGAGAAAACCATTGTAATTTGGTCGCCAATGCTCGTTCCGCCTGAGATTTCGCGTTATTCGCGTGCGCGCGAGTACGCGGAAAGCGGGTCCGCCGTTTCCAAGTTTTTGATAACCGTACTGAGGTAGACCGATTCGGGATAAAATGCTTTGTATTTCGTTATCTCTGCCCGATTCAAAACCTTAAAGCCGTAACGTTCGAACATTTTTTCGCCGCGGCGGCTCTCGAAGGTGATTATCTGGCCGCACACGCGTTTTTCGCCGGAGCGATAGAGGTAACTCAGATACGCGCTCATCAGCGCGCGCGTCGTTGAAACTTTTCGCGCCTCGGGCAGCAAATTGATATGAAAATGCGGTACGCGCCGCGGCCGGGCGGGGACTTCGCGCCAGCCGTACACGAGCAGCCAGCGAATGAAACGACGCGAACGTTGGTTATACCGGAAATAGCGGGTCAGCGCGCGGAAGAATAACCAGACATTTTGGTAAAGCGCGTATAGCTGGTTTTGCAGCGGCTTGCGCGAGCCGAGCAGATAGCCGGAGATTTCGCCATCCACCTCCAGGAGAAAACAGGATTCTGGTTCGTGATCGGTGTAATATGTGGTCAGAAAATCGGCGAACAATTCCCGATCCTCGTACACGGGATCGATTGGCTCGCCGAGGAATCCAGTATCGCAGCAGAGCTTTCGTACCGCCTCGCGATCTAATGTGCGATAGCCACGGATGAGGAACGGCTGGTGGTCATCGTTCAGCATTTAAGATCGGCGGTATTTTGAGCGAAGCTCGCGATAAATGCAAAACAGTTCGTCAAACACACGAGGCCAGCTGTACAGCCTCCGTGCAACGCGTGCGGCGTTCGTGCCCATAAGCGATAATTTCCTGTCGCTGCAATTTTCAATTGCGTTCGCCAGCGCGTCCGGGCTGTTGTCGAGCGCCCACGATTCCTGGTCATGGCAAATCACGTTATCCATGTAGCTACCGCGAATTCCCACTACCGGTGTCCCACACGCCTGGCATTCCAGGGCTGCAAGGCCAAATGTTTCCTGAACACCGGGATGAACAAAGAGATCGGCCGCACGATAAAACCCGGCGAGCTCGCAAGGATCGGCGCAGTAACGAATCCACGAAACATTGTCAGTTCGCAATTGCAGTTTCCGAAGTTGCGTTCGGTCGGGCCCGTCGCCAATCACAAGCAAATGAAATTCATTCGGCCGGCGTCGTTGCAAAGTCTTGAAAGCGCGAAGCAAAGTCGCTGTGTTCTTCTCTTTCGCCAGTCGGCCCACGTAAAGGAGGAGGTTTTGACCTGAATTAACGCCAAGCGAGCGCCGAATTAAGCCGGTTCCGGATCCGTCGGGCCGGAAGATTTCCGTGTTAACACCGAGGCTAAGCACACGTACGTTATGCACGCCCCAGTCACGCAGCACGCGGCCCAGCCGGTCTGAAGCGACGACGGTGACGGCGTGCTGATTATAGAGTTTGCGAACGTATGCGCGGGAGAGCTTCATCACGCGATGTGTCGCCCTTTTCCCAAGGAGCATTGCGCTCTTTCGCACGTACGCTTCTGGAAAATGCGAGTGATAAAATCCGACCACAGGTACACGCAGTGTGCGCCCGACCTTCAGTGCCTTCCAGCCGAGCTGATAGGGATCGGCGGACTCAATCACATCCGGCCGTTCCCGCTCCAAAATTTCTTCCACCGCGCGAAGGTTCAACAGCGCCCGGTATTGCGCCGTCCGCGACACAAGAGGGGAACGAATCGTGTAAACACGCGAGCGCCCGTTTGCTTTCAGCTTCGTCTTGGCTCCTGGAACAATAAGAACATGTTCGTCCCTGTGCGCGTGCCGGTCGATGTAACCGATCTTCTCGTGAAGATACCGTTTCACGCCCCCGCTTACCGGCGAATAGAACTGGGTGAGGTCGCAGATCTTCATTGGATTGCCGATTTGCGATTTGCGATTTGCGATTTTGCCGCGGTTTTCTTCGATGACGCCATGATTGCGACAATCTCGCTCGCCTCGCTCAGCAGAGGCTCCACTTTCGTAGCGCTCAGCAAGTTCGTCTCCATTATCAACTCAAGCCAAAACGCGCTTTCATCTGCTTCCTCTTCGACCACGCCAAGCTTGGCAACAAACTCCGGCTTCGAACGCGCCCTGCAGGCAGCGCGGTAATTCGCGGCCACGGAAGTGCCGCTCCTGATCAGTTGAGAAGCTACCGCTCTTCCCTGAATGGTCTGGGGCAAAGCACCAACCAGTTTGAAAATCCGCAGTGCGAACTGCTTTGTCCGCTCAAGAAGTTCGCGTTCAGTCATTGATCAATCGCAATTCGCAACTCGCAAATTAGCTCTCCGCCCCGCTCAGATACTTCTCCGCCTGCAGTGCCGCGGCGCAACCCATCCCCGCGGCGGTAACAGCCTGTTTATAAACGCGGTCAGCCACGTCGCCGGCGATGAAGACGCCGCGAACTTCGCTTTCGACAGAGCTCTTCGGGATTAGATAGCCCTCGGAATCGATGTCGAGTTTGCCTCGATAGGCCTTTGTGTTGGGATCGTGTCCGATCGCGACGAAAACGCACGCCACTTCCAGCTCGCGTTCCTCGTTTGTTTTCACGTTGCGTAATCGGACGGCCTGCATCTCGCCTTTTTCATCCGCAATGTATTTTGTCACAACCGTGTTCCAGATCGGCTCAATTTTTTTGTTCGCGAAAACGCGCTCCTGCATGATCTTCGACGCCCGCATTTTGTCGCGGCGATGGATGAGATAAACCTTTGAGGCGAACCGGGTGAGGAACGTTGATTCCTCCGCCGCAGAATCGCCGCCGCCCACGACGCAGACTGGCACGTTTTTGTAGAATGCGCCGTCGCAAGTCGCGCAGGACGTCAACCCATGGCCGACCAATTTCTCTTCGCCCTCCAGTCCGAGGTATCGGGCCGCGGCGCCGCTGGCGATGATGAGCGCCCGCGTCTCCAGCCATTCATCATCCGCTTTGATCCGGATGTGCTTGTTACTCGGGTCGAAATCGGTCACTTCCGCGTATGAAAACCGGGCACCGAATTTCTCGGCCTGTCTGTGCATGTTCAGAATCAGCTCCGGCCCATCGATTCCGTCGGGGAAACCGGGATAATTTTCGACGAGCGTTGTCGTGGAAAGCTGCCCACCAGGCTGGCGGCCTTCCAGCACCAGTGGGCTGAGGTTCGCTCGCGCAGCGTAAATCGCAGCAGTCAACCCGGCGCACCCGCTCCCAACAATGATTACTTTCTCCATCGATAAAATCTAGCACAGCGCGCAAGTAGCACAGCGCGCGAACTATTACTTTGGCCGCGCTCTGTGAGCCCCAAAACCGCGCCACGGCCAGGTAGGCCAGCCGCGCAATTCTACGCCGTAATCTGCACAGTGATGTAATGCAGCCCGGCAACCCCAGAGAACGGACCGCGATCAGATTTCCATTCTTGCACGTGACCCTCACCGTCGGTGGCACGTACAACGACCATGTAATCACCCGCCGCGGCGGGGGTCCACTGGGTCTTCCACAGTGACCATCCCAATTTGCCGCCGGAGTAGTAAATTTCCGCGTCATTCCAGATCTGGCCGTCGAAACTCAGCTCGACGCGGGAGATGCCGCGGTCTCCGCCGAAAGCGATGCCTTTCACTTCAATTGGGCCAGTTAGTTTGCCTAACGAAAACGACGACCAATTATCCGGCACATCGATTCTCGATCGTGTGGGCACAATAAAATCGGGTCCCCATCCTTGAGCCTCGTAAAATCCTTTCGCGTTCGCGTCGCTTACTTCAACCCTCGTGAGCCATTTGACGTTTTTTTCGCCGAAATAGCCGGGAACGATCGCCCGCAACGGATAACCGTGCCGATCCGGCAAGGGCACGCCGTTCATCTCGTAAGCGAGCAAGGTTGTTGGTTGCATCGCTTTCTCTAGAGGGATCGTGTCTGTGTAATTGTCCACGGCTTGCAGGCGCACGCGCGCGGCGCCGGAAAGCACACCCGCCTGATCGAGCAAATCGCGCAGCGGAAGACCTTTCCAAACCGCATTGCTGATCAGGCCCGCATCCAAGCCGTTGCTGATGCACATGAGTGTTGTTTCCTGTGTGGTCGCGTTGAATCCCATGAGGTCCTGGAACCGCCACGTCGCTGGATTTTGCACAAGCCCGCCAATTTCAAGGTGCCAAAGATCGACATCGACTTTGGGATCCACCACGTTTTTGGTCACGCAGTAGAACTGCTCGTTAGGCGTAATCGGCTGAACGATAGGGCCTTTATATTCCGTACCGTCATAGCCGAATGCCGCGGCGCGATATAATTTCCGCGCCAGCGCCACTCCGCCACCAGCCACTGCGAGGCCAATTGTGCCCAGCACGAATGCACGGCGCCCAATAGCTGGTGTGAACTCGTATTTCTCCCCCGCGATTTTTCGCGTGGTCAGAAATCGAAAGCCAGCCACGAGCGTTCGTTCGAACAAAAGGACGCACAGTGCGAAGCCGATGAGCGTGACGAGCCGCGCGACCTGAATGGGCAGACCGATATAGCTTGTGCCCAAGACCGGCCAGAGTGCGATCGCAAAGACCACGACTGGCAGCAGAACGAAGATAGACATCGTCCAAATCGGGGGGATACGACCGGGAGTGCGCCGCGCGAACAACGCGAAAATTGCTCCGCCAATCGCGCCGAACAGAAGTTGACCGGCAATGGTCGATCCAACGCCGAGTTGCTTGAGATGATTGTAACCACCGACCTTGCCCATGAGCGAAAGAAACGGACCCGGTGGAATGAACACGGAAAGGCGATCGCCGATGATGACGAGCGGTGTGGCGACGCCGAGTGTCGCGAGCAATAACATCGCCGTCGTCATGAAGACTGCGGCCACGAATCCGGCAAGCAAACCAACGCAAATCGCTTTTGTTGTACTCACTCGATGAGACTATCAATTGTGGAGGCGCTTGTGCCAAGCGCCTCTCGTTTCATCGGCGTTTGACACAAACGCCGCTACAACAATTTCACTTTGCCGCCGCGCGAATTTTCCGTGCGCGCTCCACGACCATGGCGGACGTGACCTGCTTCATGCAGGCATGATCAAACGGGCATTGGCTCAAGCGTCTGTAATTGCATGGTGAACATGGTAGATCAACGCGCACAACCGATTCCGGTCTTTGGTACGGCCCGATGTGAACCGGATTCGTCGGGCCAAATATGCTCACCATCGGTTTACCGAGCGACGCTGCCACGTGCATCGACCCCGAGTCGTTCGTGACAGCCACTTCGGCGCGTTGGATCAACCCCGCCAGATCTGCTGGAGTAGTTTTACCGCAAAGATTAATCGTTCCCGGCGCGGCGGCGGCGATTTGCCGACAGCGCACCTCATCGCGTTTCGTACCCGCGAGAGCAACAGCAAATCCTTCGCGAAGAAACTCGCGCGCGACACCTGCAAATCCTTCGATGGTCCAGTGCTTTGTTTCCCAAATTGTCCCCGGCACAAGAACAAGGAGTGTTTTACCATCAGGAACACCATGCTCCTCGAGCAATCGCTCGACGGTGCGGATTGTTTCCGGTGAGAGATGGATCGCCAGGTCTGGCGGTTCATCATCGAAACCAAGCAACGATCCAACCCACAGGTAACGATCAATCGCGTGAACATCGAGCGTCGGAATGGGAATGCGGTGGGTGTACGCGATCCACGAACCTTCGCGCGCGCCGCGCCAGCCGTGGTTCGGGACGTTCTTGAGATCATGTTCGGCAGAAATTGTGCGCGAGAATTTGATCGGCCGATCAAACCCGATACGCACTCGTGCGCCACTGATGAGCGCGAACAAAGCCGAACGCACCTGGCCATGCATGTCGACCACCAGATCGTATTTCGCGCGACGGATTTGTTTGAGCAGATCGAAAAACCCCAGGATCGCCCGCCACCTCTGGCCGGGCTTCGAGAAATCGCGACGCGCAAAGAGAACCACATTCGAGAGCGCGGGATGATGACGCACGACCTCCGCGTTCTCGGGCGTGATCAGCCAGTCAATTCGCGCACGCGGATAACGCGCACGCAATTTTACCAGCACTGGGATCGTGTGCACCACGTCGCCGAGCGCCGAAGGTTTGATCAGCAAAATGCGCGAGAATTCGGCGGTTTGCAGTCCTGCCGCATCCGAATTCTTTGTCCGTGCGTCTTGGATCTGGCGGTTCAAATTGATGCGCTGGAGAAAGGCCGTTTAACGTCCAACGCTCAACGCCCAACGCCCAACGTCAAATTCAGATAGTTGGGCGTTCGACGCTTCCTGCGTGGGTGGCCGACACCCACTTCGGCAGCTACGCGGCCTTTTTCTCGCCCGATAACGCGCCTCGGATTTTTTTCATCCACGCCGAAAAGCGATGGCGGTTTTGCTCGCGCCGTACTACGGCCTCGCTGGTGACCCAGTTAAACTGAATCACACGCCGCGGACCTGAGAACGGTTTATGGCCGTGCCACGAATTATTGCTGCGACGGAACGCGAGCAGAGTCCCTTCTGTCGGTGGGACCTCGAGAATCATGTCGTCAAGATTGTTTCCGGAACGAAGCAACCGAAGTCGGCCACCAGCGGACTCCCACTCCGCATTCATATAGATCAGGATCGTGATGATTTTTGTCTCCGAATCGGTGTGGATTTTGCCGTCTTTTTCGCTGCAACGACCGCGCACCGTGATCATGTCGGGGCGATTGCTCAGGTCGATGCCGAACTTTTCCTGAAACGCCTTACGAAACTCATCGCTTCGCATTTGCTCGACCAGCTTTGCAAATGCAGAGCCGTAAGTGACCTCACCCAGAGGAAAGCTGCCAGGCCGGTTTACCCCGGGATAATCGTTGTGTATCGCCGAGCGCGCATCGGCCCTCACAAATTCCGGAACAATCAAGAATTCAAACGGCTCGCGGGTAAGCGGCGTGGCGCGGAACCTTTCCAAATCGAGCATTGAGACCATTGGCGATGTTACACCAAGGACCGACTGGCCGCCACGCGGAAGAGAGTCGCGATGATGCGCGTGCCGGCGACGAACGTGCCACGTAACGTGCCTGAAACTTTCGATTCTCCACCCGTGCGAAGTCGATGGTTCACCGGGATTTCGAGGATACGCAGACCGGCCCGCGCGGCCTTCATCTGCATCTCCAAATTCCAGCCGTAAGTTTCCTCGCGCATATCAAGGTTTGCGAGCGCATCACGTCGGATGGCCCGGAACGGGCACATGTCTGTGTAACGAACGCCGTAAAGTAGTTGCATTATCCATCCGGCAATTCGCCCCGATACAATCTGCTGGAAATTCATGCTGCCGGGTTCGCGCTGCCCGCGCGTACGCGAGCCGATCACAAAATCGTGCGTTCCTTTTGTGATCGGCTCAACGAGCTGCGGTATGAACGCTGGAATGTCGCTGCCGTCGCCATCGAGAAACACTACGATGTCATCCCGCGACTGCGGGACCGAAACCGCGCGAGCGCCTGCCGCGCACGCTCGCCCGTACCCCCGCGGTGCAGTTATTACGCGCGCGCCAGCTTCACGCGCTCGCTCCGCTGTGCCATCGGTGCTGCCGTTATCAACGACAATCACTTCACCAGGCACGCCGGTCGCGAGACATTCGCGAACCACGCCGGCGATCGGTTCCTCCTCGTCTAACGCGGGAATGACAACAGCCACCTTGCTCATCGCAAAACGAGCCACGCGCCGGTGAAGTAAATCACCAGCGCGATGAAGTCGGCCGACATGAGCGTGACAGGGCCCGCGGCAATTTTGGGGTCGAGCTTCAACCAATGCAGAAGCGAAGGCACAGCCAGGCCGAACGCGCATGCAGTGACCAGCGAGAGCGCAATACTTCCGCCGATAACAGTCGCCGCACGGAGATCGTGGCGCCACGCCCAGGCGATGACGCAGACAACGAATCCACAAGAAACGCCGAGAAGCACTGCAGTTGCCAGTTCGCGACGGAACGCAGACGCGAGCCAATCCCAGGTCACGTTCACTGAGCGCAACGCATGAATCGTCACGCTCATCGTTTGCATGCTGACGCTCTCGTTTAATCCCAGCACCATTGTCAGAAAAAACGCAATGATCAGACTGCCGGCCAGTGTCGCCTCGAAAAAGCCCGCCAGAATCGCCGAGAGCGTTCCGCCTGTCACCGTCACGAGCAACCACGGAAAGCGGAACCGAAAAGCGCGCCACGCCGATACACCACGGATTTGTTCGAGGCGAAAACCGAGCGCCTCAAAGAACTCCGGACCGACCGGCACAGTTCCGCGACTGCTGGATCGATCCTCAGTGTCGCCTGCTTCCAAAATTTCTTCGGCGAACAGGTTCGCGTCGATGATTCCAACCACGTGGCGTTGTTCGTCCACGACCGGAAAAGCGAGGAATTTGTAAAGCACAAAGAACTCGCACGCGTCGAGCACCGTTGCATTCGCCGGAACAGCTACGACGCGCCGCACCATCACTTCGCGCAGCGCAGTTTCCAGTGGCGCGGTCAGCAGGCGCCGGGTCGGTACGACGCCCACGAGTCGCTTCTCTTCATCGATTGCATAAAAATAAATGACGCGCTCGCCCACACCCTCCCTCCGGATGCGCTCCAGCGCTTCGCCAACCGTCATCTCCGCGTCCAAGAGCGGAAAATCCTTCCGCGCATGCTCGACGACCGGTGTGTCGAAATCGGGAATGGTGCTGACGATGTTCACGCCACTACTCTTACATGACCGAACACCATTTGGCTTCGGCGAATCTTCGCGAAAGCGACTCGAGGACGCGTGCGCACTCCCAAAGCTTCGCAAAATGAAGTCGTCTACGTACAGGTTTCGGACGAAGTGCTTTTGGAGTGCGATGCGTCCTCGAGTCGCTTCTTAAAACATCATCAAGAGTTAGCGCGCTGCCTCGACCCGGTGAACAATGCCTTTGTTCTTCAGAATGTCGCTGGCTTCACTGAAGTAATCGCGAATGTCCGACTGCTTTCTGATCCAGTCGATGTAACGCGAGATGCCTGCGCTGAGATCGACGGTTGGTTGGTAACCGGCAGACCGCGCCAGCGTGGTGTCGCTGGTGAGATGACGCATTTCCCCGGGCCGAAATTCGCCGTTGATCTCAGGTGCGATATCGATCTTCAGAATGTCGGCAAGTTGTTCCGCGATTTCGCGAATTGGTGTGCCGCAGGCGCTACCAATATTTACGGGCAGTCCATCGAGCTTGTCGGTTTCGACAGCGAGCAAATTCGCGCGGGCAATGTCCTCGACGAACGAAAAATCCCGCGTTTGTTCGCCGTCTTCGTACAGAACCGGCCGCAGATTATTCAGCAGACGTGTGCAAAAAATCGCAATCACTCCGGTGTAAGGATTGAAGATCGATTGGCGCGGCCCGTACGTGCAGGAGTAACGAAGCGCGACTGTGGGAATACCGATCTGCTTTCCCCAGAGCAGCACGAGTCGCTCCTGATCAACTTTCGTCAGGCCGTAAACGGTTTCCCCCCCCACCGGCGCCCTCTCAGGCGTGGCAAGACTCTTTGTGATCGCTCCGCAAATCGGGCAGTGCACCTGCCAATCGCCGCGACGCAATTGCTCGATCGGGCGGACGCCTGGAAAGACCAACCCGTGCTTCGGACATTCGCCCGCGCCTTCGCTGTAAACGGCCTGTGAGCTGGCAATGACGATCTTTTTGATCGGGAGATTTTTTTCCCGAATCACTTCCAGCATCTGTGCCGTGCCGAGCGAATTTACATGCACGAATTTCACAATTTCTGGCATGTAACCGCCGTACGCAGCCTGATGAAAAACAACGTCGATCCCATCGAGGGCAGCAGTAATCGCATCGCGATTCCGTACGTCGGCCTGGACGAATTCGGCCTTCGGATTTATCCATGCCGGCTTTCCGCGCCTGTGCGTTTGCAGCTCGAGATTATCTAGCGCGCGCACCTGCCAACCTTCGCGCACGAGAAGATCGACAATGTGCGAGCCGATTAGGCCGGCGGCGCCAGTAACGAGTGCGCGTTTCGTCATCCTTTTCTGTAGCGGCGGTCTCTGACGGTCGCAAATTAGACCAACGCTCAGGGAGCGCCGCTACAGCATTTTCCGCGCAGTGAGGTTTGCCAGAAATCTCCGCGTGTGCGGCGCGATATCTGCCCATGTCGTATCAGGCAGTAATGCGTTGCACAAACGGTGCAAGCTCGCACCGTCGTCAACATCATATCCGGTCGGTAGAAGTTGGACTTCGAGTCCCATCTGTGTTGCGTGCTCTATGGTCTGATTGAGCACACGTTCGGTGCTCCAATCAATTTCTTCGAACAAATGCCGGTGCGGTTTCTTCACTCCAATTAAGTAATACCCTCCGTCGTCGCTCGGACCGAGCACAACGCGATCGTTGCTCGCTCTCAGCAGTTCAACAGCTTCAGCAAAGTTTTCGGCGGGTACAGTTGGGCTGTCGGAATCGATGAGACACACCGAATCAAAACCGCATTTGAACAAATCCTCGACCGCGAAATAGAGACGCTCACCGAATTTGTCGCCGCGTTGCGGCAACAAACTAAAATCAGTCGGAAGAATACCGCTGTAGGCCGACTCAGCACCGATGGGTGTGTAAACCGCGATTCCGCAGGCGGCTGTAGCCGCTACGCTGCGCGAAGCGCCAGCGTGTTCGAATTGCATCTTGCTTACGTCGCCCGCAGGGCGACAGCTACAGGCAATCGCGATCGCAGTCGCTGTGTCTTGGAGGAAACATCTATTTAGTTCCGCGGCTTCCTCCGGCGTCAGTGGCGGGACCAATCGCGTTTTCACTCGCCCGGCTTGTGGCACTTTGGTCATAACGGCCAATGCGCAAACACCGCGCGCGATGCGTTCAGGAAAATTCGGATCAAGAACACGAAACGGTTTCATCCGTTAGAGAGAGAGTTTTTCACATCGCGGGAAGATGATTTGAATTTCCCTTTTAGAAAACTTCTTCATCAAAGATGAGTGAATAAGAACAGATCCGTCTCAGCGGTCGCCCTTGCAAATTGGGGTGCTAAAGAGCTGTTGATAATATCTGTTCGCTTCAACGACAAATGTTCGTTGTCGAAAGCCGGCCTGCAGTTATTCGAGGTTATTCAAACTTATTAGCGAATTGCTCGAAGATGCTTTAACAAAGTCGGCATGCACAAAATTTTGCACGCTGTACTGATTTCGGTTTTCCTCGGGTTGTTCTATAGGGCATCCGCCGCGGCGGATGCCGAGTTCAATCGATCAGCTTCTGACCCAGACGGCCTGCAACTTTGGAAAATCCAGAAGGTGCTCGCGTCGAAGAAATACGTCGACCTTACGCACGAATTTGCGCCGGGAATTCCGCGTTGGCCCGGTTTTCCGGAAGAAATACGTAAGACAATTTACTGGTACGACAAGCGTCCCGACACGATGGGCTCAGGGTTTTTCTCGGAACTCTTCACGCACGTCGGCCAATGGGGCACACACGTCGATCCGCCGGCGCATTTCATCAAAGGTCTTCGCACTGTTGATCAGATTGACCCGAAAGAAATGATCCTTCCGCTGGTCGTTATCGATGTGCATGAGGAAGCCGCCAAAAATCCTGATTACACTCTCCCCCTCGACCGTGTGAAGAAGTGGGAAAAAGATCATGGCCAAATTCCCGTCGGCGCTTTTGTGGCGATGCGGACGGACTGGTCGCAGCGGTGGCCTGACGCTGCAAAAATGGAAAACAAAGATGCAAACGGCGTTGCGCATTATCCCGGCTGGAGCCTGCTTGTGCTGAAATATCTCTACGAGGATCGCAAGATCACTGCGTCAGGCCACGAAACAACCGATACCGATCCCGGGCTCGCCACGAGCAAAGAGGATTACTCGCTGGAAACCTACATCCTGAGCACGAACCATTATCAAATCGAGTTGCTTACGAATCTTGATCGAGTTCCCGAAGCCGGCGCGCTGGTGGTGGTCAGTTTTCCCAAACCGAAAGGTGGATCCGGTTTCCCCGCACGTGTATTTGCGATCGTGCCCTAGCGCGCAGCGAAGCAGACGCGAGCGCCGTCCCAGATTACAGCAACTGATAAGGATCGACATCGACAGCTACGGTGACGTCTTCGGGCAATGGGAGTTTGTCGATGGTTTCACGTACAAGGCGGCTCAGGCGCATGATGGCTTCGCCGCGAATCAAAATTTGAAAACGGAATTGGCCTTGTAATTTTTCCAGCGGCGCAGGCGTTGCATCGCCCAAAATGAACTCTTCGGTCAATGATTCGCTTAAGCGGCGCTTCAAGGTTTCGGCCGAAAGTTTGGCGCGGCCTTCGTGAGGAGAACGCACGGTGATCAGGATCGCGTGTTTGAATGGCGGGAAATCGCAGCGTTCTCGGAACTCGAGCTCCTGCTGGAAATAGCCGGCAAAATCATGGTGGCGCGCAAATTGGATCGAGGGACTAAACGGAGTGTAAGTTTGCACGAAAACTTCGCCGGGTGTGTCGCCGCGGCCAGCGCGGCCGGCGACCTGGGTGAGAAGTTGGAACGTGCGTTCGCCAGCGCGGAAATCGGGCAGATGCAGGGCGAGATCGGCGTTGATGATACCGACAAGCGTTACGTTTGGGAAATGCAGGCCTTTCGCGATCATTTGTGTGCCGACGAGAATATCGATCTTGCCGGTGCGAAAATTTCGTAGCGTATCGCGATACGCCTCCTTGCGCGTCATCGAATCCGCGTCCATGCGGCGCACGACCGCTTTGGAGAAAATTTGAACAACTGTTGATTCCACTTTCTCAGTGCCGAAGCCGTAGTAAATCAGCGCGTCTTGTCCGCAGGCCGGACATTTTCTTGGAACAGCGGCGGTATGCCCACACAAATGACAGCTCAATCGACCGGACATCATTTTCGCAGAAGCCGATCCAGCTTGAGGAAAATGCTGGTGAAACGTGAGCGCGACACTGCAATTCGGACAGTCGCGGGCTTCGCCACAATTGCTGCACAGCAGCGACGTGGAAAACCCACGCCGGTTCAAAAACAAAATCGTCTGCTCTCGTTTCCCGAGGCGATCGGCAATGGCTTGCGACAACTTTTCGGAGAGAATGGCGGCTTTCTTTCCCTTCCGTCGTTCCTGGCGCAGATCGACAACACGCATCAGCGGCATCTGCTTTTGGTCCACGCGCTGCGTAAGCGTAATGAGCCGGTACTTTCCTATTACCGCGTTGTGATAACTCTCCAGCGACGGCGTTGCGCTGCCTAGAACGACGACGCATTTCTCGATCTTCGCGCGGACGACCGCCACATCGCGGGCGTGGTAGCGCGGCGCTTCCTCCTGTTTGTAAGTTGTTTCGTGTTCTTCATCGACAACGATGAGCCCGAGGTTCTTGAGCGGCGCAAATACTGCGCTACGCGCTCCGATCACGATCCGGGCACGACCGGAATGAATCTTATGCCATTCATCGTGGCGTTCGCCCTCGGACAAATGACTGTGCAAAACAGCGACGGCATCCTGCGCTTCGGCGAACCGGCCTTTGAAGCGTTCCACTGTTTGCGGCGTAAGCGAGA
>Ga0307471_100001248_pt1 | contig 13853 bp, 11 predicted proteins | sample atmos_gasesAM3C__2_FD_204566 | JGI IMG/M metagenome (GOLD analysis project Ga0307471, IMG submission 204566) | Hardwood forest soil microbial communities from Morgan-Monroe State Forest, Indiana, United States - atmos_gasesAM3C_515 | ecosystem: Environmental > Terrestrial > Soil > Temperate... | reverse complement strand
CCATGGCGCCGGGGTTGCGGACGGAGACGCGCAGCAGCAGCTCGGCACGGTCCGCGAGCGGTGCGAACTTGCGCACCTCATCGGGATTGTCGGCGACGAACAGGCGCACGCCGAACTGCAGTGCGTTCGCGATGTCCTCGGGACGCTTGATCGGGTGCGTGTGGATGCAGCGCCTCGGGTCGATGCCGAGCCGCTGCACGAGCTGCACCTCGCCGGTCGTGGCGAGATCGAGCCAACCGCCCTCGGCCAGTACCGTCGCGACGACCGCCGGGTGCGGCAGGGGCTTCAGCGCGTAGTGCAGATCAACCCGCGGCAGCGCCTTTTTCAGCTTGCGCAGCTGCACGCGCACGCGCTCGCAGTCGAGGATCAGCAGCGGCGAGCCGAACTCCCTGACGAGGCGGCGAACTTCGGCGGGTTGGAACGGATCGATGAATCGCGGCCGGCGCACTTAGCTTAGGGCAGCACCGCGCGGGTACCCGTCCCGTCATCGCTTTCCGCCACGCTGCTTGCCGCGCGCAGCAGCCGGTCGCGGATGGCATCCCAGCGTTCGCCCTCGGGCACTGCCTGCACGAGAATCTGCTGGCAGCCGGCCTTGTCGAGCGTGCGCAGGTTGGTATAGAGATCGCGCCCGTACATCTCCGGGCGTTTACCGGCATTGATCCAGGTCACGTACTTGTGTGAGCGCAACGGCAGCCGCTGCGCCAGCACGGCGACGCGGCGGCCGCCGGCAGAGGCGGCTTCAGCCTGCCCGTCGATCTCGCCCGCGGGCACGACGGTGAGTGGGGTGCGCGGCGCATAGTGCGTCGGTGCGCTTCCGGGCACGCGCGGCGAGGCGCTCGCCGGCCCGACGAGAAGCTCACCGACCACCCCCCTGATCTGCGCTGCGGTGACGCTTCCGGGGCGCAGTAATCGCACGCCCTCGTCCTCGAAAGCCACGATAGTGGATTCGAGCCCGACCTGGCACTCCCCGCCATCGAGTATCACGCGCAACGCGTCTCCAAACTCCTCGCGCACGTGCTCGGCGCGTGTCGGTGAGAGCCGTCCGTAGCGGTTGGCGGAGGGCGCAGCGATACCGCCACCAAAAGCGGTGAGCAGCTGCTGGGCCATCGGGTGCGCCGGCACGCGGATCGCGATCGTGTCCTGGCCGCCGGTGATGACATCATGCACGTTGGCCGCGCGGGGCATCACCATGGTCAGCGGTCCCGGCCAGAAGACCTCGGCGAGCCGCGCGGCGTTCTCCGGCACATCGCGCACCCACCGGTGCAGGTAGCGCGGGGTGTCGAGGTGCACAATCACCGGGTGATTCGGGGGACGGCCCTTCACCTCGAAGATCCGGCGCACGGCGACCGGATTCTGCGCGTTGGCACCCAGCCCGTAGACGGTCTCGGTGGGGAAAGCCACGAGCTCGCCGTCGCGCAGCGCCTGCACGGCTGTCTCGATCTCGACCTGGGTGGCTCTGACGACGCGGACCATAGGCTTGGAGAGGATTCTATCAAGCCATCGATGCAGGCTCGCTGCATGTTGCGGGAAAGCATCAGGGCGAGACGCATGTCTCGACACCCCGACAAGAGACGGCTGCTGTCTTGACAGGCCTCGCGGCGACGCCCCGATCCCGCCTGGCTACTCCAGCGTCCTGCGTGCCCAGCTGCCATCGGCGCTGCGCGTCAGCTCGTACGCCGGCCAGTAGTGCTTGTCGAGTTTCAGCGTAATCACCTCGGGTGCGTTATTCCAGGTGATGGTCTTCAGACGCACCGAGGAGCGGTCGGGCCGCCCCGTCACCACCTTGAGGAAGGTATCGAGGTCCGGCGTCGGCAGGCCGTCCACCTCCATGATGCGCCGTCCGGGGTAAAGACCGTAGCGGGTCGCGGGTGATCCGTACGCGAAATAGGCAACGTACACACCCTTGGGCTCGATGCCCCGCTGCACGCTCATGGCGCGGTGCGGAGCCTGGAGCGTCGCTCCACCCCACTCGACCAGACGTTCGACATCCGTGCCCGGGAGCTCGGTCGTCGCGACATCGATCGTCTGCTCCGCCTTGCCGCGCCAGACCGTGACCTTCACGTGATCCTTGTCTGCGGCGGCGCGCTCGACCTCGCGGAAGCGGGTGACCACCGTGTCGTCGATGGCGAGCAGCAGGTCACCCTGCTGCAGGCGCTCCGCGGCGGACGACCCGCCGACGAGCCGCACCACGGTGAGCGCCTGGCGCCGTGTGGGCGTGTGCTGCGCCAGCCGCTGTGTCCAGGCATCCGACAGGCCGATCTGCCGTGCGCTCGCGAGCGGCAGCACACCGAGCTCCACATCGAGCGAGTGCAGCGGCCGGCGCGTGCGCACACGGTCGATCATGTCAGCCACCAGCTCGATGGGTACCCCGCGGCTGTCCTGCGCGATTTCCCTGCCGCTCTCGTAGGCGAAGCTCGACCAGGTCCCGAGCACGTTGCCGCTCTTGTCGGCGAGCACGCCATCGAACTCGTTGGGTGGGTTGACCAGCTGGATGGTTTCGATATTGCTGTCGCGGAAGCGCATGGTGCGCGACAGCGGCAGCTCGAGCGGCTCGATACCCGCGATCTGGGTGCTGCGCGAGCGCATCTGGCTGTCCGCGCCGAGTCCCACCGCCCACAGCGACTCGCCGGGGGCGAGCTCGCGCGGGCCCAGCTTGGCGGCTCGCACCGGGGTCGTGCCGAGGAGGTGCGGGTCATAGGCCACCACGGCAAAGTTGTGGAGCGGGTGGATGTAGACGACGCGCCCCGGCACCTGCACGGTCCCGGCGAAAGTCACCGTCACATCACCGACCGACACCGGCACGGTGTTGCGGTCGACCACCACCAGCCCGCGCTCGGCGTCCACCACGAGACCGGTGCCGTGGTAGTTGCGCTCGGTGATGCCCGATACCGAGTACGGCATGTCGAAGGTCACCATCGCAAGCGAGGGCGCGAGCGCGTTCATGCGCGGATCGGCGAAGTGCGGGAAGGCGGTGGAGCTCACCGGCACGGGCTTCGGCGCCGGCCCCGCCGGCAGGTCACGGCAGTCCCACAGGCCGCCATTGTCGTCACGATCGCAGTGGTGCGACGGGAACCACAGCCGATCCATGCGTACGACGCGCAGATCGGTGTTGTTGGGATCATCGATGGTGAGATAGCGCACGGTTGCGCGATCGCCGTCACCGAGCTGCGCGATGCCCGCTTCGAACTGCTGCAGCGTGTCGGTGCGGTTGCCATTGAGATTGAGGATGACGGCGCCCCGCGGAATAGTGGCCGCGCCGAACACATAGCCGGGATTGGCGACGTAGATGCCGCGCGCCGGGACGTTGAAATGCCGCGCCTGCTGGTAGGAGAGCGTGTTCACCACCGAATCGCCGAACTCCGCATACGCGCTTGGGGTGATGGCATGCAGGTCGCCGACCGGCAGCTTTGCGGACACGAGCTTGCCCCCGCGCTCGAGCTCCAATTCGACATCGCTGCCGACGGAGGAATCGAGAACATCCTCGAGAGGCTCGAACTGCGCCACGTAGCGGCCGTTGAGGCGCAGCAGGATGTCGCCCGGCTGGAGCACGTTCTCGCTCGGGGAGCCCGGCAGCACCTCGGTGACCACCAGCATGCCGGTGTAGCGGGGAAAGTCCTTGCGAACCGCGGCCTCGGTACCGGCATCGAGCCCGAGTCGCTCGAGCTCGTCGTACGGCATGTAGTTGAAGACCGTGTAGAGCGTTCCGCGGCTGACGGGCTTGCCCTGCTGGATGAGGTTCAACGCGCGCCGCACGCGCCCGAGCGGCAGATAGAAGCTCGAGGCGGCGCCGTTTGCGCCACCGGCGTTCAGCGCCACGACCCGGCCGCGGATGTCGATGACCGGGGAGCCCGAGGATCCGCCCGAGGTACCCGATGCCGCCTGCAGGTAGAAGGTGTTGAAGTCGTTGTACTTGGTGACGCCGTACTCGGGGGCATCGCGATCGAGCCGCGCCAGCGTGCCTGCGAGGATCGAGAGCTGCTCCCCGGCATTGTTGCCGACCACGCGGATCTCGCGGCCGATCTGTGCCCCTTCCGGATAGAGCGCGAGCGCGCGCGGCTTGATGAAGCGCAGCTTGTGCGGATCGTAGCGGTAGAGACCGAAGTCGTGCACCGGATCGCGGTATACCGGATACAACTGCACTTCCTCGCGGTTGAGGAAGGTGGCCTCGGCGGTGACCGGACCCGGAGTGACCACGTGGCGGTTGGTCAATATCAGTCCGCGCTCGGCGTCGACCACGAAACCGGTGGCCTGTGCGCTGTTGTTCCATTCGGTGTCGAAGGCACGAGTCTGATCGACGTCGATCGATACCACGCTGCCCGCGATGCGCTGCAGCGTCACCGCCCAGTCCGGATTTTCCTCGATCGCGGCGGCCTGCTCGGCGGCGACCGAACCCGGTCCCTCGGGCGCCCCGGGAGGCGGGGGGCTGCGGGGCGGCAGCGGGGTGAGCGGCCCAGGGCCCGGCAGTTCCGGCACCGCGGCCGGCGGAGTGATGGGAGCGGTGCTGGAGGCGGATGCCGGGGCGCCATCCCCGGCGCCCGCCACGAGCGGGAAGGCGAGCAGCAGGCACAGCGAGGCACAACACAGTTCTCGAAACATCGGCCGCCTTACCTCAACGCCCGAGCAGCACCAGCAGCCACACCGCTGTGAGCAGCACGAACGACATGAGCACCGCCGCGGAGCCGATGTCCTTGGCGAGCCCGGCCAGTTTGTGCCGCTCGAAGCCGATACGGTCGACCGTCGCCTCGATCGCGCTGTTGAGCAGTTCCACGATGAGAATGAGGAGCATCGGCGCGATCAGCAGCGCGCGCTCCACGCCGCTGTGGCCGAGCCACAGAGCCAGAGGTATGACGAACAGGGCCAGCGCGAGTTCCTGGCGAAACGCTGCTTCCTCGCGGAAAGCTCCGACGAGGCCGTTCAGGCTCGCGCCGAAGGCGCGCAGCACGCGCAGGATACCACGCGGCTTGTAGCGGCCTACGGCTGCGCTGTCGGCTTCCATGTGAGATCCAGTTGTCGCGCCGCACGCACATCATCGAGGCGGCGCACCGGCATGGTATGCGGTGCGCTCGTGACGCGCGCGGGTTCCCGTTCCGCTTCTTTCTCGATCTGGGTCATCGCCGTCACGAAAGCGTCGAGCGTGTCCCGGGTCTCGGTCTCCGTCGGCTCGATCAGCAGGCATTCGGGCACGATCAGGGGAAAGTAGGTCGTCGGGGCGTGGAAACCGTAGTCGAGCAGTCGCTTGGCAAAGTCCATCGCCGTCACGTTCAGATCGCGGGCCTGGCGCTTGAGCGTCACGATGAACTCGTGACTGGCGCGGCGCTGCGGGTAAGCCGCATCGAACCCGGCGTCCTGCAGCCTCTTGAGCAGGTAGTTGGCGTTCAGCGTAGCGTACTCGCCTACCTGACGCATGCCCTCGCGCCCCAGCATGCGCATGTAGATGTAGGCCCGCAGCAGCACCCCCGTGTTGCCCATGAAAGCGGACAACCGGCCGATCGATTGGGGCAGGTCCGCCTCCGTGAGCCAGTGGTAGCGCTCTCCCTCCCTTCCCACCACGGGAATCGGCAGAAATGGGAGCAGCCGTGCGCCCACGCCCACCGCGCCTGCCCCGGGACCGCCTCCGCCGTGCGGCGTCGAGAAGGTCTTGTGCAGGTTCATGTGGATGACGTCGAAGCCCATGTCGCCCGGCCGGACCATGCCGAGGATGGCGTTGAGGTTGGCTCCGTCGTAATACAGCAGTCCGCCGGCGTCGTGAACGACGCGTGCCACCTCCACGATGCGCCGCTCGAACACCCCGAGTGTCGAGGGGTTGGTGAGCATGATGCCGGCGGTCTGCGGCCCGACCGCGCGACTGAGCGCGTCGATGTCGACATCGCCTTCGCGCCCGACGGGAACCTCGCGCACCACGCAACCGCACATCGTGGCCGTTGCGGGGTTGGTGCCGTGGGCGGCCTCCGGGACGATGATCTCGTTGCGCTTCAGGTCGCCGCGCGCGCGGTGATACGCGCGGATCATGGCGACCCCCGCGAACTCGCCCTGGGCGCCGGCCATGGGCGAGAGCGCCACGCCCTCCATGCCCGACACTGCCTTCAGCATCTCCTGCAGCTCATAGAGGCACGCGAGCAGTCCCTGGCCGTGCGATTCCGGTGCGAGCGGATGACGCGCGAGGAACTCCGGCAGCATCGCGTACTGGTTACACGCCTTCGGGTTGTACTTCATCGTGCAGGAGCCGAGCGGGTAGAAGTGCGTGTCGATGGAGAAGTTCAGCTGCGACAGGCGGGTGAAGTGGCGCACCGCCTCGAGCTCGCCGATTTCCGGCAGCTCGGGTGCGCGCGCGCGGCGCAGCTTCGCGGGAAGATCGCTGAGCGCCGCGGCCGGTGTCTCCTGCGGCCATTGATCGCGTGCACCGCGACCGGGGCGCGAATACTCGAAGACGACCTTCTCACTCACGGGCATGGTTGCTCCTCAGGCGGCGCGCACGCTCTGCAGCGCCTCGCTCAGGGCGGCGCGGTAGCGCTCGATGTCGGCACTGGTCTTCGTCTCGGTGGCACACACCAGTAACGCATTACCGAGCTCGGGGTAATACCCGGCGAGGTCGAGCCCGCCGATGATGCCGCGGCCGGCGAGTGCCCTGAGCACGGGCGCGGCGGGACGATCGAGCTGCAGCACCGCCTCGTGAAAGCACGGGCCGGTGAACGCCGGGCGCACCCCGGGCACGCGGGTGAGTGCCGTCACGAGCTCGCGCGTGCGCGCGTGCGCCGCCGCGGCGGTGCGCGTGAGTCCCTGCGGGCCGAGGAGCGACAGGTAGATGGTCGCCGCCGTCATGAGCAGGCCCTGGTTCGTGCAGATGTTGGAAGTCGCTTTGGCGCGCCGGATGTGCTGCTCGCGCGCCTGCAGCGTGAGGGTGAACCCTTCTTTGCCGGCGGCATCGAGCGTGCGTCCCACGATCCGGCCGGGCATCTGCCGAACGTACTCCATGCGCGTCGTCATGAAGCCGAAGTAAGGCCCGCCGGAGGAGAGCGGCACGCCGAGCGGCTGACCCTCGCCCACGGCGATGTCCGCTCCGCGCGCACCCCATTCGCCCGGGGGCTTCAGCAGCGCGAGCGCCGTCGGATTGACCACGGCAATGACGAGGATCCCGTGTGCGTGTGCCCAGTCGGTGAGCGCATCCACGTCCTCGAGCCGCCCGAAGAAGTTCGGCTGTGGGACGATCAGCGCGGTGATGTCCTCGGTCTCGTACCGGGCGAGGGCATCGGGGAGAGTGATGCCCTCCTGGGCACCGTAGGGGAGCTCCTCGAACTTCAGGCCCTGGTTGGCGGCGGTCGCGCTGGCTACGCGCCGATAGTGCGGGTGGAGCGTGAGCGGCACGAGGATGCGCGCCGACCTCGACTTGCGGTTGGCGCGCACGGCCATGAGCGCCGCCTCGGCGGTGGCGGAGGCGCCGTCGTACATCGAGGCGTTCGCCACCGCCATGCCGGTGAGCCGCGCCATCATGCTCTGGAACTCGTATGTCAGCTGCAGCGTCCCCTGGCTCGCTTCCGCCTGGTAGGGCGTGTAGGCGCTGTAGAACTCGCCACGGGTCGTAATCGCCCACACCGCCGCCGGAATGTGATGCTCGTAGGCGCCCGCCCCGAGAAAGCTGAGGGCAATCCCGTCGCTGTGCGCGCGCTCGCTCATCAGGCGCCCGATCTCCATCTCGTTCAGTGCTTCGGGCACCCCGGCGAGGGACTTCACCCGCAGCTCCGCCGGGACCTCATCGAACAACTCCTCGATGCGCGCTACGCCGATCGCAGCGAGCATCGCGGCCACATCCGCCTCGGTGTGAGGAATGAAGGCCATCAGCCGCCCTCCGCATCCAGCACTTTCTGATATTCCGTCGCAGACAGCAGCGCCGCGGCTGCGAGCGCCCCGGGCGATGGCTTGAGCCGCATCAGCCATCCCTCGCCGTAGGGGTCTGCGTTCACCATCTCCGGCTCGGCCGCGAGCTTCGGGTTACCCGCAGTGATCTCGCCTGCAATCGGCGCGTAGACATCCGATGCGGCTTTCACCGATTCCACCACCGCGCATGGCTCGTCCGCCTTCACGGTGCGTCCCGCTTCGGGCACCTCGACGAACACCAGGTCGCCCAGCTCGTGCTGGGCGTGATCGGTGATCCCGATCTCGACCGTGCCATCCCCGAGGGCGCGCACCCACTCGTGGGACTTCGTGTACCTGAGATCTGCGGGAACGTTGCTCATGGAGTGTCCTTCGCAATCAGATCAGAGATTGGCCGGCGCGCACGAACGGGGGTTTCACGACGCGCGCGCCGAGTAGCTTGCCGCGAATCTCCACCTGCACCCGCGCGCCGGTGCTCGCGGGCACGCGCGCCAGCGCTATCGAGCGCTCGAGGGTCGGAGAGTAGGTACCGCTGGTGATCTCGCCTTCGCCGGCAGCCGCGGCCAGCACCTTCTGGTGCGCGCGCAGCACTCCGCGCTCCTCGAGCAGGAGCCCGACGAGTTTGCGCGCCGACCCCTCGCGCGCAATGGGCTCGAGCGCTGCGCGGCCGATGAAGTCGCGTTCGGGGGGCGCGAGGGCAACCGTCCATCCGAGGCCGGATTCGAAGGGGTCAGTACTCTCGTCCATGTCGTTGCCGTAGAGATTCATGCCGGCCTCGAGACGCAGCGTGTCGCGGGCGCCGAGCCCGCAGGAAGCGACGCCGAGCGAGTTGAGGCCTCGCCACGCGGGCACCGCATCCGCTGCCGGCATCATGATCTCGAAGCCGTCCTCGCCGGTGTAACCGGTGCGCGCGACGAACCACCGGCCGAGCTCGCGACCCACGAAGGGTCCGAGCGCGAGCGCCGCGGCCGCCTCCGATGGCGGCATCAGCTGCGCGGCCTTGGTGCGCGCCTCCGGGCCCTGGATGGCGAGCATCGCGAGATCGGTGCGCTCGGTCACCTCGACGGCGAGCGGACGCGCGTGCTCGCGGATCCAGGTGAGATCCTTATCGCGCGTGCCGGCATTCACCACCATGCGGAACCAGTAGTCGTTGAGGTAGTAGACGATGAGGTCATCGAGCACGCCGCCGCGCTCGTTCAGCATGCAGCTGTAGAGCGCCTTGCCGGGCACCCTGAGCTTGCCGACGTCGTTGGCGAGCAGCTGCAGCAGGAATGGGCGCACGCCCTGGCCGCGCAGATCGAGCACTCCCATGTGCGACACGTCGAACACGCCGGCCGCGCGACGCACCGCGTGATGCTCACCGATCTGGGAGCTGTACTGCACGGGCATGTCCCAGCCCCCGAAATCGACCATCCGGGCGCCGAGCTCCTGGTGAAGTCTGTAGAGTGGGGTCTGTCGCGCCACGACGGCGTCTCCAAGCCAATAAAAGGAGCGGCAGGCTGCCGTACTGCGCACGCATGGCGATAGCCTGCCGCCCTTCTGTCCTGTGACCTGAGAGATCAGGCGCGCGAAGCCGCCGCTCCCCTTCGGTGGGTGGATTTGCTGACCAATCCACCTCTCTCCAGAAGCCCCGCGGCACCCGCGTGCCGCCGTCTGCCGTTCTTGTGCCTGAGCGTTTCCGGGCGGAATTTGCGCCTTCGGCGTTCCGGCTCGCGCCGGACACTCTCCGGACAGACCGATTCGGGCGGGCGCCATGATAGCAGCCTTCCATCGGTGCCGGCCAAGCGCGGCAACGCTAAAATCGGCACCCACTCTCAGGTTACGTTACGTTACGTGCATGAATCGCAGCCGTCGTTCCAGCGTCCAGGTATCCATCGGCCCCGTGCGCGTCGGCGGCGACGCGCCGATCGTGGTCCAGTCCATGACCAATACCGACACCGCGGATGTCGAGGCGACCGCGAAACAGGTGCAGGCGCTCGCCCGCGCCGGGTCGGAGCTGGTGCGCATTACGGTGAATTCGGCCGAGGCGGCGGCGGCGGTCGCGCCCATCCGCGAGCGTCTCGAGCGTGCGGGCGTCGGCGTGCCGCTCATCGGCGACTTCCATTTCAACGGACACAAGCTGCTGCGCGAGCATCCGGACTGCGCCGCGGCGCTCGCCAAGTACCGCATCAATCCCGGCAACGTCGGCCGCGGCAGCAAGCGCGACCCGCAGTTTGCCGAGATGATCGAGGTGGCGTGCCGCTACGGGAAGCCGGTGCGTATCGGCGTGAACTGGGGCAGTCTCGACTCGGATCTCCTCACCCGGCTCATGGACGAGAACTCCGCGCGTGCCGAGCCGCTCGATGCGCAGCAGGTGATGCGCAGCGCGGTGGTGCTCTCGGCCCTGGGGAGCGCACGGCGCGCCGAGGAGCTCGGACTGCCGCACGACCGCATCGTGCTCTCGGCCAAGGTGAGCGGCGTGCAGGACCTGATCGCGATCTACCGCGATCTCGCGGGCCGCTGTGATTATCCGCTGCACCTCGGCCTCACGGAGGCCGGGATGGGATCGAAGGGTATCGTCGCATCGACCGCCGGCATGGCGGTGCTGCTGCAGGAGGGCATCGGCGACACCATCCGCGTCTCGCTCACCCCCGAACCCAACGGCGATCGCACCCAGGAAGTCATCGTCGCGCAGGAGATCCTGCAGACGATGGGGCTGCGCTCGTTCACACCGCTGGTGGTGGCGTGCCCGGGCTGCGGCCGCACGACGAGCACGTTCTTCCAGGAGCTCGCCGCGCGCATCCAGTCGCACATCCGGGCGCGCATGCCGCAGTGGGGCCGCGAGTACCAAGGGGTCGAGGACATGACCGTCGCGGTCATGGGATGCGTGGTGAACGGACCGGGCGAGAGCAAGCACGCCAACTTGGGCATCAGCCTGCCGGGCACCGGCGAGCGTCCCGTGGCGCCCGTCTACGAGGACGGTGCCAAAACCGTGACGCTGAAGGGCGAGCGCATCGCCGAGGAGTTCCAGGAGATCGTCGAGCAGTACGTGGCGCGGCACTACGCGCGCCGGACGGTCGACGTATGAGCGAGCTGGCGGCCCGCAGATGCAAGCCATGCGAGGGCGGCATCGAGCCGCTCACCGCGGCAGAGGCGCAGCGCCTCCTCGCGCAGATCTCGAGCGCGTGGCGGCTGATGGAAGACGCCCGTGCCATACGGCGCGAGTTCAGTTTCCGCGACTTCTACCGCACGATGAGCTTCGTCAACGCGCTCGCGCACATCGCGAACATCGAGGACCACCATCCCGATCTCGAGGTCGGCTACAACTACTGCCACGTGACGTTCACCACGCACGCGATTCGCGGGCTGTCCGAGAATGATTTCGTGTGCGCGGCCAAAATTGACCTCATTCCCCTCGCCTGAACAGCTCCTGAAGCCGGCGGTCCCAGACCCGGCGTCGCTGCGCGACCCACTGATCGAGCAGGCGCAGCGCCTGCGGCTCGATACGGCAGATGCGCTTGCGGCCTATCTTTTCGGTATGGATCAGGCCATTCAGTTCGAGCACCTGAAGATGCTGGAGAATCGCCGGAAGGCTCAGCGGCAGAGGCTCTGCAAGCCGGCTAACCGTGGCCTGCCCGTCGCAAAGACGCTCGACCATGTATCTTCGCCACGGATCGGCGAGCGAACAGAAGACTTTGTCGAGCGCCACGTAATTGAGCATCGGCGGAACTCTAAATGCGGCGCCCCCGTAGTCAAGACACGTTTCGCCCATAGTTAGGCAAATGCTTAACTATCTGCAGGAACACCCCACAAACTCCCTGGGAGGCCGGTAGTCGGCACCCCTCGATCAGCGCGCTGCCTCCGGCAACTCACCGCTCATGCCGAGCGCCCTGTAAATAAAGAACCGCCGCAGCTCCTGGCTGTGATTCACCCACGAGAGTCCACGCTGCGCGAGTCGCGCCACCGGGCCCGCACCGTGCGCGAGCAACCGGTCGAAGGCATCGATCGCGAGCGCCATGCCCGCAACCTCGCTCTTGCGCCAGCGCTCGTACGCGCGCAGCACCCGCAGTGCGCCCGGATCCTCGCGCGCCGCGACGGCGGCCTTGACCTGCTGCGCGAGCGCTGCGGCATCGAGCAGCCCGAGATTCACCCCCTGGCCGGCGAGCGGGTGCACCACGTGCGCCGCATCGCCGACGAGCGCGACACGTTGCGCGACGTAACGCTGCGCCGCCAGGCGCATGAGCGGAAAGGACAGCCGCTCGCTCAGGAGGCGCGTCCTGCCGAGCGCGAGATCGGAGGCCCGGTCGAGCTCCTCGGCGAAGGCTGTATCGCTCAAACCCACAAGGGTGAGCGCGCGCGCATCGTCGGCCGACCAGACGATCGAGCTCGTGCCATCCGCGAGCGGGAGGAAGGCGAGCGTGCCATCGCGCATGAAGCGCTGCCACGCAGTGGCCTCGTGCGGCCTGTCGGTGGCGACCGTGGCGACGATGGCGGTCTGTCCATAGGCGCGCGTGTCGACCGTGAGGCCCGCGGCCGCGCGCAGCGCCGACTGCGCGCCATCGGCTCCCACGGCGAGGCGCGCTGTCAGCGTCCCCTGCGGTGTGCGCACCTGCACCTCATCCTGCCCGATTGAAAGCGCGCTGAGCGGGGCGGACTCCACGTGCCCGCCCGCCTCGGTGAACGCGGCGAGCAGCGCCACTTGCAGCGCGCGGCTCTCGGCGATGTAGCCGAGATTCGGTTCACCGACATCCGCAGCGTCGAACACGAGTACGGCGCCGCCCGCGGGCGCGACGCTCTCGTGCCAAATCCGCATGCGCTCGTAGGGCGCGAGCCGCTCCGCGGGTATGCGCGTCCATGCGGCCGCGCGCCTCAGCAGGCGTTCGCTGGCCCGCGACAGCGCGACGACGCGCGGATCCAGCCGCGCATCCGCTGGCACCGCCGCAGGGGGGCGTGGCTCGAGCAGTGCAACCGACAGTCCTGCGGCCCCGGGTGTGCCGCGGGCAAGCAATGCGCCCGCGCATGCCCCGACGGGGCCGCCGCCGACGATGATGACGTCAAACATGACGCAGCGAGAGGCCGCGCGCGAGGCGCGGCGTCGGTCCGCCGAAACCCGCGCTGACGCGCGCCAGGGCATCCTTGGCGGGGGGCGCGAGATCGAACATCAGCAGCCCCAGGTTGCGCAACAGCGCAGGCCCGGAGCGCGAGTCGCCGAACAGCCTGACGAGACCATCGGTGAAGCCGACTACCCCGCGGCGATCCTGTGCGCGCCATTCGATGAACCGGCCCAGCACGGCAGGCGCTCCCACGTCCCCCGCGGTGGCCGCGATCACTTCGGCGAGCATCGCCGCGTCGCGCAGTCCGAGGTTGAACCCCTGCCCGGCCACCGGGTGGAGCGCCTGCGCGGCGTTGCCGATCAGTACGGTGCGCGCGGCCGCACCCGCTCGCGCGCGTGTGAGCTTCAGCGGGTAGGAGCTGCGGGCGCCGGCGCGCACGAATCGGCCGGCACGCCAGCCGAACTGCGCCTGCAGCTGCCCGAGATACGCGGCGTCATCGAGGGAGAGCAGCTCCTGCGCCCGCTGCGGACGGCAGGCCCAGATGACGGCGAGCCCGCCATCGTGCCGGGGGAGCACGGCGAGTGGTCCGGAAGGAGTGAACCGCTCGTACGCCTGACCTTGGTGCGGCTGGTCCGTGCCGACATTTGCGACGACCGCCACCTGGTCATAGTCCACCACCCTGGCGGCGATTCCGGCGGCCGTGCGGACCTGTGAATGCGCACCGTCGGCGGCAACGAGCAGCTGCGCGCGCACCGGCACGGCGCGGCCCGACCCGTTCACGAGCGTGAAACGGACCGACTCGGGTGTTACCGCGAGACCTTCGGCGCGCCCCGGTGCCTGCAGAGTGAGGTCCGGCGCCACGCTCAGTTGCTTCCAGAGCGCAGCTCCGATGCAGCGATTGGCCGCAACGTAACCGAACGCCTCGATGCCCTGCTCGGCGGCGTCGAGGCG
>Ga0307471_100001247_pt1 | contig 13854 bp, 10 predicted proteins | sample atmos_gasesAM3C__2_FD_204566 | JGI IMG/M metagenome (GOLD analysis project Ga0307471, IMG submission 204566) | Hardwood forest soil microbial communities from Morgan-Monroe State Forest, Indiana, United States - atmos_gasesAM3C_515 | ecosystem: Environmental > Terrestrial > Soil > Temperate... | reverse complement strand
CCCACACCCATGAACGACACCAACGGGATCGCCATCCCGTCGGCGCAGCAAGGGGTTTTCGGCAGCACACTCAGCGCGTTCAACACGTACCTGGTCGCCAACCCGCAGACGAAGGTCTGCATCCTGTCGGCGTTCCGGACGAGGGCGGACGGCATCCCCGGGCTGATCACCACCTACGGCCACGGCTACGACCCCTCCAACGTCAACTACATCGACATCGGCACCAACACCGCGGAGAAGAGCATCAGCAAGGGCGACTGCCAAGCGGGTGAGGTGTTCACGACGGATTCCCCGATCGCGGCCGACAACCTCTACGTGCTCAAGGATGACAAGAACCTCTTCCCACCCGACAACGTCGGTCTCATCGTGCGCAGCAGCGTGCTCAAAGCACACCCGGAAATCGCATCGATCATGGCGCCGGTGATGGCACTGATCACGAGCGGCACCATCACAAGCCTCAACAAGCAGGTCGAGATCGACAACATGAACGTGACCGATGTCGCGCGCGCCTTCCTGATGTCCCAAGGGCTGCTCTAAAGCGCGCTGAAGAATCCGCACCATTAGCTATGCGCGCACAGAACGACCGGAAATCAGTGTCCCGCCTCCTATAGAGTCTCCGGCGTGAGGCGGGCGGGAATGGGAGTGACCCTCCTGGCGGTGCTACTCGCCGTGTGTCCGGTACGCGCGGCGCTGGCCGCTGCCGTCCCGACGCTGCAGCCGCAAGGTGCGCCGGCCGGACCGGCCGGCAGCACCGCCAACTTCTCCTACCAATGGGACTACGGCCAGTGCGAGGCGGCGATCACCGGCGCGGGTGGAGCGAGTGGGGATGGGCTCCACATCCAGCTCTTCTGGAACGATCCCGCCAACAGCTCGACGAACGCCTCGGCCAGCGTGGACCCGAACCGCGGCTGCGCTGGAACGGTCTCCACGTCCGTGCCCGGCGACTATTCGCCGGGAGCCGCGGAAGCGAGCGCCTTCCTGACCGACGACAGCACCGGTAACCAGCTCGGCGGCAGCACTGCCAATGCCGCATACGCCGTGTCACCTCCGCCGCCGACTCCCACACCCACCCCGGTCCCGACGCCGACGCCCGTCCCGACTCCGATCCCAACGCCGATACCGACGCCCGTCCCGACCCCCGTCCCGACCCCCACTCCCGGTGGCGGCGGCCCACCGCCGACCAACCCACCGCCCGGATCCGGCGGGGGGCCAGCGGGTGGCGGGCCATACGTCGGTTCCGGGTCCTCCGGCGGATCCCGCCACGCGGTGGTCGCGCCGCCGTTCTCCCCACCCCCGGCACCCGTGCTCGCGCCGCCGCCACCGCCGCCGCCTGTCTTCAGCAGCGGCGCCGGCAGCGCCGCAGGCGGAGGCACGGCGGAGGGCGGAGCCACCTGTGGCGCGGGCAGTGGCCGCTCACCGACGGGCCGCGAGCTGTCGGTGTTCGACGGCAGCCTCTCCTCGGGCCTTGGCAGCACCGACATCCAGGTGGCGATCATGAGCTCGGCTGAATACTTCAGCGACGCCGGCGCCAACCGGCTGGGCTTCATCACGCGCGTCTACAACGACATCCTCAGTCGCGATCCGTCGACGGAAGAGTTCAGCCAGGGCGAGCACACCATCGCCCACTCCACGGGCCAGGGGCTGCGAGCTGAAGCCACCGCCGTCGTCCTGGGCGAGGAGGACCGAGCCGCCCGGTTGCACCGGATTTACGAGGCGTTGCTCGGACGAGCGCCAACCGACGCGGAGGTCGCGAGCTACCTGTTCCGGCTGCCGCACCCGGGCGACACCAGCTTCACGTACGAGGCGCTCGTGCAGACGCTGGCGTCGTCGGACGAGTACTACAGCCGGGTCGGCAGCACACCCAGCGCGTTCGCCTCGCACGTGTATCAGGACCTGCTGGGGCGTGCGCCCACCGCCATCGATCTCGCCGACGATGCGGGAGTCATCGCCGCGATCGGTGCGGGCAGTGCGTCCGCGCGTCAGCAACTGGTGCTGACACTGGTGTCCAGCATCGGATTCCGCGACAACGAGATCATCAGCTTCTTCCACAGCTACCTGCACACCACCTGTCCCCCGCTCGAGGTCGGCAGGTGCTCGACCATCACTCGAGACCCGACCACGTCCGAGATGACCCAGTGGCTGGGGTCCCTCTCGCGAGGAGCGTCACAGGACGACCTGGTGATCTCGCTGCTCAGCAGCGACGAATACTTCTTCAACCACGACGGAGGCAACCGCAACGCGTTCATCACCGGCGTGTATCAGGACCTACTGGATCGCTCGCCATCCGCGAAGGAGCTCGCTGCGGCGGCGGGGAGGTTCCGTGTCAATTCCGCAGGTCGCAGCGCGTTCGTGCGGGCGATCGCGCACTCCGCCGGCTACCGCGGCGCGTACGTGCAGCTTGCCTACCGACGCCTGCTTCTGCGCGACCCGACAGCTTCCGAGGAAAGTTCGGGTGTTGCGACGCTCGGAGCAACGGAGCGGTCGCGCCACTCCCCGGACGACACGCTGATCGCGACAATCCTGTCCACAACCGAGTACTACGGCGACGCTGAAGGTCAGGACAGCAGCTTCGTCCGCCACGTATCGGTTGACCTGCTCGCGCGCCCGGATACGCAGCAGGAAGCGAAAGCGTTCCTTGCCGCAACCCCGCATGACAGCGCGTGGCAGATGACTGTCGCGCAGCGGATCATGAAGACCGCCGAGTACCGCCGCGACGTCATCCGGGGCGCCTACGGGAAGTACCTGAGCCACACGTCCTGCGCGACGTTGACAGCGGGCTCAACCGGAGCCGGCGGCAGCAAGTGGGTCGGGCGCGGCCTCGCCGGCGGCGCACTCCTCGCCGGCGGAGCCGGGATCTTCCTCGCAGTGTGGCGTCGCCGTCGCTTCGGCCTGCCGCGCGTCGCGCTCGGCCAGGTCGGGTTGCCTCGGATCGGCTTTCCCACTCTCCCGGCCGGGCACTTGTTGAGCTTCTGGAGGTGGTCCCACCGCTCCGGTGGGTCGTTCGACCGTGCTATCCGCATGCGTTCACCCAGGCGATAGCGCGCGTCGTCTCGTCGGCCAGTACAAGACGCGGCCCCAGCGCGATGAGGCCCTGCGGCGCTGAAGCAGCGGTGACCAGCTCGCGGTCGGCGCCGGCGGCCGGGTCGACCGCCCACACCGCGCCGCGCAGATCGGAGACGTAGAGGAGGCCGTTGAGCGAGACCACGTCGTCGAGATCAGTCAGCGTTCCGACGCGCACCGCGGTGCCGCCACCCGCAGGCACGCGCTGCAACCCGCTGGTAGTCTCAGCCACCGCATAGATCGCCCCGTCCGGACCGACCGCGGCGTCCACGATCCGTCCCATCCCGGTCGCGAGCGTTTCCACCGCCCCATTCGTGATGGAGACGGCGAGCAACGTGCCCATCGGGCTGTCCGGTACGAGCAGCCGGTCGTGGGCGGCGTCGTACCCGATCCCGTCCACGCCGAGCTGCCCGGCGGCGGCCGGCAGTGACGCCAGCGCTTGCGGCGCAGCACCGGTGGCCGGGTTGATCAGGACAATCCGATTGGGCACCTGCTCGGCAACGGCGAGGCGCCCGTCGGGCAGTACGACGACGCCCTCCGGCCCGCCGGCTTCGCGGATCGTCGAGAGGATCCGGCCCGAGACGGTGACGTTGTAGATCACGTCGTCATCCACTTCGCTCACCCACAGCGACCCATCCGGCGCCGAGGCCAGGTCGTCCGGGGTGCCAGGGACACCACTGATCGACGGCAGCGCGGCCTCGGCAACAGGTGCAGGACAGCCCGCGAGTGCCGCCGCCGCCGTTGCGCAGGCTGTCATCAGCGCGACGACAAGCGAGGTGAATCCCCAGGCGGTCGTGCGCCGCGGCAGGGACATGCCACCACGCTAGCGCGCTGCGTCCGGAGCCGCGAGGTCCGAATGGCTTAATGGCGATGTGGCTCGCAGCACCCTGGAAGCCGGCGCAGTGACCACGCAGCTATCCGCAGACGCCGCGAGGACGCCGTGGACAACCGAGCGAGTGCGCTGGACGTCCGGTCTCATGCTGGCGCTGCTGGTCGCCGCGATGGACAGCACCGCGGTGGGAACAGCGCTGCCCGCAATCGGCGGCGAGCTTGGCAATTTCTCGCTGTATCCGTGGGTCTTCGCGGGGTACCTGCTCACCGCGACGACGACTGTGCCGATCTGGGGCCGTCTTGCCGACATCTTCGGACGCAAGCGCGTTCTGTTCACAGGCCTGTCGATATTCGTCGGAGCGTCGGTGTTGTGCGGCGCTGCACCCAACATGCTCGCGCTCGTCGTCTTTCGCAGCGTCCAGGGAATCGGCGCAGGCTGCCTGCTGCCGGTCACGTTGACCGTTGTCGGTGACCTCTTCCCGATGCGGCAGCGCGCCCGGGTGCAAGGGCTGTTCAGCGGGATGTGGGCGGTGGCGTCGATCATCGGGCCGCTGCTCGGCGCGACCTTCGTGTCGACCATCGGCTGGCGCTGGATCTTCGACATCAACGTGCCGATCGGCCTTGGCTGCGCCGGTTTGCTCTGGACGTATCAGGATCGCCCGCACGGCAGCCGTGTGCCCATCGACTGGACCGGGGCCGCGCTGCTCACCACCGGTGTTGCCCTGCTGTTGCTTGGCTTTGGCGCCGGGAGCAGCGGTGACGCACCGTCGTGGCCGGCGATCGGCACCGCGTTGCTCATCCTCGGCGCGTTCGTGCTGGTTGAGCGGCGTCAGGCCAATCCGACCGTGCCCCTTCGGTTCCTGCTGCATCCGGTGATCGGACCGGCGCTGCTGGCGGCGATCCTCGCGGGCACGCTGATGTTCGGCCTGACGAGCTACGTCCCGCTCTACGTGCAGGGCGCGCTCGGTGGCAGCCCGTACCAGGCGGGCGCGGCCATAGCACCGCTGTCCCTTGGGTGGCCCGCCGCCGCAGTGCTGTCCGGCCGTCTCCTGGTGCGCGCCGGCTACCAGCGGCTCGTCGTTGTGGGCGCCGCGATCATGGTGGTGGGGACGGTGCTCTTCGCCTCCGCGCCGCGGGTCCCGGCTGTGCTGTGGCTGGCGATCGCCGTCTTCGTCATCGGCTTCGGGATGGGAATGCTGCAGACGCCACTGCTGATCGTGCTGCAGAGCGTGGTGGACTGGCGCAATCGGGGCGCCGTCACAGCGCTCAACCAGTTCTCACGGACCATCGGTGGCGCGATCGGCGTGGCGCTGATGGGAGTTCTGATCCTCGCGGAGATTCATGCTACCGCGGTTGCGCGTGGTCTCGATCCCGCGTCGTTCAGCAATCCGCTGCAGTACACGTTGCACCGCTCGTCGCTCTCGAGAAGCAGCCGCTCCCTCGTGGCCGTTGGCGTGCACTCGCTCAACTGGGTCTTCCTCGCGCTCGCGGCCGCGACGCTTGCGACGGCGATCGGCATCGCCTTGCGCAGCCCTCGTCAACGCGCCTAGCTGAGGCCGCCACCCGTCCCGACCGCGCGCAGATTCAAGGCAAGCGCGATCACCCATGACGCCGCCGCGATCCTGGACGCTGCCCGCGCGGACCTGCCACGGCTGAGGCCCAGTCCGAGCGGCAGGACGAGGAGTGCCGCCGGCCCGAAGACGAAGTGCGTCGCATCAGGGGGTCGCTGGCCGCGCGCAGCGAGCGCGATCCCCAGCGACGCTTCCAGCAGGACGAGACCGGTGGCGAGCCAGGCGAGCCAGCTCAGACGCTCTCCGAACCGGTGCCTCGACGCCGCATAGCCTGCCCACAGCGCGCCGGCGAGGCTGACGAGGACGAGCACCACCGCCAGTTTCTGGTGAACGGTCGTCATGCCGCGGGCCGGAGCGGCCGGATGCTACGCGCTCAGTGCGAGCAGGAGCGCGCGGTGCCGGCGGAGTCCGAGGTCTGGAAGCTGTGACCGCACCCGCACGTCCGCACCGCGTTGGGGTTGTGGATGGTGAACCCGCCCCCCATCAACTGATCCACGTAGTCGATCTCGGCACCGTCCAGATACTGTGCGGAGTACGCATCCACGTACACCTTGAGTGTTCCGTCGATGTCGACGACCTGGTCGTCCTCCTGCGGTGAGTTCTCATCCAGGCCCATGCCGTACGAGAACCCCGAGCATCCGCCGGACTGGACGAACACGCGAAGCCCGATCGGACGCTCGGCCGCCTGGCCCTCGATCAACGTCTTCAACTGTCCGAGCGCGGTGTCCGAGACGGTGACGATCTGGCTTCCGGGAGCGGTCATTGCCATGGCTGCCACCCATGATACGACAGGCTCCGCCTTCGGGAAACAGATGTCCGGCCGCGACCCCCTCAGACGCGGGTCGTGCACAATGCGAATCGATGGGTATGGGAAGGGGACGCGGGTTCGCAGCGGGGGCGGTGCTCGTGACCGTCTTTGCGGTTTCGAACACGAGGGTGGCAGCCGGTGGATCACCGGCGGCCCCGCCGGTCATGACCTTCACCAAGGACGTCCCTGCCGATGGATCCGAGAACCATGTCGGCCCGAACGAGCCCAGCGTCACCGTTGACCAGAGCGGGCTGACCTACATCACCTGGCAGGGCGCGCACCGCCCCGGGAACAACGGCGGCACGAACACGGTGTCCACCAGTGACGGCGTTCACTTCCAGCAGTTGGGCGCGACCGACACCTCCAGCTCCCAGGGCGGCGATGTGGCGCTGGCGACGACGTCGTGGCCGAATCCGGCCCAGGACACCCCGGTCGGTCCCACCGGTGAGAACGGTGTGTTCTGGGGCGATCTCGGGTCCAATACGTGCGGCCCGCTCGGCTTTCGCGCATCGTATACGGACAACCAGGGCCAGACCTGGAAGGGCGCCCAGGACGCCGGGTGCCAGCCGTTCCAGATCGACCGCGACTGGAATGCCGCGTACACGCCCCCGCAGTACCGCGGCGGGTCCCAGGCTCTCAGTCACACGCAGGTCTACGACGCGTATCACGACTTCGGACCGTCGAACGTCTGGGTCTCGCGGAGCACCAACGGAGGCGTCAGCTGGACGATGGTCCAGCAGAGCGCCATACAACCGGGCTCGACCGGCGCGCTCACGAGCTTTTGCAACACGTACCCGGGCGGAGTCGCGGTCGATCAGAACGGAGCGCATCAGGGTCGCGTCTACGTCGTCTGGAACACCGGTGACACCGGCCAGAACACGACGAACGGGTGCAATGTCACCTCAGGCCAGCCGTTCGACCACATCTTTCTGTCGTACTCCGACGACGGCGGAAGCACGTGGGTCACGCACGCGGTCTTCAACGACCCCTGCGCGCCGAATCCGCCCGCGCCTCCCGTCAACCCGACCACCTGCCAGGACACGTCGGAAGGCTGGACGCCGGTCGTGGTGGACGACGCCGGAAACGTCTACGTCGCCTTCACGTGGATCGACATCTCAAAGGCCCATCCGGAGTACGACGTGTACCTCGAGGTGTCCAACGATGGCGGCAACACGTGGAACGGCGGCACGATCGGACCCGTCCTCGGTGCGGCCGATCACCCAGGCGCGCCGATCGACGTGAGCGCCGGCCTTCCCGGCACCAACTACTACCCCGAGATCGCAGCAGGTGGTAACGGCGGGTTCGATGTCGCGTGGTATCACAGCGATTACGTCACGCAGAGCGGCACCCTGCAGAAGCCTGCTGCGCAGCCCGGATCCGCGGTGTGGGATGTGTACGTCGCTCAGTCGCTCGATGCCGCGCGCAACGGGCCGTTCACCACCTCGAAGGTGACAACGCACCCGCTGTACTTCGGCGACATCTGCACGATCGGCATCGCCTGCGGCAGCGCCATTCCCGGCACCGATTGGGGTCCGGACCGCATCCTGCTGGACAACTTCGGCATCGCGGTCGGGCCTGACGGTGGCGTGCGGATCGCCTGGACCGACGTCCGTGACTCATGGACGTCGGCGACCAACCCACCGTGCCAGCCGGGCGGGAGCGACGACAGCAACGTCGGCTGCCAGGACGGCAAGCAGCACGTGTACTTCGCCTGCCAGACGTCTGGAGCGGGGGTCGCCGGCCAGCAGGTCACGGGCTGTGGGCTTTCGCAGCCGGCAGCCGCAACGCCCGAGACCCCGTACGTGCCAGTCCTGGTGCTCGCGGCAGGGATCGCCACAGCACTCGCCGGACGCAGGCTGGCGCGCCGCCGCCGCTGATCAGCCCGGGGTCAGCGAACGCGACGCCTCAGCGTCGTAGCGGGGCAGATGCACGTCGTCCGCGTTCACGAATCGCATCGCGCCGGCCACGAGATGGTGTCCCGCCACCTCGTCGATGAGTCGATGCATCTCCTGGCAGATGCGCCGGTAGCTCGGATGTCCCTGCGGCGAGGTCCGCAGCTCGATCATGTGCATCGCCTCGCGCGCGTTGACCTTGACCAGGTAACGGATCCGATGGCCGAGCGTCACCAGGTATCCGGCTTGATGCGGGAAGTCGACGGCGACCGCGCGGTAGGCTGATTCAGCCTGCTGTACCGCCGCGCGCCACGAACCGGCGAGACCGGCGTCGATGACCTCGCTTGGAATCTCGTAGCCGAGTGACGGTGTCAACTCCTGCCACTGGATGGTGAGCATCCGGTGTCGCTGCAGGTCGCGAAACGCGCCGTAGTCGGAGATGACCTCGAAGGTGTAGTCGCAGTGCTCGAAGCTGCGGCCTGGCCGGTGCCGCCGGTTGCGACGATCGCCCACCGCGGCGCTGAAGAGCTGCCTGCGACGTTCGTCCGACAGGGGACGGACCGCCGCCAGAAGGCGCTCCTCGGAGGCATGACTGTGGGGGAAGAGCGCCGAGGCGAGGATGCGGTGCTCGCCGTCGCGGTCCCAGTCGACGAGCGTGACCCCGGGAGGGCCCCACTCCGCTTCGGGCGAGAGCGCCTCCGCCTCGCCCTCGAGCGCATGCGCCGTTTCGCGCAGGTAGTCGACCCAGACCCCGCCACGCTCGGGCCTTTGGATGCGTGTCAGGAACTCGGGGATGACTCTCTGCACCTCCGCATTGACCAGCTCCGCGTACCCGCGTGCCTCGGGGAGCGGGTGCGCGCGCAGTCGCAGGATCAACTGTTCGTACGCCTGTGGTGATCCGAAGACGCCGACGTTGCTGACGGTGCCGGCGGGGAGCAGTCCGCGCATGAGATCGAGAGCGAGTGCGCGGATGGCCCGTTTGCGCGCCGCCTCGTCCTCCTGGGCGGGGAGCTGCTCGTCGAGATGCGCGCGCAACGGCTCGAACAGCGCTGTGTACGCCTCGAAGAGGCCATCCATCGCCTCGACGTACGTTGCGCTATGCGGTGACGCGAGGAGCAGAGGATCGCGGAAGTACCGATACCACCCGCCGCGGTGGTCCGTGTACGGGATGTAGCGCGTCGACTGCTCGAGGTACGCGGCCAGCCTCCCCCATTCGATCGCCTTTGCCAGCGGCTGCGACACCTGCTCGCAGGCAAGATGCACGCCGCCCAACTGGGCTACCGAGTCGTCGCCGTATTCGGCCAGCACGCGCCCGAAGAGATCGGCGGCCCGAGCCCGCCCCGTCTCTGCCGCTTCCACCACCATCCCGCCCGGGTCGATGAACTCGTCGAGCAGGAGGCGGCGAAGGCTCTTGGCGCTGCGGCTGTAACGCGCGAACAGCGCGGCGCAGGTCACCTGGGGCAATCCGAGCAGCGCGAACACCGGCAAGTCCAGGTTGCTCACGTAGGAGCGCAGCACCGACTGCTCCGTCTCGGTGAACTGTTCGACGAAGTACGGGTCCGCCATCCCCGCAACTGTACGGAGGTGTGCCCTCTACAATCCCGCCCGATGGCCATGGAGGTCGCGCCGCCACGCCCGAGCTTGCTCGAGGACGTCTACGAGGCCGCCAGCGAGTGCAACAAGTGCTCCCTTTGTCAGGCCGTCTGTCCGACCTACGTGATCAACCCGGTCGAGTGGGAGACCGCTCGCGGCCGCGTCGGCCTGGTTCGCGACGCCATCGAAGGACGGCTGACGCTGCGCGACATTGCCGACGGGCCGCTCAGCACCTGTCTGACCTGCGACAACTGCGTCGCGGCCTGCGCGCCCCGTGTTCCGACCGGCCACATCGTCAGCCGCGCCCGCCAGGAGCTCTACGACCAGGAGGGGCACCCGTGGGGCCAGTCGCTGGCGATGCGCGCGCTCCTCCCCCACCCCGGCGCCTTCCGTGCCCTGCACGGGTTGGCACGGTTGACGCAGCGGACGGGCCTCTGGGCGCTCGCGCATCGCGCCGGGCTGTTCCGCTGGATGGGAACCGCGGGAGCGCTCGCGGAGACGGTCGGCCCACTACCGCAGCGCCCTGCCTACCGGCGGGCTCGCAACCTTCCCAGCGCCAGCGAGCCGGTGCGCGGGCGGCTCGGCTTCCTTGTGTGCTGCTTCGCCAACGTCGCCACCCCCGAAGCCACCGAAGCGACCATGCGGGTGTTGCTCGCCAACGGTTTCGAGGTGGTCGTGCCGGTGATCGGCTGCAGCGGACTCCCCGCTCGAACGCTCGGCGATCGTGAGGCGATGGTCGATATGGCAGCCCGCAATCTCCAATCGCTTGCCGACGTCAACGTCGACGCGTATGTCGGCGACGTCGCCTCATGCATCGAGCACTACAGGGAGTACGGCGACATCGCCGGGACGGACCGTCTCGTCGGCGCCAAGGCACGCCAGGTCGCCGGCGCGGTCTCGCTGGCCACGGACTTCCTCGATCGCGAGGGAATGCGCGCGAAGCTCGGCCCGCTCCGCTGGCGCGTCACCATTGACCAGCCGTGCTCGCTGCCCATCGATGGCACCGAGCGCGGTGCGATGAGCCGCCTGCTGAGCCAGGTCCCGCGCCTGGAGGTCGTCGACCTGCACGAGGCCGAGATGTGCTGCGGGGGCGCCGGCACGTACTTCGCTCGGCAGCCGGCACGCAGCCAGGCGATTCTGGAGCGCAAGTTCGACAACATCCGCGCGACCGGCGCCGACGTCGTGGTCACCGAGAACATCTCGTGCCTGGTCCAGCTGCGTGCCGGCGCGCGGCAGCACGCGCCCAAGGTGCGGGTCATGCACGTCATGGAGGTGCTCGCGGAGTCGATCGACGCGGCGGTGCGCCGCAGCGCGGTGCTCGCCGAGTAGCCGAGCTCGCAAAGAGCAGCGCTCCCGCCGGCAAGATGCGACGATTCTTTCGCGAGATGCGAGGTGTGCGCCGGCTCCATAAGCGGCTGAGGGGTCCGCGGTTTCTGGGACGGCTCGCCCTGGTGCTGATGGCCTTTGGCGTCTGGCTGGTATTGCCGGTTCCGGCGCTCACCGCCACCGTACCGGCGGCGGCGCGCCCCGCTGCGCAGCCAGGCCTCGATTGGCTCTCCGTTCGCCAGCAGCGCATCGTCGATTCAGTCGGGCGCACCGTGCTGCTGCGCGGCGTCAACGATGACGCTCTGCTCGAGCCGACGGTGCATCCGGCTCCCCTTGACACGACTGACGCCGCGATCATGCAGGCGTCGGGTTTCGACGTGGTGCGACTCCCGATCGCCTGGTCGCTCCTCGAGCCCGAACACGGCCGCTTCGATACCGCGTACCTCAACACGATCGTGTCCAAGGTCTCACTGCTCAACGCGCATGGGCTGTACGTCGTGCTCGACATGCACTTTCTTGGCTGGAGTCCCGCGTACGGCGGTTCCGGCGCACCCGCGTGGGCGACCGTCCAGGGTGTCCCCGACCCGATGTGGGGGCCCATGCCATCGCTGGGTCGTTTCCTGTCGCCGGCGATCAACGTGTCCACCGCGTTCTTTTGGATCACCGACGGCTGGCAGACCGAGTACCTGAAAACATGGCAGTGGGTTGCGCGCCGATTCCGCGACAACAGTGGCGTTGCCGGTTACGACATCATGAACGAGCCGCACTCCTTTCCACTGCCACCACTCCGTTTTGACAAGGACCAGCTCTTTCCGTTCTACGCACGCGCTGTGCAGGCGATCGGCGCAGCGGATCCCAATCACCTGTTCTTTCTCGACAACGATATGACGGGTGACCTGCCCACGTCGGTGGTGCCGATACGCGCTCCCGATCTCGTGTATGCGGCACACGTCTACACGGGGTCGCTGATCCCCCCGGCTTTCACCGGCGATCCGCGACCGCTGTCTGCTCACATCGATGAGCTGGTTTCCGAAGCGAACCAAGTGCCGGCGCCGTTGTGGATCGGCGAGTTCAGCATCAACGCCAGCCAAGCGCACTCCGCCGCGTACGTCAATGACCTTCTCGACATCCTCGACGCCCGCGGCTCAGGGTGGGCGTGGTGGCAGTGGCGGGAGACGAGTGGCTGGGGGATCCGCAGCGCGGACGGCATGTCGCTTAACGTCCGCATGCTGCGGCTGCTCGCCAGGCCGTATGTCGTGGCTGCTCCGGCCGGCGTGTCGACGAAGCAGAATGTAGGTGGGTACGCCCGCCTGTCACTCAGCGTCACCGCGTCGCATGCGGCCGGCGATATCGCGGTGGCGTGGCCTCGCTATACGCTCGGCGCGCCGCGGCTCACCTCGACGTGCGCGATACGGTCGGCATGGGACGCCTCGTCAGCGCGACTGCTGATCACCGTCGCGCAAGGCACCGCGTGCGACCTGAGTCTGAGCGCTGACTAAAACTCCTCCGTACCATGGCGCCTATGCATGTCACCTGGTACACGGCCATGTCCATGGACGGCAGGATCGCCGGTGTCAACGACAGCCTCGACTTCCTGGACACCATCAGCGGCGATCCTGGGTTCGCGACGCTGAAGCCAAGGGCCCACTCTGAAGCGAGCACTAGCCGAGCGCGGACAGCGCCTCGTCGATGTCCATGGCGATGCACGTGAACGACGGCACGTCGCGCACCGTGTGCGTCGACGCCTCGCTCTCACGCATGTCCTGTACCAGGTCGAGGAAGTCCGCAACCGAATCACTCTCGAACGCCACCACGAACTCCTGGTCGTCAAGACCGAACGAGTACGTGGTGTTGATCTTCACGCCGGGGTAGCGGTGTCCCATGGCGATGTGCTCGCTCATCTGGCGCTGCCGCTCGGCCTTGCTCAAGCGGTACCAGGCGCGCGTCTTGACGAACGGATACACGAACAGATAACGACGCCCCGTCGGTGAGATGACCAGGCGGTTGCTCCGGCCTTCCTGGTTGGCGTGCTCGTGCTTGTCGACGTACATGCTCTTCTTGGTCATGGAGAAGTAGCTGTACGGGCTCTCGAGATACGCGCCGAGACGCGTGCGGTTGAGCCGCGCCGAGAACTCGTGCAGGTCATCGATACGTTCGCTGACCAGCCACAGCATGAAGTCTGCGTCTCCCCTCGTGCCCACCAGGCTGTAGCTGCGGATCAGCACGCCGTCGCGAGCGCCGATGTCGCGCACCAGTGCGGCGAGCTCTTCGCGATCTGCGGCGCGTTCAGCGGGCGGTCGCAGCCGCCACTCGGGACGCACGCTGTAGAACGCGAAGCGTATGTGCTGCCGCGCGGTCGGCGGTGCGGCGCTGGCGTCGCGGACGGTTGCCGGTGCAGTCACGTTGGCCATGGTCACGCCCATCCTAGTCGACGCCCCATTCAGCCGGGCGCTAGCCCGCCTGGTCGATCGCCTGTTTGCGGATCATTCGCTGCTCGCGGCGGATTCGCGCCTGCGCCTGCCGGCGTTTCTCGTCGTCGGACTCGGCGACGACCGGTGGCACCGGCGCGGGCCGCCCGTTCTCGTCCAGGCCGACGAACACCAGGTGCGCGCTCGACACATGCCGTTTCTGACCGGTCGGCACGCTCTCGACGTCGACGCGCACGCCGATCTCCATCGAGGTGCGATGCGCGTCGTTGACCTTCGCGCGCACGGTCACCAGGTCGCCGATGTACACCGGCGAGAGAAAGCTCAAGTCGTCCATCGCAGCGGTC